>Ga0315314_1002246_pt1 | contig 16139 bp, 18 predicted proteins | sample TDP9_MG_FD_203631 | JGI IMG/M metagenome (GOLD analysis project Ga0315314, IMG submission 203631) | Freshwater sediment microbial communities from Lake Towuti, South Sulawesi, Indonesia - TDP9 | ecosystem: Environmental > Aquatic > Freshwater > Lake > Sediment | place: Indonesia: South Sulawesi...
ATAAATCTCGATCCAGGTTGCACTGATCTTCCATACAAGCCAAGTTTCGATATAAGAGACCACTTTACAATTGAAGAAATCATGAGGAAGGAGAAGCTCGGGCCAAATGGAGCTATGATAAGAGGAGCTGAACTGATACTGAAAAGGATGCGAGTGATTTTACGTGAAATAACGACAACACAAGCTGATTTCAGGCTCATCGACACACCCGGACAAAGCGAGATATTCATTTTCAGACCGACAGGTCCAACGATTGTTGGCGCTTTTAGAGCCATCGCACCTACGGTAGGGGTGTATCTCATAGACCCTCATTTAGCTGAGACGCCTACGAGTTTGGCTGCTGTATTCTCGCTCTCAATGGCGTCTCAGCTCAGGCTGGGAATACCCATGGTCAATGTTCTCAACAAAGTGGACATAGTGAAGAAAAAGGACTTAGACCGTCTTATAGAAGATCATCAATACTTGAAGCGACAAATTGAGAAGGAAGGAGCAGGGGCGATCACAGATCTAGCAGTCCACTATATTGAAGCGACAAAGGCTCTTGCGAAATCGCAAAGGCTCGTCAAAGTGTCAGCTAGAACTGGTAGAGGTATGAGACAGCTGTACGACATAATTCATGAGAGCCTATGCGAATGTGGAGACCTGGATTAGCTCTATGGAACGTCTTCATCAAGAAATGTATCGATCGTCAAGAGAGGAAGAGTCTAGAAACAATGGATGTTAAGTTCAAGGCTATCTTGATCGAGATCATCCTACTCTCAATCATAATTCTAGGTTTTCAGAGTTTCATCATAGTCGAATCCAGAGAAGACTACTCGTTCATCCTGAGCAGGGTCTCCATCCAGAGAATTATGGATAACACCAAGAGGCTTGTCGATTTCAAGACTAGATACATTTTCACGCCTGAGTGCAATGCTTCCGCAACTTTCCTACATGAATGTTTTTCCAACTTAAGAGGGTATGATGTACACTTCGACTACTTCAAGGTTACAAGACGGATTTCAGAGAATTTTACGGCTATGAATGTTGTAGCATCGAAGAAAGGATTCGCCAAAGAGAACGAAACTATAATTGTCTGTGCTCACTACGACTCACTTTCTGAGTTTGATCCGGCTGTATCAGCGCCGGGTGCAAACGACAATGCTGCAGGCGTCGCCACGATGATGGAAGTAGCTTACGTTCTCAGCACGTTCAGCCTTAACCGAACCGTAATCTTCATTGCGTTCTCTTCTGAAGAATTTGGTCTTCAAGGTTCTATGAACTGGGTTACAAAGAACGCAGAGATGCTGAATTCTATAATCGGAGTAATCTGCCTAGACGGCGTTGCGAGGGGTAAAACAATAGCGGTTATGTTCACATTGGAGGCTTCAGACAGTCTGGCGCGCTACATCTGCAATACAGCTAGGAAATTGGGGTACGAAAATTTCTATGAGCGTGCAGTAGGGGTTGTCGGGAGCGATAGTGACTCATTTGAGATGAAAGGTGTCAGAGCAGTCCGTTTCTGGGACTGGGACACAACATTCATTCACACACCAGACGACACTTTGGAAACTCTAGACGCAAACTGCATTAAGCAAGTTGCGGATGTTGCTTGTGTTGCCACCTACAAGCTAGCAACAGAATCTTTAGACGGAGTATTAGTTTCAGTTGGTAGAGGGCCTTCTGAAGGCCTCTTAATCCTAGTAGGCGCCATTGCCGCATCAGTCACAGTCGTCACAAGCTTTCTCATCATTAGACATAGATTGATCTTGAAGCAACGACGTTAATCACTTATCGTTTACTTCATCTTATAGTTGATAGCGTAATTCTAATTCAATCGAGTTGATCTGTCTATTGTCCTCCCGTGAACTTGTCATCGAAGCGTTTGAAGGAAGGGCGAACAGAATTCCGCTTTATTTTTTGCTGGCAGATCCGGTTAAAGAAGCGGCTATAGGAGATATCGTTGGAGTCCGATGTTGGCTTGAAGCCTTTCAACCATTTCTGAGAGATGGTGGCCCGTTTGGGAGAAGGGGGTTGAGCTATCGGGAGTGGAGCCGACAGCTAGATGTAGAGTGTTACAAGTGGCCTGATGTTGGTGGTGTACTGAGCGAAGTTGACGCAGCAGTCTCCAGAGTTGCATCGGCCGTTAGAGGGAAATCTCTTCAAGCTGAAATTATTGGGCCCACTGAGTACTCAGAGTACGCTTGTAGCTCAGGTTTGACTAAGCCTGGAAGATACTCCGATGAAGTAGCTCATCAATTTGATTTCGCAGTCCTAACACGTATCGACTCGACCAAGGCTGAAGACATTCACAGGAGATTCTTCGAAATAGTCTTAGAAGCTGTGAAGAGAGCAGCAAACTATGACGAAATAGATTCTATTCGAGTTGCAGACGACTTCTGTGACTACAGAGGTTCGATTTACGGGGAGGTGTTTACAAAGATAATTCTTGAAAGACAAGTGAAGTTATCTGAAGCCATTAAGGCCAAGGGTAAATACGCTGTGCTTCATGCTGACGGAAACATCGTTCCACATCTTGATCGAATTGGCAGAGCGTACGATGGCGTGCATCCCTTGGATATCTGTTCGAAATCCACATTGAATGCAGCTCTCTCTTGGTCATCAAGGCTTCAAGAGGTTAGACGAATTCTCCCTCGGACGGTTCTGTTCACGGGCCTACCCATTGATCTCCTGTGTAATAATCAAATATCTGTAGCTGAATTGATAGACGTCGTGAAGAATGTTATCCTGAACATTGGATTTGAACGACTTGTTCTAGCGACTACTCACAGGCCGTATCCAGGGTGGAGCTTTCAAGACTTTGAGGAGAAGGCATGCGCTGTGAAAAGCTTCATAATGGACAGAGACTGCTCTAGGAGGTCGAATCTCGCAATATGAGCAGTCTTATGCGGGTTGAAGGATAGGAGGCTCAGTATCTCCTTCTGGAGCCTCTGAACCGTCTTCCTCTACGATATCCTTCGTCTCTATATGCCGGGCGGAAGGTCGGGTATCTTCTCTCCTGCTCAAACCTCTTCTCCGAAAGGTTGTTCTTAGTGTTGACCTCCGGAAGAGAAATCTCCGTCTTTTCGAAACTTCCGAACCTTCCGATGTTTAAGCGCATTGATCCTTTGAACAACGATACGTAACCGTTCTTGATTGATATGATGTCTCCGTCATTGACCTTGTCGATATTGTCATCCCAAAGAGTTAGATATATGACTCCAGTCTCATCTCCAACCAAAGCGTCGGCGACACGATGCGCTGAGCCATCCGATCTAGATACAGTCTCTCTAACAGGGCTCTTCGAGACAACCTTGACAGTCACATTAATCTGCCTCGACTGCGGATCCAATCTCTCAACCTTGACGGTCTCGGCACCTACAGGCGGAACTTCACTAGCCATATTCAAAGCACTTGTTCATCATGAACTGAAACAAATCATGGAGCTAGTTCTTCTTAAGCATTGTGCTGATTTCAGAATACGACTCCAAAAATGACGGGGCAGGTCGAGAAAATTAAAATAAACGTCCTAGGGCTTCTTACTGCTGGAATCTACGGTGAACTTATTATTATCGTTGTGAGCAAACTCAAGCGAGTGGAGACTAGGGATGAGGGAGAATAAGGTAAAGGTGGCTTTGAAGGCTGGTAAGCCTGCAGTTGGAACGATGATTACTGAGTTTAGGACACCTGAGATTGCACGTATTCTTGCTAGCTCTGGTTTCGACTTTGTTTTCATTGATACCGAGCATGCGGCATTCGATCTTGAAACTGTTACGGACATCATCCGGGCGGGTAGGGCTGTAGGTTTGGTTTGTATGGTTCGTGTTCCTGATGCAGAGTATCATTTGATTGCTCGAGCTTTGGATATTGGAGCTGAAGGCCTGCTCGTCCCACGGGTTGAGTCTAGACAGCAGGTTGAATCGATTGTTCGTTGGGCTAAATACCCTCCTTTAGGGGTTAGAGGCTTCGGTGTGAGAGGGATCATCTCTGATTATCGAAAGGCTGGCGTTAAGGAATGGATTCAGGAGCTCAATGAGAATACCATGGTTGTGATTCAGATTGAAAAGAAGAGGGCGATAGAAAGTATCGATGATCTTGTTTCCGTTGATGGCGTTGATGCTGCTTTAATTGGGCCTTATGATCTTTCGATCTCTCTTGGTGTTCCCGGTGAATTTGGCAGTCCGCTGTTGAATGAGGCGATTCAGAAAGTCGTTGACGCTTGCAAGAAGCATGGAGTTGCATCTGGAACCCATGTGAGAGACATGGATAGCTTGCTGTTTTGGAGGGATCGCGGCATGCGACTGTTGACATATTCCAGCGATGTCGGCTTGATCATGTCCAGCGCTAGTGATGCTGTTAGTACGATTAAGGCTTTTTCTCAGGCATGATTGAATCTTTGACTCGCGCGTGTGATTTTGGAAATTTTGGTGATCGACATGTCCGAACAGAAAGAGACGAGAGAGAAGGTAACTAGACGTGGTTACATGAAGTATGTCGGCGGTATCGTCGTCGTCGCTGTTGTCGCTGTCGCTGGCTACGGCATACACGAGGCTGCGAAGCCACTGCCAACGACACCTACGCCTACACCAACCCCGACCCCAACACCAACACCTATTGAGACATCCGTTCTGGTCTCAGTTGTGAAAGGAACATCAGCAACGAGCCGTCAAGCCCTTGTTGAAAAGGCTTTAGAGTTAATCGGTGGAGCCTGGAAGATACTTCCAACCGGATCAAGAGTTCTAGTTAAGCCTAATGTTGGCTTCTACAGCCGAGAGGCGACCACCGAGCCGGACGTAGTAGTCTCCATAGTGGAGATACTAAAAGAAGCGAATCCCGAAGCCCTGATCGTTGGCGATAGTTCTGTGAGAGGATATGATACAGCACATGCGTTACAGACTTCTGGGATAGCTGAAGCCGTCAAGAAGCTTGGGGTTGAGTGCCGAAACTTGGCTGAAGATTCTGTTGACACGTTAGATACCCCTAATGGAGTTACAATTCGTAAGGTGAGTACGTATCGAACGGTTAGAAGATCCACATTCATCATTAGCGTGCCGAAGTTGAAGAGACATGGCAGTACAACAGTCACGATCTCATTGAAAAACATGCTCGGTGTCATTACCGATGACGAGAAAGGGCGTTTCCATCGAGAAGGTATAGACCAATCCATAGCTGATCTGAACTCAGCGCTGAAACCCAACCTCGTCGTAGTTGATGCGACTAGAGTTATGACGGAGAGGGGGCCAACTGGAGGAAAAATGGTTGAGTTGAATACGATCATAGCTTCCAGAGATCCCGTTGCTGCTGACCTGATAGCGGCCGAAAAACTCTTCGCGTTAGAAGGTGCGAGTTCGCCAAAGGCTGTAGCGGACGGAATCGTTCACATTCAGAAAGCTGCTGAACTCGGCGTGGGTTTCGGAGATCGATCTAAGATCAAGATTTTTGAAGCAACTGTAGACTGATGATCACCGATATGGAGCCAGAGAGTATCACTTTCAATCGGTTTATAATAGAATTGAAAGAATGTTATATTGACGCCTTGAAACCAGCCTTGAGACCCCCCATCCCCCTGTTTTATGTAAATTCTTAATATGGGTGTAATACCACGAGGATTTCTATGCGACGTAAAGCAACGATACGACAGAAATTCTTTCAATCGGTCCATGGGAGAATTGAAAAGAGGATTCTTAGAACACTCTCAGCCTAGGAGATATCGATGAGGCTTACGAGGCGAAGTTTCATAGAAGCGATCGTGGGCGGAGGCTTCGTGGTTCTTCTCTCAGGACTACTGCCCAGTCTCACTAGACAGAAAGACTTGGTCAGGCCTCCGGGCGCAGTAACAGAGGATTACTTCAACTCTTTCTGCATTAGATGTGGCAAATGTATAGAGGTCTGTCCAACCGGAGCAATAATCTTTGCAGATGTTACTGACGGAATTACGAAGGTCGGCACTCCGAAGATAGATGCTTTGAAGGGTCCATGTGAAGCGGTGAACGGTCGCTGCGAAGGTAACTTGAGGTGCGTCAACCAGTGCCCTACGAGCGCCTTAAGGTACGTAGAAGGTCGTGGCCTGAAGATCGGCCATGCCTCTCTTGATGAGCCTCTCTGCATAGCTTGGACGAAAGGCGGCTGTCTGGTATGCTACGAAGTATGCCCTGTTCTTGGCGCCATAGTCTTGACGGATGATGGGAAACCGATCTTCAATCAAGAGATCTGCGTTGGATGTGGGCGATGTGTGTACGCGTGTCCAGCTGAACCCAAAGCTCTGATGCTGCTTCCGGAACGTGGGCGATTGAGACGATGGTAACGATGAGAAGATGGAGAGTTCTAGTTGCGAGAGGCTCTCTTCAAGTTTCAATCATAGTCTTAATAGCGGTGGGACCGTGGTTTGGGCTTAGCAATGGATCTATATGCACGTTGACCATTGGAGGAATTACATTGTCTTGTCCGCTTGGTTTTCTTCAAGGCAGCGCAGGAGCGAGTACTATCCTCATCGGCATCATAGGGTCAATAGCCATCCCCATCTTGATTGCCCTCCTCGTCGGAAGAATATTCTGCGGGTGGATTTGTCCCGCCAGTCTAGGTTTCGAGCTATCTCGGAGCCTGCGCATGTCAAGGAAACCTACAAGATTGACCGGAAGAAACCCTATTCAATTCTTAGGAGCCATATTGCTAGGAGCATTCGTGGTTTCTTCTGCATTGTTCCACTACCCGTTCTTCTGCATCTTCTGTCCTGTAGGAGTGATTTGTAGAAACGTAATTTCTTACACTCAATATGGCGCTCTGGGAATGGACATAATCTTCATTCCAGCATTCATACTTTTTGAGGCTTTTTTCGCAAGATGGTGCCCAGAGATATGTCCTCTCGGAGCGATGACGACGATCTTCTCCAGATTTAACTTTCTCAATCCTAGAGTAAACGAGGCAAAATGTGTCAAGTGTCAGATTTGCAACAGAGTTTGCCCTATGAGGGTTCAGGTGCTGGAGGGAAAGGATCTCAATTCATGTTCAAAATGCTTGAAGTGCAGTGAGAACTGTCCAACCGACGCAATAGATTGGAAGAGTGGCAGAAAGCCTCGTTAGGACAAAATTATGAATTAGGACGGCTCTTGAAAGCTTTAAGAAACCATTTGAAGCTGAATTGGGTAGAGCAGTTGTTACAAGAATCAGATTGAACTACATAATCGAGATGGTTACGTTGAAGAGGTATCGTATCTTCTTTGCAACGTTCATACTCATTCTTATTTCAGCATACACTCAGGCTTTTGCAGCAGGTTCCGTGGACCTTACTGTCACCAATGTTTTCTGGGGTGCAACCGTGACAGCGCCTATTACAGCTCATCCGGGCGACAGAGACATTCCATTATTGATCGTAGTTACTAATGCAGGCGATGCCGCTGCTTGGAATGTGAATGGAACACTAGTTCTATCATATCCTTTCAGTTATACCTACACATTAGATGGAAAGATCTTCTATGCCTCGCGAGTCAACGCTTCCGCGGGAGTGCTATTTCCAGGATATAGTTTCACGTTCCGCTATCTCTTGAGCATCGATTCCGGAGCGAAAGATGGAGTTTACCGGCTGAGCCTGCTTCTCAGCTACAAGACGTATGCGGACATAACTGTGACTGCGAGTCGTTCAGTTGATGTTCCGGTTTGGTCGGGGGAAATTCGCGTGCAACGATTCATGTCGCTACCATTGAAGATCTATCCTGGGGATACTCAAGTGAATTTGAAGATTTGGGTTGTTAACTCAGGGACAGCGACTGCAAAAGACGTGAGCCTTCTTCTACTCTTAACCCCTGATTCTAAGCCATCTTCAAGCGGTTCAGATGCAGTGTTCTTAGGTACAATGCTCCCAGGCCAAGTTTCCGAAGCGAACTTCTATATAGATATCGATGAGTCAGCTCCCTCAGGAGCTCATGAGATTCTGCTGGCTGTCAGGTCTGGCTTAAGTTCTAATGCTACTATGAACTCTATCCCACTTTATGTAAGTGAGAAGGCCAAGTTTGAAGTGGTTGGAGTCGAGCCTGGAGAGGTTTTTGCAGGTGATTACGGTACCGTTGTGCGTGTCACACTTAGGAACGTCAGTAACGTTACCGGTGAATCTGTTAGAGTCCAATTGAAGACTGGAAACTTCTTCTCTGGGACGACTACGGACTACCTCGGGGCTATCGGCGTTGGCGAAAACAAGACCGCGACTTTCATCCTGGATATTGACGGTAGAGCTAACTCCGGCCGATGCTACATGGATCTTAAAGTCGAATGGACCCAAGATGACAAGATTTTCGATCAGACGTCCTCTATCGGCTTGCAAGTTTCACAGAGACCGCTTTCAATCATATATGGGGCAATTATAGCTGCAGTGGTAGTAGTTTTGGTAGGCGTTTTCTCATTACGCAGGAGAAGAAGATCTGCTAAGAAGATTTGAAGGAGATTGGAGAGGACGGTCGCTTATTCGGTTTTCAGTCAGCTTCACTGGTTGTGAGAACTAAGATGTGGGAGAATCTTGTTGAGACATTTAACTTGACGAAGAGATTTGGAGATCTTACTGCCGTAGACCATTTGAACCTCAAGATTAGAAGAGGAGAGGTCTTCGGTTTCCTAGGTCCTAATGGAGCTGGGAAGACAACTACGATTAGAATGCTCTGTGGTTTGCTTACTCCTTCAGAAGGTTACGCTATCGTCGCCGGATTCGATGTTACCAAGTTTGCTGAGAAGGTTAAGGAGAGGATTGGATATATGCCTCAAAGATTCAGCCTTTACGATGATCTTACGTTACATGAGAACCTTGACTTTTTCGGTGGGATTTATAGAATACCAGCTGAGCGGAGGAGGGCCAGAATTAAGCGCGTTCTGGAAATTGTGCAACTGGAAGATTTCGAGAATAAGCTTGCAGGTGAGCTCTCTGGAGGTTTGAAGCAGAGGCTTGCTCTCGCCTGCTCTTTGGTGCATGAGCCTGAACTGCTGATTCTCGATGAACCGACAGCTGGGATAGACCCTCCTCTCCGCAAAGCATTCTGGAGATACTTTCGAGATCTGAACAAAGAGGGAGTCACTTTGTTTATTAATACGCATTACATGGACGAAGCTGAACTTTGCGATCGATTGGGGTTGATCAACAAGGGGAGGTTGATCGCCGTTGACACCTCCAAGAACTTGAAGAAAGCCACGCTAGGAGGGGAATTGGTTGAACTCATTCCATCAGAAGTAGAGAAAGCTCATTCTATTTTGAAGGACTTTGCGAAGATTCGGAGGGTAGAGGTGAAAGAGACGCGGCTACTTCTCTACGTTGAGGATGCGGCCTCCTCGATTCCGGAGATAACCGCTCTCTTGAGGGAGAATAGGGTTGAAGTTTCCAGTGTGCAGACGATTGAGCCTTCGTTAGAAGATGTCTTTATTGAGTTGGTTAAGGTTGGGGGTGGATAGATTGGCCGTTGATAGGACGCTTTTGATGGTAAAAAAGGAGATTCTTCAATTGTCAAGGAATAGACGCGTTCTCTTTATTGCGTTTATGATGCCTGTAGTGATGATGACCCTTATAGGGCTTGGATTCACAGGTGAGGTCAAGAACATTTCTGCTATCGTCGTTAATGAGGATGGCCGTGGCTTCAGTACGATGTTTTTAGACGCATTGAGGCAGACTGATACCATCAAGATCAAGTATTATGCAAATGATCTTGATGAGGCTGAGAACCTTATCAAGAACGGTCAAGCGAAGGCTGCTATTCTCATTCCGAAGAGTTTTGATGAGAACTTCAGAAGCGGTCAGGCCTACGTTTACGTTGTAGTCGACGGATCAGATCCTATGTCTGCGAGTAAGGTTCTACCATCCGTTCAAGCTGTTGCCCAAAGCTTCTCGCCTAGGATAGTCGTCAGAACTAGCAGTATTGTACTGTTTAACCCAACCCTTCGATACATCGAGTTTATGGCTCCGGCTGTCGTTGGGTTCGTCTTGCAAATGTTCCCAATCATGCTGATCGCTGTGGCTATTGCCGGTGAAAGGGAGCGGGGAACGATAGAGCAGCTGATCGTTACTCCAATCAGTAGTTGGGATCTTCTGCTCGGCAAGATGATAGTTTACATGGGAATCGGTTTAACGAATGCTTTCTTCATGATGGCTGTTGCTGTATATGCATTCAAACTTACGATTAGAGGAAACGTATTCCTAATAGCTTTATTCATTTTCATCTTTCTAGCGGCTTCATTAAGTTTAGGCATTCTCTCATCAGCAATCTCGAAGACTCAGCTTCAAGCGATTCAGACTTTGATGCCTTTCATAATTCCAACAGCATTCTTGTCTGGAATGTTCTATCCTATCGAGTCCATGCCGAATTTCATTCAGCCCATATCCTACTGCCTGCCCTTAACCTACATGATTCATGCGATGCGTTCAGTCATGGTGAAGGGCGGCGGGTTCGAAATCATAGCCATTGATCTGCTCGCTCTCACCATTTACGCCGTTGCGATTAATGCTCTGGCGGTAACTGCCTTCCGCAAGAAGCTTTAGCTCGATTAAACGTAATCTACCCACTGAGTGCGTATGTCTCTAGGAGATCGGTAGCATATCAGGTGAGTTTGAAGAACCGAGAACCGGAACAGAATTTTTCCTCGAAATAAAGACGACAGTGCTGTTGCACATTTTCTCTGAATGATCCTTAGATTTCCCAAATTTAGAAGAGTCCAAAAAACTTTTAGACATTGAGGAAGTGAGACATTTACCGTGAGCTTTTGAGTTGGATGTCGATCAGTATGGGAACGTGTACTGGATCCGATGTTATCGCCTTGGGCGAGATTCTTGTCGAGATTATGCGTACTAAGAAGGATGTTCCTCATACACAAGTAGGCGAGTACTCAGGACCTTACCCGAGTGGAGCGCCAGCCATATTCATCGACGCTGTTGCCAGACTCAGCGTTAAGTGCGGTTTTATCGGGGTGGTTGGAGACGACGACTTTGGGAGGCTATTGATTGACCGCTTGAAAGATGATGGTGTTGAAACAGGATACATCAAGGTGAAGAGCGGGTTCACAACTGGAACCACATTCGTAATGTACTATTCTTCAGGAAGCAGAAAATTCATCTTTCACCTCCGACATGCTGCAGCAGGGCAGCTCTCGCCTGCTGATTTGGATCCTAGCTATGTTTCCAAAGTGAAACTTGTTCATGTTATGGGCTCATCACTTGCGGTAAGCGAGTCATCTCGAGACGCCTGCTATGAGGTAGTTCGTATCGTAAAGAAAGCCGGGGGGATTGTCACTTTCGACCCCAACCTTCGACCTGAACTGCTTAGCGTCGAAGAGATTCGAAAGCTATGCGCGCCGATAATGCGCGTTTGTGATGTTGTGCTACCAAGCGGCACCGAAGCAGAAGCATTGACTGGTCACAAGGAACCCGTTGAGTCAGCAAAGGCATTGTTGAACTTTGGGCCGAAAATAGCTGTTATCAAACTTGGTGACAAAGGTGCGATAGTCGCCACGAAGGATGAGATCATAAGAGAGCCTGCTTTCGACGTAGTTGAGCTTGACCCCACGGGCGCGGGAGACATCTATGATGGAGCATTCATTGTTGGAATGCTAGAGGGATGGCCGCTCAAGAGAACGGCGAAGTTCGCCAGCGCAGCCGGCGCTATCAAGGTCACCAAGTTTGGTCCGATGGAAGGACCTGAATCTCGAAGAGAAGTTGAGGAATTCGCTTCTAGCCATCAGCTGAAAGAATAGCCGAAAAACCTTGTTGCTAGACAGAAACTCTCTAGGTATTTTTGCATACTTCTTTCTTCTCAAGCATCCATTTTGATATTCGGGCATCTCACTGAAGCATCTCTTACAAGGGATGCGGCGCCATCGCCATAAATCCTGGTTCCACGTTGCCATGACGCAAGCAGCTCTACATGTTACCCCCCCTCCCCCCTCAAGAGGCCCAAGGAAAGGGGTGGGGGTGTGTCCCTGCGGCTCTGCTAGCATGTGGTGCGGGAGGTGGGATTTGAACCCACGAAGGCCTACGCCATAGGGTCCTGAACCATGGGCAGCATCCAAGCTTCTACCCCTTAGACCTGGCTCGGGTACTCCCGCAACCGAATCAAACATTCGTGTCTTGCTTCAAGATAATCTTTTAGTCGTCGACTCACGTTTTTATGCTCCAAAAGAAGAGTTTCTTTTCAATAAAGTCCATAAAGCTTAGAACCTAAATATGCAGTATTCTCTGTGCAATAAGGCGAATCAACTTGAAGCTCCTAAACTATAAGGACATTAAGGCTAAACCAGCTGATGAAGGAGCCTCAAAACTCAACGTAAGATGGCTCATCACGAAAGAGATGGGCGCGAACAACTTCGCAATGCGCCTCTTCGAGATGGAACCTGGAGGAAACAGCCCACTCCACCAGCACCCACACGAGCATGAGGTCTATATCCTAGAAGGAGAAGGAATAGCCACTGACGGAGAACAAGAACGCAAATTCAAGCCTGGAGACGCCATATTTATCTCTCCAAATGAACGTCACCAACTCAAGAATACGGGTAGGAAGACCGTTAAGTTCCTCTGCCTAGTTCCATACGCAAAATAACTGAAGAACAAATCCTAAGAGATTCCATGCTAACGAGCCGCAGAACTACATTTCAAGCAGTCAGAGAAGCCCAATTTCAGCAAAGAAATTGAGAAGACTCTTCATAGCCTACTCTTCTATCTACCTAGCAACTTGCTATTGAATACAACTGAGGACAGGCTCCATGACACTGAAGATTCAGTAAATTCCACATAGCAAGAAATAGATCTCAATGTACACAGATGGTCACTATATTGCTCCTCGTGTAACTCGTTAGCTCTTTATTATCCATAGTCGTTGGTGAGGGAATCAGTGAATTCGGCCACGTAGATATCTTAGTGAATAACGCTGGAATTCATGACGGTAAATCATTCTGGGAAGAGCCTGAAGAACTCTGGCAGCGAATGTATAAAGTCAATGTTATGGGAACAGTGTTACCATCGCAGGCCGTGGTGCCTCATATGATCAAAAGAAGGAAAGGAAAGATCGTCAATGTATCTTCTAAAGCCGCGATTGTAGGTGAACCAGGCCATGCAGCCTACAGCGCTTCGAAAGGAGCCGTGCTAGCATTGACTAGAGCGATGGCTATTGAACTGGCGTCTTACCAGATAACAGTGAACGCAGTTTGCCCTGGACCGATGTACACAGACATGTTGCTAGCAGCGATGCCGAAAGAGTCTGATCGAGACGCATTAATAGCGGTAACTCCACTGGGCCGATTGGGCCAGCCAGAAGATCTGGTAGGGATCATACTGTATCTATCCAGCGAGGAGTCGAACTGGTGTACCGGTCAAGCCATTTCGGTCGATGGTGGATTGTCCATTCTGAAATAGAGGGCAGTGACCTCTCCTGGTTTAGTGCGCCGACACTCTTCCAAGGCCATTACAGCTGCCTCGTCTGCTTTTTCGCAGTCTCTGTCTCCATGATCTCTATTAACATCGAAGCCACGCGCCCTTTGAAGCATTTTTGGGAGAGTGTTAAGATGGGCAGAATTGCCATTGGAGGTTGGGCCTATATCATGGGCTATTACAATGACGACCCTATTCCCTTGGAAACTGTCGCCGAGAAACTGGGTGAACTGAGATATGATGGGATAGAGCTCTGCGGGCATAGACCTCACGCACACCCGTTTGACTATCTAACAAAGCGGGAAAGGGCAGATCTTCTGGCCATGATTAGGGGCTATGGTCTCGGGATATCAGGATACCTTCCGGATCTGCAAGGCCTGCCCATACTGACCAGCAGCTATGAATCTATAACAAGGAAATACCTGCGGGTGTTCGACATGAATTTGGAGTTCTGTGCCGACCTAGACATCAAGACAATAAGGGTTGATGAGGGAGGCTCATGGTTTCATATGGAAGGACCGTGCAAGACGGGCAAAGAATTACGGCGTCACGGTTCTGTGGGAGTTTGAACCTACAGACACCTTCAACAAACCTAGAGAGATAATAAAACTCATCGATGAAATAAGTCTACCCAACTTTAAAGGTCTACTTGAAACGATGCATACTCATTTAATTTGTCAGCTAGGAGCACTGCAGAGACCGCCCCTTGAGATCTTGGAGGGGGATCTAGTAGAATTTATCAAATTACTGAAAGATAGAATTGGTCATGTGCATCTAACCGATTCTGACAATACCTTTCAACATAGAGTGTACGGAACAAAGAAGATGCTTGGCGAAGGTATATTAGATTTTAACGAAATTATGCAAACATTTAAGGATATTGGCTACAGGTCTGAATGGTGGACCATCGATCTTCTTTTCCAGCCTATTGCATGAGATTTAACAAGGAGAGCTGGAGATCTTGTCAAGCTTCTTCTAGAAAAGTACTATCCATAAAAAACATATACTTAACTATACTTGATAACATCAAGAATTTGTGCTTCAAAATGTCTGTACGCTAGGGATTATATGGTGAAAAATGTTTGAGATTAAAGAATAAAATATCGATAATTACAGGAGCTGCTAGAGGTATAGGAAAAACAACAGCATTAGCACTTGCAAGAGAGGGGGCTGACGTAATTATAGCTGACGTGGCGTCTGATACGTATAATGTTGCCAAGGAAATAGAATCCTTAGGGCGTAGAAGCGCGGCTATAGAATGTGACGTCACAAAGTGGAAGGACGTTCAAAATGTTGTGGATAAAACTATAGAAATGTTTGGGAGGATAGATATACTTGTTAACAATGCTGGGATCTCTCATGTAGCTTTAATAGAAGAGATCTCGCCTGAAGATTTCGATAGACTCATGAACGTAAACGCAAAGGGGGCCTTCCTCTTCTGTAAGGCTGTAGTGCCTCATATGAAGAAACAAAAGTATGGCAGAATTGTTAGTATAGCTTCCGCAGCTGGATTGGTAGGCATCGGGGCCTTAACAAGCTACTCTATGTCGAAGTTTGCCGTTGTCGGGCTGATGCAAGCGCTCGCTAGGGAACTAGGTGAATACAACATAAACGTAAATGCCGTTTGCCCAGGCATAGTATTTACAGACATGTGGGTGTATACGGCCCAACAGCCAGGAGTAAAGTATTTCTTCCCGGATAAGAAGAGGCCAGCTCTCTCTCCAGAGAAGATAGTTGAGGAAATAGCCAAGCAAACTATGGCGTTGGGGAGACCTCAAACTGTGGAGGATATCGCCAATGCCGTAGTCTTCCTTTGCTCTGAAGAGTCAAAAAACATAACGGGGCAGTCAATAAGCGTAGATGGCGGATATATATACCATTAAGTCTTTTCTTTCCCATTCCATTTCGAAGTCCGAATCAGATGCGCGATGACATAAAACCTGACGTTAGGTTGCATGTTTCAATTCTTACAAAGCTACTACTTGCCAACCGTTTTCGCATGAAAACCCAGTTGTAGTGAAATTCATAAATAGTGTGAAAGCCGTAAAATGGTGGCAAATAAAAAAGGGGACAGGAAAAGCATGAACTGGAGAAAAGTTCAGCTGTTCATGCTGGAGCGTTTAGTATGGCTCATAGCGATAGTTGGGTATACAATATTTATTTTCTTATCACCGGTTTTATTCTTCGACCTTTCAATGATTGGTGATATATTTCGGATATATGCCGGATATGGCGTCCTTGCTATCGCAACGGGGATCTGTCTACTTTCTGGATCTATGGACCTATCCTTACCAGCAATTGGTGGGCTTGCGGGGGTTTTCGTTGTCGAGTTCGGCGAAATTTGGTTCCCCGGTGTGCCAGATATCCTTCTGCTCCTTCTACCCTTGATTGTTGGGGCTGCGCTCGGAGCCATTAATGGTTTGATCATTAGTAGGACAGGAGTTCACTCTTTCTTTGTCACTTTGGCAGCATCTTTAATTATTATCGGGGTGAGGAAGGCAATCCGTCCGGGAACTCTATGGATAAAGCACAGCGACATACTTCTTCTCCCTGGAAGAGGGATTATTGGGGAATTCAATTTTTCGATTGCCTTCTTGCTGCTTATGGTATTTCTCGCGTGGCTGTTCTTGAATCATACCAAAATCGGGGTGAGAATGTACGCGATCGGAGGGGACGCCACTTCTGCCAGAATGATGGGAGTAAATGTGGAGAATATGAGACTCTTCGTCCATACACTTGCAGGGATGATTGCAGGTCTCAGTGGCTTGATTTTCAT
>Ga0315314_1002247_pt1 | contig 16138 bp, 12 predicted proteins | sample TDP9_MG_FD_203631 | JGI IMG/M metagenome (GOLD analysis project Ga0315314, IMG submission 203631) | Freshwater sediment microbial communities from Lake Towuti, South Sulawesi, Indonesia - TDP9 | ecosystem: Environmental > Aquatic > Freshwater > Lake > Sediment | place: Indonesia: South Sulawesi...
AGGAGGATGCCTGTTGTTGAGACCTTGGGCTCCACACAGATAATATGCTCAGACAAAACGGGTACGCTTACGAAGGGAGAGATGACCGTAAGGCGGGTCTACGTCGATGGGAAAAAATTAGAAGTCACTGGCGTTGGTTACGAGCCAAGAGGTGAGATACTTTATGGTGAAATACCCATCGACCCCGGCTTGAAGAACGTTTTGGCAAGACTCGCCAAGGCCGTCCTACTTTGTAATGATGCAAGGCTTGAGACGGATAACAGCAAATGGACGGTAAAGGGTGATCCCACGGAGGGTGCCTTGATTGTACTGGCCGAGAAGATGGGCTTGAGGCAAAATGAGGTTAGAGAGCTTTACCCTAGGGTGGCGGAGGTGCCCTTCAGCTCTGAGCGGAAACTTATGACAACGGTCCACTCTACCCAAGATGGTACTTATGTTGCCTATATGAAGGGCGCCCCCGAAATGGTATTGAAGCATTGTAGCTATCTCTTCAAAGATGGGCAGATGAGAGAGATGAATGAGGAAGATAGAAAGCTTATTTCAGCGGTTAACGAGGAGATGGCTGAGAATGCCCTACGGACCCTAGGGGTAGCTGAAAGGGTACTACCTATAGATCTAGATCTCTCAGACAGTGAGCATCTTGAAACAGATTTTTCATTCCTTGGGCTAGTAGGCATGATCGATCCTCCAAGGACGGAGGCGGTGAAGGCAGTTGAGACGGCTAAGCAGGTGGGTATGACCCCCATAATGATTACGGGGGACCATAAGCTAACAGCCGTAGCCATAGCCAAAGAGATGGGCATATACAAAGAAGGTGACCTTGTCTTAACAGGTGAAGAGCTAGAGCGACTAAGCGACGAGGAATTTGAGAGATATGTCGAGAAGGTAACTGTTTATGCTCGTGTTTCACCCTTCCATAAGCTCAGAATAGTCGAGGCATGGAAGAAGAAGGGCCGTGTAGTGGCTATGACAGGGGACGGTGTAAATGATGCTCCGGCCTTGAAGCGCTCAGATATAGGCATTGCGATGGGCATTTCAGGAACGGATGTCACGAAGGAAGCCTCAGACTTAGTCTTGGCTGATGATAACTTCGCCACTATAGTCAAGGCCATCGAGCTTGGGCGATGGATATATGACAACATAAAGAAGTACTTAGCATATCTTCTTCAAGCTAACCTCGTAGAGATAGCTGTGATGAGTATAGGGGCCTTGCTTATCTTGCGCTTTATGGGATTCTATGGGGAGGCTGCACTTCCGCTTCTTCCTGTCCACATTCTTTACATAAATCTGGCTACGGATGGTCTCCCTGCCCTAGCCTTAGGCTTCAGCCCATCAGACCCAGACTTAATGAAAAGACCTCCTAGGACTAAGGACGAGCCTGTCTTCACACGGGACGTGGTGTTATTCCTCATAAGGGCACTAATTGTAGAAACCCCTGTTCTCACACTCGCTTTTATAAGTGGGTTGTCATATGGAATGGACGCCGCCAGAACTAGACTATTCCTCATGTTCATCTTTGTCGAGCTGGCTGTGGCATTGAACTGCCGCTCACTACTCTTCACAATAGATAAGGCGAAACCCCATAAGTGGCTTCTACTCGCTGTAATTTGGGAGAGCCTTTTAGTCGCTGTATTGCTACATATACCCATGGCACGAGAAGCCCTGAACATACTCTATCCTACATTCGAAGACATAATCTGGGTGGCAGGAGGCGTACTGGCAACTTTCATCAGCATAGAAGGCCTCAAGCACTTTGCCCTGATCAGACGGTAAGCACTGTGCAACCAAACCCATCTTCTATCTTTACTTTCATAAGCATCTCCTTAAGTAGAAGGGTTTATGTAACGAATTCTAATTATCATACGATGTGAACATTCAAGACATTTTGCTTTTAATCCTTATCATCTTATTCGTATATCGGCAAAAATCCACCCATCCCCAATTCCAAGACAACTTCTTAGAATACTTGACATTCCAGTTAGAGATTACATCTTAAGCAGAGAAGAATTGTTGAGAAGGTCAGGTCTTAAATCTGGACAGAATGTCCTTGAAGTTGGTTGTGGCACTGGTTTTTACACTATTAAGGCATCTGAGATTGTAAAGGAAGGAATTGTTCACTCATTAGATATTCAGGATTTGGCTTTAGCAAAGGTAATGAAAAAGGTTGAGGAGAATAAAGTCAAAAACGTCATGCTTGTAATGGCAGACGCTCAAAACTTGCCCTTTAAGGAACAAGCCTTCGACATAGCTTTCTTGTTTACAGTCATAGGAGAGATTCCTAAAAAAGAGATAGCCCTCAAGGAGTTACATCGAGTATTAAAGCCTGATGGTTTATTATCCATCACAGAGTTTCTCCCCGATCCTCATTACGTTATGAGAAGAAATCTCATCTCTCTCGCTGAGAGACTTGGTTTTAATCAGACCGAAAAATATGGCAATTTCTTCTGCTATACTGTAAACTTTCAAAAAGTAGATTTAGCGCAAAGATAATGTAAAGTATGACCATTAGTATTATTAGTGGATTAATGCCTTCACAAAAATTTGATCTATCATTCTGGGCGGTGGCTCTACGACTTTCGCTTCAGCTATAAACGAAGGCTGTGTGGAATAAAATCAGTTAAATTATACATTTTATGAGACTTAAATACTTAATTTGATAAGGATAATCGCTATGGATATAGCTATCGAGACTAAAGGCTTGTCGAAATCCTTTGGAAGGATTAAAGCAGTTGATAGACTTGATCTTAAGGTTGAGGTCGGAACTGTTCATGGCTTCTTAGGTCCTAATGGAGCAGGCAAGACTACTACTATTAAACTTATTTTAGGGCTATTAAAGCCTGACTCAGGCTCCATTCAAGTTCTAGGCTTCGATGGTGGTGGACGGAAAATTGATGTAAGGTCAAGGATAGGATACATGCCAGAGCTTCCCAAGCTACCACCATTTCTTAAAGGTCGAGAAATTTTGGAGATATATGGAGAGATTTATGGTCTATCGAGCATGGATAGGCTCAATGAGGCAAAAAGGCTACTGGAGCTAGTTGGTTTGAGCGATAGAGCTAATGACAGAATCGGTCATTATAGTAAAGGTATGCAGCAAAGGCTAGGTTTGGCCCAAGCCTTGATAGGGGACCCTGATTTGGTAATATTGGATGAACCAAGCCTAGGTCTTGATCCCGTTGGCATGGTGGAAGTGAGGGAGATAATTAGGAAGATAGCATCAGAGGGAAGACCTGTATTTCTCTCCTCTCATCTTTTAAACGAGGTTCAGCAGGTTTGCTCTCACGCTACAGTAATTAATAGAGGTATGAAGATTATAGAAGGTAGCATCCCAAATCTTCTTGAAAAGCTCTCCAAACCTAACGAAGTCATTGTCGAGTTAGAGAGGGTATCTCCCGATGTTATGAAGGCTATAAGAAGCCTTAGCTTTGTAGAGAAGGTGAACTGGGTTGGCAATAAAGCCGAGATTTTCTGCTCAAAGCCTAGTGACTTTAGAGCTGATTTATCAAGAGCCATATCAGATTCTGGAGGCCTTATCATAGGCATGAGAGTAGAGGAGAGAAGTCTTGAAGAGCTTTTCTTAGAGCTTGTAAAAGGTGGGTCTTAAGATTGGAGAGAAAGAAAAAAGCAAGTAGTTTGAGCAAGTTCAGGGCTCTTTTAAAATACGAACTTCTTTGGAATTTAAGAAAGAGGAAGTTTCAAGCAATATTGCTGATAGTCGTGATAGTTCAGATGATTACATTCGTAGTTCCAGTAATCCTCTCTTCCATAGCTGGTCAAGCAATTCAACAAAATCCTTACAAAGCTTTGTCTTCTCCATCAGGCTTCTTCGTATTTTTATTCGCAATAGCTATAGGAATGAATTCGATCCCTGAAGAATTCGAGCATGGTAGGGCTCATATCTTATTTTCAAAGCCAGTGTCTAGATCGCTGATATTTCTTGCTAAGGTAGTTGCTGCTCTTATAATATTGACGATTGCATACATAATCCTTTACTTAATAGGTTTAGGGTTATCCTACGCCATATACGGTCCTCAAGAGTACATGATATTTTCTCCGTTTCTCATTTTAGGGATTCTTCTCTCTACGATTTTATATTTGTCGATAGTCTTCTTCTTAGGAGCAGTATCTAAAAGCTCAATAATTGCAGCCCTAGGCTCCTTTGGCATTCTTATCGGATTGGGTATTACAGTAGGAATTTTAGGAGCCTTTGCAGGTCAGGCATGGATAGCTGACTATATACCAAGCCAAGGTCAGTCTGGGATGATAGTAGATAATAAAATATCCATACAAACAGGGACAGATGCTCTTGGAGCGATCTTAAGCCAATTTGCCATAAACCCTAATGCCAATGTTAATGTAACATATATTGTTGGTGTTCAGACAGGAACACCGCCTACATTTCGTACAGAGTCCCAGATCATACCTATGGCTCAAATTGCCCTTAGAGCGTTAGGAGTAGTATTGGCATACACGGTACCTTTGATGCTTGGAGCATGGATATTGTTCAAAAGGACTGAGATCAAGGAATGAATCCAACTTTCAATCATTTCTCTTTACTCTAAGGCATACGAAACTACCTTTATAGCCTTTGACAGGCTCCTCGGCCCTCTCCTCCTCAGATGGGCTATAGCTCAAAGTGCTCTTGACTTCTACTATAGATGAGCCCTGTTCAGCGATTAGCTTCTTTAACTCATGAATAGTATAGAACTTTGCATGACTGTAGAATTTATACCCAGCCTTCTTCTTTTCTTCATATAATCTTCCCCAAGGTGAATCCTTTAAAATTATACAAACTATCAAGCTCCCATCATTCTTTAGCACTCTGAGAGACTCTTTGATGACTGAACTGGGCTTATCGAGGAAGCATAGGGTGCAAACCATAAGCACGTAATCAAAGATCTTATTGACAAAGGGAAGACACTCACCTAGGGCTCGAATTGCCTCTACTCCTCTCTCTTTAGCGATGCGAAGCATAGCGAGATTGGGGTCAATACCTAAATCAACGTCTATCCTGCTTGCGAATACCCCTGTGCCTATTCCTATTTCCAAGCCAAGACCTTTCAGATCGAACCCTTTCAAAACTCGAATCTCTGATTCATAAATGGCAGGATGCTTAAAGTACCAAGAATCGTATTCTTTTGCATGATCCTCAAAGACCTTAAGAAGCGCTTTATCATAGCTAGGTTCTGCCATTACATCCAGCCTTCATAAAACTGCTTCCTGTGCCAATCATTATAAGATTCGCCAAGAGGCTCAGGTTCCATTCCCTTAGGTAAGATGGATCTGACCAATCCATCATCTTCAAGAAGCTCATAACGCTTTAGATTATCGTCATAAACCATCCCTTTCAGAAGAAGATCATAGGCTTGAGCTATCAACTGCATCTTCCTCATTGAATCATGATCTTTGGGATTCCTATCAGGATGATATTTCAATGTGAGCCTTCGGTAAGCCCTCTTTATCTCCACTTCACTTACATCATCTACATTAAGAATCTGCTCAGCCCTTTTTCTAATCGAGTCTTCTTTGAACTTAGTCTTCTTCAACTGTATTTGATAGATTTGTAATCATTAAATTTAAGCCTTTGTCATATTTCTAAGGTTATGATATCTTTTTTCTCCAGATAATGTAAAATATTATCCCTGATAATACTGCAATTGCAGTAATTAGAATAGACCCAATAGAAAGGAAGGTTATTAGCATCAAGCAAGAGACGAGCCCAATATAAGGTATGAATTTTGGATAGAGCCTCTCTCCCTTTCTCAACTTTATAGCTGATACGTTTGTAATAGAGTAATAAAGCAATGAAGCAACGTTGCTCATGCTCACCATTGCTCCTAGATTCAAAAAGCCAGAGATGATTGCCATGAGAAGCCCAGAAATTACAACAGAGTAATGAGGAACATTGTACTTGGGGTGAATCTCCTTAAGAAGTCTGGGAAGATCGCCATTTCGAGCCATAGCAAAGGAGACTCTTGAGACGCCCAAGACTGAAGTTAGCAAGACTCCTAAAGTGGCTATTATAGCTCCTATAGATATCAAAAAAGGAATGCCATTGATCCCTGTCATACTGGCTGCATCAGCAAGTGGCGAAGATGAGCTAGAAAGTTGCAAGTAACCTATAAGACCAACAGCCACAAAGCTCGTCAATACATAAATGACTGCAGATATAATTAAGGATAAAATGATCGATAGGGGGATGGTCCTCTGTGGTTTCTTAACTTCTTCTGCTACAGTTGTTATTCGTGCAAAACCTGCATAGGCGAAGAAGATCAAGGATGCTCCTTGTAACACCCCATTGTAACCTTTTGGTGTTAGATTTTTAAAATGAGCCAAATTCACATAACCTGACCCTAATACTATAAAGAGAGCCAGTATGGCAATCTTTGAGACGTTCAATACATTGTTAAGTCTAGCCGACTGCTTTATCCCAAAATAATTTACCAAAGTCACTATTATACAGATACCAATGGCTGCCAAATTTGTGGGTATAAAAGGAAGAAGAACGGCAAGGTACTGAGCAAAACCTAAAGCAACAGCAGAGCCAGCTATGATATTGGATAATATCCAAAGCCAGCCTGCAGCAAAGCCTACTCTATTAGAGATCAATTTATGGGCGAACTCGTATCCACCACCCTCCTTTGGGATAAATCTGCTCAGCTCAGCAAAACTTAGCGCAGTAAATGCAGATACAAACCCAGCTATGATTATTGAGAGAACGATCCCAGGACCAGCCATTCCTGCTGCTATACCTATTACTACGAATATACCTGCGCCTATTATCGCATTTATTCCTATCGATACAGCATCGAACAAGCCTAAAGCTCTATAAAGAATTGGAGGTTGATCCTTGGCCACATCTAAACCTTCTCAAATAAAATATATAAATTTCAGGAAGAAGTTATATCTAGCTACAATCATAATGGCAAAAAATTTCCCCCCAATTTGCTATCGTAAACTTCTTTTATCTGCGAACCGTTAGATGAAATTGGTAGAAACAATAATGGTGATTTGGATTATCTTGGCAATCACTTTTCTTGTGCTTATAATCACAATACTAGGTTATCCTCGGGTGACTTTTCCCCGTCAACTCAGTGTTGAAGGTGTGGAAAATCCTGAAGCGGTGCAGGCCTATGACCGAATCAGCAGGTGGCCTCAATTCAACTTAATGCGACGCATGATCGTAAGTGAGTTAAAGAAAAATCACCCCAATGGAATCATAGTAGACGTTGGCTGTGGTCCAGGCTATCTGGTTGCCGTCATTACAAGAGAACTTCCACACCTGCACATCATCGGCGTAGATATTGCAGAAAAGATGATAGAGGTAGCAACTCACAACTTGTCCTCTCTCGGCCTCAGTGAGCATGTGGAGTTTCGGCAGGGAGACGTCCAAAAACTGCCTTTTGAAGATAATGCTGTAGATTTTGTCGTGAGTACGCTGTCCTTACATCACTGGTCGGATCCGAAACAGGCTCTGCAGGAGATCTATCGGGTCCTGAAGCCTGAAGGGCAATTCCTTCTCTTTGATTTAAGAAGAGATAGTCGCCGATTGTTTTACTGGCTCCTTCGCTTCGCTCAAAGATTCGTCGTGCCTGCTGCTCTTCGACGTATCAACGAACCTATCGGCTCAGCTTTGTCAAGTTATACACCCGTTGAGTTAGAGGCTCTTCTCTCCGAAACATCGTTTCAAAAATGGAGAATTAAACCGGGAATTGGTTGGATGTTTGTCTGGGGATGCAAAGGTTGATCCCATTTTAATTAAATGCTAGGGTAGGACATGTAATGTTCTGGCGATCTCTAGGATGACCAAGGTTATGGTGAATAGAGCTACCACCCATGTTAGACCTTTCAGAAGTCTCTCATGCTTCTCGATAGCGTATAGCGTTTTCACTTGTTTTTTTAAGATTTCAGAGCTTTGTTCCTGCTGTCGGATGCTCAAATAAGTTCTTATCATATCGGACACGGTTTCCATCTGGATTCTTAATGCCTTTGTTCGACCTACAAAATCCTCGAAAGGCTTTAACATGCTATTATACTCGATCGCTTTCTTCTATCTTCAAGAGAATCCATGGACAAGTCATCAGTATAGTTCGTACCCTATTCCATTGCTATCCATCGGAGTCTGTATCATAGTTTTGGGCATAGTGGCTTTCCTACGATTTAAACAAAAAAGGAAAGTTGAAACTAAAGAAGGCGAAAAGATACCTCTTCCACCACCTCCACCGCCCCCACATAGCAGTCTGGAAGTTAGTATATTCCTGTTAAGTCTATCAACGGGCCCGGTGGGATTTGAGTACAAATGGGTTTAGAACTATAAGATACGATTAACTCTGGTGCGGGGGTGGGACCTTCGCACATGTTTACCGGTAAAAATAGGCTTAGCGAGAATCCTAAACTTGGGTCAACAAGTGATTTGAACCATATTCCTCTGAACATGAATAAAAGCTTAAAATGAATACGAATTGGCGAACATTACCGTCGTTGTAACAGTCTTCTATAATCAACTGACCTGTTCGAGAAACTTTTCCACCTCGAAAATGTATGTCTTCCATTCTAGAATGTGATCGTTAACGATAGATCTAGTATCTTGGCCCTCTGCGATCTTTCGAAATGTGTCGAAGTTGCCAGCGATTTGACTTGCTATTATCCAAGCGCCTTGGTTAAAAGCAATAGGAGAGCAATTTGCTTGACCGCAAAGCTCAACAATAAGTCTTTGTTTATCATCCAGTCTTTTTGTCGCTGCGTCGCCAAATATAATTGATATTGTCTGTTCGAGCCATGTATCGATTGGTTGAAGATAGAATTGATTTTTGATTTCGTTCTCGTTCAGATTACCTAGGAAAGCAATGTCGCGCATATAGAATGAGGCAATTTTGGTGCCGATGCCTCGGATTGACGAAACAAAGCTGTGAGCTTCGCGTGTTTTTCCTTGTTCAATAAGTGTCTTTACATGATTCGAAATGTTTGAGATCTGCTGACTTGCCAAAAGGCTCAGTACGCCTCTGTCAGTGTTCATTGGATTGTGTGAAGGGTTGACTTTGATATTGTTAAATTCCTTTCCAGCAATTTCCTGATATATTTTCCACGCCTCTTTCGAATCGGCGATTGTAACCGATTGTAATTTTCCACCAAAAATTTTCTCAATTGTTCTTACCGCTATATCGGGATATGCGGATGCGGCTCCTTGACGTTCATATGCATAATTCTTGAGGAAGCAAGCCAAAGCAATGTAGTCATCCCTAAACTGTTCTCTGAAATCCATCCCGTTCAGAAAGGCATTTTGATAGATCGTAGCCCCAAGGGCCAATCGCTTGGCAATTTCGATTTGTTTTGATTCGAATTGCATTATAGCTTAAATTCCTCCTTTGTTGTGATTTTTACTTCTTCTGGCATTTTAAATCTCTCCTAGATCTCGCATTATATCAGTCTTATATGCTCCAACTCTTTTCTCAGCCATAGACAAAACTTTCTCCGCATCCTCCTTGCTCCAGATAAGAGGTGTCGTAACCTCTCCATCCCTCACATCCACATAAAGCCACTTCTCTTTCAGAATGGTGAGGCAAGCATATAGAGTACTCTCGATCTCAAGGTCTCTTAAGAAATTGTCTTCTTTCTCTATGGTTTGCTTCAGTCGTTGATACAATTCTTGCAAGGAACAGAAACCCTCTGGCATGAGATGGCGCGCTAATGCGGTGATCGCATGGTCTTTAGCTGCCAACGACAATTTGCTAAAGTGATTCTTGATTTCCTCTCGATATGTCTTGACATCAACTTCAAAGCTACCATCCCAAGACAGATGCTTGCTTGCTATCTTCGCCTTGACGCACTCTTCAATGCCTAAGACAGCAAGTGCTGCAGCGTGAGCGTAGCTTCCACTTTCCATCAACACTTTTGCATCACTAAGAAACTGTTCGGCGTTCTTCAAAGCCTCCCGCACATAATGCTTTCCATCTTTTATGGCGATTATCTCTTCTTCTAAAGTCATATTTAGACACTGTTTCACTATTCTGGAAATAAAAATGTAGCGGGCCCGATGGGATTCGAACCCACGACCTTCAGCTCCGCAGGCTGACGCCCTAATCCATGCTAGGCCACGGGCCCTTTAATCAATTGATCAGAGCATAAAGATAAGCTTATTTTTAAATTAAAATCATGATTGTTCCAATAGAAGCCTAGATACCTCTTCTCTTCCTATATCTACTATGTATCTTCCTAGCCTTGGACCTCTATCAGAGCCTATTAGAATCCTATAGATCGATTTGAATAGAATAGGAGGATCCAAATCATTCTTTCTGGCAACTTCAAATATCTCTTCTTGAATCTTCTCAGCATCTTCAACTTCTAAGACGAATTCAGCCAGCTCTTTTATGGCTCTCTTCTCATTGTCTTTTAAGATTAACTTTCTCTTCTCTATAGTCTTAAAGTCATCTGCCCAGTTAGATGCCAGTTCTACCCTTTGAATCAATTCTTTTGTGGTCTCTTTTACCATCTTATAACCATAGAGCCTGTTCAAAATGTATTCTAAGCGATTTTTTTTAGGAGCTATGGATGCAAGTTGGACTAGCATCTTGTAAGGAACATGAATGCTCGGCTTTTCTTTTGACTTTAACAAATTTACATACTCATAAAGCCCCTTTAGCTTCATCAACTTTGATGGGTTCTCTATCTTTATCTTGCCAAAGTAAACGTCCTCGAGTAGATCGTACTCGTCCATGTAAGATGGTATATCATCTATAGAAATGTTACGTGAGCCAGCAACTCTCTTGAACATAAGGAGAAGAAGAGATTGTGGTGAGCCATATCTGAGCCATGTTTGAGGGGTGAAAACATTACCTAAAGACTTGGATATCTTCTTCCCAGATTTATCCAAGAACATCTCATACTTTACATGGTATGGATGAGGGAAATTTAATATGTTATCTGAGACCCAATCATTTACCTTGACTGAGTCTGCTATATCCTTGCCATAAGCCTCGAACCTTATATCAAGGGCAGACCATCTGGCTGCAAATTCAACCTTCCAACTTAGCTTTCCTCGACCATTTGTTACCGATGCTTCTCCTTCATAACCACATCCTTCAATCCATATCCCACCTATCTCAGCCCCTTTACACTTATATCGAACTTTTCCTTCATTTCTTAAGTATTCGTAAGCCTCTGCAACGTATATTCTATTACATCTATCACATAATGGGAAATAAGGTAACGCTTTCTCGAACTTCTTCTGGCCTAGCATCTCAGATATCTTTCTTCCTATAACATCAACTTTCTCTAGCAGTATAGCTATCTGTTGGTTCAATAAACCTCTTTTATAAGCCTCCGTCCCAGACTGAAACTTATATTCAATGCTACACTTTTCTAAAGCATCTTTGAGCAAAGAACTCATATGGTCTCCATAAGAACTATGGCATTTGAAAGGGTCTGGAATCATAGAAACAGGGGTACCTATGAATCTTGAGAGGTCTTTAGGTAATCCGGCTGGAACCTTTCTTAATCCATCCATATCATCAGAGAAGGCTATTAACTCAGATCTGTAACCTATGTCCTCTAAAGCCAGTCTTACACCATAAGCCCTTATGGCATCTGATAGGCTACCAATGTGAGGTATGCCTGATGCTCCTATTCCGCTTTCAACACGAAGAATATCTTCAATTCTCTTAAGCCTATCCTCCCTCTCAATGATCTTCTTAGCTACTTTATCTATCCATGTGCCTCTTCCTATTATCTCAGCTAAGTCCTTCTCCATACCTTAGCACTTTAAGCTTATATTGCTTGATAGAACAACTTAAAAATTCTACCTATAGTATGGGACAGTAACTTTTTCCATAGTCTTGCCTTCTCTCGAGCTTCTTACCTTCTTTATGGCCTCTTCTATATGTTTTGAGTTTACAGTCGCTTCACTCACATGCTTGTTTGCATCTTCAGGGGTAGGATATTTGCCTATGAATTCTTGAATAGACAAAGAAGCGGCTGTGTTTATTATAGCAGCCAAATCTGCACCACTGAAACCTTCTGTTACTTCAGCTACTCTTTCTAGATTAATATCCACAAGAGGCTTCTCTTTTGCATGTATCTCCAATATAGCCTTTCTTGCAACCTTGTCAGGCATAGGTATGTAGACGAGCTTATCAAACCTACCAGCTCTTAGTAATGCCGGATCAACCATGTCTATTCTATTAGTAGCTGCCAAGACTACAACTCCTGTAAGTGCTTGAATTCCATCCAATTCTGTCAATAACTGACTCACAACCCTTTCTGTAACCATGCTATCCCCGCCCATTCCTCTTATAGGTGCAATAGAATCTATTTCATCGAAAAAGATTATGCAAGGGGCAGCCTGCCTTGCCCTTCTGAATACCTCTCTTACGCCTCTCTCTGATTCTCCTACCCATTTTGATAGCAACTCTGGTCCTCTTATGCTTATGAAGTTCGCCTCACTCTCAGTAGCTACAGCTTTTGCCAATAGAGTCTTGCCAGTGCCAGAGGGACCATATAGAAGAATCCCCTTTGGTATGCTGTAGCCTATTTGCTTGTAAAGCTCAGGATACTTCAAAGGCCACTCTACAGCCTCTTGAAGCTCTCTCTTAACAGATTCTAAGCCTCCTATATCGTCCCACTTCACATCAGGAGTCTCTAGATAGACCTCTCTCATGGCTGATGGCATAATATCTTTTAATGCATTTTCAAAATCACTGGCGTTAACTTGTAGCTTGTTCAAAACATCGGGTTGCAACTTTTCCTCTCCTAGCTTTAGCTCAGGGAGAACCCTCCTCAAAGCCTTCATAGCAGCCTCCTTGCATAAGTATTCGAGATCTGCGCCGACAAATCCATGAGTTACAGAGGCTAGCTTCTCAAGATTTACATCGTTGGTCAATGGCATATTCCTTGTGTGAATCTGTAATATCTCAAGCCTTCCTTTCTTATCAGGCACTTTTATCTCTATTTCTCTATCGAATCTACCAGGTCTTCTTAAGGCTGGGTCTAATGCATTCGGTCTGTTCGTGGCTGCAATAACTATGACCTTTCCTCTGGCTTCTAATCCATCCATCAAAGATAGCAGCTGGCTTACTACTCTTCTCTCAACCTCACCAGTTACTTCCTCCCTCTTAGGAGCTATTGAATCTATCTCATCTATGAAGACAATGCTAGGTGCCTTCTCCTTGGCTTCTTTAAAGATCTCTCTAAGCCTTGCTTCAGACTCTCCATAAAATTTACTCATGATCTCTGGTCCACTTATGCTAATGAAATGAGCGCTGCTTTCATTGGCTACTGCCTTTGCCAATAGGGTTTTTCCTGTTCCAGGGACACCATAAAGAAGAACCCCTTTAGGTGCTTCCACCCCAAGCTTTTCGAAGATTTCAGGATGTCTTAGAGGAAGCTCTATCATCTCCCTTACCTTTTGTATTTCATCTTTTAATCCACCTATGTCCTCATAAGTAACCTGCGGTACTCCTCTAAGCATCTCTCCCTTCTCTGATATAACGAAAACAGTTCTTTGAGTTATCAGTACAGCATCGCTCGTAGGACTAACTCCAACAACTTGAAAAGTCAGCCTTCCTCCAAAATAAGGTATCATAACGTTATCGCCTTTTGTTACAGGGACACTCTCTAAAGCGTCTGCTAAATATCTCTCATCTATAGGTGGTATAGCTTCCAATGGTGCTACTACTACTTTTTCGGCAGGTAGAGCCTTAATTTTCTTAACAATGACAGTATCTCCTATAGCAATTCCAGCATTATTTCTTATTAGACCGTCTATTCTTATTACACCTCTACCTTCATCAGAAGGGTAGAGAGGTAAGCACTTAGCAACTGTCCTTCTCTTTCCTCTAACTTCTACTATATCTCCTGTAGAAGCACCGAGGGCATCCATGGTATCGTAATCTATCCTTGCAACTCCTCTACCAACGTCTCTAGTGTATGCTTCTAAAACCTTAAGTGATATATATTGCTGGCTCATCTGACATCTCTTACTCCAATTTAATCTTTGTACACCTTTTATTAGCTTTATCCTTAATTTTAAATGTTACTTATATTCCGTTATGGATAACACAATGAGTTAGCTGGCTCTACGGTTGCCTTAAATTTTATTTATCTAATGACTATGTACAATCATTAAATTATTAAACCAGTTAATGATATTATAAAAACATTGAATGGATACGAATGGATTAAGGATAAATTGCTAAAAGACTTAAGATTTCTATCAGATGATATAAAACTAGTTGGAAAAGTATCACCATTATGCCTAATCTGTAAAGGAGGGAGAATGTTATGTGGAAAGCTAAGGTGCCCTGTTATAGCTAAAGCTAGATCATTGATAAAAAGCTCTTCTTTGATATTATCAGAGAGAGTTGAAGGCTCAACTCCGCCAGGAGCATTCGTAGGACGAATAGGCTATCCCAAAGTCTATATCGGCCCTATGCTACCTCCATACTTTGGCAATACTGAGATACTCGATACCCCTGAGCTTTGGGTAGGCAAATCCATAGATGAAATCATAGAATATCGCCTCAATTTAATTAGAGGTAAGATCAGAATGCATATATCAGATGCCCTTAAAGGTAATCGTTTTCTTGATTTGATTCAAGAGTTGTCTATGGGTGTATCTCCCATAGATTCGGAGGCAATTTTCGCCAAAAGACCAGCGGGGACACTATCCTTGAGCGAAGATGCTCAACCCTTTGGTCCTTCATCACCATTAGAATCTTTTAAAACTTCTAACATAAATGTTGATAGAAAAATCGAAAAAGCCTACTATGATAGGGATATGAAAGCTTCTGAGGCTATCATCAATTTGTATAATGAAGGAGTTATTGTGAGCAGAATTCAACGCGTGTTCAGCGTTGGTATGCTAGGTATAGGGAATGGAAGGAGATTGGTACCCACGAGGTGGAGCATTACAGCCGTTGATAACACAATTTCGCTAGAGCTGATCAAGGAAGTAAAGCAATATAATAGTTTGGATGAGTATGAAGTTTACTCTTTTAGAAATTTGGATAATGTCTTCTTGGCTATATTTATGCCAGAGAAATGGAGCTTTGAGTGGATAGAGGCATGGTTTCCTGGAACTGCATGGAATGTAGGAGGCAAAACTCCAGCCATAATGGGTGATTATGAGGGTTACATGGGAAGGTCTACTTACGCTGAAGTGGGCGGATGCTATTATTCTGCGAGACTAGCAGTAGCTGAGAAGTTAAAAGAGATGAAGAAGCAGGCAAAGGTCCTTGTGTTAAGGGAGATTCATCCAGGCTACATATTGCCTATTGGTGTTTGGAACGTTAGAGAGAGCGTAAGAATTGCATTAAGAAGAGAGCCGAAGAAGTTCGATAGCTTACAATCTGCTTTAAATTTTGCTCACAAAGTTCTTACAATACCTCCTGATAGATGGATAGAGAATAGCGTAATGTTAAAGGCGGCTCTTTTTCAAAGGAAGATTACAGATTTTTGATTGAGATGGTGCTTTTGGTCGATTACTCTTACATCACTTGTAAAAACGCTATTTCATGTACCAATTTACCTGGCTTAAATTATTCGTTGAACCCTTACTTTGGCTGTGAGCATGGTTGTATTTACTGCTATAGCCCATCTGTCTTTCGTGATGATAAAGTTGCAAAAAACTGGGGAAGATTTGTAAAAGCGAAGATAAACGTTGTTGAAGCTCTATCTAATCAATTGAAGAAACTTCCAAAGGGCATAGTTGGCATAAGCACAGTCACAGACCCATATCAACCATTAGAAGCAAATTTACAGTTAACGAGAAGATGCATTGAATTATTATCAACTTATAAATTTCCGATTTCTATTCAGACAAAATCTCCTTTGATCTTAAGGGATAAAGATTTGATCAAACCAGAAAGATTTGATGTAGGAGTCACCATAACTACTCTTGATGATGATCTTGCAAGGAAGTTGGAGCCAAAGGCTCCATCGCCTAGTTCCCGTGTTCAAGTTATAGAAGAATTCTATGATAGAGGAGTAAATACGTGGATATTCTTGGGTCCTATAATACCTGAAATAAATGACGATGATGACAAAATCTTACAATTAATCGATTTAGCTAAGAAGACGAAGAGCGAGTTAATCTGTGACAAACTTAACCTAAGACCTTGGGTATTAGAATCCATGTTTTCATTTC
>Ga0315314_1002248_pt1 | contig 16136 bp, 13 predicted proteins | sample TDP9_MG_FD_203631 | JGI IMG/M metagenome (GOLD analysis project Ga0315314, IMG submission 203631) | Freshwater sediment microbial communities from Lake Towuti, South Sulawesi, Indonesia - TDP9 | ecosystem: Environmental > Aquatic > Freshwater > Lake > Sediment | place: Indonesia: South Sulawesi...
ATCCCGAGCTGAACCGCGCCATCCAGGGGCTGACGCCCTGTATGTTCAAATCCAGTCAGCTATGAGAAGGAGGCGGTACCATGAGAAAGAAGAAGAGAATTCTGACGGGGCTGATGGTTGCTTTCTTTGCCACGATCCTGTTTGTCGGATCCATGATCGGTTCGGCTCAAGGAGCGTACCCGGAACGTGATATCACGATTGTTTGTCCCTTCGGCGTAGGTGGTCCGACGGATAGCTATATCCGGGTCGTCGCCATGGAGCTGGAGAAGATCATCGGGCAGAAGGTGAAGGTTTTGAATATCGTGGGCGGCCAGAGCGTCCCTGCCTTCAAGAAGGTGCAGGGTGAGCCGGGGGACGGCTATACCATCATGGCTATCTCGGACAGTGACATCATCAACACTGTGTTCGGCCGATACGACATTCGAGAGATGACTCCGATCGCCAGGATTCAAAGGGATCAAGGGCTCTTCTGGGTTCCGCAGAACAGCCGTTTCGCGGGGTTGAAAGAAGTCCTCGAGGACGCGAAGGCCAATCCGGACAAGCAGAAATGGGTCGGAGCCGTTCAGTTTGAAGAGGCCATCGCCGCCCTGTTCATGAACAGGGCCGGCATCAAGGCCCCATACACGCCGTACAAGCATTCAGACGAGGCGATGGCGGCGCTCGCCGGAGGGTTCTTCGACGTCGGATACAAAGAGATCTCCGGCGTCTACGGCTTGTGGGAGGCCAAGAAGATCCGGCCCATCGTCGTCTTGACCGAGAAACGGCTGGAGAAATACCCGGATATCCCCACGGCACGGGAGTTCGGCATCGACGTAACCCTGGGAAGGTGGAGAGGTGTCGGCGTCAGGAAGGGCACCCCGCCGGAGATCGTCTCTTTCCTCGAGGGAGCGTTTACCAAGGCAATCCAGAGCAAGCGCTATCAGGAGTATGCCGAAAAGACCTTCACCAACCTCCGACCGGGCTTCATGCCGTCCAAGGAGGCGATAAGCGCGATGGAGGAGGACTTCGTCCTCTTCGGGGATATCATGAAGTCGATCGGAATGGTCAAATAGGGCAGGTGTCCATCGCCCTGTGATCGGCGTAAAGCTCGTCAGGGCGCCGGTGCCGGGGGGCGAACTCCAGGCCGCACGAGGGCCCGAATCGTGCGGCCATCCGCTCCCCGATGGAGGCGCCCCATCCAGCTCGAGGCTCCATCGTCTCGAGCCAGTGCGGATAACTCAGCCATGAGACGAAGCGCATTGCATGACACCGTGTGGGGAGGCCTGTTCATTCTGCTCGCGCTCTTCCTGTTCTGGGGATCCACTCAGGTTGCCGCCGGCCACACCTGGTACCGCTACAGTAACCTGACATGGCCCCGCATGGTGCTCCTGATCATGTCGGGATTCAGTCTGATCCTGATCGTGAGAGGGCTGCGAACCCTGGCGAATCTGTCTTCTGCGCGTCCCCAGGAGTCCTCCACAGAGGACGCACCGAATCCGGCTTGGGTCGGACGCAAGCTCCTGGTCACCGGGGTGTTCTACACCCTGTATGTGCTAGCAGTGTCCTGGCTCGGCTTCATGCTCTCGACCGTCCTGATGGTCGTCGGGAACATGCGGCTGCTCGGGGAGCGTACGGGGCCGCGCATGCTCTTCGTAGCGCTCGGGACTGCGCTGGCCTTCGCACTGCTCTTCGGCCGATTGGTGGGCGTTGACTTCCCCCGCGGGGTCTCATTCCTTCGGCAGTGGAGCTTCTTCTTCTACTGACCTGGTTTTTGCGCTGGCGCGCAAAAACCAAAAAGTGAAAGGCACCAGGGAATGCCTGTGGGATTGGTTGGGTGTAAACTCCGACCATCCAGTTTGGTTTTCGGACGCCAGCGCAAGAACCAAGAGTGAAGGGCATCGAGGATCCCGTGATTGAGAACCTCCTGCTTGGAGCAAGCCTCCTCGCCCAGCCCACGAAGCTGCTTGGCCTGCTGTTCGGGACGCTGCTCGGGATCGTGTTCGGCATCATCCCGGGCCTCAATAGCATCACCGCGGTCGTGCTCGTCCTGCCGTTCACGATGAACATGGACGCGTCAACCGCGATGATCATCCTCTTCTCGTCCTACTGCGGCGCGCTGTACGGGGGCGCCGTTCCCGCGATCCTGTTCAAGGTGCCTGGAACTGCCGCCGCGGTGATGACCACCCTCGACGGTTACGCGCTGGCGCAAAAGGGCCTGGCGAGCGAGGCCCTGGCCGTTGCGGCCATTGCCTCGGGCCTGGGCGGGCTTACCAGCGCGCTCATCTTGATCACGCTCCTCCCGGTGCTCTCGGACGTGGCCCTGGCTTTCGGGCCGGGGGAATACCTGGCCCTCGCGATCTTCGGCTTGAGTGTGATCACCAGCCTGGGCGCGAAGAATCAGGTGAAGTGCGTCCTCTGTGTATGCCTCGGGATTCTCATCTCCTGCATCGGAGTGGACAACGTCCAGGGGCTGGAACGCTTTACCTTCGGCAGCTCCTATCTGTTGGCCGGTCTTCAGCCGGTCCCCGTGTTCACGGGCCTCCTTGCCTTCTCGGAGCTGTACCGACAGGCGCTCCGGACGTGGAGCGGCCAGGAGGCGATTACCCGGAAGGTCTCGGCCAAGCTGCCGCCGTTGCGGGACATGGTGCGTCTGTGGCCGACAATGCTGAGATCGTGCATCATCGGAAACATCATCGGGATCCTCCCGGGTGAGGGCAGCGTGATCGCCACCATGCTTGCGTACAATGAGGAGCGCCGGTGGCTGAAGGACCCGGAGAAGCTCGGAACAGGGATCTACGAGGGTCTTGCCTCGGTCGAATCGGCTGACAACGCGGTGACGGGCAGCGCAATGGTCCCCACGCTCGCCCTGGGTATCCCTGGGAGTCCAACCGCCGCCGTTCTCATGGGGGCCTTCTTTATGCATGGGATCTTTCCGGGACCCCATCTCATGTACAAGCATCCCGAACTGGTGGCCGGGATCTTCATGTCGTCGATCGCCGCGAACATCCTGATCCTGATCTTCGGGCTGCTGTGCGTGCGCTACTTAGCAAAGGTCGTCGAAGCCCCTTACACCATCATCGGCCCGATGATCGCGATGTTCTGTATCTGGGGCACGTTCTCGGTGACTAACAATCTCTGGGACGTGTGGGTCATGCTGGGCTTTGGCGTGATCGGCTACTTCCTCACGGAGCACGGGTACCCGGTCGTCGGCGTCGTGCTCGGAATGATTATGGGTCCCCTGGCCGAGACGTCCCTCGCCCACACCCTCGACGTGTACCGGGATAACTGGCGGGGCTTCTTTGCGAGCCCGATCATCTCGGTGCTCCTCGCAATCTCCGTGCTCACCCTGTTCTACCCAATGATCAAGGAGATGCTGCGCAACCGCCGGATGGCCATGAAGGACTCGCCGAAAGGAGTGTGATCATGAGCAAGCCGGTGCTGTGGAACGAACTGAAATGGACGGAGATTGATGAGACCCGCAAGCAGAACGACATCGTGCTCTTTCCCATCGGCGCGACCGAGCAGCACGGGTTTCACTGTCCAACAGGGGTCGACCACTTCAATGCCTACGAGCTGTCGAAGAGAGTGTCGGCGAGGACAGGGACGATCGTCGCCCCCCTCATGCCTTACGGAAGCCACCCGTATTTCCACTACGGTTTCGTAGGGACCATCCCCATCAGGGCCACGGTGCAGATCGAGTTCGTCCGGGACGTGGTCAAGGGCCTGGTGAACAACGGGTTCAAGAAAATCATCATCATGCAGGCGCACGGTCAATGGTGGACACTGCACACGGCCCTCCAGGAGATCGCATTGGAGGTAGACTGCTTCATGGCGGTGGCGACCTGGTGGGAGCTGGCTTGCGAGACCATCCGAAAGGTGTGTACGACATCGTTCAAGCACGCGGACGAGGTCGAGACCTCGGTCAGTCTGGCCCTCTATCCGGAACTGTGCGACATGTCGAAGGCCACGCCGGACGACAGCCTCAAGCCCTTCATCGACCCGAAGTTCATGCGCCCGGCGGTCCACGGGGAATTGATCAATGCGTTTCCCATCGAATCGGTCACAGTCGTCCCCCAGGAATCGGCCGTGATGAAGAGCGGTTCCCCGGGAGACCCCAGGCTTGCCAGTCGAGAGAAAGGTGAGGCGATCGTGAGCACGGCTGTGGATGTCGTCGTCAACCTGATCGAGCACTTGAAGAAGAATTACAGGCCTGGGGAGTTCCCGCGGGTAAAGCCCAAGCTCGCCGTGGATATGTATTGAGTGGTCGAGGGGTGGGTGGCGGCGCCCCACACGGGCGACGCTCAGGGCCAGGGGGGTCGCCTCGCGCCTTCGGTCCTGGCATCGGGGGGGGCTTCATTGGACAGCGAAGCCAAGAAGTACCGACGGACGATGTTACGGAGCGAACTCGAGGACATCGTCGGGCCGGCAAACGTGAGCACGAGGCTCGACGACCTGATCAGTTACTCGGTGGACAACTTCTGGGTTCCCCGTCACTGGATCAACAGCCGGCTCTGGCCAGAGCGGGCAGACTTCGTCGTGCATCCGAGGACAACGGAGGAAGTCTCGCGGATCCTGAAGCTCGCAAACATCCACAGAGTGCCTGTGACCACCTGGGGCGGCGGGGGAGGATCCCAGGGGGGAGCGCTTCCCATCTACGAGGGGATCGTGCTGGACACCAAGAAGCTGGATCGGGTCATCCGGATCGATGAGACGTCCTACACGGTGACCACCCAGACGGGAATCATCCAACAGGACCTCGAGTGGGCGCTCAATCGCAAGGGCTTCTCCATGATGCACTTCCCTGCCTCGATGACCTGCTGCACGGTCGGCGGATTCCTCGCGCACCGCGGCAGCGGTGTCCTCTCCACCAAGTACGGCAAGGTGGAAGAGATGATCCTGTCCATGGAGGTGGTTCTTCCGACGGGACAGGTCATCCGGACCCTTTCGAATCCTCGGCACGCAGCGGGTCCTGACCTGAACCAGATATTCGTCGGCTCGGAGGGAACGCTCGGCGTGATCACCGAGGCGACCTTCGTCATCCACAGGCTCCCCGAATGCCGGAGATTCCACTCCTTCCTGTTCAAGGATCTCCGGCAAGGCCTGGAGGCGGGCGCGCGGATCATGAAGAGCCGGGCTATCCCCTCCGTCATTCGCCTTTACGACGAGGCCGAGACGACCAAGATCGTCCGCAGGGTACTCAACATGGAGCGGCAAGGCGCCTTCATGGTCGTGGGGTATGAGGGCCACGAACGGATCGTACGCGTCGAAGAGGAGATCGGACGCCACATCTGCATGCAGTTGGAGGCGGAGGACCTCGGACCGGAGGCTGGTGAGGACTGGTGGAAGAACAAGTACAAGTTCTATTTCCCGCCCTACTGCCTGGACCTGCCCCGGATGTTCGGCACCATGGATACGGTGGCCACATTCGAGAAGATTGCCGACGTCTACTACGGCATCAAGGAGGCCATCGAGAGCCAGTTCCCGGGAACGACGTTCATCGGGCACTTTTCCCACTGGTATCCTTGGGGGGCCATGCTCTACGACCGGTTCATTGTGGAGCACCCCCCCGAAGATCCCGAGGAAGCCCTCTTGCTTCACAATCGGATCTGGGACGTGGGGGTCAGGGCGGCGATGGCGCACGGGGGGATCATCAACGAGCACCACGGGATCGGCCTCAAGCTGGCGAGACACATGCGGGATCAGTACGGGGCGGCATTCACCATCCTCGAAGGCCTCAAGCGGGAACTCGACCCGAACGGCATCATGAATCCCGGCAAGTTGGGGCTGGGGGGATATGCATGTTCATAGAGGAAACGCGAGAGATCATCAGGAATTGCCGGTTCTGCCTGATGTGCCGACACGCCTGCACGAGCGCGCGGTTCACCAAGAACGAGTCCGATACCCCGCGGGCGAAGGCGCTCAACCTCTGGACGGTTCTGGAAGGGATGCGCTCCTTCGAGGCGAGCGACGCAGAGGTGTTCTTCCGGTGCGCCGATTGCCACCGCTGTAAACAGCACTGCATCAGCGGCTACGACGTGCCCGCTATGGTGGAGGCGGCCAGGCGGGACCTGGCTGCGGTCGGCCTGATCCCGAACGAGGTGCGGAAACTGAGGCGGGACATCCTGGAGACCGGCAACCCCTTCGGGGTCAGGGCACCCATCCGGGACGCGAGCAATGCGTGCGAGACGTTGGTCTTTCCGGGGTGCGAACTGTCCTGTCAGGGCGGGGAGGTCATGGACCGCGCGGCGCATCTGATGACGCATCTGGGCAGGAAGTTCGAGGTCCTGTGGGATGGGTGCTGTGGGACGCCGCTCCGATCGCTGGGCTTCCTCGAGGACGCCAGGCTGGTGGCCGAGCGGCTGGCGTCCAGGATCCGCGAGGCGCGGGCCACGGAACTGGTTGTCCTGTGCCCGACCTGCCTCATCGCGTTCAGGCAGGGTTGGGTCCCCCTTCCCGAGGGTGTTCGTGTGAGGTTCCATCTCGAGGTTGTTGCCGAGGTCCTCGCACAGAAACGGCTCCAAGGGAGCCGGAACCCGAGGCGAAGGGTATTGGTCCACGATCCCTGCTCGACGGGGCGCCGGCTGGGAGAGTATGACCTCTCCAGGAGGGTGCTGTCGGGCCTCCCGGGGGTCGAGGCGATGGAGTTCTTCCTCAGCAAGGGGGAATCCCTCTGCTGCGGGGGGAGTGTGATCTCCCGTCGGGTTGCCCCCGAGATGGGCAGGCACTCGGCGTCCCTCATCCTGACGGAGGCGAAGGAGGCGGGCGCGGACGGCATCGTAACCACCTGCCCCTCCTGTCGCATGCACTTCAATCAGCAAGACGTGGGCATTCGAGCCTACGACCCGCTCGAGCTGCTGCTCGACTAGCAGGAACGAAACGTGGAGACCATACGTCTGCGGTATAGCTACTATGGATGGCGAGCGAGAATCGGGCTGTTGGTCCCAGCGGCCAACGTGGTCATGGAGCCCGAGATGACGAGAATGATCCCCGACGGGGTGAGCGTCCACGCGTCGCGCCTCGCGCTCGCCGGCGCGTATTCCGACAAGTCCGCCGGGGTGATGGTTGCCTCCGTTGCGCAGGCGGCCGCGCTCCTCCGGATGACCGACCCGAGCGTCATGGTCTTCGGGTGCACGTCATCGTCGTTCCTGGAGGACGAGCAGGAAATCCGACGAAGGATCGAGGAGGTCACCGGCGCGCCTGCCATCACCTCCTCCGGAGCGATCTTGCAGGGCCTCAGGTGTCTGGGCGTCCAGAAGCTGGCCGTAGCCACGCCCTACCCGGGCTTCGTCAACGACGAGGAGAAACGCTGGCTGGAGTCCGAGGGCTTCCGGGTCATGGACATCCAGGGACTGGATCTGGGAAAGGATGAGTACGAGGTAAAGCTGATCGGCAGGCAGCCGCCACAAGTGGCCTATGCTCTGGCCCTTCGCGCCGCCCGATGCCAGCCGGAGGCCGTGTTCATCTCGTGCGGCAACTTCTCGACGGCACCCATCATCGAGGCTCTGGAGAGGGACCTGGGGGTACCCGTCGTCACGAGCACCCAGGCCACCCTTTGGCATGCCCTGCGGACGGCAGGGGTGCGGGAGCCCATCGAGGGATACGGGGCACTGATGAGGAAGTAGAGGGATCTCGAGCGGACGATGCCCGAGATCGCAAATGGATGGAGTGGCGTATGAGAAGGGCTCTGGGATGGATCCCGGTCGCGATGCTGGTCGGACTCGTGGCGGCTCTCGGCTACTATCGACTGCATCAGACACACATCAAACTCTTCCTCGTCACGGGTTGCCTAGCCACGTTCGTGGTCATGCTCAGCTTCTTCTGGATCGCCCGGCAGACCGAGGGGCCGGGCGCCAGGATCCGTCCTGAGCAGCCGGTGACGACCGACCTCGATGATCAGAACTTCTGAAAAGGTGCAATGGCCGGTCGAGGCAGGAGCGGCGGGGTGAAGGCGGAAAGCTCGCTTCTGCTTCAACTGCGCCCAGTTCGAAAGGAGGAGTCGTCATGAAGGCACGGGTAATCCGTCGAGCGTTCTTCCTCATAGTTACGATCGGGATCGGGTGTGCCGTGCTCGCGATCTTGCCAACGGCCGCGTCAGCCCAATGGAAGCCGAAGATCGAGTATCTCACGGTGTACAGTGGCTCACTGGGAGGGGGCTGGCACCCGGTGGGCGCCCTCACCGCGGAGATCATCCACGAAGCCATCCCCGCCCTGAGTACCAAGGTGGGGCCCGGCGGCGGAACCGCGAACCCGCAGCTCATTCAGAGCGGGAAGGGCCTCCTGGGCATGACGTACACTGGGACCCAGGACGAGGCCTACCGCGGGGTCGGCGACTTCAAGACGCCTCACCAGGATATCAGGCACATCATTTCGATGTACTCCATCCCGTTCTGGTGGGTCGTGCGAAAGGACAGCGACATCACCTCCATCGCCCATCTTGCCAACAAACGCATCTCCCCGGGAAGAATCGGCCAGACTGGTCTGCATGTCGCCACCGAGAGCCTCAAGGTCTATGGGATTACCTTTGACAGCATCAAGGCGAAAGGAGGCATGGTCAGCCTCCTTGGGGATCAAGAGCGCCTGGACAGCCTACGGGACAGGCACCTGGACGCCATCTCGGGTCTCTTCCCCTTGAACTTCTCCGGCCTGCTCAGCCTCAAGCTCACGCCGGGGATCAGATTGATCGGCCTCGGGCGCGAGCAAATCCAGAAGCTGAGAGGGGTCATTGCGGGGCTGGGGGAAGTTAAGGTGCTCAAGGGGACCTTCGACAAGGACCAGGCTGAGGATCTTTACACCGTGTCGGCTGTGACCTCGCTGATCTGCCATGTCAGCCTGGAGGATGAGCTGGTCTACCGTATCGCCAAGGCCATGGTGGAGGGGAAGAAGCGCTTCAATCAGTACTTCCCCGAGGAGGACAACACCATGGAGACACCACTGATGGGTAACACCATCCCAGCGCACCCGGGCGCCCTGAAGTACTACAGGGAGAGGGGATGGGCGAAGTGAGGGTCCTGCGCCGTTGAGTAGCTAGCTCGTCCTACAATCGAGGTAACGAAGGCACCATGGAGAGATCGCAGAAGCCGAGTCTGTTCGAGATATTCCTACGGCACGAGGCGATTACACCCCGGGCGCTTCTGGCTGTGGCTGTCTCCTGCCTGGCCGTGTTCATGGCACTGTACCATCTCATGGTGGCGTACTTCGGCCAGCCGCCGGGCATGGTGCACCGGTCGATCTTCCTCACTTTCCTCTTCCTCCTGATATTCTCGCTCTTCCCGCTGGGACGGAAATCGTGGGCGGACGAGATCAATGCTTACTTCTTCGTAGACCTGCTTCTCATCCTGTTGTCCGTGGGAATCGAGGCGTATCTCCTTTACGACATCGATGCCTGGCAATTGCGGTGGTACAACCCGACGCCGGCGGACACCGTGGCGGGCACGCTAGCGATTCTGCTGGTCCTAGAGGCGTCCCGCCGAACCGTCGGCTGGGGGATGGTTGGCGTCACGGCGTTCTTCGTGATTCACGCGGTCTTCTCGAGATACTTCCCCGGGGTTCTGAAGGCGCCGCCGATGCCCTGGGTCCAGTTGGTCGACGTGCTCTTTAGCGACCACGGCATCTTCTCCCTGCCCATCGAGGTGATGGCCTCGCTTATCCTCCTGTTTCTCACCTTCAGCGCGCTGTTGATCCGCTCCGGCGCCGGCGCATTCTTCATTGATCTGGCGTATTCCATCACGGGGCGGATGGCAGGAGGCCCAGCCAAGACGGCCGTGATCTCCAGCGCTCTGTTCGGGACGCTATCGGGAAGCGCGGTTGCCAACGTGGTCACCACAGGCTCATTTACGATTCCGCTCATGAAGTCGGTGGGATACAGCCCCGTTACAGCCGGGGCTGTGGAGGCGGTGGCATCCACCGGGGGGAACTACATGCCCCCCGTGATGGGCGCTGTTGCCTTCATCATGGCTCAGTATCTGGGCATTCCGTACATCGACGTGTGCTTCTATGCGCTTGTCCCCGCCCTGCTCTACTACGCGGCCATCATGATGATGGTACACTTCGAGGCGAAGCGGCAGGGCCTGAAGCCGCTCGCCAAGGAAGCGCTCCCCTCCTTCGGGCACACCCTCTTATGGGGCGGCCACCTCCTGCTTGCCGTGATCGCGCTCACCATTTTCCTGGTCTTCGGCTACACCTCGATGATGGCCGCGTTCTGGGGGATCCTGGTCCTGTTCCTGTTGAGCTTCGTGCGGCCGGAGACGCGGCTGACGCCGGTCGCGTTCCTGTCGGCCTTCGAGGAAGCATCGAGGGCGGCGCTCACGGTCGGCATGGCCTGCGCCTGCGCCGGGGTTATCATGGGATCCCTTTATTCGTCCGGCCTGGGGATGAAGATCACGAACATCATCGTGCGGGCTGCGGGCGGGCGGCTCTGGCTGACCCTGATCTACGTGATGCTCCTGTCGCTGCTGCTGGGGATGGGCATGCCGACGACCGGGGTGTACCTCACGCTCGTCACGGTCGTGATCCCCGCGCTGGTCGAGATGGGGGTCCTGCCCATTGCGGCGCACATGTTTTGCTTCTATTACGGCGTCATCTCGTGCATAACGCCTCCGGTCTGCGTCGCGTCGTTCGCGGGGGCGGCAATCGCAGGCGCGTCCGCGATGAAGACGGGCATCGAGGCGACCAAGCTCGGGATCGCCTCATACATCATCCCGTTCATGTTTGTCTACAACCCGTCCATGTTGATGATCGGCCCAGCAGCAGAGGTCGTGTGGGCGGCCCTTACGGGCCTATGCGGCACCGTATTCCTGGCGGCGGGCACGGTGGGGTGGCTGTATCGGAGAGCCAGCTTCCCCGAGCGGGCGCTCATGATCGTCGCCGCGCTGTGCCTCATCAAACCCGGCATCATCACCGATGCGATCGGCTTCGTGCTGATCGGGCTCGCAGTATTCATCCAGAAGACCTGGGGCTATCCGGCGCGGCTGGACGAACACATCTGGGGCGCGGTGACCCTCCGCCCGCTGCGCGAGATGTTCCACAAAGGGTGAGGCCCGCCCCGCCAGGCGCGTCGCAGGCTCCGGCAGGTGGGGCCCGTTCCACGACAATCGAGGTGGCCCGATGAGCGAAGCATTCCCGTGGCTCGCAACCCCGTTCAGGCTGGGCGGGCTGGAGCTGAAGAACCGGATCGTCATGGCACCCCTGAACAACAATTACACACGGGGAGGATTCCTGACCGATCTCTCCATCGAATTCTACGCGTCCCGGGCCAAGGGCGGAGCCGCCCTCATCGAGATCGAAGCCACATCGGTGGATTATCCCCGGAGCCGGTCGGTGCTGAACCCCGCTCTGGATGACGATCGGTATATCCCGATGTTCAGGTCCGTCGCGGATGGCATTCATGAGTACGGAGGCAAGGCAATCGTGCAGTTGAGCCACGTCGGGCGGCAAACCCGGCGGAGCACGACCGGACTCTCGCCGGTCGGGCCCTCGCCGGTGGCGACCCGGTCTCCCCAGTACCCGGATCCCCCGAAGGAGTTGAGCCGTGAGGGCATCCAGGAGATCGTCCGGAAGTTTGGGGCGGCCGCCCGCCGGGCGCAGGCCGCAGGGCTAGACGGCGTCGAGATCATCATGGGGCACGGTTACCTGGCCAACAACTTCCTTAGCCCGCTGAGCAACCTGCGCCAGGACGAGTACGGCGGCCTGAAGGGAGGGATCAAGTTCTGCACGGAGCTCGTCAGCGAGATCAAGGGGGCTTGCGGGAGCGACTTCCCCGTCGTCTGCCGGATCAACGGCGACGATTTCATCCTCAGCGGCGGAAACACCCCCGTGGAGGCTCAACTGATCGCGGCGCAACTGGAGAGGGTCGGGGCGGACGCGATCAGCATCACGGGGGGGATGCGGGATTCCGAGCTGTTGTTCAACGACCATACATCGGCCTCTCCCCGCGGGGGCTGGATCTACCTAGCCGAACGGATGAAGAGGGCCCTTGGAATACCGGTGATCGCCGTCAAGCGGCTGACGCCGGAACTGGCCGAACAGATCGTGCGGGAAGGAAAGGCGGATCTCGTCGCCTTCGGGAAGCCCTTTATCGCGGACCCGGAGTTCGCGGGCAAAGTCCTGGAGGGACGGCTGGACGACCTCATTCCCTGCACCTCCTGCTGTCAGGGGTGTTACGACGAGCTCTGGATGTTCAAGCCGGTCACCTGCATGCTGAATCCGAAGGTCGGAAGGGTGATAGCAAAGCGGGAGTCGGGTGCCTCCGTCAAGAAGAAGGTCCTCGTTGTTGGAGGGGGGCCAGCAGGGTGCGAGGCGGCGCTGGCGGCGGCGGAGCGAGGACATGCCGTGACGCTGCTGGAGAGAGGCTCCTCTCTTGGAGGACACTACCGGCTCTGCACCTGCTCTCCAAACAAGCAGGAAATGATGCGAGTGTTCCCCTACTTTGAGCGGAGGATGAAGGAGCACGGCGTCCACGTGCACACCGAGACGACGTTCACACCGAACATGCTCGACGCCTGGAAGCCGGATGTCGCCATTCTGGCAACCGGTGCCGACTTTACTATGCCGTCCATCCCCGGAACGGAGCTGCCGCACGTCATGTCCCCCGTGGACGCGATCACGGGGGGCAGGGAGACGGGGAAGTACGTCGTGATATGGACCTGCGGTTACGATTGTCCATGGACCTGCCGTAAGCGATCGGAACCTATTCCCGATGACGTAGCGGGCCTGAAGACCTCGGAGTCCCATGCGTGCGCCGCCGGACATGCGGCAGTGGATACCGCCGAAGCCCTGGCTGCCACGGGCAAGATCGTCACTCTGATCACGGAGAGGGATGCGCTGGTTCCCGGCATGGGCTTCACCAATCGTGGGAATCTCTTGAAACGGTTTTTCCAAAACAATATCAGGGTCTCGAACAACGTGAAGGTCAAGGAGATCCGGCAGGGGGGAGTTCTCTGCGAGAAGGAGGGCATGGAGTTTCTCTTCTACGCGGACACGGTCGTGGCGAGCATCGCGATGACACCCCGAGACGGGCTGGAGGATGCTCTGAAAGGAAAAGTCAAGGAGATCTACCGGGCGGGCGACTGCAAGACGATCGGCAACGCACTCACGGCGATCCACAGCGCCTACGATCTCGTTCAAACGATATGACGGGCCGCCCCGCTGCGCCAAGCGAAGCGCCTGCCTGTGCGGTGCACGCAGACAGGCGGCAGGCACGGGGGATTTCGCCCGGTTACCCCATCCCTCTCCCGGGTACCCCCTGGGTGCGGGAGAGGGGGGGTGAGGGGGATTTTCCGAGCAGCACGATGAAGGAGGGAGGATGAGCTACAGATCTGTCGAGCTGACTGGGATCGCGAAGACCGTCGTGGAGACTTGCGCGGGAATGAGGGCCGGGGAGACGCTCCTGCTGATCGCGGATCTGTTCACCGACCCCGATGTAATCCAGGCGATGGCCACGGCGGGAAGGGCCGCGTCCGGAAAGGTGAACATCATCTTCCGGCATGTACCTTCCCGGCCGCACGCGCTGCCAGAGGAGCCCGTGGCCATGGCGATGAAGGGCGCCGACGTGATCGTGGACCTGTCCCGCTACGACATCGTGCACACCCTCCCGATGCGGGAAGCTCTCTTTGACTTCGGAGCCCGTGCGGTCAACATGACGGGGCACACCATCGAGACGTTACTGGCGCCCAATGTTGCAGAGATCGACTACGAGGCAGTGTATGCGAAGGCGTGCCAGATGATAAAGACCATCGAGAGGGGAAAGGTCCTCCGATACAGCAGCCCGAATGGGACGAACCTCACCGCAGAGATCGGGGGTAGAAAATGGTATCCCTTGGCGGGAATAGCCCATCAACCCGGCACCTTCGCGGTCATTCCGATCGGAGAGATCATCGGTTCGGCGGTTCCGGGTACTCCGAACGGAAAGGTGGTCCTGGATTTTCTCGCGCTCTTCGGAAAGCTCCATACTCCGATCGTGCTTCACGTGGAGAAGGGATGGGTGACCAAGGTTGAGGGGGGCGAGGAGGCCGAGAAGCTGCGGAAGATGTGGGAGGGCGTTGAGAACGCCAACTACGTGGGGGAACTGGGAGGTATCGGCATCAACCCGAAGGCGAGGCTGACAGGGAGGATCGACGCCATTGAAGAGCAGATGAAGTTGGGTTCCGTGCACATCGGCTTGGGGGACAGCTTGACATACGGCGATCGTGTGTCCAGCAAGATGCACCTCAATGCCACCTTCATCAATGCGACGGTCGAGATCGACGGAAAGGCGATCATCGCGGAGAATCGTATTCTCATCTAGGTGCTTTCCAGAGGGAAGAGGGTGTGCTATGGACCAGGCGTTGGCGGAGCAGGCGAAGTCGTTTTTCGAGAAGGCGGTCACGCTGGAAACGGCTCGAGCCCATCTCGGGAACAAGAATCTCACGGTCTTGTTCAAGGTGCTGAACGGCCGTCCCTTCACCGTGAAGATCCGGGATGGCGGGATCCGGTGTGAAGAGGCGGGGGGCGACGAGGCGGATTTGCAACTCGAAGCGGATGAGGAGACGTACCGAGCGCTCTTCCGTGGCAGGCTCTCGCCGGCACAGGCTTTCCACCGCAGGATCCTCCGGTTCGAAGGCATACCCTACATCGGATTTCCCTGGCTAACCCGCCTGATGAAGCTGATTCAGAGCGGCGGATGAACAGGGGTTGTCCTTGCCCCCCGCGGGTGCGCCGGGCTCAGGCGGATCGGTCCAGCATGGCCGGGACGGAGTGAGAAGGGCATGAAGCCAGTCGCCGTCGGGATAGACCTGGGATCGAGCGGGTGCAAGATCACCGCGATCGACCACGAGGGTTGTGTCGTCGCGAAGGGGCATCAGGGGTATGCAACGAGTTACCCGTCGCCCGGGTGGGCTGAGCAGAACCCGGGAGACTGGGAGGCAGCGGTTAAGACCGGCCTGGCGGCGCTGCTGAGGTCCGGTTCGCTGTCCGCGAGCGCCATTGCCTGCATCGCCATCAGTTCGGCCACGCACACTTTGATCTGTTTGGATAAGGATGGTCTTATCCTGAGACCGGCGATCTTGTGGACGGACAAACGGACCATCAGCGAAGTTGAATGGCTCAGGACGAATTATGGTTCGCTCATCATTGAAGAGACCCTTCATGCGCCGAATGTCAATTGGACGCTGCCTTACCTAGTATGGATTCGGAAGAATGAAGCAGATGTCTGGTCCAGAATAGATACGATCCTGATGCCAAAGGACTATCTTCGATTCAGGCTCACCGGGCATAGGGCGACGGACTGGATGGATGCCCATGGGACGCTGCTCTTCGATGTCCCTCATAGGAGATGGTCTGAGAAGATATGCAGAGAGTTGGATATTCCGATGCGCATCCTTCCCGACGTCCTGCCCCCCACCCATACCGTCGGCAAGGTCACCAGGGAAGCTTCTGAGGAGTTTGGGATACCCAAGGGTGTTCCCGTCATCGTGGGGACGACGGATCAGGCCTGTGAAGCCTTTGGCACGGGAACGATCCGAGCAGGGTCGGGCCTGATCAAGCTGGCCACGGCGGGCAATGTCGGGGTGGTGACCGAGCATCCTCATCCCGATCCCCCACATGTGTATGCCTATTATCACTTGAAGCAAGGGCTCTGGTACACCCTTTCCGGAACGTCGAGCTGTGCTGTCTGTTACAAATGGATACGAGACCTTCTGTTCGAGAACGGTTCGCGGGTGGCCGGGTCCGAAGAGGATTCCATCTACACGGAAATGGATCGTTTGGCGTCAGCGATACCAACGGGATCAGAGGGCCTGATTTTTCACCCCTATTTTCAGGGATCCCTCAGCGACCCGTATCTCCGCGCGGACTTCCTCGGTTTGACTCTCCGACATAGGAGGGAGCATATCCTCAGGGCAACCCTGGAGGGGGTTGCGTTCTCCTTGTACGAGTGTCTGTTGAAGGAAGAGAAGATGGGGGTAGCATCCGAGGATTTTCGGATCATCGGTGGAGGCTCCAGGAGTCCTCTGTGGCGCAGGATCATCTGTGATGTCTTTGGCAGAGAGATGATCCGAGTGGAGCAGGACGATTCATCCTTCGGCACGGCCATGCTGGCGGGCGTAGGAATTGGATTCTTCCAGGATATTGATGCCGCCGTTAAGAGGTGTGTCAAGACCGTGGACAAGATCTCGCCCGATTCA
>Ga0315314_1002249_pt1 | contig 16135 bp, 20 predicted proteins | sample TDP9_MG_FD_203631 | JGI IMG/M metagenome (GOLD analysis project Ga0315314, IMG submission 203631) | Freshwater sediment microbial communities from Lake Towuti, South Sulawesi, Indonesia - TDP9 | ecosystem: Environmental > Aquatic > Freshwater > Lake > Sediment | place: Indonesia: South Sulawesi...
TCTTGGTGTATATGTGCTCTGGCAATGGCGCGGGTGTCTCTTCATCAACTACATCTGCACATTTTCCGTAAACCCAGGTAGTGGATGCAAGAATTATGCGCTCTACTTCTTGGGCTGTAGCGGCTTGCAGCACATTGATGGTTCCGATCTCATTTACGGTTAGGCACCATTTTGGATATGAGAGAGCTACTCCTACATCTGCTATTGCCCCTAAATGGAAGACAGCCTCAACATTCTTGCAAGCGTGGAAAATTGCTTGATCGTTCAATAAGTCGCCCTTAAAGAATTCCACATCATTTCGGTGTGGGGGAGTAGTATCGAACACTCTCACTGCGTGGTCGTGTGTCCTTAACTCATCCGTTATGTGACTACCAATGAAACCCGCGCCCCCCGTCACTAGAATCCTCAAGGCAGAACCTCCCTCAAGCTGTTCAGCACGTATTCAACTTCTTCATTGGTCATTTGGGTATAAAGAGGCAAACATATGTGTCTCTTAGCGATAGTTTCAGCGTTGGGATACTTCCCTTCATGGAACCCTAGGAGCCTCTTATAGAGAGGCTGGAGATGGCAAGGTGGATCGTACACCTCACCTGATAGGGCTACGCCACACCTCTTTTTGAGACAGTCTTTGAGCTTTTCTCTATCTATAGCAGGATCCAAGAAGGCTATGTATTTGTAGTAGTTGCTGCGAACATTTTGAGGAATTCTAAGAGGTTTTACTCCGTTTATTTTCGTTAGGCGTTCATCATACCTTTGAGCGATCTTGTTTCGGCGCTCTATAAACTCTTCCAGCCTTCTGAGTTGGTATAGACCGACTATGGCGTGCAATTCGCTCATACGCCAATTGCTGCCCAACTCCACAATCTGGTTTCCAGAGAAGGAGGCTTTGCCCTGGTCTCGTAAGATAAGGGCTTTTTCCCATATTTCCTTGTTGTTGGTGGTAATCATCCCGCCCTCACCCGCCGTGATGACTTTAGTGGGGTAAAAGGAGAAGCAACCTACCTCGCCTAAGTTACCTGCTTTCTCTCCATTTAAGCTGCTACCATGGGCGTGGGCCGCGTCTTCAAGTAGGAATAAGCCATGATCTTTGCATATTTCTCTCAGCTCTTTCATGTGAGGACATACGATGCCTCCGATGTGAACAATGATGACCCCCCGGGTTCTAGGATTGATCTTTTCCAGAAGTGATTCTGGCTCTAAGCATAGAGTTTCAGTAGATACGTCGGCAAATATTGGTTTCCCGCCAGCAAATAGGACTGCGTTGGGGGTTGCTATAAAAGTGTTGGTTGGAACTATAATCTCATCGCCTTGCTTGATTAGGCTGCGGAGAGCTATTTCTAGGGCACTCGTGCCTGAGCTAACTGAGACAGCGAATTGTGTACCTATGTATTTAGAGAAGGCTTCTTCAAATATCCTTCCATATCGACCTAAAGTGAAAAATCCACTTTCAAAAACTTTTCTAAAATCGCTAAGAATAGCCACTATGTCTTCCTCAGGAACGAATGGTTTTGCCGGCGATATTTTTACCTCCATATCTAGGCGTGGTTTTTCTAACAATGCCCTATCCTACATACTCCATGCTAGCACATAGAGCACAATGTTTCCGAAGCCGTGAGCCACTACGGGCGCTGTTAATCCACCAGTTTTGATGAGTAAATACCCAAACACTACTCCAGCACCGTAGGCGAACACAACCTCTAAGGGGTTGAGCCATCCGATGTGGAAGAGGGCAAAAACAAGCGAGGTAAGGTGCACAGCCTGCCACTTAGGCATAAGTTCCGCCGTGTAACTTTGAAGCAATCCACGAAACAGCAACTCCTCAGTCAAACCCACAAAAACCATCATAGTGACAACGAGGTAAACAATGTTAGAGATCACGCTATGACCTACGTTAACAGGCTGAGGATTCAATACAAAGTTTTCAACCAAGCCTAAAGCCGTACCAACCAAAACCCCTCCTAAAATCTGAAAAGGCAACCTAATCGAGCCTTTATTAAAGCCTATCTTCTCCAAAGGTATCCTTCTAAACCAGAGATACAATACAACAGCACCCATAATCAAAGTGTAAACAACAGGCAGAAAGGCAGCAGACTCTAACAAACTGATAGGAAAAGGAGAAAACACAATTCGCGTGGCAAAAAGCAAACCACATACCTCAAACACAACTCTAACACTTTCGCCCCTACTTGCAAACAAAACTCCAAGAATAGGGAAAAGTGCAAATCCTAAAAAAGCCAAAGCTAAACCATACCAAGCCAAAGCGCTGTTCAACAAAACCTCCTCAATCAAAGCTAAAACTGCAGCAACATACAACAAACTGACAACTAATGAGCCGCGAAAACCCCTGAAAAATAGCATTAACAGAGCTATCGCCACAAAAAGGACGTTGGAAAAGAAAAACAACTCATACGTGTACCCAATCAGAGCCAAAAACACAAAATATGAAACCGACGAAACCACAACGAGAACAGACGAAGCTAGAGCTAGGTCAACAGGAAACCTACGAAACGAAAACAAGCCCAAATGAAGACCGAATTAATTTTAGTTATGGCTAGTTGAAGTCAGCCTATGATGGCCCAGACTCTAAAGACCACTATAAGAGCGAACAGTAGCACAAGCAAAACTGACAGAGGTAGCCAACTCTTTCTAAGCTCCTCTACCACTCTGCGAGTCTTTCCATAAGAAGGATCGGAAAGCTCTAGGTAAACCAGCATCCCGATAGCTATCAGGCTTATAGTCAACTGGCCAGTAACTAAGGCGTCAGCATACACTTGAATTAAGCTAGTGGTTCCTAAAAGCGTCGAACCCAAAACAGTTGTTCCCAGAACCGTAGTCCCCAACACCGTAGTGCCTAACACTGTAGTTCCCAGAATTGTGGTTCCAAGAATGGTTGAGAGCCCATAAAAAGCAGGCTTAACTACCAACAGACTGGAAAAAGAAGCCAAAGTAGCGTAAACGGCTAGTATTAGCAACAAGACCCTTGTGCGGCTCAACTTGACATCACTCTTAGCAACAAGAGTAATTTTTGAGTTTTTAAGATTTATGGATTATGTATAAGTTCGAATATGAACAAGCCTTTTTCCAACGCCAGTCATCCTTTATCAGACTACGCATGATTGAACTGTTTCTTTAAAGTCATGACTGGCGGTTTTTCCAGTTTTCAATGTTTTCGTCCATTTTTTCGGTCGCTTAAACACAATCTGCAGAAACGCGTATGAAGCAAGAAGAGTTTGAAGACTCCAGTACGCATAAATGAAAGGAAGCCAAAACAGATTTGCCACTTTCCATGGCTTTGCTACATACATCAGAGCAATCCCAATAATAAATAAAGGCACTAAGCTGATGGCTGAAGTAACCTGAATCACAATCACGAAACCCTTTTCAGATTGAAATGATGAAAAGAAAGTCAAAGGACCCAAAAAATAGCTCAAAAGACACAGAATGAACAGAAACGGCCCTATCAAGGTTATTTCGGCATCAATGTTCCTTCGATTTGGTTTCGTCACGAGTTTTCCGTATTTCAACGCCATCTCCATGTCTCCTCGGAACCATCGCGTTCGTTGCCTTATCAACTGCGATAGGCTCACAGGATTCTCTTGCCAAGAACGCACTTGAGGCGCATACTTTATTCTGTAACCTCTTTTGGTAAGTCTCAGAGCCATCTCCATGTCTTCCGACAAGCATTCATTGTCCCATCCACCAATGTCCAAAAGCACATCTTTCCTGATGAAATAGCAGCTCCCTGTAATAGGAACAAATAAATTAAGGACATCTTTGCCCCTCAAATAGGTTTCATATCGCACCGCTTCCTCGTAAGAAATAAACTTTGACAACATGTTCTCATCCGCATTTATAGAACACGACCTACCCTGAACCGCCGCAATAGACGAATCCTCAAAACACTCCGCGACTTTTAACAAAGCGTCTGACTCAGGAACATTATCCGCATCAAAAACCGCAACAATCTCGCCTCGCACATGCTTGAGACCATAGTTTAGAGCTGAAGGCTTCCCATCTGACACCGACCTACAAAGAAGCCTTACTTGATTAGGATACAGCTCAGCATATTCTGTGCATATATCCACCGTCTTATCCACAGAGCCATCTTCAACAATAACAATCTCTCTCTTTTCTGGTGGATAATTCACGTTCAAGAAAGCATGTAGAAGCCGTCCTACCACCTTCTCCTCATCCTTCACTGGAACAATAATTGATATTCTGGGCAACCTTTTCCTGCCAAATAGCGAAGACCTTTTTCTTTTTCCACCCGACCGCCAAAGATGCCTTACACCCGCAACCAAAATGGGTGTGTGATACAGTGTCCACACACACAGAACGGAAAGTACGCCAACAGCTATTATATGCAGAGGATTCAGTTTAAAACAAACCCTCTATGCTTGATTCGCTGCCCAAGATCACAACTTACCCTCAGCAAAACTGGTGCAAGCAACACTATTGTCAAAATTAAAGTGTAACCTTGAAACTTGGTCTTAAACATATAACCTTCGATGAACCTCTGTGTCAAGTAGCAGTTTATGGTGGCGCATTCATGTAAGTTATAGTTAGATACTGTATGAAGCCAGAGTCCTCAACCCATTTAACAGCGGATTTGTTGCCCCAACTTTGGGCGATTTGACTCATTTCTTTGGCAATGTTGTTTCCTACCTTGCGCATTAAGCGTCGGACCTGACTTTCCATGGCTTCTTCAAGTTTGTTTAAGACTGAAGACAGCACTTTTTGGAGAAGACAGCTGCGAACTCTCTCGACAACTTTTATGACTAAGTCTATGCACGCTCGTTCCACTCTTGTTAGTACTCTAAACCATACGCCTCTTCGAAGAGCTCTGGCTTTGATTCTGATTATTTCGCTTCGCATGAGAGGGATTCGCTTTTCACTCAACATTTTTTGTATCACCAGGTTCCTAGTTTTTCGATTTTGCACCTGACTAGGTTGCCCTCTTCGATATTTAGGGCGGCTCTGACCTCTCTTGGAACGGTTATTCGACCTTCTTTTCGCACGTACACCGTAAATTCTACCGCCTTCTCCTCAGACAAGCGCTTCAGCCCCGAAAAACTCCTGCCACCTGAGCCTTCTCTCCACGACAATCGTCGGTTTCTATCAAATTTCGCCGATTTCTTTTTAACGATTAAGGCGTCATCTGAGTTGGAGTTGAAGTCGAAAATAGAAAACGAATACTTTAACTTCGAAGTTTTTTCGTTTCTGGCGTTTCAGAGTGTGATTTTAAATCGTTTAGAGAGGTTGTTTAAATCGTTCAAGACATAAACGAACGCCAGCCGGCGCCACCTGCCCCATCTGTGTGCCGCTTCTTGGCGCACGACCTCTACGGCTTCTTGTTTAGGCGGTGGGGGTCGACGGGGAAAGAAAAGCTTGTGGAAGATTTGGGCACTCCATGAGTCTATTGGAAAGGCTTCGCCGTGGGGCAATATTACTTCAGCCGAGTATTCGCCTATGCCCTTCAACTTGACCAGCTCAGCCTTGGCGTTTTCGAATGGCATCTGCAACAGTTCTTTTATTGTTGGGCAGGTTTTGTTTACAACTGCTTCTGCGATGGATTTGAGGGATTTTGTCCGGTAGCCCAGCTTGCACTTCCCGGTTAGTTCTTTTTCGTCGGCTTTCATTATGGATTGGGGCGAAGACCAAGTGTAGGTTGTTTTGTGGTCGAATGCAAGTTTTTCTCCGTAATTTGTTATGAGTAGCCTAAGCATCTGGCGGGTTCGGTTCATGGGCGCGTTTTGTAGGGTTACGGCGAGTGTAGCAGAGGGGAATATGTGCGCGCCGAGGGTTACGCCTCGTCTCAGGCCGTAGAGGTTTCTTATGGTTTGCTTTAAAACCGTGTCGTTTTTGCCAATTTCATAAAATTCCGAGATGTTTTCTTTTAATCCAGCTCCTTCAGTGACAGACTCGATGACTTCGTTTTCTTCTCTGCTTGTCAGTTTGTGACGAGAGAAAACAGTGGTTAGAACCTTGGGCTTTTCGAGGCTTCCAAGCGATTCTAGCCTTAACCCGATGAGTTTTTCTGAGGCGGTGTGAAACGCTGTCCAGATTTTTCCTTTTTCGTAGATTTCTAAAGGGTTGTTCCAGTGCCAATCTGCTGGATTGTGCACTGTGAGTTCAAAACTGTATGGAGGAACAGCGTCGAGTTTCTGGGAGAAGGTATGCATGGGGTTCTAGCCTTTTTCAGGTCCAGCTATTCCGTATACTCCATGGATGTCGCCTTTATGCTTGTGCTTGCCCCAGACCATGCGAATGCTTTTGCCGACCAGTTGAAATTCAAATTTTTCCATCAGCCTTGTTCCTTCTTTGTTAAGAACAGGCATTCCAAGTCTAAGTTCTGTTTCTTCTCCTCTTATAGCGTCTAAACAGGCAGAAAGTAGTTTTTCTGCGGTTTTTGGGTTTTTGCTCACCCAAGGTCCTATCCAATGTGCGTCCTGAATCTTTCTGCTCATGATGTAGCCCCATGTCTTCTGTTTTTCTTTTGCCACGAAGCATTGTTGCGGCTCGTCTTCATAGAGGCTTTGCAACACGCGCAATCGGTTGGTACCAAAAGATTGTGCGTCGAATTTCGCTGTGTTTTTTATGTCCTCTCTTTGCATCGGGAATATGTTTTCTTCACGAGGCTTGGGCTTCTCTTTTGGTTTCCGTTGCCTGCGGAATCGAAGCGAGTCAAACTCTTCTCTGAACCCCAAGCGTTTATACAGTGGAACCGTTTTTTCCACAGCCTCCAACCGTATTGTCTCTGCGCCTGCTTTATGCAGGTAGTCGATGACTGTTTGCATCAAAACTGTGCCCGCGCCCTTTCCACGCATTTTAGGGTTCACGATTAAGAGAGCTACCCAACCTGTTTTGCCGAGGCGAACTGAAAACACGTGCCCGGTGGGCTTATTTTGAGCTTCAGCTATGAAGCATCCGCTTGGTTCGTATTTCCAGCATCTTTCTATGTCGCGTCTGAGGTGTCCCCATTCTTCTCTTTTCACGGATTCTGCCACGTAGTTGATGTCGGCTTGTGTCAAAGGTCTGATGGAAACCATTTCTGCGTGGTTGCTCCGATGCTACCAGTAGTCCATTATGAGAAACTGTTTTTTCGGGAACAATGCTCTTAAAAGCCGATGTGTTTTCTCTTGGCGGAGGGTTGTCTCCACTCTCAATTGACCAGTTCTGAATGATTCCACCGAGTCCGCCGCGCCGAAAACCAGTTTTGTCAAGAAGTCGCGGGTTAAGATGATCTTGAAATCAATGGGTTGATTGGTCCACACAAGTGGTTCAGCGCTTCCATTTCTTTTTTGCAGGAAAATGCTGTGTCCCTCGCATTCAATTTGGGTCAAGCCGCTCCATTCTTTCAGATTCTTTAGACGACTTACCAGGATGGGTGCAAGTTCGTTTAGGAACTTTTGCGTGCTAAGAATGGCGTACATAAACACGCTGCTTGATTCTATTGCTTGGAAACCCAAGGTTGGAAAAATCTTTTCGTATTTTGGGTTTCTGAGGGACCCCCCAATTATCATTGCGGGTTTTTTCTCAACTAAAGCTTTGTAGGCTTTGTTCACGAGTGGTTTGGCGACTTTTTCAAAGTCATGGTTTGGGTCCACAACTATTTCTATTATGCTTCCTTCTCTTCGCTTCTTGTCAAACCTGGATGAAACATAGCCCATCATTTTTCCTTGCTCATTAATGGCTACCCAGAAGATTCTGTCTTTTCTTCTTAGCATGCGTCTGTAGGTTTTAAGGTCTCGTGAGGCTGGTCCTACGAACTCTTGGGCGAAGGCTGAGTACAAGGTGAGCATCTGTTGCGCGTCTTCTTTTCTGGCTTTTTTCACTTGGATTTGCATGTTTAGTCCCCCCATGCCCATCTGAGAATACGCTTTAACATCTCGATGTCGACGGGTTCACCATGTTTCCACGTTAGTTTTCTGGTTTTGACAATGTGTTCCCAGTCTAGAACTCCTTCCCGTATTATGTGCGTAAATGTGATGATGTCTGTTGAAAGCACGATGTCGGGGTTTCTGGACGGCTTTTTCAGCCTTTCAAAGCGACCTCTTCTAAACCTAAAGGCAAAGGAACCTACCTCGTTGAGTTCTAGGGTTACGGATTTTTCCCAGCCTTGAAGCTTTCTGGTTGCAATTTTTGAGTTTTTTAGTTGTCGGTTGAGCATGCGAATCCCTTGGGCGAAGACGAAGGGAAAGTCGAAATACTTAATGTAGTCGCGCGGAGTCATGATGTCAACGAAACCTAGGCGCGAGTAGATTCGATGCGCTGGAATGTCAAGCCCTGTGTAAAGCGAAGAGTTGGAGGCTCCGTTGCTTTCAGCGCAGTTTAGGCAGAGTTTCATTAGGTTGGTCACTATGCCCTTCTTTCTGTAGTCGGAGTCTGTGCACACACCTGATATTCCGCCTGTTTTAAGGTAAACACCTTCACCCAGGTGCAGTTTTTTGAAAACCATTTCAACGCAGCTCACGGGTTTGGCGTCAACCTCACCCACAAAAATGTGTTCTGGAAGCACTCTGCTCATGCGATGCCATTGTTTTAGACGCCTAGGAGTTGTGGGTCCAAAGCATTCGCTGTATATCTTGGCTAATTGCGCTTCGTCTCCCTTCCGATAGTTGCGGACCACGTACCGCACAGTTTTCTCCAAGCTATACCATTCTCCTTTGATTCGAAGCCTTTAACCTAAGGCACTATGTCAAGAATTAAAATCTTTCCAGCAGAGCCTTAGCTAATAGGGTAGCGTGACTTACCAAAAGAGGTGTTAAACCCTTCTGTGGCAAAGAGGAGCTTTCGAGAGGGATAATTCTAAACAGCTTACTCTTCGGAAGGTTCCTTCCATTTTTCGAGGATGAGTTTGTTGTCTCCGATTTTGAAGGATATCTTAAGCTCTAGTGAGGACTGGGTTTTGAATGGAAACATGCTGTCTTCCGCTAGGTCAAGTGGAACATAGATTAGGTACTTGCCGTCTTTCCTCCTGAACAACCTCGCTCTCCCTTCAGAAACCATTGTTGTCTGCCACCTCCGTTTGAACTGTAAATAAGCCAAAAACAAATAACATATTATTATAAGTTGTGGACAGTTTTACCGAAAATTTGAATCAAATGAACCGAAAGTAAAACTTTTGTTAATAAAAAATGTTGGAAGCGCTAAACTAACTTTTTTTGTTTTTCGCTTGAAACCAGGCTTGAGACTCTTGCTCCCACAAGGCGTATTTTTCTTTCGGGTCGAAGGTAGGGTTGCATGAGTTCGTGGGCTGTTTTCTCGAAGTCCGAGAGCCTGTTTGTCAAGAAGGGCAGGGTCTTGCTGTGGGTGTGGGTCTCAAAGTTTTCGTATCGCACTGTTATTGTCACTGTCTTAAAGAGAAAGTTGTATTGCTTAACTTCTTTGTAGACCTCTTCACAGAGTTTGTCAAGCGTCTGAAAGACAAAGTCCCAATCAGAGGTGTCCTTTTCAAACGTCACGTTTCTCCCAATGGACTTCACCATGCCTCTTAACCCCACCTCGCTTCGGTCGATTCCCTGAGCGAAGAGGTAGAGCTGCGTGCCCATGACGCCGAATTTCTCAACCAGAACCGACGGGTCATAATTGGCTAAGTCACCTATTGTTCTAATGCCCAGTTTGTTCAGTTTCCGCGCTGTTTTCTTGCCCACCCACAACAACTTGTCGATGTCTAAGGGCGACAAGAAAGTTTTCACGTCTTTTTCTTCCACAATAGTCAAGCCGTCTGGTTTTTGAAAGTCGCTGGCAATTTTCGCAACCAGCTTGTTGGGTCCAACGCCGATGGAACAGGTCAGCTTTTCTTTTTCGTGGATTTCCATCTTGATTTCAAGCGCCAATCTTCTCGCGTCTTCGTAGTCTTTAACCCTTGAACTAACGTCTAAGAAAGCCTCGTCTATGCCCCAAGACTCAAACTTGTCGGCGTGTTTGCTCAAGATATCCATGATGCGGGCAGAAACCTGAAGGTATAAGCGATAGTTCACGGGCAAAAACACCGCCTGCGGGCAGAGCTTCCAAGCCTTTGAAATGGGCATGCCCGATCTGACGCCGTACTTTCTGGCTTCGTAGCTGCACGTGCTGACGACGCCTCGTCCCTTTCCCTCTTTAGGGTCAGCGCCCACTATTATGGGTCTGCCCTTTATTTCGGGATGCTCCCCCTCCTCGACAGCCGCAAAGAACTGGTCCATGTCAACATGAAAAATTATCCTGCCTAGAGCTGTTGTCATGCTTTGGAATTTCTCCTAGCCAGTTTATACGGTCTTCAATGTAAACTATCAGCAATTGTGGTTATAGGTTTTCAATGTTGCCAACTAACCGCAAACGTGTTAAACAGCTGGAAATAAACTAGTGGTCTGCTTGGTGGAGAGCATGGAAAACCTGACCTTAAACACCATTTTTCAACATAGAAGCATAAGAAAGTTCAAGACAAGAAAAGTTTCTCGAAGGCTAATTGACTTGATTGTTGAGGCTGGTCAACGGGCGCCAACCGCCTGCGGAATGCAAACTTACAGCTTTGTTTTGGTCAACGACTCCAATCTGCGCGAAGAAATTTTCAGGGCGATTGGGCGTCAGAAGTGCATGGAGCAGGCGCCCACATGGATTGTTGTCTGCGCCGACTTGGCAAGGCAGCTTGAACTGTTTAAAATGTTGAAGGTGAAGACCGAGTTTGGTCCTTTGGGCAAACTGATTCCCTCCATAGTTGACGCCGTCCTCGCCTCACAAAACATGGTGGTGGCAGCTGAAGCTTTAGGGTTGGGCACGGTTTTTATTGGGTCGATTTGGGATTCCATGAAAAAGGTAGCCCAAATATTAAAGGTTCCAAAAAATGTTTTGCCCATACTCATTCTCTGCCTAGGCTATCCCGATGAGAAGCCGCCTAACAGACCTCGGTGGCCACGGAAGGCGGTTCTGCACGAAAATCTTTACGCTATGCCGTCTCAAAAATTGATGAAAGAGTACTATCAAAAGGCGAATCAAGAACTGATAAAAATGAATTACTTCAGCAAGGGCATACGGAACTGGGCAAAACACTGGCAGAACAAGTTTGACCCAAAAGACGTTGCAGAATGGGAAAAAACCTTGAAGAAAGACCTGTCGGAAATGGGGTTTCTCCCTGCCTAAGCGTGCATGCCAAAACTTTTATGGTTAATTCAACCTAACTCAAAAAAGCGGAGTTGTGAAAAACATGAGCATTTTGTTAACCAAAGAACAGCGGAAGAAACTCATTGACGAGTTGAACAAGGGCGTGGCGAGAGAAATCACAGCAATCATACAGTATTCTTATCATCACGTGATGGCTGAAGGCATGGAGAGCCCAGCGCTCTCTGAAATGTTTGAGAAGGTAGCCCTAGAAGAGATGCAGCATTTGGAACAGTTCTCTGACAGAATCAACTATTTAGGCGGGGTTCCAACCACCAAACCCAATCCGATTAAGGTCGGCGGCACCCTCAAGCAGATGGTTCAAGACGACTTGGAATTGGAGTATCAAGCCATACGGTTGTATAAGGGACAAATCAAAATTGCCAAGGAAATGGGCGACACAACAACCCGACTCATGCTGGAAAAAATCTTGGCAACAGAAGAAGAGCACGCCGACAAGTGGGAAACAGTGCTCAAAAAACGAATCAAATGAAACACTTCATTCCTCTTTTCCTTTTCGCGTCTGTAGACACTAGCCTTTCTAGAGAGGCGAAGGCATGTGAATAATGGTCTCCTACTATAAATAAAGTCGAGTTAGAAGCAAAATGAGACGGAACCTTCAAGAAATAATTTAAATATGTGATGAGTACACCCCAAGTGGTGATTTTCTTATGGAAGAGAAGAGTCTATTGGAGGAAAAGCAACCCAAAGTGGTGGAAGCTTTTAGAAAGTTGATGGAAGCCTCTTTAGCTGAGGGTGTCTTACCTGTTAAGGTCAAAGAGTTAATTGCGATGAGCCTGGGACTGGCAATAAACTGCCCAGACTGTGTTCAAGGACATGCAGAACGTGCTATCAAAGCAGGGGCTACCCGAGAAGAAATAGCTGAAACTTTATCTGTGACCCTTTCCTGCCTTGGTTGTCCAACATTTCCAAGAGCAAAAATAATAGAGGAAGTGTTAAAAAAGTCAGGGAAATAGTCACATGGTTTAGCTGCGATCCCATAGATACATGCGTGTGGATCAGGGTTCCTGCAGTTTTTATAAAAGAATATAGCTGGCTGTGCATTAGAGGCGACGAAACCATAATCATCAACTATTCTAATCCTTCGCCATACATTTGACCAGGAGCCAGCAGGTCAGGAAATCTTGCCCTTAATTGAAGACGAGCTTCGTAGCATAGGTGGCAGGCGTCGGCGTAGGTTTGTTTATGAGGGATGTTAAATTCTTTGACTAGGGAGACGGGTCCTCCTTCCACAAGTGGCTTCATAATTGGGTGCGAATTTGCGTTGTACGATTTGATGATTTGGGAGAAGGGGTGTTTCCAAGCGTTTCCTATTGAAAGTCCTTGGCAAACATGAATGTATCCCAAGGGGTCAACGTGTACTCTCTCTGGAGAAGCTAATTTCTCGTGGGGACATTCCTTCAATTCTGTCCATGGTTTGCTTGGCGCTCCTTCCAACAGTTTTTTCGCTGCCCTTCCTCGGTACATGATTTCGGCTACGCCGCCTGGTAGCCCAGCCAGTTTTTCAAGCATTTTATCGGTTGCCATTATTCCAACTTTGATGCCGAGTTTTTGGGCAACTTGCACTCCATTCCTCACTCTTTCAGCTTCTAGGTTTTCTCCATGGTAGGGGTCGCTGCTCAAGCCTAATGATGAGACACCCAGTTCGGCTATGGGACGCAGCCATTCCAAAGCGTCTTCTTGACATGTTGCCCAGTAAGCGTTGGAGAGCACCTCTACTTTTAAGCCTAAATTTCGAGCTTCTCTTATTCCTTTTACCAAAATTGGGTAGTAAAGGAAGGGCTCGCCGCCTTCAAATGCCACCCATTCAACCGTTCCCAACTTTTTGGCTTCTTGGAGCAGTGTGAGAACCTGTTGGAGCGTCATGGTTTGCAAGTAGCTTGGGCTACTCCACACAAAGCAGTGGTCACATTCTTGCGTGCATTGGTAGGTTAAGAGCAGATGCATTCCCTTTAAATTCATGGCCATTTGTCTCCTTGCAATGTTTAGAAAAATAAAAGAGGTGCACTAGGCATAAAAGAAGATTGCAGCCTTTCGTTAAACATTAAAGGGCGATGATGAAAAACCATGGGAAAACTCTTCATAATTCTGTTCTCACCACCTATGCAGTCTCAGAACACGGATACTGTTTACGAGTTGGCTAAGGCTGCAGTTGAAGTGGGACACCAAGTCACGGTTTTCTGCGACGCCGACGCCACCTACAGCCTAATGGCAAGTCAAATATTGCCAAAGCAGACAACACCTGCAAGCAAAATCGCCCAGCTGATTAAAGCTGGCGTGCAGGTCTTGGTTTGCAGGGAAAGCGCGAGGCTAAGAGGCATAGACCTGCAAAAAAATCTAATCGAAGGCGTGGTTGAGAGCAGTTTGGGCAGGCTAGCCGAGTTGATGGAGCAACACGACCGAATCGTTGCGTTTGGGTAAAAAAGGTGAGGTACGCCTTGGTGAACAAAATCCTCTTGGTCATAAAAACTGTTCCTTATGGCAGCGGAAGAGCGGTTGAAGGCTTTCGCATGGCTACGGCTATGATAGCCATGGACGTGCTGCCCCAAATCCTGTTCATAGACGACGGCGTCTACTGCCTTGTCAAAAACCAAAAACCCGAAGCCGCGGGTCTGGCTTCTTTTTGGGAGAGGTTGAAAACACTAGCCGACTTGGTTGGGCTTTACGCCGCATCGGATTCAATGGTCAAGCGAAACCTGCGAAGCAACGACTTCGACGAAGCCTACAACGTGAAAAAAATATCCCTCGACGAAGCCGCCGAACTGATTGCAGAAAACGAAGTGATAATAACATTTTAGAAGAGGAGAAACAGCCATGCTCATAATCCTAAGTAAGTCGCCCTCAGCCAACAACTACGAGTCAATTTTGAAAATCGCCGAGAAGACAAGTGCCAAAGGAGAGAAGGTGGCGATTCTGCACATTCAAGATGCCTGTATAGCCGTCACATTAGACGAGTATTGCAAGAGACTTGTCGAGGGAAGAATAGACGCTTACGTTTTGAGGGCTGACTGGGAGGCGCGGGGTCTCTTAGAAAGGGTTGGAAGAGACGTCAAAATCATCGACTATAAAGACTGGGTTAGGCTGATTATGAACCAACACAAAACGATAGTTTCTTGGACCTAGCCTCCTTTTTCAACCCACCACACCCAGCCTCTTCTCTCAGCCGAAAGCTGCCCCCTGATTGTTCCCCTTAGCCTCAGCCTGTTCAAGAAGACGGGAGTCTTGTCTGGACATTGAACCAAACGCTTTCTCGTTTCTTCTTCAATCTCCTTTGTGGTCAATGGTTTTCCCGCTGCTCTTAGAATTGAAAGAATGAGTTGAATTGCTTCTTCCTCGCCCAGACTGCGCACACCCACGCTCATCACAACCTTTCACTGTGGAATTTAGACCCAGGCTTCAAATCAATGTTTCGAATGAGACTTCATCAAAACGTAATGGTACCCAAAAGGTTTCCAGCGAGACCCAAAAAGACTAAGACAAAATGCTCACATCGTAGCATGATTTTCAATTGCGCCACAAAACTATACTAAGAGACTAACATTGGAACTCAAAACAATTTGCCATTGAAACTCATATCAGACGAGCCAGCCATTGTTCGTTCAAAAAAGCTTTCCCAGTGTTGAACGCACTGTCTAGAGCCAGCATGAACATTGTAACGGTTTCCCTCAAAAGCGCATTGCCTAACAAGAATTAACCCTGTGTTTGAAGTTTCTTGTGCCACTCTGGAACCTTGGCGTCGGGAACCATATCTCTACCGTTGAAAGGCTTGATGTCTAAGACAGGAGTGCCGTCGAAAGCGTCTAAGCCTCTGACAATCAAAACATTGCCCTTACACTTTAACAACTCAACCAAAGTCAAGCCGATTGGGTTGGGGCGAAAAGCGGTTCGAGTTGCAAAAACCCCTAGCAGAGGTAGGTCCTTCCTGCCTCTTGGGTGAACCTTCAAGAGTTTTGTTTCCTTTTTTGGAACCTTGTGCATCCGATAGACCACAAACATGTGAGAAAAATCCTCTATGCCCTCTAACGCTTCAACCAAATCCTTACGGATAACAATTCTAGAAATGAGACTTTTGTCTTTGACATCTTCCTCTCTGGATGCACGGCGCACATAACCGATAGGTTTCATTTTGATTTCTCTGGTCGCAACCATTTCACAAAGACCTTCACATGGGTTTTCCAGGCACAGAGTTTCTACAGTGAAGGCTCTGCATGCATGGTGACAACAGCCTCTTTGAAGCGCCTCTTGATCTCCCTCTCCACATGGGAAACCGTGTCGTGCATGGCTTCCACCGAGACTCCCTTGTCGAAGGAGCAGTCAATGTTGATGTAGCGGCGTTTTTCACTAACGTAGGTTACCATCCTGTTCACGTTGCGAATGTTTGGATGCGCTTCCACTATCTGCCTAATCATCCTTCGCATCTCGGCATCATCAGTCAGGAAATCTCGGCGCACCTTTGGGGCGTAGGGTTCGATGTGGACAGTAACGTTTTCAACATCCTCAATTTGCCTTCTCAGGTTTTCTTCGATTTTTTCGGCTATGCCATGCGCGTCTTCGATAGAGAGCTGAGGGTCAACAAACGCGTGCAGAGTAATATACAATTTGCCCTTGAAATACACACTGCTTAAGTTGTGGACGCCTCTGACGCCTTTCACAACTGTTGCTAGGCTCTCAATCTGCTTCTCAATTGGTTTCTCTGTTCCCACTGGTTCAATGTGGACAGTTACCGAGGAATCACCGTATAACCTAACGATGTTAGCCTCAATCTGTGACGCAACATCGTGGGCTTCAGCCAGCCCCAAAGAACTAGGCACGCATATCGTGGTCTCCACGTAGGTTTTGGCGCCCACTCTTCTCAACTTCAATTCCTTGCACATTGATACGCCCTTGGTGCTCCATATCTCCTTTCTGACTTCTTCAACCACACTCTTGGAAATAGCGTCGCTCAACTCCAAACCGCTGGAGCGGATAAGCCCGA
>Ga0315314_1002251_pt1 | contig 16128 bp, 14 predicted proteins | sample TDP9_MG_FD_203631 | JGI IMG/M metagenome (GOLD analysis project Ga0315314, IMG submission 203631) | Freshwater sediment microbial communities from Lake Towuti, South Sulawesi, Indonesia - TDP9 | ecosystem: Environmental > Aquatic > Freshwater > Lake > Sediment | place: Indonesia: South Sulawesi...
AGACCAGTGCGATAGAGCCAATAGTCAAGCTTCTCTCAGCGAAGGGCTATCGAACCTGCGTGTTCAAGCACGTCTCCGAGCCTGACTTCTCCATAGACACGCCAAAGAAGGACTCCTGGAGGTTCACACAGGCTGGAGCTCAGACCGTTCTGACCGTGGCTCGCGGAGAGGTTGCCACGATCAGAAAGATTGACACGACTTCCCTAGATCTCGATCAGATCCTCGATTTCGCGCGGGATGGCTACGACCTCATACTTCTCGAGGGATTCAAGGGGTTGGTCGAGGGCGACGAAAGGATTCCCAAGATTGTAACGGCGACCACACGCCAGGCTGCGGAAGCGAGGGTGAGGGAGTCCAAGAACACTCTAATCCTCGACGTTCACGGGTGCGAGACCGGCTCAATCCTCGGGATTCCCTGCCTCGATTTCCTGAAGGAACCGAGTGGCTTGAGCGAGTTTGTCGAGGATGACCTGATCCCCCTCATCGAGACTGCGCGGGCGTGGCAGAGGCTGCCGGACCTGGATTGTGGCAAGTGCGGATACGCCACCTGCAGAGATCTAGCTAGGGCGGTTGCCAGGGGCGAGGACATCGAGAAGTGCGACTCGATCTCAGGTCCGATCTCCCTTGAGGTGTTCGTCGGCTCGAAGAGGATACCGATGAAGGAGTTCGTCCAGGATATAATCAGGAAGTCCGTCCTCGGTATGCTGTCCACGTTGAAGGGGGCCGAGGTGGACGGGACTGAGGGCGTCACGATCTCGGTGAGGAAACGATCCTAGCCCCCGCCTCGGAGCATCACGTCTTCTAGAACCTGTTCGGGGAGGTCTTTCTCGGCGACGGCGTAGACTCTGCCGAGACCGTACCTAGCGAGGAGTCCTGCGAACTCGGCGTCTGACTCTCTGCCGCCGAGGATAGCGAAGAGTGAGATCGTGACCTTGTTCGCTCGCGCCCGCTTGACCTGATCGATCGCGTTCTCGTATGCTGCTCCGGGAGGGTAGGTCGGCGATCCGTCCGAGATGAGGATGATGTGCTTCCTAGCCTGGGGTTGCCCCTCTCTCAGGAGCATCTCGGTGGACAGCCTCACCGCGTCGCCGATGTTCGTGTACCCGTCGGGACCGAGGTTGATCACGCATCGAAAAACCTCCTGTGGACTGGCGCCCAGCGGAGTCAGCCTCCTAGCCTGGTCCCTGAACACCACCAACCCGAGCCTGTCTTTGGGAAAGCACTGCAGCGCCGCCGCCACCGAGATCGCCGCCCTCTTCGCGTTGGTGAGCTTGCTCCCGTCAGCCATCGAGTAGCTGGCGTCAAAAGCCACCGCCAGATCCAGGGAGGTTAGACCTCTAGTCTCGTAGACGCGCAGGTCTCTCCGGGTCAGGTCGACTGGCTCTTTCCCTCGCTTGATCAGGTTCCTGATCGTGCCGCTCACGGAGACATCTCGGTACCCCACGTTCGTCTCGAAGTCCTTGACGCCCGCGTGCTCGACGCCGTCTTCCCAGTCCATCCGGGTGGAGTGCTGCCCGATCCCCTTCACGACCTCGCCTATCTTCGGCTGCAGATCCTCAATCAGGATGGCGTAGGCCTCGTCCGTGAAGGCGAGCCTCAGCTCGTCCAGCCTCTCGAGGACTCCCTTAGCCTCGAGCAGGGCGAGGACCTTCTCCATCTCGTGGGAGAACTCGATGAGGCACTGGGAGCTCTCGGTGAACCTCTCCCCGGTTCTGGCCTCGACTCTCCGCTCTAGGTATCTAGCCAGCTGGGGGGAGTATCTGAGAATCTCCCTCCGAAGGATCTGAGGGTACAGGGTCAGGTACGGTCCCGCGGGGCTCTTGTGGCGGAAGTCTAGGAGCCGCTGGAGTATCTCGCTCACCTCCCTCCTCGACAGCTGTTCGGGGCGGCCTCTGCCTGATCGTTCGGTCTTGTAGCTCTCGGCTTTCTGGGTAGGCTTCCGCTCCCGTCTCTTGGAGTAGAGGACCTTGGACAGGATTTCCTCCGCGACCTCCTCCGGCTTCTTGATGCACATCGTATTGAGCTTGATCCGGTGGGGGATGGAAATCATTCCCGCGGTCCAGACATCTTCAGCCTCGACCTCTCCTCCTCTCAGCTCAGCTAGGGACTTGGAGAGCTCGAACATCGCTGTGGTCCCTCGAACGCTGAGTCCCCTCTCCACGAGTGGGTGTCGCCGAGTCTCGTACGCCACCTGCGTCACGAGTCGGGAGAGGTCTATTCTGCCTTTTGCCACTCTATCTCTCCTTCACAACCAAGTCGAGGATGTCTCTCAGGAGACCCTCACTGTCGTTGAAGAACGGGCTCTCCGGGGAAGGTGTGACTCTTCCCTTGAACGACATGAGAACCGCTCTGCCCACGTCACTCACGTCTACCCTCGCCTTGCCGCGGAGGCACGCCACCGACTGGGAGTTCTCGTAGAGCTTTATGGTGGCTCGAACGCTGGCGGGCTTCTGCACGTCCTTTCGTTCGCGGGTTGACTTGGCCAGGTCGACCATCAGCGAAACAGCGTCCTCCGGAACCGTGACTCCCGAGGTCTGTCTTCCGTACTTGAGGATGATGCTCCTCTCCTCCTCTCGGGTTGGGTAGCCAATCTTCACGATGTCCAGACGGTCGAGGAGCGTGTCCGAGAGCCTCTCGGTTCCGATGGTCTCGGCTGGGTTCGCCGTTGCGATCAGCACGAAATCCGCGGGGAAGTCCACGTCATACCCGCCGATCGTGGCTATTCCCTCCTCCAAGACCTGGAGGAGGGCGTTCTGCACCCTCTCCGGGCACCTGTTCAACTCGTCAAAGAAGACGATCCCTCTGTTCCCGCGAAGGAGCTTCCCTGGCGTGAAGGCTCTGGGGTGGAGGGGACCATGGCGGAACGCTTCGACAGGGTCTATGTCGCCTAGGAGGTCCTCAGCTCTCAGCTCGGGGCTTCCCTGAACCCTGACGAACCTCTGCGACCCTGAGATCGTTTCTACTGGCAGATCCTCTCCGCCCTCCGCGCGGTAGCGGCACATGGGGCACTGAGGCTCCTCGGGGTCGCAATGGAATCTACAACCCTTCACGGCTTTGACGGGTGGAAAGAGCGTTGCGACTTGCTTGGCTAGTGTTGTCTTTCCGACTCCGGGCGGTCCCTCTATCAGGACATGGTGCTTCGAGAGGAGAGCCGCTAAGACTTGCTCCTTCGTCTCCTTCTGTCCGATGATACGGTCGAGGGGATCCAGACCCTGCCTAACCTTCCGAAGGATCTCTTGGTGAAGCAGGTCAAAGGCCTCGGTTCTCACCGGAGTCACCTTTCCTACCATCCTTCTCCACGGCTTCCTAAAAACCTGTTGAGAAGAAAGCCGGACTGTTCTCTAGAAAGGCGTTCTCGGTGAAGATGCTGAGCTTGCCATCAGGAAGGGGGCTACTGGAACCTGCCCCTTCCCGGAATGTCCCAGATCGTCTCTAGCCGGTCGCCTCGAACCCCGTAGAACTTATCGTGGAGGTTGATCGTTGTGCAGCAGTGGGTCGGGACGAACTCCAGCCTGTCACCGACGTTTATCGGGGTACTCGGGTTCTTGAGCTGCAGCTTCCCATGCTCCTCGGAGAGGCGGGTCAGCTCAGCTCCGTCGACGCCCTTCGGCTGGGGTATCCCGAACTCGGACGTGATCGCCTTCATCCCCATGTCGACTATCGCACGGTCAGGGGTGGGTTTGCTTATGACCGTAGCCAGAACCGTCAGGGCACAATCAAACTCGGGTACTATAGTCTTGTACTTCGAGTCTAGGAGCACGTACGAGCCCGCCTGTATCTCGGTCACGCCCGGGTACTCGCCAGAGATGTTGTAGGTACCCGTCCCACCAGCGCTGACTATCTCAACTCCTATGCCAGTATCTTCTAGGGTGTCCATCGTCCCGATCAGGAGCTTCATGGCCTTGGTGCACTCCTCCCGCCTCTTCTCGAAAGGCTCCATGAAGACGGTGTGCCCCTCATATCCCATCAGCCCCCTGAACCTCAACCCTGGTAGTCGCAGAACATCGGTGGCGAGGTTGAGCGTCGGCTTACCAGGCTCCACGCCGCACCGGGCCATCCCAACGTCCACCTCGATCAGGACGTTCAGTTTGATCCCCACCCTCAACGCGGCCGAGGACAGATCGCGCGCGTTTCCCAGGTCGTCCAAGGCGACGATCACGTCGCTGTGCTTGGCAAGCCTCATCAGCCTCTCGATCTTCTGCCTTCCCACCACCTGGTTAGCGATCAGGATGTCCCTGATCCCCGCCGTCGCCATAACCTCCGCCTCACCCAGCTTGGCGCACGTTATCCCCCTCGCCCCAGCCTCGATCTGCTTGTGGGCGATTATCGGGGTCTTGTGGGTCTTCGCGTGCGGTCGAAGCTTCGCCTTCACACTCCTGAAGTACTTCGCCATCTTCGCGATGTTTCCCTCCATCGCGTCGAGGTCTATCAGCAACGCAGGAGTATCGATACCACTCTTATCCACACTCTCAAGACGTTCAACCAGGCTCATAACCTGCATCCCTAGAGGAATTGTCTGTGCCCCTAGCTTATTTCATATTTTGCTAAGCTTCACGATCATCTTAAATTCGTTCGACAGTCACGTTCATTCCCAAGATCGGTGATCCCAGAATGAGATTCTTAACAGCCACCATAGAGCACGAATGCAACAATTTCATGCCGTTAAAAGCTGACTTAGAGTTTTTCAAAAGAAACCAGCTGGCTTTCGACAAAGAGGTAGCAGACTTCTATAGCGGCACAAAGACCTTTCTGGGAGGCTTCATAGACGCGTCCAAGAACCTAGGCTTCGAGCTGGTGACAACGGTCTACGCCAGTGCAAACGCCTACGGAGTGATAACAAAAGAAGCCTACGATTACATCCTAGAAGAAATACTCAGGCGCGTCAGAAACGCCGGGAAATTCGATGGACTGCTGCTCCACACCCACGGAGCGGGCTACACAGAAGAGCACCCTGACCTGCAGGGCCACTACTTCTCGGAGCTAAGGAAGATACTGGGTCCAGCTAAGCCCATGGTCTCGACCTTCGACTGGCACGCAAACCACACAGAAGAGTCGATGAAACATCTCGATATCCCGTTGGGCAATGATACGTATCCGCATGTGGACTCGTATGAGCGGGGGCTTGAAGCGGCGGAGCTAATCGTCAGAATGGTGAGGGGCGAGATCAAACCCACCAAAGCATTCGTGAAAGTTCCCATGATCCTCACCGCCCAGGCTCAATTCACTGGGCGCTACCCTCTCACAGAGCTGTTTGACAGGGTTCACGAGCTTGAGAAACGGGAGAAGGTCCTCACAATAACGGCTGCAGGCGGGTTCCCATGGGCTGACACCCCGACCCCCTACCCGACCATCACCGTCACCACCGACGATGACCCCAAACTTGCCTACGACATCGCCGAGAAACTGGGAGACTTCGTGTGGTCCCACAGAATGGACTTCCTGGTGAGACCCACACCTGTCAAAGAAGCGGTGAGGGAGGCGATGGAAGCGGAGAATGGCCCCTGCGTCTTGGCTGACATAGCCAACAACCCCGGATGGGGAGCCGCCGCCGACGGAACCGTGCTGCTCAAGGCGCTGATCGACATGAAAGCCAAGAACACGGTGCTCGGAGCTCTGTGGGACAGAGACGGCAAAGCCGTCGAGAAGGCGATAGAGGCCGGGGTCGGTAGCCAAGTCACTCTGTGGGTAGGGGGAAAGGTAGACAACCTGCACGGATCACCACTGGAGATAACGGGAAAAGTCAGACTCATCTCAGACGGGCAGTGGGTCGGAAGAGGACCGATGATGGCAGGCGTCAAAATCAGAATGGGTAAGACCGTCGTCTTGGACATCAACGACATCCTTCTGGTCCTAACCGAGAACAGGCACCAGGTCTTCGATCTTCAGTTCTACCGTAGCCTGGGCATCGAGCCCGCCGAGAAGCAGATACTGTGCGTCTTCTCATCGGTTCACTACCGAGCCGCGCATGCCCCCGTAGCAAAGAAGATAGTTGAGGTCGACACGCCGGGCATAGCAAGTCCCAGGCTGGCAGGATACCCGTGGAAAAACCTCAAGAGACCCATTTTCCCCCTCGACGCCGAGACCTTCGACCTCGTCGAGTGGAAAACAATGCAAGAGGAGTGAGCCACTCCTCCTCTCTGTTCGCCTCAGACAGCTTCAGAATCCGTGATGCCAAAGCGTCTTCTGCCGCTTGCCCTTCACTGTCCTTTCCCGTCGTCCTGTCATCTCTCTGATGTCGATGACCACGCAGCAGGCTTCGGAGAGACGGGATCTGTCAATTCTCATCCCGCCTTTGGAAACGGGCTTCCGGTAGATCTCCTTGTATTTCGCGTGAAGGAGTTGGAAGATGCGTAGCTTTTCTTCCTCTGCGTTTTCTATGCGGGCTTTCCCGAAGGCGAGGACGCTATCGTAGTCTAGGTGGCACAGGGAGTCGTAGTGGTAGCTTACCTCCCCCATGAACTTGTCAACCTCAAAGCAGCAGTTTGGGTTCTTGGCTATGATGTCCAGCTTCTTCCCCTCCCATGCACAGTGGAATGCGATCTTCCCCTCGTAATACAGAAAGTTCAAAGGAACTGCATAGGGCATCGAACCGTCGTAAAGGGCAATCCTCCCCACCTCACCCTTCTTCAGAAGCTTCTCCATCTCTCCTAGACCGCCCTCGATCAATTCATCATCCTTCGACATACTGCACACCTCGAATAATCCCAGTTGAATGAGCACATTTTAGCTTTGCCGACTAGCGGCGGGGTTAACAGGTCTCAGGTCTCTCGCCGTAGCCTGGGGTTATTTCTCATTGCTTTCGCATCTGAATGCCCTGTCTGAGCGATCTGAGGCGCACATTCAAAAACCGTGTCCAGACACACGTCTATTTCATCATTGTATCAAACTTACTTAACGAAAATACATTGTTTTAGTCACTCCACCAAAACTCTCCAAAGATTTATCTAAGCATAGGGCGAAGCTGAGAGTGGATGGAGGTCTTGCCATTTAGACAGGCAAAATCCTCCAAGGTATTGTTTCTTGGGGTGATTCTCTGCGTCGCCCTGTCGTCAATCACTATTCTTGAACGTTCTACACCAGCTTCGGCTGAGTACACTATTCAGGTAACCTTCTGGGTCAATGGCGTTCAAAGCGACTACTCCGGAACCATACTGACCGTCGATGGCAGCACATTCGCCTTAAGTCAGCTGACCTATTACAGTTCTGATTGGCGCTACAAGACCCTCACTTGGAGTTCGGGTACATCTCACTCGTTCGCGTATTCTTCACCTCTCCAAGCTTCTAGCAGCAAGCGCTATGTGTGGACATCAACGTCCGGTCTCTCCACGGCGCAGTCAGGAACAGTAACTTCGTCGTCATCCAGCAACATCTATGGATACTACAAGACCCAATACCAGCTAACGATAAATTCGGTCTATGGCAACCCTCAGGGACAGGGCTGGTACGATAGCGGGGCCACAGCCACATTCTCGGTCACTTCGCCTGTGAGCGGGGGCACAGGAATTCAATATGTTTGCACAGGTTACTCTGGCGGTGCTTCGGGATCGGGAACAAGCGGGACGATAGCTATGAATGCCCCCAAGACAGTGACATTCAACTACAAAACCCAGTTCCAGCTTACAATTCAAGTGTCACCATCTGGAACAGGAACCACGAGCCCAGCCCCGGGAAGCTACTGGTATGATTCTGGCCAGACCGTCTCCATCTCTGCAACTCCCAGCACGAACTGTAAGTTTGACTCTTGGAGCGGAGACATCACAGGCACGTCCAACCCCACCTCAACAGCTATGAGTGGATCAAAATCGATTACTGCCAACTTTGTGACAAGAGCAAATCCATCAGTTGCCTTGACCCCCAACTCTCAGTCTGGTGTGATTGGATCAACTTTGACCTACACGGTTAGCGTGAAAAATAATGATCCTACATCATTTGGTGCTTCAGCCTTCTCGTTAACGTACTCTGTGCCCTCTGGCTGGTCCGCCTCCCTCAGCAGGACATCCGTGACAGTAAGTCCAGGTGGAACAGATTCATCAATCACTTTGTCGGTTACATCTCCATCCACGGCATCGGCAGGAATGTACACTGTCTCGGTTACAGCAACAAATACGGGAACAACAGGCTATGCGGGAACAGGAACAGCTACGGTTTCTGCTCAAATTAACTGGTTTGCTACTCTAATAGCACCAGCTTTGATTGGGACGACATTGACCTGTGCAGCTATCGGGATTGGGCTACAACGAAGGAGGAAGAAGCGGCGCGAAATCAAAGCAGCACCTCCGACGCCCCCGACTCCGCCGTTGCCATCTGTTGAGAAGCCTGTGCCAGCCCCCCCGCCCATGCCACCACCTAAGGTAATCTCCACCGTTCCGTCCGTAGAGGTCATTTGCCCTAGATGTGGGACAACTCTACCACCAAGCGCTAAGTTCTGCGGCATATGTGGTACAAAGCTGAGCTAGAATGCACCTCACAGTTCCTTAGAAGATTGTGAATGTTTTGTTAAGCTTCTAGAGCTTCGAAACCGATCTTTTGATTGGTGGCGCTGTTAGGTGAGCTCGGCCTGCTTTCATAAGGCTTAAATTCGTCGGTCTCGCTGAAACTGCGAAGGGTTCGTCGGTGCCTGAAGCTCCTCGCGGAAAGCCTGTGGGCGAGCGCCAGGCGGTTCTCGTTCTGGACGACGGCACCGTCGTTAGGGGCAGGGGTTTCGGGGCTCCCAAGAGGGTCTCGGGGGAGGTCGTCTTCAACACCGGCATGGTGGGGTACACCGAGGGCATCACCGACCCCTCCTACAAAGGACAGATCCTGATGCAGACCTACCCCCTGGTTGGGAACTACGGGGTCTACCCCGAGCACTTCGAGTCCGACGGACCGAAGATCGAGGGCTACATCGTCCGGGAGCTCTGTAGAGAGCCCAGCCACTGGTCTTCCAGGATGAGCTTGGACGAGTGGCTGGTGGAGAGCGGCGTTCCGGGGATAGAGGGCGTCGACACCAGGGCGCTCACGAAGAAGATACGGGTCCACGGCGTCATGAGGGGCATCCTGCTCTCACACGAGACTGGGAACGAACCCAGCCTCGACGACCTGCTCGAAGAGGCGAAGCACATACCAGACCCGAACGCCCGCGACCTCGCCTCCGAGGTTGCCACGAAACGACCTTTGACCTTCGGGAAGGGCGGAGAGCCGAGCGTGGCTTTGATCGACTGCGGCGTGAAGATGAGCATTGTCAGGAATCTCGTGAAGCGCGGCGTTGAAGTCACCCTCATGCCTCCGAAGTCCTCTCTTGAAGAGATTCTGAGCCTACACCCCCAGGGTGTCGTCGTTTCTAATGGTCCCGGCGACCCTAAGGTGTGCAAGAACGCCATCAAGACCGTCCGAGGGCTTGTGGATGGGCGTGTGCCGACCTTTGGCATATGCCTGGGCAACCAGATCCTCGCGCTGGCGCTGGGCGGGAACACCTACAAGCTAAAGTTCGGTCATCGGGGGCAAAACCACCCCTGCATCGACCTCTCATCCGGCAGGTGCTACATCACGAGCCAGAACCACGGCTTCGCCGTCGACGAGAAGTCCCTGGACGGAACAGGCTTGAGCGTCTCGTTCATCAACGCCAACGACAAGACCGTCGAAGGTCTTACCCACAAGGAGCTACCCGTCTGGGCGATACAGTACCACCCCGAAGCCTCCCCCGGACCGAACGACACATCCTACATGTTCGACAACTTCCTAAAGCTGCTGAAGAGGGCCTAGAGCGCCTCTCAAGGCTCCAGTTTAAATTCGCTCTCCGCACTGATTCTTCAAACCAACCCCGGTGAGCGCGGCTTGGAAGGCAAGACCCGGACCCTGATCACGGCGAGTCTGGCTTCGCTCCTTGCCATGCTCATCTGGTCGAACTTCTCGCCGGTCCTGCCTCTCCTCCTGGTGGAGTGGAGGCTGAGCGGAACTATGGCGGGGGTGATCGTAGCCAGCTGCCAAGCGGGGTACGTGATCAGTGTCTTCCTGACGGGCTACCTCGCCGACCGGATCGGTGGTAGGAAGACGTTCGCCATCTCGGCGATCGAGACGGGCGTCTTCGGCGTCGCCTTCGCGCTGCTGGCTCGGGACTTCTGGTCGGCGCTGATACTGAGGACGCTCGCGGGCATCGGACAGGGTGGGCTCTACGTTCCCGGGATGAGAATTCTGTCCAGCTGGTACCCGCCCTCAGAGCGAGGCAAGGCGCTTGGCATTTACACCTGCTCTCTCGTTGGTGCCTCCGCCGGTGCGAACTACGTAGCTGGTCCACTAGCCGCCGCGTACGGGTGGAGGGTGGGCGTCCTCGGGACCTCCGTCTGGGCTTTCCCCGCGGCGGTTCTCATGTTCTTATCAGTGAGGGACAATCCGCCCCGGATGACGGACGGCGGCTCCCCCGAGACGTTCAGGAGCGCTGTTCTCATGAACAAGCCGGGCTGGCTGATAACACTCTCCTACATGGGTCACATGTGGGAGCTCTACGCGATGCGCGATTGGATCAACCCCTACATGAACGCGTCCGCCCGAGTGCTTGGGTACTCAGCCACAGACGCGTTGACTGTGGGAAGCGCCATCGCCGGAACCTGCCTTCTGATGGGAGGCTTCTCTCCGGGAATAGGCGGACTCCTCTCCGACCGGATAGGACGATCCAAGGCAATTGTCCTGATCATGTCCCTCAGCATCCCCTGCTCCCTCGTCTTCGGCTGGATGATCGGGCTTCCTCTGCTAATCCCCGCAGCCGTGGGGTTGTTCTATGGCTTCTGGATTGTGGCAGACACCGCTATCTACAAGGCAGGGCTTACCGAGCTGGTGCCGGATAGGTTCGTGGGGTTGGCCCTCGGCTTTCAATCGCTCCTGGGCTTCGGCGTCACAACCATCTCCTCCGCCTTCCTCGGAGTCGTGCTCGACTTGACAAACGACCCTCTTGTCGTGGGGCAGCTGGGCTACTTCCCCTTCTGGGGGTGGGCCTTCACCCAGCTTGGACTGGTCTCCGTGATCGGACCAATCTCAGCCCTGATCCTGATGCGAAGCCCGGACAGCGTGAGAATGGCTGGCGGAAAGCGATGAGACTCGTCAGCATCGAGTGATTGCATCAGTTCTCCCGCCAGTCGAAGCGTCCAATTCGAAAGAGGCGACTGTGGAACAAAGTTATAGCGTCGTGTTTTAACATGGCAGTTTGGTGAGAGAATTGACGGGATGTAGGATAGACGGTGACTCGACCTGCAAGGGCATGAGAGTCCTGACCCTCGAGAACGAGTTTCTGAAGATCAAAAGCCTACTCGACAAAGGATCCGACATCATCGAGATTCTTTACAAACCGATGGGTGTAGATTTTATGTGGCACTCCCCCCTCGGGTACAGAAACCCAGCCACCTTCGTCCCGAGTTGCAGCCGATCGGACGGAGCGTTCCTAGACTTCTACGGGGGCGGGTGGCAGGATGTGCTTCCGAGCGCGGGTGGCAAGTCCTCCAACAGGGGGGCGGAGTGGGGTCTCCACGGCGAGACAGCGCTCATTCCTTGGGGTTGCGCGATCGAGAAGGACAGTCCTGAGGAGGTCGTCGCCCATCTCTCGGTCGAGTGCTACAGGTACCCCCTCAGAGTCGACAAGTGGTTCGTCCTTCGCCGGAAAGAGTCGTCCTTCACGATCAGGGAGAAGCTGACAAACCTGAGCGAGCAGGATCTGGAGTATTCTTGGCTTCAGCACCCGGCTTTCGGAGAGCCGTTCCTCGCCCCCGGGACCGTCATCGATATACCCGCTGAAACGGTCGTGGTGGCGGGGCCTCCCGACTTCTCGCCGTCGAGCCGTCTTCCGGCTGGAAAGAAGTTCAAGTGGCCGAACGCCACGAACAAGAAGGGAGAGAAGGTGGACCTGAGCAGGCTCCCCGCCAAGGATGTCAGAGCCCTTGACCTGGCGTTCTTGATGGACCTGAAGGAGGGGTGGTACGCCGTGACCAACCCACGACTGAAACTCGGGTTCGGGCTCGTCTGGAACAAGAGCATCTATCCGTACGTGTGGTTCTGGCAACCCCTGGGAGGCGCGTGGGACCACCCCTGGTTCGGGAGAACCTGGAACATAGCCCTGGAGCCCTGCACCAGCTGGCCAGCCACCGGTCTGGCGGATCAGATAGCTAAGGGAACCGCCGCAAAGATCCGAGGTAATGGGTCCATCGAGCTGGAGATGAAGGCGATCGCGTACACTGGTCTCCAAGGAGTGAAACGGATCTCTTCCGAGGGAAGAGTCGAAGGATAGCGTCTAAGCCGCGCTATCTTTCGAGGAGGGTAAGGTTTCTATCCGCCTCGAACACACCGTAGATGCTCTGAGCTGCACTTCAGAAAGAAAAGCTCTCTTTGTAAAACGGTAAGACTATATGGTTTGTTCATTGGTAGTAAGGCGATTTCCCATGTTCGAAGCGAAGTACAAAACCAAGGTGTCGTCGAAGGGGCAGATCGTCATACCCAGAGAGATCAGAGAAAAACATAGGTATAGAAGGGGGTCCGAGCTCATCATCACAGTCCTAGATGAGAACAAGATCCTGTTGGAAAGAGTTCCAAAGCTCTCAGAGATCTTCGGATTCATGGGAGATGCTGAAGCCGCAAAGACCCTGTCGACAGAGAGGAAACGCGAAGTATCGGCTGAGAAAGAAGGAACTTGAGCGATAGGATCCCAAGACGGCTCGTCTTCGAAGCAGGGCTATTCATACTCCTCTTCACGCTAGGCTCTTTGAGGTACGCGTAGCTCGGAGTAACAATCTTTGATGATCCTTTTCTTTGGGTGGCTGATCGGAGTCTTGGGCAGCTGGTGCTTAGGGGTCGGAGACTTCGATTTCCCTAGTCTTTCCGTTGAGACAGATTTTGTATTCGTCGAGGATATCTCTTCCTATAAGTGCTTCGATCGGGCTCTCCCTAGGCAGCTCAAGACATCCAACGAGTATCCTATGCCTCTCATCAAACGCTTCTACCACAGCTTCATACTCGGGCAAGAGGATTACACCAGCCCCTGTTGCCACGCTTTCAAAACCAGCAAACTTGAGCCCGAGTTCCTCCGCTACGTAAGGAGGTATTATCGTCTTTGAGGCGGCGAAGTCTATGTGAGCTTCAACCTCGCGACTCGTCTTACCGAGGATCTTGAGGGTAGAGACTGGAAGGTTGTTCTTGTATGGTATCTTCACGTCGAGGACCTAGACGAGCGTCCCGCTTGCAGGGAACTTGCCAATTCGCCTGAAGTAGAATATCCTATTCGGATGCTTCTTGACAGCCGCCCGATACGCAGAGTCTACGTCTCCGCCTATCCCCGCCATCCCTTCCTCGTAGAGAGCAACGACCTTGCCTTCATGCCGCCGCTCAAGGTTCGCCCTATTTCTCTCATATGTCTCTTCGCACCGCTTCACGAACTCGTCTCGGTCAACGGTTAGGATCGTCACACCCTTTCCCATAACGCCAGCTACCTGCCCACTCTTCGGTTACACTCACAGATTTAAGCGCTTATTGGCGACTCTTTGAAGCCATCCGACGAAAGGAAACAGAGAGATGATTTCGATGGAGAGGTAACAGAACCAAGCCGAGGATCAGTTATAGCTTCACGCCGTAGTTGGCAGTGGTCTCAGCTCTTTGTCTGAAAAAAACAAATATCTGACTGATAATTCCATTTCGGCGAGCAATTTGGAGAGGGAACTCGTCAAAATCGGCAAGAGATACACGATTGCAATCCCCAAGAGCTTTCGGAACAAGCTGGGCGTGAAGGAGGGACAACTAGCAGAAGTAACGCTGGAGAGAGGGAAATTGGTGCTGGTTCCGAAGGTCTCTGACCCATTCAAGAGGCTGAGCGAGCTAATCGGCGAGATAACCTATGACGAAAGGACCGAGAAGAAAGCTGAGAGATGGCTGCTCGGTTGATTTCGGCACTCCTTCAAACCGAGATCCTCAGAAGCATGCCTGTCTACCATCAACTAGGTGCAAAAGAAGGGATGGAAACTTAGGATCAGTTACAGCTTCGCGGCGTACTTGGCAGCGGTCTTCTCGTCGAGGTCCACGCCCAGTCCGGGTTTACTCGGGATCTCAACATACCCCTTCTCAACTTTCATCGATCCTTTTATGAGGCCCGCGCTGATGATCGGCTCCGAGAAAGCCATGACGTTCTCGACGTAGATGCTGTTGGGGATTGCCGCGCTCACGTGGATTCCCTCCATTGTGGGCCTGTAGGCTAGATGTAGGTCGCACGGCATGTGGTAGGCGGAAGCCATGGCGGCGATCTTCATCGTCTCGGAGATGCCTCCGCAGATGCAGGTGTCGGGCATGATGATGTCCATGGCGTGCCGGGTGATTATCTCCCTGAACCTGTAGCGAGTCTGCTCGTTCTCCGCTCCGGCGATGTTCACATCCGTCGAGGCTGCCAGCTCCGCGATGCTCTCGAGGTCGTCAGGGAAGTAGGGCTCCTCCAGCCAGAAGATATCGTACCTCTCGCACTCCCTGGCAACCCTGTAGGCGAGGCTGCGTGTGTAGTGGCAGTTGGCGTCCACCAGGAGGTCTATGCCGCTGCCAACCGCCTTCCTGACGGACCTGATGAACTTGACCTCCCCCTCCCTCCAGACCTTGAACTTCACGGCTGTGTATCCATCCTCCACGTACCTCATCGCATCTGCTGCCGGGTCGTAGCCCGGCTTCGGACTGGACAAGAGACTTGCGTACGCTCTGAGTTTACTGCGATGCTTCCCGCCCAACAGCTGGTAGAGAGGGACTTTCAGCGCCTTACCCTTGATGTCCCAGAGGGCGATGTCCACGCCACTTATGGCTTGGACACTGGCTCCTCCCTTGGCTGTGCCGTACACGCTCTCGTACATCTTCTCCCAGAGCCTGTCGGTGTCGAGGGGGTCCTCACCCACGAGGAGGGGCTTGAGCCACATCTCAACCAAGGTCTTGTACACAGCAAAGGGATAGGTGAAGTAGCACTGGCCGATACCCGAGACTCCCTGATCGGTGGAGATCTGAACTATAGGGACGCTCAGTCGGGTAGCGCTCCCGCCGGTTGGGCTTGTCCATCGGAGTCGCTCCTCCACGGGGACGGAGAACGCCAGCAGCCTAACGCCGGTGATCTTCATCTCTGAGGATTCCTCCAAAGTTCTTGTTACAACGATCTAGCAGTGGATGGTGTATAAAACTCAGCCAGATCGAACCGCGTCTTGTATCAATGTTTGACTGAGATGGCACGCTTCCACTGAAATAGGGGGGGAAACCCTGTTTCCTCACTGCTTGTTTTTCCTCACGTTCTCCGGGTGAGTTTCAAGCCAAGAGTTCTCAACTAGCTTGACAACGTCAGTGTTCACAGGTCTCTCCGAGAGGCTCCAGAGAAACTCGACAGGATTGGAGACTCGTCTACACGGTTCTAGAACGACTCTTCCGTTCTCCGCTCGGACGATCAGTTTGTCGCCTACCTTGATTCCGAGGCTTGACCGCACTCTCTTAGGAATCGTCACCTGATGCTTTCGAGTGACCTTGACCTCCATTTCCATCGTGGTACACTGTAACGGACAGCACGGAATAAGTCTCTCGCTGAGCTTCTGACCCATTCTCGCAGAGTGAGCTCATCGATGCCTTACTCGCGAATAGCTGCCAATGAACACGGCAAGCCGAGAAAACGTGTAGATTTACTGAGAAGCATCACCTTAAATAAGTAATATTATATGTTTTGTTAAGTGATAGACATGGCAGAGAGAGCAGTCACCATCCTCAAAGCCGTCGGGAACCCGAACAAGGCGAGAATAATCGCCCATCTGGCCAGACACAGGGGAGAGACCGCCGAGGATCTAGCCAAGCACCTGAGCTACCCGCTTCCAACGGTCTACAAGTACCTAAGGGAGCTCGAGGCTGCAAGGTTGGTCGAGACCGAAGTGAAGGACAAGGTCAGGCTCTACTACGCCGGCGACTTCAGGCTCCTAGTATCGCCCGAGAACTTGATGACGGTGTTCAAAGAGGAGAGCGCGCTTGACCTTTACAGGGTCCGGTTCGGAGACTATGGAATGAAGCGGTTTGACGAGGTGGTCCGGAAGGTGAAGGCTGGCAAGATGACCCACAGGCAAGCCGCCTCAACTCTTGGAGTAACATACTACGAGTTCGTCTCGCTCTTGGACGAAA
>Ga0315314_1002252_pt1 | contig 16118 bp, 16 predicted proteins | sample TDP9_MG_FD_203631 | JGI IMG/M metagenome (GOLD analysis project Ga0315314, IMG submission 203631) | Freshwater sediment microbial communities from Lake Towuti, South Sulawesi, Indonesia - TDP9 | ecosystem: Environmental > Aquatic > Freshwater > Lake > Sediment | place: Indonesia: South Sulawesi...
AACCCCTCTCTTCCCCAACTCATTTAAACAGCTGATCAAATTCTTTGCTCTCATCAACCTTGTCTCATCCAAGACAACGAGCAATCTCAATTCGTTTGTTTCAGGCCAAGTCGATGAGTCTTGATATATCTCTTCTAGTTCATCAGTAATATCTTTCTTTCCATGTGTAAAAACAACTTTCAATAATTCATGCTGGCCAAGTCTGTTGTACAAAGTGCCGTGAGGATCAAAAACAATCACTCTGATGTTATTCAACAAAGCTTCTTTGATTAAAATTAACGCAAGGAAACTTTTCCCAGTTCTCGTCTTCCCGAAAAGTATGGCATGCCCTGTAAGAACATCAATTGGAAAATAGACTCTTCTCTTCTTAACTTTCTTCTTAACAACTGACTCTACAACATAACCAAGAAAAGCTCTTCTAGGCGATTCAACACTCACTTCCTCACTTGGAATGTGGATTTGCTCTTCTATCTCCTCTTCCTTCGGAATTTCCAAAGCAGTAGTAAACATTTTTCTGAGAACTGAACCAACATCCTTGTCGCAGTTAAACCCTGCACAATCCTCTTTTAAGGCTAAGCAATAATGCTTCTTCACTTCATCCCATAGAGGAAAGAATTCAGGGTTGAAGACGATTATAGGATCCTTAACTTCAGTACACTTGACGAAATAGGTTAGGTTGGCTTCTATCTTCGCAGACCTTATCCTTCCGAGAATTTCATCCACAGCCTGCTGAACGTTCTCATAGGGATGTGTGTAGACGTATAAGAAGAGGGCAGCACCGAACAAGTTTTCCCTAATAAGAAAGTACGGCTTCATGTGCTCGCGTATATCTGCTTCTATGTTCCTACAGGTCTGCAAGAACTTCCTCGCATAATCCTCTTCTTCCTTCATCTGTTTCTCGCGAAAAGGAGGACCAGCCCTCGGTCGCCTTTCAATGTCTTGTTTTAATCCTTGAGAGATGTACTTGTGCCAATTGAGATTCCTCTTAGCCCATCTTAACCTTCCTTGCAATTCTTCAGAAACATCGGGTTCAAGCTTGAACGGAACTTTATTCATAGTAACTAAGACAGCCTTGAACAACGGAGACCTAGAAAGATGGTCTAAAAGAGTAGATGCAGCCTTCCACTGAATGTCTTTTTCAAAGCTCAAACCGAACTTCCTGACGAAACTTTCTTTGTCAACTATCTCCTTCGCAACCAAACAAGCCACCCCGATGAATCTCTTGTCTCTCTCTAAAATACCGACTGATAGTTCCTTGTTCCAATAAGTCTTGAACGGATCTTTGAACTCTTCAAAACCTTTCGGTACCTTGATTATGCTTGCACTTCCATCCCAACTCCCAGGTCCATACGTCTGTTCATACGCCCATTTACGCCACTTGTGATAATCATCCCATGGACTGCCAAACGTTTGATTCATACAATCACAAATATCTTGATCCCCTAACCCTGTGAAACGAGGTACGTTAAGAGTGAGAGACGAAGGAAAGTGTCATGTTTATCAAAGCGAATTTTCTTTTTTCTTCTTTCTCACTTCTTCAATATTCCAAATATCTACATACGATCCACATCTCTCACAGATAGGTCTATCATTTCTCCAGATTATCGCCCAAGCGTCAAGACCATTGTCTGATCTGTATTCCTTGCATTTTGGACAGTATCCTCTCATCTTAATCAAAAAGCAGACAGAATGAATTAATGTTATCCAAGAATATGATTCCATTAATGCCTATGGTTTCATCGGAATTGGTTGCTGCTATGATTAATAGCGATTTTTGTATACTACGACTACGATGATGAGAAAGTGTTATATGACTATGATGATGACTATCACTATGATGACTATGATGATAATCATAATCGTCGGGAGAATGTATAGATGAAGTGCCCGAAATGTGGCTATGAATGGAAACCACGTGTAAAGAACCCAAAAGCATGCCCTCGTTGCAGAACTAGACTTGACTACCCACCTAAAAAGACCCCTCTAGAATGACGCGAAACGTATTTAACAAGTTTGGACCAAATAATAGGCGGTTTAGATGACAATCATAAGTAACAGATTTGAGATGGGGAGCTACCTATTAGAAAACGGCGATTTCATTACAAAATACCCTTCATGCTCTTATATAGTCAGACAAACGTTGGACACGCTTCAAAAGTTTGAAGCCCAAGAGAAAGATAATGCAGTAATATCAGTAGTTAGTAGATTTAGATTATTCATAGAAGAAATATGGAATTCTTTTTCCTCTGCAATTTCCGAGACAATAGAAATCTCATCTCAATCCGATTTAATCAGAAAATTAGGCGAATACTTGAAAGAAATAGGAAACATTCTGCAAATCGAGGACTCAAGTCAAATGATAATTTCATTCGAAACCAAAATCGGGTTACTTCGTAACGATTTCCAAGCTTTTGGAGAAGACAATTTAAAACTTGCCGCCAAAAAACCGCCTTTCATTAAGCGAGTAGAGAATGGAAAGCCTCTACGTTTTTGGGAGGGCATAGAACCTTGGAAAAGGTCTTTGGTGAATTTAATAGCGGAATACGGGTTGTTAAGGAAGAATAACGTGCCTTCTTTCCTTTTAAGATCTGGACATAGAAGTTTCTATCTTTTCAACATTAGTTTTCTGGTTTGCGTTCCAGAGATTGCACAGAAATTCGGTCAAGTGTTTGAAAGATTCATTGATGATGTAAAGCAAAAGATAGTCAAAAAAGAACCAAGAAAAATAACCTTAGTTTTTATGTCAAAGGCATATGGTGAAGCTCCAGGAACAGTGATGCTTGCATTTAAGGGTGCAGAAATAGAGTCATCTGTAGTTGATTTGCCACCAAGACCGCACTATGATTTTTTGGACTGGCTTAGGGGACCAGCAATTGATAAAGACGTGCTATTGTTGCCCTTTGATGATGTTCTAACAACGGGCGAAGGAGCCAGAAGAAACATTGAGCGTATAGAAAGTAATAGCAGTAGCAAACTTGTAGCATATTTGGTAGTTTTCGACCGCTCGCCCAGAGGAGTTAAAGAATTGAATGGTGTTGCAATCTATTCTATGATTAACCGAGAAGAGATGATCAACGCAGAGTTGTGGGTACCGGAAATACTTATGGTGCCATTTGAAACAGAATGGCATTTTTGGGCTGGTCTTGACTTGCATCACGTTGATTACCTCAAAGAAATTTGCTTGTATACCAATCGTCAAGAAAGATATTACAAACTCGTCTCAAAATTTGAAGGCATCTTTAAGTTTTATGACCCCAACCTTGTCTCTGATTCAGAAGTCACCACCTATTTGAGAAATCTCCATTTAATAATTTGGGGGACTTATTACTGGGACTTTATAAGACGTTTACAAATAGGATATAGCAGATTGGATGAGCTAATAGAGGCTGCCATTAATTTCGAAGTAAGGAAAAAGGGCATCGCTGTGACGTTGTCAGAATTCATAAATGAAGCGTTCCGTAAGCGGAGGGATAAAGAGAGAGACTTTTCATTACAAGAGTGGCTGCATCGTTTCGTAGTTGAAAAGTCCAATGAGCTTTCCCATTTGTTTATGGATGTTTCTCCTAAATTCATAAACTTAAGAGAACAATTTTTAAAAATGACATTACAAGAAAGTATAGAAAAAATGAAACTTGAAGGGAAAGTTTTGCAAGGACAGGCTGAGGAGTATGAGAAACAAGGTCAACACGAGAAAGCCTTTTTAACATACTTAAAGGCCATTAAGGTTGACCCTGCCCTCTTGTTACTTGGATTAAAGTATCCATCAGAAGAATTTATTCCACGTTATGTAAACCCAGGAGACTTTCGTAAGAATCTAAGAAAGGACATAGAGAAGAGATTGGAAAAGTACGCGGAGAAGTAAAGTATTGACACCTCCCCTACGCGAGATTGAAACGCATAGAAAATTCCTTGAAAAAGAGGAACGAATGAAGAAACTACGAAGGAGCCTCAAATGGTGCACAATCACATTCCTAGTATTTGCTTTGTTGTTCTACTTTTTATCTAAAAATTTCAAGATTCCCATATATACATTTATAGCGAGCGCAGTAATTCCGGGTGCTATCGCGGTTGTCAGTATCTCTGTCACTAGACGTTGGGAACTTCTTCCTGTTCTAGCTGCTTGGATAGGAATAGTTGTGGGAATAATATCTGGAGGGGGAGTTAGTCCACAATAATTTTGATAGGCTCTAGTGAAACAGACATCGTTTAAGGGAGGGTTGAATGTGTTAAAGTTAAAGTTAGAGAACCTTTTAAACGATAGAAGATTTGTAGAAGAGACGCTAAGAAATTGTGGAGTTAATGAGGTCAACGATGAATGGAGTTCTTTCCTTGAATCTATAGCTACGAAAGTGATCGATGACAAAACGTTGGGAAAAACGATTAATCCTCTCGATATAGAAGCCGATATTGCCAGAGGCGTGAAGACTTTTTATAAAGAAATCGAAGCAGGCATCAGGCCTAGAAGAGCTTTTATAAACATTGAATACTTGGTCAAATGCGTAGCATTGGCAGTAGAAAAAAAGGCTAGAGAGGTTGGAGACACGCTACTGAGGCTTATTTCAGTGGAATATGCCTTTATTGTCATCGCACGGTTTTATGCTACACAAATTGGCCATGATCGATGTTATTGGGTATACTGAAACCGACCGAAGGAATCAATAATTTATCCAAGATGTCCAAACATATTTTGAAAAAATTCGTGTAAGGACGGCATCTAACACTATTGGTAAAGCTATGAAGCATTCTTGGCATGTCATGAGAAAGTGCTTGTGACGTATAAAAAATACTGACTCAACAGCTCGACATTTCCGACTGCATGAAGGTACGTTTCAATTTATTCAGATGGAAGCTCTAACTAATTGTTCAGTGGTTTCGTCTCGCCACTCCTGAAATTCCTTGGCGACTTTAACAGGATCGGGGGTGGCGTAAATGGCTGAACCAATTATTGCTGCCGAATGTTCGCCAGAGATTTGATAGAAATTTTTCAGCTGATCTTTTGGGGTTAAGTTACCTATAACTTGTCTTCCTATGCCTGGACCAAAAATCTCCTTAGCCGTGAGTTCTCTATATCTTTTTAACACTTGGAAGTTATTGGCTGGCCCAATGAAGCCATCTACTCCAAGGTGATCGCTCAGGACAATGAGGGCATCCATAACAGTTTTACATGCCTTGAATTTAGTTTTTGTCAATTTTATTCCTACATTTTCAAGGACCTTAACTATATGGTCGATATTCAATGGATGACCAAAAAACAAATCGGCTCCCTTTTGAGTCATATATGGAAGAGTAAGAATTTTTGCGCCTCTAGAATGAGCTACTTCTACACATTCTTGAGTACTTGAGGTACCAATTATGCTATGACAGATTATGTAATCGGCCTCCGCATCTGCAACTTTCTCCACAATCTTCGCATTCGTACCTTCCCATGTTCCTTTCTCCTTATTCCAAAAACCGATATCTGCAACCTTAAAATCGGCTATGACAAGTTTACCAGTTGACTTTTTGGTCTCTTTTATCATAGCAACACCTGTATCAAGTATTGTTGTTATGCCGATTTTAATACCATCAACATATGGGGCAACAAGCTTCGAGACCTTCCGAGCTTCGTCAGGTTTGATAAGGTCGTTTGCTAGAATGAGACCATACTTAACTTCTCGCATAAACAGTCCTCACAACGGAATTATGCTCTATAGAATAGATTTAAATTTTATTATCTCTGATTTTAGACGAGTGACCGCTTTGAAAATCAGGATAGGTGTGATAGGTTCAGCAGTAGCAGATATGAAAGTTATTCCAAAGGCCAGACAAATCGGTGTGGAAATTGCAAGAAGGGACAACATATTGTTAACTGGTTCCGGTCCTGGAATCCCTTACGAAGCTGTAAAAGGAGCCAAAGAAACTGGTGGCTTTACAATTGGTTTCTCTCCCGCTTCGCACTCGAAGGAACACAAAGAAAAATATAATTTTCCAGCAGACTTGTTTGATGTTCTGATTTTTACTGGGTTTGGGTTAAAGGGAAGGAACGTTCCTTTCATCAGGACTTGTGATGGAGTCGTCGTAATTTCTGGAAGAATAGGAACGCTTAACGAATTCACAATTGCATTCGATGAAGGGAAGGTAATAGGGCTTCTTAAGGGAACGGGCGGACTTTGCGACAACACGAGTATTGAGAACTTTGTCAAAGCAAGCGGCAAAAAAGGTGGAAAGATCGTTTCCAATAGTGATCCTAAGCTTTTAATAAAAGAGCTCCTGAAACACCTGTGTTCTGTTCAAGAAAAAGAGAGATAATCGTGATGGTCTTTCAGTTGCCGAGAGAAGGAAAAGAAAAGGTTGCATTGGCAATTTATTATTCAAAGCCGTCTCTCGAAGAATTTAAATTAGGAAAGAAGCCAGCCTTTCTTACCTCAGCAGATGGAGGTGAACCCTTTTTTGTTTATGCAAGTGGCCGCCTCGGGCCCTACTATATCGACCTTAGAAACGTACCTTCCTTTCCCAATCATTGCAGATCGATTTTGACTCAATTGTTTTGGTACATGGATACATTGTTAGGAAGCGAGAACATAGACTTCGTAGTGTCAACGGAAAGTGCGGGTATTTCTTGGGGTCAAAGTGTAGCCAACCATTTTAGCTTACCTTTTTGTTATGCAAGAAAAGAACCAAAAGAGTACGGAATTAAGAAATTTATTGAAGGTTTTATTCCAAAAAACAAAAGGGGCGTTAATGTCGACGACCTAGTAACAACTTTGAAAACAATGAAAAATGCTGTCGAGGGAGTTAAGGCTGAGGGTGGTCAAATATTAGCTTGTCTTCCAATTTTCAACAGAAAACAATATACAAAGAGAGAATTGGAGGAACTAGATGCTCCTGTTTATCATTTGATTGATATATTCGACTTTGTTGACATAGGCACAAAGACAAGAAATCTAAACGAAGAAAATGCAAGATTGATCAGACAATATCATAAAGATGAAGCGGCATATGCGTTAGAAACCGTAAAGAGCAACACGGAGTTCATCACAACTCACTTCAAGCGATCAGACATACTTGCTGGCTACATAGACGTATATTCTAAAACTAATAATAAAGAACAAAAGAAGAAATATGGCTTAGTCGTAGAAACTCTAAAAGAAATTTTACCGAAATAGAAACTAATAATATTCTACATTTCAAGAATAAACGGCAATCTACATACTCCTAACTTATTTTTTATTCTCTATATAACCACTTTTCATGAAAACGATTTTGGTAGATCCAAAGGTATTGCTAGTTTCGTACATTCCTGACAAAGTTCTCCTTAGAGATAAAGAACTTAATGAACTTTCCATGTGTCTAAAGAATTCTGTTAATGCCTTTGTTTACGGTCCTTCTGGCTCAGGTAAGAGTGTTATGATCAAAAAAGTCATTGAAGGCTTCAGCGAATCGAGCAAAGAAAAAGCCATCTACATCAACTGCTCGCTCTATCAAACAACCAACGCCATTTTTCATGAGATTCTCTTATCTTTAAACAGTGTTGTCTCAAGCAAGAGCAATTATGAACTGACAAAAAGACTGAAAGCGAAAATAAGAAACTTAGAGTCGCCATTGACAATCTGCTTTGATCATTTTGACCATTTGAAAGAGATTGAAACTCTGAACAGAATTTTGAGCCTTGACCTCAACTTGATAATCATTTCAGAAGCATACGACTCCTACAGAAAGCTGAACCAAACAATCAAAGCATCCATAACAAGTTTGGTAGAAATCCCAACTTACACGACAGATCAAGTCTTTGAGATACTAATGGGAAGGGCTGAAGAAGCACTCGAAAACTACGCCTACTCAGAGGAAACGATAAAAAGAATCGCAGAGGCAAGTTCTGGTAATGTCACTCTCGCTTTGAACCTTCTGAAGTCACAAGCGCTAAAAGCAGAGAGTGAAGGAAAGAGTTCAATCGATGATGTTGAGTTCAACTTTGAAAACGATTGTCCAAACGATAAGTTGAGTGACGATGAAAATACTATCATTAAAATTTTGAAAGAATGGAAGGATTTGCCCGGAGGAAGGCTGTTCGATTTCTACAAACAGCAAGCAAGGTATCCAAAAGGAGAAAGATCATTTAGGAATTACATGCAGAATTTATGTCTAAAAGGTTTTGTCAAGAGTGTAGGCGACAAGAGAGGAAGGATCTACGAGATTGTTGAAAGTTCTGAGGTTGTCAAATGATTGAAGTAAAGTTAGAATGCAAGAATGTTAGTTGTGAGAAGCTAGCTAATCGTTTATCTAAGTTTAGGGGATCTTTTCCCTTCGGGTACAAAGTCTGGACCTACCAAGATACGGTGTTCGCGTATTTCAAGGTTAGATGCATCGTGGACCTGAACGAATTCACGAGAAAACTGAGAAAAATCGAGAAGATCAAATTCAAGTATCACAGGATAGAGAGGGTTCCCAAATATGAATGGTGAGATAACGGAAATCTTAACAGAAGAACTAGATGAAGAAATCCTTGAAAGAATGCCTGAATGGTTTCGGATTCTTAGAGAGGTTTACAAGAAAAGGCAATTGCGTCAAATGTTTTCTTGACTTTCTGACTTCATTTTATCAATAACTCCTAGCATCGCATCGATTACTTTTGGATTCTTCATCAGTTCAGTAAGGAGTTTGTCTGCTTTGCTCCGAACTTGGTCCAACTCCATCGCAACTTTTAATTCCAAAGCCAACCCACAAGCAATGCAGAATTTTGAATCAGGAGAATTCCTAGATTTGCATCTCGGACAAACAATCACTCTAAATTTTTCTTCATCAGTTTTTTCTTGAACTGGTATTCCATTCAACCTTAGCAACGCATCATCCACATCTCTTCCAGACAGATGCACGTAGACCGAGGCCATGTCCGAACCCTGAACCCAACCGAACATTTGTTTCATCTGCGCTTCGGTCAAATGTTTTGCTAATCCAGTAGCTCTTGAGTGCCTGAAAAGATGAGGATAGACTCTCTTCTTTATTCCTGCTTTTCTTGCGACATGTCTTACTATCCATGCTGCTGTTCTATACTTCAGAGGAAGATTTCTATCTCTTGTTCCTTGACTTATCCAGAGTGCGTTTTCTGGATTATCTCTTAAAGGATGATTGTTCAGCCATGTTGCTAGGGCTGGAACAGAAGCAATAATTCTGACTCTTCTACTTCCAGTCTTTCCGTTGACAATAAGTACTGCACCGTGTTCATCGAAACGCACATGCTTTATCTTGAGAGAAAGGATTTCACCGATCCTACAGCCAGACTCGTACAGAACGAGAATCAAAGCTTTGTCGCGTGGAGTATATGCGACTTCAGCCATTCGCTTGACATCATCTTCTGTCAGGAGTTCTTCTGGCAAAATTCTATCTCTGTTGTTCGAACCTATCTTAATCCAACTAACTTCATCAGGATATTCCTCACCACCTCTCAAACACTTGAAGAATTTTTTTAGCGTGAGTTTGTAGTCGTGTTTTGTGAAAATAGAATAATCTTGTCTACTTTCAATTTTCTGAACGATATCGATTACATCATCCTTAGTGAAAGAGACTAACGGTTTTGCAGTTAAGCGAGCAAGCCTCTGGATTTCAACAACGTACTTGATTATTCTTCCGAGACTCAGCCCTTCTGCAGAAAGGTGACGATAAAAATTCTGAATCGCAACCTTATCTTCTGCGCAAATATTTGAGTTCTTAAGATTAATTAGAACTTTATCCAAAATTTTTCCATATTCATAAACTTCGGCACTCGTTCCCACGAAACCACGTTTGACTTAAAACACCTTATTGGTTAGGGACATGCAATTGTGCCGATAGTGCAGGGGGAGCGAGAATCGACACAATCACAAGTCCGCTGAAGGCATAAACTCTGCCAAAATTTCCATTTCACATTTTATTTGTTTGTTAAAATATAAATAGTTAAAAGAGCTTGTCAAAAAAGGATCTAGAATGGAGGGTTTGGGCACTTATATTATTAAAGGCACCGACAGAAAATTTTAGAGTGTGAATATTGATGAGTCAAGCATTGCACGACATTTTCGGAATGTTGAATAAGTTCTACTTCTCAGGCAAGCAAACACTTCTTTTTAACTTATTATATAACGAAATTCAAAAGACGGCAAATAGTTACTTGCAGCCAGGCCAGAGTCATGTTGATCAGGATATGTTTTTCAATCAATTTACTGTGGTCTGGGAAGATCTTATTAAAAAAAGACGTTACGAAGAGGCTAAGGAGATTTGGAACATTGCTCTAAGGTTAGCTTTTGAATGGGAGAACAATAATAAGCCACATATGATTCACAAAGGAACACCCTACTATTTTTTGGGTGTGAGTGAAATTCTTAACAATGAACTTGAAAACGGATTTCTTTCTATGCATCAAGCTCTCGAAGAAGATAAAAAAACATTAAGATCCCAAACTCCATCAACTCCCGCCTATTTCTTTGTGACATTAGATTATACTAAACAAGCGCAGTTCTTCAGGTTTAAAGTTGAAGAAATTGCTCGATATCTATCGGACAGGATAGATGAATACAGAAGAACAAGAAGCGGTGGTCTAAATATCAGCGACTTCAAAACCAAGTTCTTAGAATGTACCGATTTAAGTGAGGAAGTATTTCTTTTTGTATATCTTCTCTTCGAATTGAAGAGATTAGTTTTAGAAACGGATGATCGATTGAAGCAAAATGTGTTTAGCTCTCTACTCCACACAAAGATTCTATTCGATGTATGTTTGGTTATTGAAAAAGCAATTGAGTACAAAAATCCCAAATCATCAGTGAGAGGTGCAAGACTATATTTTCGTGATGAAGTGAAGTTTCTTTCAAGAAAAGCTTCTTTATCTCTTGGGAAGTCAACGATAGGGCAGTTAAATGCTGATTTTGGAACGAATTTTGAGAAAACACTTTCTGACATACTTATATCAAAATACTCTTTAAAACGATCAAAAATTGCGAAAGATCTGGCGGTTGCTTACGGGATTAGGAACTTTGCGGCTCATAAACTAGAAAATCAACCAGTTATTTATCAAAACATGAAGGAATTATCTCAAAGGTTACTTAATGCTTTGTTCTTTTCTATTGAGAAGTTATTCTGAGTTTATGCTATATAGCGCACTCTGCAGTTTAGAAGAAAAACTTGCAACGAACATGCCTGAATCTATTTATTCTTTTCCATCGAGTAAATTTCTATTGGATGGTAAACGGAATTATCGCCGACCCTGAAGTTTTGGAAGAAGAGTATATTCCGCAGAACATACCTTGTCGTGAAGTTCAGAAGAGAGAGTTGGTGTATTGTCTTTCACCGATTGAGAAAGGAATGAAACCTTTAGATTGCTTATGTCATGGCAAACCTGGAACTGGAAAGACTGCTCTTGTGAAATACATCCTTCAACAAATTCAGGAAAATACTAACGCTTTCGCTCTATATGTTAACTGTTGGGAAAACAAAACACTCAACTTAGTTCTAGATCGGTTAGTTGAACAATTAGGCATAGTCGTGGCTGAGAAAGGCTATTCCGTGAAACTTTCCAGAATGAAACAGAAGATTAAGGACTCGCCATGTGTCGTTGCTCTGGATGAAGTTGACAAACTCGATAGAAAAGATCGCAATGATATTTTCTATATGTTGAAAGAAATCGGGAAACTAGGAGTGGTTTGCATATCCAACACTCGCAAATATGTTATTGACTTGGATCCAAGGACAACTTCGAGAATGAGGTTCACGTCGATAGAATTTCCTGTTTATTCGAGTGAAGAGTTGTTAACAATTCTGAAGCACAGGGTTATTGATTGCGGAGCCTTGTACCCCAACAGTTACACAATTGCAATTCTGGAAAAGATTGCTGACTTGGCCGCGGGTGATGCAAGAATTGCAATTCAGTCCTTGAGAAATGCTGCGAGTATTGTGGAGAAATCAATCAGATCAAAGATTTCCGAAGAAGATGTAGAGAAAGGTTATGAAGAAATTAAGGAGATCAAGAGAAAATATTACTTAGAAAGACTGACTCCTCACCATAAACTAATAGTTGATATCGTTCGGAAAAATCCCCAAATTTCCTCGGAAAATCTTTATGACGTTTACAAGCTTGAGTGCAACAGACTTTCGTTAAACTCGAAATCAGGCAGAACATTTAGCAATTATGTTAAGGAACTTGTCGAACTAGGGTATTTAAAGTCCGAAAGAGCGAGAACCAGAGGGAATGTAAGGCTATTCAGCGCGGCCGTGTAAAGTGCTTATAGCTGATAGAGTTTTATGTGGATACTAGTTCAAAGATTAAATGCTCATCAACCTGGAATGACTAGATCTAACACGTTTTTTATTTCTTCATCAATTTCAGAAGCTTTCATTTTGGATGCTATACAGGCGGCTTTCCCATGATCATACTTGCCAAGAGCTAATTGCCGAAACAAATCGTTCAAGACCTGTCTCTTATCGCGCTTGTCCCTTTTAATTTTGAAGAACATGTTTATTTCTTTCACAGATTTTGAAACAGATGGAAAAGCTCTCTTAATAGCAGTGGGTACAAGCAAATAATCTTCAATGCTGTTCTTATTCAAAGTTAGGACATGGTCTTCGGGAAGAGCAATCTGCTTAACTAACTTATCCTTGATTCGCTTTTTTCTTTGAATCGTGGAAGTATCACCATCAAACAATACAAATAATGGTACTTTGAGGCTTTTTGCAAGCTTCGCTTCCGAAAAATAGTTCATGTTGGTAAAACCTTCAGCATCCATAAAAACGATTTTCCTATGAGGAATCAATTTCCTTGTGAACTCTTCGAAAACTCTTGCGTCAGATATTCCCTCAACAAATACAATTGCATCTGCTCCAACAATGTTCTTTTCTGCATCTTTAATCATTTCGGCAGTTGCTATTTTCTTAAACACTCTTTCCCAAGGGTCATGTTCGTCAACATTAAACTCAAGCCTCATCAAAAATCGTCGCCCATGTAGCTTCAAAGATTCTAAGCACCAGCTTTGCACTTTTTCAACAAACTGTTGGATCAATGGAGCATGTGAAACCCGCTCTTTCAATTTACGACAAGTTTCTTGAACAAGTTTAAAATTACCATAGTATAGAGCATACAGAATCCTTGTTTTCAGAGCAAACATATTAAAAGGATCAATGTCTGAAATGTTCTCAGACATCGCTTGAGATTCCCGAAAACCTTCTTTCAAATTCGTAACGGTGTCGAATTCGTTAGCATTCAAGATATGACGAAAGAGACGAACAAGGAGATACATGGCTTGACTGCTTCGGATGGACTGTTCAGAATAGCTTCGTAACAGCGGAACATCTGGCATGGGTTCTATCATTTCAAGGGCATATTTTTCAGCTTTATCAAAGTTGGTTTGACGTTTCTCGCTTTCGAAAATAGCACTCGCGAGATGTCCTATAGTCTTCAGGTGTGGTTCTATATATTTATGTTCCGAGAAATCGATTGCTAAAAAAGACTTGTAAACATTGAGGAGTTTTTCGTAGTCATGGGTTTCAGTGAAGTCTTTCCACGCATGAGTTATTATCATGGGGAGAACATTGTGCTCGTCAGCTATTCGCTTTGAAATGTTAACCAGTTTGGAAGCTGTTTCTCTATCATTTAACATTTGTGCGAATTGAGAAAAAGCAACCAAAGCTATACAGGCATCATGATAGCCAAGGTATCCTTTGGTGCCTTCAACTTTGCCGAGTCTCTTAGTAATTCCCGGAATGCTATTTTGAATGAGAAGAGCAAGTTCTTGAACTATCTCAATTCCCTCGAAATAAGCAAGAAAATCTCCTTTTTGCCATAACCTAAATTCTAATAGGTCTATTAGCGTTTGCCCAGATATTATTCTTAGTTCAGGGAAGAGATGCTCTTTTTGAAATATGTTTCTAAGTAATTTGGTGAATTCCTCTAAAGAACCAAATTTTGGAAGATAGGGAATCTCATTGTTCTCTATTTTTCTTTTGTACTCTTGACTTATATGAAAGAGAGCTAACGCTTCGGAGATTCTTAGGTACCTTGGTTGCAAAATGCTAAACGTTTGTTTGAGCACACTAGCAACGCTTTCTAGAAAGGATTCATAGGAGGTGTAAATCTCTATGTTTGAAAGACCTTCTATTATAATATTAATACACTTAAGAATGTCTGGAAACTCCTTAAGTTTTTTCTTGCATTCTTCGTTCTTGTTCTGAAATGCGATGGTCACGTATTGCTCAAGGGCTTCGCACTCTTGCGCCAATGCTAAATGACTAGCTAATCTAATGTATGTTTTCAAAATATCATAGACGGCCAAAAGATTATCCATGTACTTATACTCGATACCCGCAAAGAGTAGGTCTATCTTGTGTCGAATTAACTCAGAGACTTTGTTTAGGCCGACATTCAACAGCGATTTAAGTACGGAGTATTCTGTATAAGTTTGAACTAGGTCTTCAGGTAAGTATTGAGCTACAAACATGGTATACTCGTCGACGGTGACAAAAGGTATTCCTAGGTTTTGGACATAATTGAATAGAGTTTCTGAAAACGCTTGTTTAATAACATCGGTCCTGACTTCTCTAAGCACAGTTCCTTGTGAAAAAACTCGAAGAATAAATGATAATAGAAATTCTAGAGAATCTGTAGGTATTGCTTCTAGGTTTAATAAGACATATTTTTCTTTTTTCATATCGTCATAGAGAATGGTATATCTCGATTTCTCGTATCTTTTTTCGTATTCCTTGGAAAGCATTTCAGATTTTTTTGTGAAAACACTAGCAAATTTCCGAGAGCTTCTCTTAGAGGGAAAAAGCACGATTTTTTCTTTAGTTTCTTTAAAGGCTTTGGAATAAACGAAACGTAGCAAAAAGGATGGGATTTCTTCAAAATCAACAAGACCGACTTTAACGGGTCCAAGAAATAGCCATTGCACCAAGTTGCCATCGACTGCTTCCTCGTTAATATGTGCCTCAACAAGCTTGCCTTCACAAAAGGGACATTCTGATAAAGTTTCTTTTTCACAGTAAGCCTTGCCACAACTGATGCAGACTTTGCCTTTGGTAAATTTGTCTGGACTAATTGAACACCTTAACATCGCTAACACTATTACATTTTGAGGTTTAAATCTTGAACTACTTCTCAGAAATTGAAGACTTGGAGTTTCTTCACTATATTTAAGAATGCGCGAGATTAAGGAGATAGAAAAATGCTCTTTTCAGTCCACTCTGGAAATTCTTCATAAACTCGATTGATCAATTCGATGAGTGATAGAATGCCGTATTCTTTGTGTATCCTTTCTATGCTTTCCCGAATCTTCAACTGCAGTTCTCCTTTTTCGCAAGCAAAGGCTAATAAGGACTCTCCAGAGCGTGTAAGCTCATACTGAACTACCACATTTCCAGAGGGTGTGGTTTCACTTTTTTCGTGCACAAAACCCATAGACTTCAAATTATCCAGAATCAAATGAAGTTTAAAGGAATAAGGTCCATAATACTCTTTGTCAAATTGGTAGTCGACGTTGACCCCTGTTTTCATTTGGAACAAAAAGACAAGTTTTTGCAACTTGGTGCGTCCTCTTAGAGGAAGTCTTGAAAGATAGATGAAATAGAGTGGAATAAGAGTCTCTAAAAACGAGGCATTCACCTTCGTCTCACTCTCCTTTTTTGTTTCTAATTTCAGCTGCTGTCTCTTCGATATCGCTTAAAGAGTTAAACACTTTTGTACATCTATCTAATTTATGCTTGAATTCTCCCTTAATCTTTTCCATTATTTCTGAGCAACTTCCCAATTCATATAAACACACAGGCGGGCGCCCAGGTTTTTTATTTCTTCTAAACTTTCTCATAACCTGGCTATCCACGTACTCTCTCTTCACGTAACCATAAGTAATGAGCTTTTCTAAGGATGTACCTATCTTTCCATGGGAAAATCCTCTTGATCTTCCGAAGAGTGATAGGGATGTTACACAGATGTTTACAGCTTTATTAATCTCATGTGCAGAACATTTTGGTTCTCCTCTAACTTTTCTTTCAAAGAGATAGAAAAAAACCAAACAGTCTATATCGGTGATACGAAGTACTTCCATTAGTTCGTTACCGAACCTAGCCATGAGTTCTCTCAAGTTAGGTATCGCTATTCCTCGACTATTACCAACCATTGCAACAAC
>Ga0315314_1002253_pt1 | contig 16115 bp, 16 predicted proteins | sample TDP9_MG_FD_203631 | JGI IMG/M metagenome (GOLD analysis project Ga0315314, IMG submission 203631) | Freshwater sediment microbial communities from Lake Towuti, South Sulawesi, Indonesia - TDP9 | ecosystem: Environmental > Aquatic > Freshwater > Lake > Sediment | place: Indonesia: South Sulawesi...
TGGGCAAAATGTCAGCCAAGGGTTTTAAGGAAAAAGGTTTCGCCTCAAAGTCTCCCTTTAGGCTGACAAGGAAACTCTGTACGTCTAGCACAATGCCCGTCCATTCCCCCCGTGCCTTTGAGATAAAGCTGAGGTAAGAAGTGTAATCTTTGTGCACTGATATCGCCAATGCCTCATTTCCTAATCCTTCTCCACCAGAGGCAAATATGACATTTGGACATTTGGTCAAATATTGGCGTGCCTTCTCCATAAAATCTTCCTTTGGTTCTCTTATACGTATAAACGTGAATGCCAGAATCTCGAATCCTAACTCGAAAAGATTCGGAGTAATAGTGTATTCTTGTATTATCTTCCTTTCCAGTTGTTTCCTCCTTCTAGTGAACGTTGCCTGTGAAACCCCGATGGCTTTAGCCAATTCTCGGTCGCTCTTCTTCGAATTCTTGAGAAGCTGTTGCAGAATTTTGATGGCTATTTGATTTCTCATACACGATAAATTGGAGTTTAAAAATATAAGTGCATTGATGGTTCATTCCGAAAGTTGCCGCAAAGATTATTGAAGCACCTTTAGCCCACGAGATTTTAACGGTTCCACGACGCTGGGTCTGCTCAAGGCTGAGAGCAATAGGTAACCAATGCCCGCGATGGCTATGATGCTGCTTATGGTTATGCTCACAATCATGGCCGCCCAAACTGGAAGGAATGAGAGAACCTCTGGGGATGGAAAGAAAAGCCAAAGGTAACCGCCCACAATTACGCCTATAGGCAACGCGCCTACGATGCAGGCTAGCGGTCGATTTTTTCTCAGCAACAGTATGGATGCCGCAGCGATGAAGTTGGCGACTGGACCAACAAAAACGTCGATTGGACCCAACCAAAAATATGCGTTGCCCAAGAGACAGCCAACCGTGACGCCGCCTACAACAGGCCAGCCGAACAGAGCCGCTAAAGGAATCAGCACATCAGCCACTCGCAGCTGCACTGGACCAAAGGAAATGGGAGCCAACACAACAACGAGGACAGCGTATAAAGCGGCGAAAAATACTGTCAGGCTTAGGTCTCTACTGTCTAGTTTCAACTTTTTCACCTCCCTACTCCCGGGATTTATACGGCGGAACGGGTGGGAGGAGCCCACTCACCCGCCAAGCGATTAAGGTTTAACTGGGAAGTTAAAAATGTTCCGACCTTGTTGCTTCTGGACGTTGTTTTTCGAGTATTTGATGTTTGTTGTATGTTCTGAATAGGTTTTTAGAGGCGTGCACAACTGCCAAAAAGCCTATTAATGCTCTAAGTGAAGTTTCTACTTCAAATCCCGTGAGAGTATCAGAATTGGTAATTAGCGAGTTCAAATACAAACCTGGCAAGATTGAAAGAGGCTACAACAACAGAACACTGTACATAAACGTTTCAAACATGAAAATCGCCAGCAAACCGGTCTCAGAAACCATGAAAGAGAAGTTTATAGGCGGCCGCGGCTTCAATCTGTGGCTGCTCTGGAACGCCCTGCCCAAAAACCGCATCGTTAAATGGAGCGACCAAGAAAACGAGGTATGCATCGCATGCGGCCCCTTAGGAGGCACCCCCGTTTATCCAGGCAGTGGAAAGAGCATCGCCGTCTCGATTTCGCCCTTGACAGGCGCGGTTGTGGATTCAAATGTCGGGGGATATTTTGGCTCCTACCTAAAGTTTGCAGGTTGGGACGCGCTTGAGATTCAGGGGAAAGCAAACTCTGAAGTTGTTATCTTAATTGACGGCGACGAGGGCAAGGTGCTAATCGAAGGCGCGTCTCAACTACCATCCGAAACCCACTTGCTCGTAGATATGTTAGCCCAGAAATATGGGAAAGGGAACCCTCAGAGCATCTCTGTGGTTTCTTCTGGTCCCGGCGCCGAGCACACGTTTTTAGGCTGTCTGAATTTCTCCTGGTTCGACGCTGGTCGCAAGATTCATAGGTTCAAGCAGGCTGGACGGGGAGGAATTGGCACAGTTCTCCGCAACAAAAAGGTAAAGGCAATAGCTATCAAGTATTCTGGGAAAATAACCATAGAAACCAACGACCCCGCCGACCCCGAACTGCTTAGGCAAGTTGGCAACGCCTACAATCAGGAAATCAGAACCCTTGACCCCAAGCAACATGAAATGTCCACCATCGGAACCACTCACCTTGTCACAATCATGAACGATTTTGACCTTCTACCCGTTAACAACTTCAGGTTTGGCAAGCACCCAGAAGGGGAAAAATTGGGGCAGGAAGTTTACCGAAAGAAGTTTCATAAAGGATATGACGGCTGTTGGATGGGTTGCCCGTTAGCGTGCGCCCACGGTGTAAAAGACTTCGAGCTTAAAACAGGACCTTATAAGGGGCAAAGGGTTTTTGTGAACGGTCCAGAATACGAAACCATCGCAGGATTGGGCAGCAACTGCGGCATTTTTGATGCAGACGCCGTCATTGAGATGAACTATTACTGTGACATCTACGGTTTAGACACAATTTCTGTGGGCACTGCCACAGCGTTCGCCATGGAATGCTACGAAATGGGGCTGATCAACAAAAAGGTTACAGGCGACTTAGACCTGCGGTTTGGCAACAGCAAGGCTGCCCTCGAACTCATTCATCAAATGGCAAGTGGTAAAGGCTTCGGCGTCATAGTGGGTCAAGGCATACGGCAGATGAAGAGGATTTTTGCAGAGAAATACGGTGCTGACCAAAGAATCATGGAGGACATTGGCATGGAAGCCAAGGGTTTAGAATTCTCGGAATACGTAACCAAGGAATCGCTCGCGCAGCAGGGCGGTTATGGACTTGCTGTAAAGGGACCACAACATGATGAGGCTTGGCTGATATTCCTAGACATGGTGCACAATCTGATGCCCACCTTCGAGCAAAAGGCAGAAAACCTACACTGGTTCCCCATGTTCCGCACTTGGTTCAGCTTAAACGGTCTGTGCAAACTCCCATGGAACGACGTGGTTCCAGAGGACAACAAAAACACGAAAGAACCCGCTAAAGTCATCGCCCATGTTGAAAATTACGCTAAATTCTTCTACGCCGTTACAGGCAAGAAGGTCGCAGTGGACGATATCATCTTCATGAGCGAGAAAGTCTACAATTTCCAGCGCATCTTCAACCTAAGAATGGGATTCGGCACGCGTGAGCACGATAAAATACCTTACCGCGCTGTTGGACCGGTCACCAAGGAAGAATACGAAAGCCGAGCGGAACGCTATGACAAACAACTTAAAGAAAAATTCGGCTACGACCCAACGGGCAAGTCAACCGAAGAAAAAATGGCGGTTTTAAGAAAATACCGAGAGGCGGAATATGAAAAATTGAAGGACGCGGTTTACAAGAGGCGCGGATGGAACGCAAACGGAGTGCCAACGCTTCAAACCGTGAAAACATTGGGCATAGACTTTCCTGATGTTGTTGAGCTTCTACAAAAAAAGACATGAAAGACTTAACTGATACTAGTGCATAATCCAAGCAACGATAGGAGATGAGGCAGCTTGAGCAAACCCAAGAAAACCGCCAAAGTCCCCAAAGTAGCCATCATCGGCGCCGGAAAAATGGGCGAAGGCATAATCGCTGGTCTTCTCAAGTCAGGCGTTTACCGTCCCGAGGACATTAAAGCCTACGAAATATTGGAAAACCGCTGCAAATACATCGCCAAGACCTACAACGTAGAATGCCTAGACGACGTGAAGAAGGCTGCAGCCTTCGCTGACATCGCCGTCATAGCGGTCAAGCCTGGAGATGTGGCAAAGGTTTTGGAGCAGATTGGACCAGCCTTTAAACCTGGCAAACTGTTGGTGTCGATTGCTGCGGGCGTCACATTGGGCTTTTATCGGAAGCATCTGCCCAAGAATGTTCCAGTCATACGCGTGATGCCTAACATGGCTGTTCTGGTTCGTGAAGGCATGATTACAGTTTGTCCCTCAAACAATGTTACCAAAGAGCAGTTGAAGACAGCGACTAACATGCTGGGGTTGCTTGGGCGGGTCACAACCCTAGATGAGAAGTATCTGAACCTCGCCACAGGATTGGTTGGCAGCGGACCTGCTTACATTTACCTCTTCATAGACGCGTTGGCTGACGCGGGTGTTCGACTGGGCTTGCCAAAGGATATCTCTTTGTTGCTTGCTGCTCAAACCACTCTGGGTTCTGCTAAGATGGTCATCGAAACTGGGGAGCATCCTGCGAAACTTAAGGATATGATTGCGACGCCTGCTGGCACCACTGTTGAGGGTCTTCTTGAGCTTGAAAAGGGAGGATTAAAGGCGACAGTCATATCTGCTGTTACCAAAGCGGCTGAGCGAGCCAAAGAACTGGCGCCACCTGCCTAGAGGAGCTGGGCTCTCTAAAGACAACACCATAAACACTCACGTTTGCTTATTGAATATTTTTTGAAAATGAGGTGGTGTTGAGGGAAAAGTTTGAATATGGAAATCCTTATTGATTAAGGGTTTACCGAGGGAAAGCAACATGCGGTTGATTCATGAGGTCAAGGGTGTTTCAAAACTTATTCTCATCCTACTATTGCTTGTTTCTTTCATCATTGGCGCTCTCTTATCGTATATTTGGACTATGGGTTTTTACGCGTCTCAGGAGTTTCATCTTCCGAGCAAAGCCAACGTAACCATAGAAAAGGTAGAATTATACGCTGAAAACGCCACTTTTTTTGACGTCACTGTCCTCAATCCTTCTTATTCTCGTTCATCGGTTGCAATCGAGCAATTTAAGGTGTCAACAAACGACGGCTCGCTCCACAAAGTAACAAACACTCAGCCTTCGCTTCCAAGCATACTCGCTCCAGGCAATTCTCAGACTTTCAAAGCTTATTGGAACTGGGGAAATTACGCCGGGCAAACCCTGAACGTCATTTTATTGATTGCGGATGGGTCTGGCGCCACCCTTCAGAAGAGAACGCCCTTCATGAACCTTACAATCGCCAGCGTAAACTTTGACCCCACTGTCAGCGCAACAAACTTCACTGTCACGGTTCAGTCTATGGGTTCTCAAGCTTTTATGAACATCACAAGAGTGACTCTGAATGGAGCAGGTGTTTCTGCTTCGCCCCTTCTGCCGTACACTCTTGAGGCAAATTCCTCCGCCACCTTCAAGCTTGCAAGAGCGTGGTCAGATTTGCAAGGCAAGAACGCAACTTTACGTGTAGAAACATTACAGGGTTTTACGGCTGAAAAAAGTCAAGTCGTTCCTGAAGTTCTGAAAATTTCCAGCATTGTTTTCGACGCTGTCAACACCACTCGCTTCAACCTCACCGTTCAAAACGTTGTAACACCCCAAATCAGCCTGAACATTTCGCAGGTAAAGGTTTACGTCCTAGGCGAAACTGCAACCATGAGTGGTGATAGTGTGGTTCCCCAACTTCCATACCCACTTCAACCAAATTCCGAAGTCTCGCTTCAGTGTTCTTGGAATTGGAGCGGTTATCTAGGGCAAAATGCGAAGGCAACGGTCACGGCATATACGCAGCAGGGCTTCTTTGCGTCTGCCGAGGCTTCGATTCCCTAGGTTGTAACTATTAATCTCTGTAGAGTTTATGCGAAGATTTTTTAGAAGTTCCGACAACTAAACCATGAGGTCATTAAAATGTTTCGAGTCACCCAACGCGCAAAAACCATCGAATACGCCATCCGCGACGTAATAGTCCTAGCAAAAAAGTTGGAAAAGAAGGGCAAGAAGGTTGTTTACCTCAACATAGGAGACCCTGTGAAATATGATTTTGACACGCCTGCACACATCAAACAGGCACTAAAAAAGGCGGTTGAAGAAGGTGCAAACTGGTATTCTCCCTCAGAGGGCTTGCCTGAGCTTAGAGAGGCTATCTGTGAGAAGGAGAAGAAGGTCAACGGTGTTGAAATCTCGCCTGAAAACGTTATAATCACGCAGGGAATTTCAGAGGGCATCCAAATGTTGATGGCTGCTATCGTCGAGAGCGGCGACGAGATTTTGGTTCCGGGTCCAAGCTATCCACCGTACATTTCGTATGTGAGATTTTTTGGAGGCAAACCCGTTTCCTACAGAACGGTTGAGGACAATGGTTGGCAACCAGACATCGACGACCTTCGGTCTAGGATAACCCGCAAAACCCGAGGAATCGTTGTTATAAATCCCAACAACCCCTGCGGTGCTCTTTACGGCGAAAAAATTGTGAGGGAAGTAGTGGATCTGGCTGGCGAACACAAACTACTCCTTGTCTCCGACGAGATTTACGACAGAATTGTGTTCAAAAAGGGGTTTGTCAGCGCGGCTCACATAGCCAAAGACGTGCCTGTTATAGGAATGAACGGCTTTTCCAAAACCTATCTCATGACTGGCTGGCGACTCGGCTACATGTACTTCCATGATCCAAACGGTGAATTGAAGGAACTAAAAGACTGCGTGGAAAAAGAGACTAGGATAAGGCTATGCGCCAACACCCCAGTTCAGAAGGCGGGGATTGCGGCGCTTAGAGGTTCACAAGGTCACATAGCCGAAATGGTGAAAAAACTTCGAGAAAGACGAGACTACTCATTGAAACGCCTTAACGAAATAGAAGGGATTAGCTGCACCAAGCCTGAAGGAGCCTTCTACGTCTTTCCAAAAGTTGAGGGAGTGGGGTCGCGGTGGGAAACCGACGAAGAGTTTGCGCGTCAACTTCTTGAGAAAACCGGTGTTCTCGTCGTGCACGGGTCTGGATTTGACCCAACCTACGGCTCTGGGCATTTTCGAGCTGTTATACTGCCGCCTATGGAAACTCTGGAAAAAGCCTTTGACCTGTTGGAGCGGTTCATGTCAAGACAAAAATAATGATGGTGCAGGTGCCTTTTAGCGAATCAGTGTTCCTTCCTTTGGGTTCCTCACCAACTTGTCGAATTCTAGAAGCAAACGCCTTGTTATGGGTCCAGGTTTTCCATCGCCTATAACTCGTTTGTTTACATCTCTGACCGGAGCTATTTCTGCGGCTGTTCCTGTTAGAAAGACCTCGTCGGCTGTGAACAAATCGTTGGGTGTGATGTTTCTCTCAATCATGGTGTATCCGAGCTTTTCAACGAGCTTCATAACCGCATTCCTTGTTATTCCGCGTAGGGCGCCTGTTGAGGTCGGAGGGGTAATGACTTTGCCGTCTTTTACTATGAACACGTTTTCCGCCACTCCCTCACAGACAAAACCTGTTTTGTCCAGGCAGATGGCTTCGTCTACGCCTGCTATGTTTGATTCAATTTTTGCTAGTATGCTGTTGAGGTAGTTGAGCGATTTGATTTCGTGGGTTGTGGCGTCCACGGGGTCTCTTTTCACCCACGTGAGCATTGCTGTTATGCCTTTTTCCTTCTTTTCTTTAGAGTGCAGCGCAATGGTGGGATTGGTTATAACAATGATTGTGGGTCGGGAGCATTTTCTCGGGTCAAGCCCCAAGTCGCCGACTCCTCGGGTGACCACGAGGCGAATGTAAGAGTCTTTCAGTTTGTTCTTTTTGAGCGTGTCTAAAACAGCGCGGGTCATCTTTTCTTTGCTTAAGGGTATTTGAAGCATAATGGTGTGCGCCGACGTGTACAGGCGGTCAATGTGCTCCTTCAACTTGAAGACGACGCCCTCATAGGCACGTATGCCCTCGAAGACGCCGTCTCCGTAGAGCAAGCCATGGTCGTAAACCGAAACCTTTGCCTCGGATTTGGGATAAAACTTGCCATTAATATTAACTAAGAGTTCTTGCTTTGCCACGTTTCATCACTTCTGTGGAGAATACTTATGCAACATTCGATAGGCTTTTATGCTTTTTGTAAAACCATCCCAGAAGACTTTTCAACATTTTGGCAGGTTTCAAGTGGGCTAGAACTGTGGTCTCTGAGACAATAATCGGGGAAGAGTCAGCGTCCGGAAGGGCTTGCCCTCCGTCTCCTTCCGCATCTCTTTTATCAATCGTTGAAGGCGCATCTCTCTAATCTTTCTGAGCTTTCTGTCGCGGACCGGAAGAACGCCTGAATCTATCTCCCTCTGCCCAATCACCAGCACGTAGTTAATCCATTCTATTTCCGCCTCTCTCACCTTCTTCTGCATCGTGAACGGCCGGTCGTCAATGTCAACCCTTACACATTGGCTTTCCATTTCATCCGCAATTTTCTCGGCGTGTTGCATGAACTTGTCTGATATCGGTATTATTCTCACCTGAGTTGGGGAGAGCCAAAGCGGCAAGTTGGGAACCTCCTGCTTCAGGGCTGCATCGAAAACAGTGTAGAGGTAGCGTTCTATTCCACCCAAAACCGCGGTGTGCAAGATTGGTGGATAGGCTTCTTCTCTTTTCTCAGTAATGTATTTGATTCCAAATCGTTTGGCGTTTCCAACATCAATTTGAACAGTGGCTATCTCCCGAGACCTTTTCAGTTCGTCGGTTATGTGATATTCCACGTTTATGACCCAGTAATATTTACCCTCAGGAACAAAGTGCAAAAGCGCGGGTTTGTTGTCAGCCTTAACCAGTTTTTTCATGAAATCCCGGTTCTTTTCAAAGAAACTCTTGGTCAAATTGTACAGAGAAACGTATTGATTGCCCAGTTCCCTAGCTTTTTCATGAATTTTATTGTGAACCCTGAGCGTCATCTCTTTAGCCTGTTCAAGGTCTTCGCAAAAGACGTGGTAGTCTGGCATGTAGAATCTGCGTAGTCTAAATCCCAGCAGGGTTTCGCCAGACTGCTCAAGGCGGTAACTGTCTGCGATCTCGAACATTCCGAAGGGTATATGCTTGTAGCTGATCATCCAGTCTTTGAGCATAGAGAACTGTTGGAAACAGGCGGCGTACTTGAGAATGAATTCTTCGTTGTCAACTCGTATTGTGTAGAGTCTTTCACCGAACAGGTCGGCGTGTTCCTTGATTGCTGGCACGTTCAGGTTGAACAGGTTGGTTCCCTTTATTGAGAAACTCGGTATGTTCAGTTCGTTTACGCTTTGCCACGCATAGTCTCCAGCCAAATCAACCATGAGCGCCGCTTTCGGACCGTACCGCATATGGCCAGAATCGGAGCTTGGCTCCCACTCGAACCCAAACCTCTTCAAAATCCCAATAATGCGGGGTTCTCCACCAGGCGCTTCCTTTTTGAAAACCTCTTTTTCAACCAGCGTTTTGATGTCCTCTTCGTCTTTTTTAAACTCGTATTCTTTTGGGTCAGCGGTTTCGCCGTTCAGTTTCAAGATTAAATCTTCGGGCTTCGGAATTTTCCATTCTTTAACCTTTCTTTTTTCCCTCGCCTCCTCGGTTAGCACTATGACCTTTGACTGCTCCGCCAAGGGATGCCCTTTGATGGAAATCGTGAACTGCTTGTTCCAGCCGAACGGGCTGCGATAGGTTTCAATGCCCACGTCTTTGGCATATTTTTCCATAGCCTTAAGAATCTTCAAAGCGTCTGTGGGCTTCGCCAAACTGCTGCTCAAGTGAGCGTAGGGATAAATCAGAATTTTGTCTGCCTTCAATTGTTTTAACGCGTGTTTAACTTCGTCTATTGCTTGTTTGGCAACCGCTTCAGTGTCGCCTTCCTCAACGCACGTGAACAAAACAACCAGGTCTTCGAGTCTCGTAACCTTTTTCTCGGCTTCCTCAGCCATAGCCACCTCTTTCTTTATGGGCTTGTACTCGATGAAGTCTGAGTGCAATTGCAAGATTCTCAAACGTGTCTACCTCGCTTGGTCGTGAACCCAATGATAAAATGAATTTTCCTCAGATTAGTCTTGCGTTCAGTTTCGCTCAGCCTCTGCCAGGTATGCCGTGTCTCCACTTTTCGAGCACGCGGTCCTTCTTTGTTTCCTTCTTGAACTCTTTATAATGCTCCCTGCATAGGTAAGCGCGTCTGGCTTCGCCCACTTTCAAACCAGCGTTTTTCACCTTATCGACTGGGAGTGAACGAATAGCGTCGTTGCCGCATCCTGTCACGCTGCATTTCACGCCCTTTGACACACGCCCCAAAAAGGCACCACCAATTTGATTTACTCACATTTCAGCAACTTCTCATATATTTCCCTAGCCCTTGCATATGTCTCTTCCCTCTCGCCGAACCTTTCAGGTCCAACGTCTTCCACAACAAACGAGGCGGAAGCAGACCCAACGCAGGCGCACCATAAAACTTCTCTTCCACGAACGTATTCGGCTAGGAAGGCGCCGCTGAAGGTGTCTCCTGCACCCGTGGGGTCTAAAACAGTTTTTGATGCGTAGGCTGAGATGTTGTAAAGCCTGTTATCAAAGAATACTACTGAGCCCTGCATGCCCCTTGTGACAATAACTATCTTCACTCCATAATCACTGATTCTCCTTGCTGCTAGTTGCAAGTTTCTTGTTCCAGTCACAGCCTCAGTTTCATGTTGTGACGCCTTAAACACGTCAACTTGCTCCAGCACCGACTGTCTCTTCCAGCCTTTTAGGCTCACGTTTCCTTTACTGTCGAAGTCTCGAACAAACCCCTGCGGGTCTATGGACAGAACGTTCGCTACCTTTCGCAGGTTGGTAACCAACTCTCCTGAAATTTCGTTGGCTATAGGCGCCACGTGAACCGCTTTAGCTTGCAAAGAAGCAGGTAAATCATCCGTTGAAATGGGTGGAGCACAAGCCTTCAGCCCCAGTTTTCGTTTCCAGTCTTTTTGATACTTGATTACGAACTGTGTGGTTGAAGCGTCTTCTACCAGTTTCAGTCCTGACAAGTCTACTTTGTTGTTTTTGAGCCATTTTATATAGTCCTTCGAGAAGTCTTCGCCCACCTTCGAAATCACCGAAACACTGGCGCCGAGTTTGGCGGCAGCCACAGAAACATAGGTGGGAGGTCCACCCAAAGTTGGCTTCGGAGAAACAATCGTAGGCGAATGAATGAAATCGATTGCAAAGTGCCCAACCGTGACTAAATCAAACACATGTTTTCCTCGGCGCTTATCATTGACATCATGCATGAAAGAAGGGCATATAAAAATAATTATTAACTCGCTCCACATCTAACACACTGAGGATGATATACAATTGCCGGCGAAGAGAAAAAGCCGTGGAAGAGCCAAAGGAGGCAAAGGAAGAAGCGACCTTGTTCAATGTAGCGCCTGTGGCGCCTTGGTTCCATCTGACAAGGCAAAGAAGATTTCGCGCCCAGTCACTTTGGTTGAACCCACCCTCGCACGGGAGCTTCGGCAGAGAGGCGCTTACATACCTGGGCACGTGGAAACCAAGTACTACTGCGTTTCTTGTGCGGTTCACCGTGGCGTGGTCAAGGTGCGGGCTCGAGACGAGCGGAGAATGGCTTGGAGACGCCCCCGATACTAAACAATCGGCGTAGTTGTAGCCTCTTTCTTTTTAGATGCCTTCCTGAAGTGGATTACTCTCTGCAGCACGGTTAGGTTTGTTAAAACAGCGAGCAAAAGCAGACTCCAACGCAATGCGTCTCGCCACAACAAGCTTAGGAAACTGGCAATCGTCAATATGATTATGCGTTCGGCACGCTCAGCAATACCAACAGTCTCCATCTTAATGCCTGCTGCCTCAGCTCTCGCACGACTGTAACTGACAAGCAAAGAACCCACAAGTGCGGCGAATCCCCAAAACATCCAAACAGAGTCTTTTATCAACCAGCCAATCATGATGCCTAAGAAAACAAAGGCGTCAGCATAACGGTCAAGAAGCGAATCGAGGAAACCACCGAAAACAGTGACTTCTCCATAAAGCCTTGCTAGAACGCCATCTAACGCATCTAAAAAACCCGAAATCAACAAGAACAGAGCAGCAACAGTTAGCAGGGCAACTTCAAACTGTGAACTCCAGTATAGGTAGGCTGAAAACAGAGCTGAAAGCAATCCTAAAAGGCTTACTTGATTGGGCGTCAAACCAATGCTGTGCGCCAGTTTGGCTTCACCGACTATCAGCAACTGAATCTGCTCTTTCAGTTTTGTAAGCAACTTCCAACCTCTGCCATCTTACTGTGTATTTGAAAGGTGAAATTTAAATGTCAATGCCTATTAGGGTAATTGAGTAGATTCATCTTGGCTTTGATTTCAAAAATCAGATTTACTAAGCATGCTCGTGAAAAGTTTGATTTCATAAAGCATTATGGCTTTGAGATAGACGAAAAGAAAGTTTTGGAGACGATTCGAAATCCAACGCGCTTGGAGCAAAAGAATGAACAATATTTTGCAACCAAAGCAATGGATACGAAGTATGCTTTAAGGGTGGTTTATGAGAAAAGAAAAGACTATTTGCTAGTTATCACTTTTTATCCAGTGAGGCGGGAGCGTTATGGCGTATAAGGTCAAGTATGATGCGGAAGCCGATGTTCTCACGGTTGTAGTTGCTGAAAAAGGCAAACTTGCGTATGCCGAGGAAGTAGGCGATATAATAGTTCATTTTGACGAGAATGGAAAGCCGCTCTTCATGGAAATACTCAAAGCAAGCAAGATAATACCATTAATGGTTCAAGGCTTAGCCAAAAAAGAAGTAACAATAACGTAACCTGCTAAAAAAGAGAAGAGAAGAATGGGCAAGATGAATTGGAAAGAAGTAGTAGAGCAAATCAGCGATGCTTTAAAAGCAGTGCCTTTACCAGTTTGGGAACTGGTTGTAAAAAGAGGTCGAGCGTATCAAGAGATGAAAGTATTAGCGCAGCGGTATCCTTCGGGAGCATTTCTAACTTTAATGGTTGCCGTAGGGCTTAATGACTATCAACTCAAGGGTAAAGCGGAAGTGGCTTATTGGCCTCCTTTACGCAGGCACTTAGAGGCATCGCCTGTGCCTAGTTCTCTAAATGACTTAGAACGCATCTTAGAACCGTTTTATCAGAATGAGCGATTGAACGATAAGAAGGTGAATCGGCTGCGACGGTTTCTGGAAAGTTCGTTGGCGAAGCGGCTTTGGAATATGACGCCGAAAGAAGCTGCGGGACAGTTAAAAAGTATATGGTTGGAAGTCGCCGAAGTGATGGGGCAGAAAACCTCAAAAAAGACCATCACTTTTGCCTCGAAAACTTTGGCTATCGGTTTGCTGTTGTTAAATGAAACGGGATTTGATTTTGCTGGGATTCCTGTGCCAGTAGATTTGAGAGTGAAAAACTTGACGCCGTCTCTAAGGGACGATGACCACGTTCGACTATTTTGGGACGAGGTCTTAGGACAGTTGCGAAAGACAGAGCCATACTTAACGCATCTTAATCTGGACAGCTTGCTTTGGCAATATGGAGGGGCTTTAAACAAGAGAGTTTATCTAACAGACTTGGGCATTGACGAAGTAACGGCAGCGCAAATAGAGCAAACTTTTGAGACCCTTAAAGTCTTGAGAAGTGATTAGGCGCTTATAGTCGGATTAATTTTTGCCGCGCATTTACCTTTCGTCTAAAAAACTGCCTAATAGGTGCCTTAGCAGTAGCCACATTAGCAGATGTCTCGGGTTTGCGTGTGGTGGGCCGGGCAGGACTTGGACCTGCGACCTTCGCCGTGTAAGGGCGACGTCCAAACCAAGCTAGACGACCGGCCCAATTGTTGCTCGTCTTAAATAGTTAACTGGTCTTGATAAAAAAGTAATGGCTTTCTGTTCTATGGGATTTATCTTCCGTGTCTCGCGTTTCTGCGGTCTCTCTCTTCTCTCTTTCTCCAATCCCTCTTTCGCTGAGTCTCTATGAAAGTTTTCATGGGCGAATCACTCGCGAAGTGTTCCGGATTAAACTCCACTCTGTATCGGTTCATCTCACGATAGAAGCTTTCATAATCAATCTCGTTTTTAGAGAGCGCTTCCATTATCTCGTTCAGTTTCGTTCTAGCCTCTTGCGACGTATTCTTGTCCCATGCGCTAGAATAAATGAGATAAGCCGCGTGGAACCTGAAATCAGAAGGTCTGTCAATCAACAGTTTGGACACGACTGTATTCGTCGTCGGCTTGTCTTGGGTGTTTGATTCTTGCGTCATAATGCTCTAGGCTCAACTGATGAATACTGCAATAGCAAAGCAACATTATAAAGTTTTTTAATCATAAATCAACACGAAACACAAAAATAACCATACAACCAAACGAATCTAGGCTAAAGCCTGCGGGGTTGCCCTAGCCTGGTAGGGGGCAGAACAGCACTAAGCTGAGTCTAAGCCTGCTAAGCCTGTGGCTCTAACAGGGCCGCGCGGGTTCAAATCCCGCACCCCGCGCCAACAACACACGCATTCACACTGTCTTTAAATCATCAAGAGTTTTTGCAGACAGAAATGACTTGAGAGTCACGTACCACCGTCCTTGAATCCCTTTTATCTGCTTACCACTCTTAATTGGATATCCAAGTTTAGTTTTCCATTCGAATTCGAAACCATACTTTCTATTTTTTCTCTTTGTTTTCTTGTCATCAATTTTTGCAAAACGGTCTATGGCTCCTATGGGTTTTTTCACATAGAGAGCCAAATACTGAGGAAATCTCGACTCGTCCACCGATATCCAACCCCAACCATTTTTGTCCCAGAATCCTTTTTCTGCCCTGTCAACTCGTGCGGATGCAATTATAACAATTTCTGATGGTACATAATCAAGTGATTTTACTGGGATGCCATGGATTTTGTTTACCGAGGAAACTGCACACACGATGAGATCAACTTTTCTTTCATCATGATCGTGTTGCAGGAAATGTCTGGCATCAAGTTCAGCTTCAACATTTTTAACTGATCCATCCTTCAAAATACAAACGTAGTCTGGGGTCACATTTTGAGTCAGCTTAATAGACTTCACATCAAATTTGTCGAGGTTCTTCTCAAAGTACTTTCTAAATTGAGCTTCACTTTGGAACTCACGGACTTTCTTTTCTATCAAATCAACCACTTTCAAGTGCAATCAAAGATGTAGCTCTTGTAGTTTATAGCTTTCTAACGTTACAAGGCACAAGTTCGGCTCGATGTTCAAATCCCGCACCCCGCACCACTGTATAAATCACGTTGACCCAGCTAATAACTCAACTAAATAATATCCTGCATTTTGGCGCCTCCACTTCATCCTTTGACTAAGTTTCCACAGTCGAATCGAGGGGATAAAGTTTAATTGATTGGCAACATTATGGCTAACAGCCGTGGAGGTGAATCAGTCATCATCATTCCCGTGCGTTGTTTCAGCTGCGGCAGCCTAATCGGCGACAAGTGGGAAGACTTTGCTAGACGGGTTAAAGAGGGTGAAGACTCGGGTAAAGTGTTAGACAGCCTAGGCGTCAAGCGTTACTGCTGCCGCCGCATGCTGCTTTCACATGTTGAAGTCATCGACGAGATTCTCAAGTTTTACGAAGAGGCGAGCAAACGAAAACTTGCCCGAACAACCGAGTAAGCGAGGACGAAAACGCGTGTCCACACTCATCCAGAAAGTAACCGCTCGCAAAGTTTTCAACATTCGAGGAGAAGAAACAATCGAAGTAGACGTAGCAACCGAAGACGGGTTTGGAAGAGCCTCAGCCCCCGCTGGAGTCAGCCGAGGCATGGGCGAAGTGATTCCTTATCCAAAGGGCGGAGTGAACGCAGCAATAAAAAAAGTCCAGAAAGCAATTGCGCCCAAACTGGTCGGAGTGGACGCTCAAAGGCAGGGAGAAATCGACCGCTTACTCCACGAGATAGACGGAACCCAAGACTTCCACAACATCGGGGGAAACACATCCTACGCCATCTCCCTAGCCATAGCCGAAGCCGCAGCCTGCTCTCTTGGAGCCCCACTTTTTCAACATTTAGCTGGACGCTTAGCCACAGAACTCCCGCATCCACTTGGAAACGTTCTAGGCGGAGGAAAACACGCCCGTGCAAAAGCGCCAGACATACAAGAATTCTTGGTCATTCCCACAAGAGTGGAATCGTTTTCAGACGCTGCAAAAGCCAACGTTCTTGTGCATCAAAGCGTCGGCGCCTCCCTCGTCAAAAAAGACCCTACGTTTACTGGCGGCAGAGGAGACGAAGGAGCCTGGGCGCCTAACCTCGGAAACGAAGACGCCTTGGAAACGGTTGTCAAAGCTTGCGAAAAGGCTTCTGAGCAAACTGGGGTTGAGTGCAGGGTGGGCTTAGACATGGCTTCCTCCAGTCTTTGGAAGCCTAGAGAAAAATGTTACGAATACCGCCGAGACGGTGTCAACCGAGACCATGGTGAACAATTGGACTTTGTCTTGGG
>Ga0315314_1002254_pt1 | contig 16104 bp, 17 predicted proteins | sample TDP9_MG_FD_203631 | JGI IMG/M metagenome (GOLD analysis project Ga0315314, IMG submission 203631) | Freshwater sediment microbial communities from Lake Towuti, South Sulawesi, Indonesia - TDP9 | ecosystem: Environmental > Aquatic > Freshwater > Lake > Sediment | place: Indonesia: South Sulawesi...
GAAGAGGAAGGAGGAATAGTTAGCGCTTGTGTCTGTCTAGGTCTAGTATAGAGGGGGGAGAGGCACACACGCACACGCAAAGGGTCTAGGCTAGGTCTTCTATATGAGATGAATATGTTCTAAATAGAAGTCTTTGTGTGTTGTTGCTGATTTCTTGTCGGTTTTTCTGGTTCTTATTCTCCTTTGGGATGAAAACGCCGAGAAAATTTGGTTTTGTTCATTGTTAGCATCTACCTTTTGAAACTATCTTTGCTTCTATCTCTTTGAGCACGGATATGAGATTTGTTGTTTTGCTAGGTTTTGGTTTGTCCTCGCCTTTAATGTGTTTGTGGTGTGGGAAAGTTTTTATTTCTGGGTGGTGGGGGGCGTTGTTCCATCTTGTGATGAGTTTTCTTTCGGTTTGCCATTGAAGACGATACCTTAATGTCACGGCTTGGTTATTGGTGATCTTCTGCTACGCATGAGGAATGCAACACATAATACTAAAGTAGACGAAGACGCAGAAGAGTTAACGGTGAGCTATGTGGGTGAAAAAATTCTTTCAAAGGCAGAACTCAAGAAAATGTTTCTTCGAGTCTTATATGAATGCCTCTATGGTAAGTTGAAGGGGTATAACCCGGGCATAGATAGCATAGTCCCTCAATGGATGAACGAGTATTTCAAAATGGACATGACCTCGCAAGAAATACAATTGGCACATGAGGCTATTCAAGAACTGAAGAATTCAGGGCTCATAGTGCAAGATTCTACTCAACATGACAATGTATTCCAGATACTCACTACAAAAGGCAAAGAAATCGTTGAGAAGCAACAAGACCCGGACATTTATGCATTAAGACTTGAAGAAGTTATAAAGAATCAGGACCTTTTGTTTCAGTGTCTTGGCCCCTTCAATGATGGGGATTATGAACATGCAGTTTTCAAGGCTTTTAAGTTTGTTGAAGAAGCTGTCAGGACAAGAGCCGGGTTAAGCGCGGCAGATATAGGAGTTGATTTGATGAGCAAAGCCTTTAGTCCGAGTGGCGGAAGACTCATCATTCCAGCATGCGCTTTATCTGCGGAACAAGAAGGTGTGCACAGTCTATTTAGAGGTGCAATTGCCTTTTTCAAAAATCCAAGCAGCCACAGAACTGTCAACTATGAAAACAGACTTGTAGCAATACAGACCATAGTTGTTGCTGAGCTTTTACTAAGCATACTTTCGACTGCACAACTGAAATCGTAAAAAGCATACCTTATTTCTTTTTTCATCGCGTTTTCTGAAAACTCGTCAATCACTTTGTACAATAATCAAGCAGGTGATGGTGTGCGTCGATATTCTAGCGTTTTTAGGGATGAAAGCAAACTTGACATTAACTATGTTCCACCTCGTCTCCCTCACAGAAGTATTCAACTGGACCTTTTGAACCAGTTTTTTCGATCGTTGGTTGAAAGCCCCGGGAAGATGGCGCAGCGTGTGCTGATCTTTGTGTATTCGAGAAGTCTGAGCTCTGTTCCGTCGATGAGGGTTAGGGTTCCTCGTATGTATCCTTCGTTTTCTAGAACTTTGATGTATTAGATGTTGGTTGATGCCACTATTTTCGAGTTTGATATCGTGTCTTGGATTTTCTTGAAGTGTTCATCTATTGTTTGCATTGGGTGAGGAGCTCCTGGAGGGTTTCGAGCCTTGCTTTGATGCTTTGGTGGGCGTGGATGGCTGACCACCAGGCGAAGTATTCTTCGTCGTCGCTGATTTCACCGTTTTCAAATTTTTTGTAAAATTCTTTTGAGGTTAATCTGTGCTTGGATTCGTACTTGTGCATTTCCTCTTTGAAGCCTCCCAGTTTTGCCTTCAGGATTTTGAGCTCTCTTTCTATGGCTAAGGAGAGGGCTTGTAGAGCGAGTTCTTTGTTGGCTTTTGTCCTTAGCAGGACTTCTGTCAAGTTTTGAACACCAATTAATACGTGTTGTGAGTCCTTCACAGCCTCTGGCGCATGCTTTGATTTATCAGATAAGTGTCAAAAGCATTTTTTCTTAAAAAAATAACCGCAATCAACATATACACGCATATACGCAGATATGGGCTTTAATGTTGGTGAAACATTGCGGTTAACTCTTTGAAAATCTATTAGTTAGTGATGAACAATAAACCTGTTATAGGTGTATTTGAATTGAAAAAACTTCATGACCTTTTGGTTTTGAAGATAACCCAAGGAGATGAAGAGCGGAAAAAACTTCCTCTTGCTCAAATTGTAGGAAGAGCAGGGATAAAGTGGGAGCCAGAATTCCCTGTTGATAAAGGATGGATTGACATTTATATTCCCATACAAGAGGGTATAGAACAACCCTATGTAATTGAGGTGCAAACGGGATATGATTTTAATTGTTCAGGAATATTGCAAAAACTCGAACGATTTAGGAAGACTATGCCTAAAGAGCACAAGCCCGAGGTTGCTACTACTAGAGGTGGCGGTTTGGTTATTGCATCAACACCAATACCACTAAAATTGTGTGTTGTTATCCCTCCAGATTTTGCTGAATTTCTTCCTCTCTTTAAACCAAAAGAGATTTCGGTTTTTCTTTGGAAAGGAACACTTAAATGGAAATGCAAAGAGTGTGGAAAAATTACTTCAATGTTTGGACCTTGGAAACCGATGAAATGTAGTTCATGTAATAAACCTAACCGTTCATTGAGTCTCGTAGATTTAAGAGATTTCGAAATCAAGAAGACTGAAGTTTAAACTTTCTGTAATTCGTTTACCGTAGCCTTTACATGGAACTGCTACTTGTATATAAAGGCAGAAAAGAGGGGAATTGAGGGTTTAGCGAGACTTCACGGGAGCATAAGGCTAAAGCGCCTAAGCGGGTCGGATTTGCTGTTGTTGTCTGTAGCAGTCTCTAAGTATTTTCTACGGCTATGCGGGTGTTTTTCTCTTCAATATCAGATGTATTGTGTCTGACCCCATAGTCGTATACTCACCGAGTAATTCGCCAGATAACATTCTCGTCTCACCTACTCGATTCTTGAAGACCAAAGTTTCTGGCAAACTTCCAGCTTTTTCTAAGAATTTCTTGATGGCTTCTGGAATTCGCTCAGTCCTCAAAGCGAAAAGTCCCTCTCCGGCTCTTTCTTTAGCCAAGATGTCAGCGTAGTTGCGAACTATCGAGCGTGAAAAGGCTCTCCACGAGTCAGGATGATCAAACATTTCAAGACCGAGCACGCCGTTAGAATCAATTATCACGGTTCCTACCTGATTATTAAGGTCCGCTGGAATCTTAGAGAGCATCTCTTCAACCTTTTCATTGAATTTTGCCATCTCATCGAGGTTTGCAACAAGATTGTCTCTTAGACCCCAACTAGACATTCTAAAGATCGCTCTGTCACGAGTGTCAATGTGTGGGCGTTCAGCAGAATCACGCCTGAGAGTAGGTGGGATCACGTTGCCGCATTGCACACACACTATTTCAGCCTCATAAGACTGAAGAAGATTAGAAGAACCACAACTTGGACACCGTGTTATTCTTGCATGAAAGCCTCTCATAGCGGTGGCATTCCAAACCGCTGCTTGACTCTTAGACTGAGACACCAACACATCCTCAACCTTTCTCGGAACCACGTTAGACACTGAAAACATGGAAGAAGATGAAATCCCATGAGTTGCATGCACGCAGAAAACGTCAACAACGTTCTCTAGGCTAGGCTGCAAAACTATGCCCATACTATTCGTTCTTGACTGCGTGCCTTGTCCCTTGAAAACCGTTCCAGCCCTCACAAAAACAGGCTTCTTCACATTCTTTAAAGCAACATTGACCTTGTTTATTCGCCCTGAATCGGTTACGAAGATATTTTCTTTTGAGATTTCTTGAAGCACCAAATAGTTTCTGTCTTGACCAAATCTTCTTAATATTGGAACAACTGCGGACAAACTCTCCGAAGTCAGCCGCCACGGCTCACCAAACTCGTATATTTCGCCCTCAATTAGCTGACGAACCAAAACTGCACCAGCGCTCTCTGCTCCTTTCAAACTATTTTTCTCTAAATTTCGACTATTCTCTTCCTTTTCTGCTGTTCGCAGAAATCTGAATAATCTCATTTTTTCATTTCCTCCCTCAAAATTGTGTTACAACCACCCCACAAATGAATATCGGATATTTAAACATTACGCAAGATATATAAGGAAAATCATGAAGTGTAAAACATTATCGATACGGTGCAATAATGCCAAAAGAATCCGAGAAGCTAGAAGACATCAAAAGAAGGCTTACTGAAATTGACAGAAAACTAGATCAATTACTGAATCTTCAAACTGTCCAGTCACCTAGAGAGTTTGTTCCAGACACACTTGCATCATTGCCTGAACACCTGAGAAAAACAGCGTTAACCATCGCAACGATGGGTCAAGCCACAGCAGAACAGGTGGCGGCCAAGACAGGGCGAACAAGGGCGGCAGAGAGTGACTATTTAAACCAACTAGCAAGCAGAGGTTTCTTGAAAAAGGAAAGAAAGGGAAGAGAAGTATACTTTCTAGTATTCGCCCTCTACACTATGTGCCCTCAATGCGGTGCCCACGTCCTAATGACCTCAAGTCAGTGCTCCCTTTGCGGAGCATCTCTACTTAAGAAACAATAGTCAGAAAAATGCATTTCAGCCGCAAATAACCGTATAGTACAAATATACTATCATCAGGATTCAAGTATGGTTCGGAGGTTTAGGTTAGGTGAGTGAGGTCTCACGTCGCCATAAAGCTGAGGCGCCTAGTCGACTGGGATTCGCTATAATTATTGTCAGCACGTCTCGTTTTGAGGCTTTAAAGTTGACAAAGCACATTGATGACCCTTCTGGCGACTTGATTGTAGAATTGCTTGAGAAAGCTGGGCACAAGATAGTCTATAAAGTCTTGATTCCAGACAACAGAATGCTAATTGAACAGAAAATGAGTGAAGCCCTAGCCCATAGCGAAGTCGACGCCATCATTACTTGTGGAGGAACGGGTGTCAGCCTCTCAGACGTGACAATTGAGACCCTGACACCCTTGTTGAGAAAGATCTTGCCTGGTTTTGGTGAGTTGTTTAGGCGGTTGAGTTATGACGAGATTGGTTCTTCAGCCATACTTAGTCGTGCCTTGGCTGGAGTTACAGACGAAGGAAAAGTAATTTTTTGTATTCCTGGTTCGCCTCAGGCTGTAAGGTTGTGTTTGGAAAGACTTATCTTGCCCGAGGTGGGTCACATACTGAAACACTCCCATGAGCAATAGTTTTGCCTTCTGTAGGCTATTTAAAGGAAAGAATTTTAAAAGAGCAGGTGACGATGTTATGAGGAAGAAATGAAAAATCTTCATAGGCACATTTTGAACCCAATAAAACGGTTATGAAAATGTTCACAAAAAAAGAAATACTCAAAAATATTCTAGAAGGCAAAGAACAGATCAGAAAATACGGTGTCAAAAGAATAGGTCTATTTGGTTCCTTCATCAGAAATGAGCAAAGAGAAAAAAGCGATGTGGACATTCTTGTCGAGTTTAAAGAGGGGATGAAAACTTTTGACAACTATATGGAACTCAAGTTTTTCCTTGAGGAGCTGCTTGGATGTGAAGTTGACTTAGTTATTTATGATGCCTTGAAGCCCCGAATAAAACCATACGTGATGAGAGAGATAGAATATGCCGAATGACTACAGAGTCTATCTTGAAGATATAATGGAAGCCATCACCAAAATAGAAAAGTACATGGGAAATTTGATTTTTGAAGAATTTAGAAAAAACGAATTGGTAGTAGACGCAGTGATAAGAAACTTGGAAATCATCGGCGAAGCTGTAAAGAGAATGCCAAAAGAGGCGAGGGAGAAAGCCCCTGATGTTGAGTGGAGAAAGGTAGCAGGATTAAGAGATGTCCTCATCCACGAATATTTTGGAGTTGATTTAGAGATTCTCTGGGATATAGTTAAAAACAAACTTCCAGAGTTAAAGAGAAAGGTCTCCCAACTCTTGGAGAGCAGAGCAGATAGTGAAAAACAGTGATTATGGATGATTTATGATGATTTTGGGCGCCCAGTGCTCAATCTGAGGATTTCCGTGACGCAGAGGTGCAACCTGAACTGCCCGTACTGTCACAGAGAAGGCGAGGCACTTAGCGGCACAGACTCAGTTAAAGAGGAGATGACAGCACAAGAGATTGTTCGACTGACTAAGACAGCGGTTGGCTTAGGCATCTCCAGAGTCAAACTGACTGGCGGAGAACCCCTCCTCCGCAAAGACATCCTAGAGATTGTAGCGGGCATCGCAAACCTTCGAGGCTTAAAAGACCTGTCAGTGACCACAAACGGAGTCCACTTAGCGCTTTTAGCCAAAGACCTGAAGCAGAGGGGATTGAGGCGAGTGAACGTCAGCCTTCCGAGCCTTGACCCAAAAACCTATCACAGTCTGATGGGTGGGGAGTTACGGGAAGTTCTCGACGGAATCAAAACAGCCGTGGATGTTGGTCTACACCCAACAAAGTTGAACATGCTGGTCTTGAAGGGTGTGAACGACGAGGAAATCGAAAAGATGATTAGCTTCGCAGAGCGTAGTGGCACGATTCTACAGTTGATAGAGTTAGAGCCCGTAAACATCAGCCCAAATTACTACGAGCAACACCACTTCAGCCTAGACGCAACACAGAAGCAAATGAAAGAAAGAGCTTTCAAAGTGGAAACCCGCAGATACATGCAGAACCGCAAGGTCTACTTCCTTCCCAAGACTAAAGTTGAGGTCGTCAAGCCAATCGAAAACACAGAGTTCTGCAAGAGATGTACTCGACTGAGAGTGACGAGTGACGGAAAACTAAAGCCGTGCCTAATGAGAAACGACAACCTAGTGGACATACTCAGTCCTCTAAGAAACGACGCAGACGACAAGGAACTAGAAAGCCTGTTCATAGAAGCCTGCAAGAGAAGAAAACCATACTGGAGTTCAAAATAGCATCTGATAACAAAAGGTTTTTTCATTAAAGAGTGGTGATCTCCCCCGCAAACACCATTTTTTTATGCCACTCTGCGCGCGTGTCCCACTCTCAGTTGACTTGACCTATCTGGCTTTCTTTCTCTTGTTGTATCTGTATTGATAGTAGCCAAAGGAACTTATCATGACGAAGAAAGCAACCACAAGCATATTTCCATAGAAATACAACACTAGGAACCCGTACCAGCTCAAACCTATGCTCCCAATGAAAAGGAGTAGAACATAAACAATGAGGCCTACTGACCAACGGTCGGGGTGATGATGGGGTGTCTTATGTCTTGTGCGTGCAGTAAGGCTCATTAAGAAGGATAGATAAACTATTGAGACATCACTACTAGGAGGTCGAAAAATCATGGGTACAGACGCTGTCAAACGGTTCTTGGGGTTTGTTTTTCGAGTTACAGTTCTTCACACTGTGACCTATTGGCTGTTTGGATTAGTCTTTGGTGTGTTTTTGTTTAACTACCACTATTGGTATTCGGTTCCCCCGCTATCCTTGTATATGAAACCAACCACCTCAATCTGGGTGTTTGCTGGCCCACTCTTTCAGCTGATCCGAGGGCCAATTATGGCCTTGGTACTCTATCCTTTCCGCAATGTCTTCCTCAATCGAAAGTATGGGTGGATGTATCTCTGGGGGTTATTCTTCGGACTCGCTATCCTCAATGCGCCAGGACCTGCCCCCGGCTCCATCGAAGGAATGGTCTTTACCGTCATACCTTTATGGTTGCAGATAGCCTTCTTACCTGAAACGGCGCTTCAAACACTCGCCTTGTCATTCTTGATTTATCTGTGGCAAAATCGTCCAGACGATAAGAAACTCCTGATTCTGTTTCTCATCCTCTTTATTGTGATTCTAGCGTTCTCGGCTCTTGGGGTGCTATTTGGTGAAGGAACGACTTGAAGCATTAGAGAGAGTCAATCAATAACTCACGCATTTCACTCAAACCACCTTTAGATGCGCGTGTTAACCTAAAATCCCAGAGCTCCGACAAAAAGGCTTTTTGTGTCATAATTCCTATTGTCTTTCGTTTTTAAAGTGATGCTTATGGAACTATTAGACTTGATGAGAAACCGAAGAAGCATTCGAAAATACAAGATACAAACCGTTCCATTAGAGAAGATTTATTCGGTGTTAGATGCGGGGCGGTATGCTCCTTCAGGAGCCAATCAACAGCCATGGACCTACATTCTAGTCACTGATACAGCGCTGAAACAACAAGTCAGAGAGGAGACTGTGAGGGTTGAGACGGAATATCATAAGACTGCGCCCCCGCAACTACGAGAATGGTTCAAGAAGCAAGGAATAACTCCAGCGAAACCTTTCCTTACGGATGCTCCAGCCCTAATCGTGGTCGCAGGCGACAAGCGAGCGCCTTACTGGCTTGAATCCACATGGATATCCATCGCCTACATGCTCCTCCAAGCAGAAAACCAGGAACTTAACCCTTACTTACACGCCTTCAAACACAACCTTTCTAAACAAACTCCTAAACATACCAGACCATTACTCTGTAGTCGCCATTATTCCCGTCGGCTACCCAGCAGAAACTCCAAAAACAAGAACACGCCCAAGAAAAACACTAAAACAAACAGTCCACAAAAACAGGTTCTTTTAACTCTTCGAGACTTCAAAGCCCCAGCTCGCCAACACAAACAAAAAAGTTTACCTTTGCGCGCATCATCTGACTGGGTTCGTGTTTTCTTCTACATCAACCTCTTCTGCCCAAAAGACCCATTTCTCTCCGTTTCTCAGTGGTATCCCCGGGAAAAAGCCTTCTCGTTCAAACTTTTCTCTTGTGAGGTCGGTGATCTTCTTGTACAAAAAGAAAGTTAGGTCCTCAAAAGCCCAATGCCTTTTGGGCAGGCTGGTTCTATCAAAAGCAGTTTTCAATCGATCTTTGTGCTTCTTTATGATTTCCGTTACTTCTTCAACGACTTCCATAAGAATGGGTTCTAAGATGCTCAAATCGGATTTCAAGACTACTGGAAAGGTGGGTGAGTAGTATTTTTCCCTTTTGAAGGCTTTTTCGCTTTCCGGAACCTCGACTTCCCTAATTAAGCCTTCACTCAACAACTCAGCAACATGCTTATGGATAGCTGGCTGCGACAGTCCTATTTCCTTCGAAAGTTGAGTTACGGTTTTCGGCTCCTTGTATATCTTGTTCATCATAATTTGGCGAGTCTCCGAGGATAATGAGCCTGACTTACTAACATAAGACCATGGATCTTCAAAAGAGTTTATGCAACTGCAAGAAAATTTTAATATGCCAGATTCATGGGTTTTTTCGATCAATTTTTAACTTCCTCTTATTAACCGAAACGTTAATAACTTCATGGTTATAAAGGTTCCTCTACATGCAACAAAGATGGTCATCGTGGTCCAAAAGTTGTGAATTACTTGAAGTCAAAAGAAAGACTTAAAGAATACTTAGCTTTAAAGGGAAACATTCCAGCTCTTGCTTTAAGGGACTTCGTATCAACCCATGCGTGGATGCCATTTGAGGTAATTTGGCAGCCTTTTGTCCTCAGTTTGAATGCTACCCTTTCTATTCTTGGCAGTTTAGGGAGTCTACATTACATCATTAGATTCGGCTCTCAACTGTTTACAGGAAGAGTTTCTGATGCCATCGGCAGGAAGCGAATACAAGTCTTTGCAAGTATTTTCACTATTTCAACCTTTGTGATTTGTTTTGTGGCACGTTCATGGGAACTTCTCATTCCCGGAGTCATTCTATATGCCTTCTCCTATGCACTATGGGAGCCTGCGGGCGCTGCGATGGTAGCCGAATCTGTTGACAAAAAGCAGAGAGGTATAGCATACAGCCTCATCGAGTTGACATGGGTTGTACCAGGGTTTTACGCTCCACTCATTTTCGGATACTTAGCGGAACTACTTGGGTTCTCCCCTATCTTTACGATCATTTTACCCATTGAATTTATGGCTCTTCTCATACTTCTAATTTTCATCAAGGAAACTCTTCCAGAAAAGCAGAAACCTGATTTCCATGGCATGTATACTTCTTTGAAAGAGATCGTTAGACCTAGATCAGGGTTAATCAGATTCTATGTTTTTGCCATTGTCATAACACTTTCGTGGAGCATGCAGTTGTCAATTTTCTTTGGGATGATTTACGACACTTACCATTTAACGTACTCACAACTCGGCGCCATGTATACTGCGGCATGTGTCGTAAAGGCGTTGTTTCAACTCCCTGCTGGAAAGATTATTGATAGGTACGGCAGAAAGCGCATCCTATTACTATCTGAGATTGTAGGGTTGGTTGTTGTCACTGGCTATTTATTGTCTCAAGATTTCCAAGGGTTTCTTTTATCTTATGCTCTTTTTGGTTTGTTTTCATCTTTGTTCAATCCAGCATATTTGGCATACTTATCCGATGCCACCACTACGGAGGAGAGAGCTAAAACTATGGGTGACTTAAACGCACTCAAGGGCTTAATAGCTTTCCCCGCGCCATTCATTGGAGGATTTCTTTATGATCAAATTGGATTTCATGCACCTATACTAGCAAACTTCACTCTTCTGGTTATAGTGCTCCTGCCACTGATTGCAATCAAGGAACGATGAAGAGAGAGGGTTGATGAGAATGCATACTTTTATGCTTGGTTCTTCTGATAGGAATGTTTTCGTATTGTCTACAACTGTTTTTCTTCTCGACACGCTTGTGAGTTCTTGGTACATGGTTCTTCCTCTTTATCTCGAAGACTTGAGGGCTGGAATACTTGAGGTTGGGTTTTGTTATACCCTCATCAACGTTGCGTGGTACGGGTTACAATTTCCTGGAGGTCTGCTCTCCGACAGAATTGGCAGAAAGAGCTTGATAGTACTGTCTACATTTACCTTTATTCTATGCTATGGCGTGTTGAGTTTAGCTTCAACATGGCTTGTCGCAACTCTTGCCATAACCGTTTTCTGGATTTTTAGTGGTTTAGAGAGCCCTTCTGTTAGTTCGATGATAGCCGAATCTGTTGCAGCGCGCAGACGACCCAGAGCTTTTGCAACCTATAGTTTTCTTATGAACTTGGGTTGGGCGGTTGGACCGTTAATGGGAGCCCTTCTCGTTCCTCTTTACGGCTTTCGAATGCTATTCTATCTTGGCATAATTATCAGCGTGGTTTGCTTTGTGGCTCGGCTTCTTCTTCTTCGTGAAACCCCACGAAGAACAACTGAAAGCGAAAGCATTCTTGTCTCCAAACTCAATAGGAACCTTGCTTATTTTATCGCTGGGTGTTCGATGTTTGGTTTCGCTTCTGGCTTGTTTTCTCCGGTCATGGCTCCATATGCTGAAAAGGTGCTCAAACTTTCGCTTGTAGAGATCGAGTTAATGACTTCTGTAGCTCAATTTGTGGCGTCTTTTGCAAGCATTTTGGGCGGCATCTTTGTGGGAAAAGTGGGTGGAAAACGAGGCTTGGCAACTTCATTTATCTGTTCTGGTTTGAGCGTGGCGATTTGGATTTTTTCTTCATCCTTCATAGTTGCAACAGTATTAATGGCGTTTTTCTCAGTTTTCTTCTATGCCTTTTACGAAGTGGCTTATAAAACGGTAATTTCAAGCTTAACAGTCCCAAGAAATCGTGCCACAATTTTTGGCGTCACGGCAGTTATGATCGGGTTGTTCGCAGCTGCTGGTTCTACTACAGGTAGTTTTCTCTGGGAACTTTACACACCAATTGTTCCTTTTTTGTTGACCGCGGTCTTGGCGTTTCCATCGGCGGTGATCTTGCTCAGAGCCAAAAATGGTGATTCTCTCTAAAAACACTAAGGGCGCATGCATCCGATCATGGGATAACAAAGCAGATAAGATAATTCTTATTTAGAAACCATTAAGCTGGTTGGCTCGATGGATAAGGATAAAGTTGTGGAGTTAGCCAAGTCTTATGCCACAGAAGGATTTTTGTGCTCTGAATCTGTTTTACTGGCATTCAGTGATTGCTTAGGAATTAAGAACCCATTGATCCCTAGGATCGCAACAGGGTTTGGTGCAGGTATCTGTTTTTGTGGGTCAGTGTGTGGTGCAATAAGTGGAGGTGTCATGGCTCTCAGTCTCAGATTTGGGCGAAATGATGCGAAGGAACAAGTAGTCAACCTTTATCGACTTGGGCACAGACTCGTTGAACAATTTGAAAAGGAATTCGGAAGTGTCATATGCCGAGAATTAACAGGGTGCAATTTCCACACGGAGGCTGGCCGAAGAAAATATGCAGATGAAAAACTCTGGGAAACAAAATGCCGACAATTTATCGGAAGCGTTACGGCGATGGTCTCTGATTTGATCTCAGAGAAAACTCCATAAACGTAAGTTAGACCTATCTGCTGCATCTCGTCTCCTAGCTTAAACTCTTTATGATAGCCTTCACCTGTCTCTTTCCTCCAGCCAAATACTCAACCATGTCTTCATCTAAGCCAAGCCACTCCGCTGTGCCAGAAGCCATCTCGGCGTTGCTTTCAAAAATTATCCTCAGATAAGGAAGAAACTCTTTTACGGCTACAACCGATGAAACGTGACATTTCTTGCGGACCTTCATGCCGATCTGTGACCTCATTTCTCGTTCGCCTTTCGTTGTAGACAGCCACCGAATTCGCTCAGGAAACCTAAAAGGAACCCATCCGCTCGGCTTCGTCCTTTCTCTGGCCATCGCCACTCCAGCCGTCATAAAATCCAAGACATACCGCAGTAGACTCCAGTCTTGGGAAGAACGAATTCTGCCCCTATACAAGTCAGCCAATGACAAGGAGTCCATGGCTTTCGCCAAATCTTGAGGATCAGTCAACTGATAAGGCACGTTCTCATAGATCCACTGAAACAACATGTCTGGATCAACATCAGCCGCATCAACGGCTCTCTTCGCTTCATTACAATCTCTTGAGTAGAAGATGGTTCTCAAAACGTTGAAGATGACGTCTTTACGGTCACGCTCAGCCAGCCAACTCACATCCCCATAAGTGAGACGCCCCCTTCCTTGAGCCAAAGCCTGCAAATCATTAATCGCCGATCTAATGTCCCGTCCAGACCGCTGAGCCACAAACTTTAGTGTCTCATCATCAGCCTCAATCCCCTCACGCCTGCAGATTTCCTTCAAGCGCTTAACAACTTGCAGAACGATGGGCTTTTTGAATTCGATTAGGAGGCAGTAGCCCCGAAGAGCAGCAAATCGGGGGTCGTAGATGTCGTTGGCGATGAGCACCACGGGGCAGTGCGCCTCCTTAACAACCTCAATAACCGCTCTTACCCCGCCTTTGTCGGCGGTTCCAGTGATGCCGTCTAACTCATCCAACAGAACTATGCGTTTGCGACCGAACAATGTTCCGTATTGGGAGGCTAAACCAGCAAAGCGCTCAACCATTTCGGCGGTTCTGTAATCACTTGCGTTCTTCTCCACCAACTCCATATCAAAATCGTGGGCTAAAGCCTCGACACAGACGGTTTTTCCGATTCCGGGTGGACCATGAAGAAAGGCGGCACGTTTCTTAGGGATTCCCTTGTCCCAAGACTTCACCCAGTCTGTGAGTTTTTGGATTGCCTCTTCATTGCCAACAACCTCTGATAGTGAATGAGGTTTGTGCTTCAGTGTCCAAGCCGTGTACACGCTGAGTTAACCGCCCTTCTGAATCTCGTAACCAGCCTCTACCAACCGTGCTAATAGAGCGCTCAGTTGAACCTCGTCGTCTGCGCCCTGAACAAGCCTGAAATCGATTTCTCCGATAGCGTCTGCCAATCTAACCTTCCATTTTTCTGGCATCGTAAAACGGAAGATTTCGATGTGAATTTGTCGGATTATGTCACTTCCAGCGACTCCATATTTCAGAATCATCTCCCTCAACTTTTCTCTGGCTTTAACAAAGTCGCCCTTCATTGCCAAAATGATCATGTCGCGGACATCTACTGGGTTTGCTCGCCCAATCACAGAGTAGACCGTTTCTTCATCGATGTTTTTGCCTAAGGAAGCGGCAGCCTGCAAAGTGTTTACGGCTCTTCTTAGGTCTCCGCCACTTACCTCAAAAAGGGCGTTCAACCCCTCCTCTTCTATCTTAACGCTCTCTTTCTCAACGATACGCCGCAGATACGCATCGTGATCTTCCCTTCTCAAGTATGTAAACCTAAAAGGGGCACAACGAGATTGGATTGGCTCAATGATTTTCCCACTGTAATTTGCGATGAGAATGAAACGGCAGGTTTCTGTGAAACGCTCCATGGTTCGCCGCAAAGCCTGTTGGGCGTCGCCAGTCATGTTGTCGGCTTCATCCAAAATCATAATCTTAAAGGGAATCTCGCCGACGGAACGGGTTCGAGCAAAGGTCTTTACAGTTTCCCTAACAACGTTTATTCCACGCTCATCGCTGGCGTTCAACTCTAGCAGATGCTCTCTCCACCCCTGCCCATATAGGTCGTGAGCCAAACACAACGCGGCAGTTGTTTTTCCAGTTCCAGGCGGACCAGCAAAGATGCAGTGGGGAATATTTTTTGCTTCGACGAAACTCTTCAGTCGCTCAACTATTTCTTTTTGGTTTATCATGTCGCTTAGGCTTTGAGGACGGTATTTTTCAGTCCATAACTCGTAAGCAACCAGATTGGGAGCCTCCTTGGTTTCGAGACAAATAGAGTGGTTGGACTTTTAAAGTGTTTGCGAAAATGAAAGTTTACTTGTTTGGAAAGCCTAGTTCATGGATACCCGTGGACTGCCACATCCACGTAATAGCCGTCGATGAATGTAAAACATTTCATAGCCCCTGTGTTTTTAAAACGATGACGTTCAAGAGCCTCTACAATCGCTCTGCTGGTCTGTGGTGTGTGAGCGAATATTCTGCGATATCCATATCTTTCCTTAAAGCCCTTAATTGCCTCGATCAACGCGTCCGCAACCTCTCTATGTCCTCTGGTAACATCTACAATTATTTCCTCAAACTTCAGGTTAGGAGAAGGCAGGTAACCAGCCCCAAACCGCAGATATCCAAGCAGTTCCTCACCTTCAAAACATGCGAGACAGTGTTTTCCTTCTCTTGACCTTAGTTCTTCATACCATCGCCTTGTTTCTTCTTTTGGGACGGGTGGAACTCTACAGCTGGATTTCGTTGAATCCGGACAGTTTTGAAGCCTCCACACCTCGTCTAAGTCACGGTCCGTCAATTGCCTAACATTTATGTTTCGCTTCGTGGGCTTCATGTATCCATAGGTTTCGCGAGTCTGCTGAAGCATTGACTGGCTGATTTTGGGCTCGCATGGTGCAAGCTCCAAACCCATGATGTACTCCTCTTTCCAAGAACCATCAACATAGACGTAGTCACTCATGTAAGCCTCAATCTCAAAACCGAACTTCTTGTACAGCCCTATCGCTCTTTCATTTCCCTCAGTCGTGTTAAGCATAAGCTTGCGACAGCCTAGTTGCTTGGCAAGCTTTATGCCTTCCTCCATAAGTGCACTACCAACCCCTCTCCCCCAACACTCTCTTCTCACAAATATCCCAATTTCAGCTACGTGCCGACATCTGCCAGGTTCAGGTCCTACGTTCACGTGTCCGACTGGTTCACAGTCGAGCTCAGCCACAATGGTTTTCTCTCCAGCTTCCTCAAGCATTTTGATCTTCTCCCTAAGCTCATGCTCGGTTCGTGGAAAGGGCTCCCAATACTTTGCCGCCTCCGGGTCATTCTCAGCTTCGGTTATCCAGGTGGCATCTTCGATCAAAATGTCTCGAAACTTTAACTCAGACAATGCTTTCACCCTTCACATTTTTCAATGGTTGGTTGAAAAAGCTTACTTAACAGTATAGAAAAGGGGGAGGTAGGCTCTAACTAAAGAGAGTCCAGCAGAGACAGTCTATTATTTTGCTTCTCCTAGGTAGGTCAGAGAGAAAGGTTTGATCACAACGCTTTCCTCAAAGCTCACCATGAACGTTTGAACATCCTTCAGAATTCCCGACCAATCTCTCCTGAGTTCAAGCATAAACTTTGAAAATTCTCCAAAACTCTTGTGCAAGGAAATCATTACGCCACTCATGTTCATGCCCTCACCCTGAGAAGCAAACAGAATGTTTGGTCGCTTCTTCGCCCATTCTTTGGCTTTTTCTATCACGTCATGTTTGGCGCCTGCAGAAGACAACAAGGTGAAAGCCA
>Ga0315314_1002255_pt1 | contig 16095 bp, 15 predicted proteins | sample TDP9_MG_FD_203631 | JGI IMG/M metagenome (GOLD analysis project Ga0315314, IMG submission 203631) | Freshwater sediment microbial communities from Lake Towuti, South Sulawesi, Indonesia - TDP9 | ecosystem: Environmental > Aquatic > Freshwater > Lake > Sediment | place: Indonesia: South Sulawesi...
TGCCATTCCTTCACGACTCCCCGGAGAAATACGCCTGTAAAGCGTCGCCATGCTATAAAGGTGCTTTCATAAGGTTCTAGAGAGAATGTTCTGTCTCTCCCATTGGATCAATGCCTAGTTTCTTCCTTGGCGCGCGCGAAGATAATGAGGTTGAAACGGCTAAAGAAGTTGTCAGTGCAAGGGGCCTTTCCTAGTAACGTAGATCACCTTGTGTTCTGTCGTGACTCTAAGACGGTACTTAGCCCTCTCGCTTTGCTCGATCCTTGGGCATCTCGATCTGAATGCGTGTGCGAGGTTCGCGGCATCTTTGGTTGATTCACAACAAACCTTGAAGCCGTCAATGATGCCTCTGGAAACTAGCATGAGTTTTCGTTGTCGTTGCCCGTATGCTACGCGCCTATCGAAAGTTCCCCGCCTATACTCTTTCAGCCGTGACATCCTCTGCTACTTTTTTCGGAGGAGACTTCGACCTCGACATTATTGAACTTGGCAGTTCTCTCCAGGCGGATACTGCAGTGAATCCGTGAGATGCTTTATTCTCTGGTGAACATTCAGAAACGTCAGGACCGCCTAAGCTGTGAACTAGCTGGGCTTTCTGCTTGATTTCGTTCGCTTCCTCATGCGTTGCTTTCTTTTCTGTCTCTTTCGCATTCTGAAGTCTGATCTGCTTAGTCTGTGTACCATGGAAATTCTATCTTTCCCATGCCATATACAATGCGTGGAAATATATGTTAACCGCTACACTTGAGGCAAAACCACGAATACTTGTGGGCTTTGAATGGATTCTTGAGGAGACGAAACCCCGTCGAATGGCCTCGCTGCCAGGATCAGTCTTGGGAGAGAGATTGAATTGAAAGATTCTAATGTATGCACACAGACTTCCTCATTCTCGCGCTTGGAACGAGGCGCCACAAACACAATAATAGAAACATTGAAACTGGAATGCGTTAGCTATGCTGATCCGTCTCTTTGTCTTCTTCTTTCTCTTTCTTTCTTCTCTGCTTCCAGGCCTTTCGACTATACCGTCCCAAAGTAACCCGACATCGTTCTCCAATTTTGGGAACATATGGTTTGCGGCGATTTGACAGAAGGGTTTAGATGTCAACAGTGTTAAACGCCAGTAGTGGAGGACGAGGTGCATGCCAATAGCCACAAAGAGCTTGAGAAGCCTTCCAAATGAGCGGGGCTCGGACCGGGATCTCATCTATCTCCTGATGCTTGCAAGAAAGTATGACTTAGAGCCTATCGCTCTTCACAACGCCATGGTAGAGGCCAGGGGCAGCAAGGAGTCGACATGTGGTTCCTTATCGATAGAATTCCGGAAACCCGGAGACAATACCTTCTGTTTCATGTTTTCACGAAACGATCGAGCCGTCGCGCAAACTGCTATCTCAGAGTATTCTTTAGAAAAGCTTCGCGAGGTTCCTCCGGAACTGGCGCGATTGCTGAAAGATCGAGATCGACGGTCCATGGCCGATGATTGCGGCGAGTTGGAGAGACGCATCGCTGACCTTCGAGTCGGCTTGAGGCATGTGAGTCTGAGAGCCAGAGTCATAGACAAGTCGGAGGTCAGAGCGGTCAGGTCAAAAGAAGGCTTACCTCTTGTCGTATGCTCAGCAACAATTTCTGACGGTACGGGACAGATTCGGCTGCCTTTATGGAACCGTCAGATCTATTCCGTCGCGAAGGACGACACTGTAATTATCCGCGAGGCCATCGTCGGGCATTTCAGGGGAGAAATGCAGTTATCTATCCCAAGAAAAACCGGAAGCATCTCAATTGTGCATTCCGCAAATAGAATCGCTCAGTAGTTTGGCGGGCAGTTTTAATGCTATTGCGTCAGTTTGGATGCTTGCTGTCCGCGGGAACCCTAATTGTTCTTTGATACATCGTGAACTATGACTTGTAATGATTCAACATTGTGCCGATCTCTTCGAAGGCTCTCGTTGTAGCTCTTGTGACTTTTCCCCTTCTGTTTCTGACAGTCAAAAGGTTTGTTGTTCCTAGTTCTAAAGTTCTAATTCTTCCGAGCTTAGCGAGCATACAGTGAAAGAAAGAGGGGGTTTGGGGGATTCATCCTCCAACAATCACTGTCGTCGCAGTAGTCTAAGAGGGAGCGCACGCTCAGATGGTGCGCACGCATACACACCAAAACTAACGAATATGACAGAGGCAGGCTATGAATAAGAAAGGATACAAAAAAGAGAGGCTAATCTACCTTACAAGTAAGGATTGGTCTTTCTAGTATCTTCTATGCTTCTGGTAGCATTCTCTGCAGTAGACTGGCTTCCCTTCTGTCGGCTTGAATGGAACTTCACATTCTTGCTTACAGTCAGAACAAGTCGCCTTATACATTGTTCTGGGGCCGCCATAGCTACGTCTTTCGAAACTCATGCGATTCTTCACTTCCCTTTCTAGCTAGTTATACACCGGATCTTACTAAGTAGGAATCCACTGTATACTGGCGCCACGTTGATACACACCAAGAATTAAAGTGTTCTATTTGAGCTGGCGCGCGGCAGTCTAATGAGTCATCGTATGTCAAACCGGCCTTCTTTCTCAGTTTCGGTGCACAGTAGTTCTTGACATGCTTCTCAGCTAGGTCTAGGATGAGCTTTACTATCTGCAAGGTGAGGGAGTAGGTTTTCTTATTTCCCTCTCGCCGTGTGAATACGAATCCACATTGCCGGAGCAACTTCAGCTGGTGGGACACATTGGTCTTTTCAACGTCTACGCTACTGCAGATCTCACTTACTGACTCATCTCCTTCAATGAGCGCTGTGATGATGGCACTGAATCGGCTCTCAGTGACAATCAGACAAGGGCAAGGTTTATGGATGGTGGATCTGCATAGGGAGCTCGGCAAAGCGCTGCATGCTTTGGAGTACGGAGGTGAACTACGAATGAGCGAAACCGCAATGCCTTCATCTGAAGAGCAAAGACCAACAAAGCCTCGCGAACCCATCCCGCCCGACACAATCTTCGTTGGAAAGAAGCCATTGATGGCGTACGCAACGGCAGCGATGATGCACTTCCAAACGGGTGCGAAGGAACTCAGTGTAAAGGCCAGAGGACAAGCAATAAGCAGGGCAGTAGACGTTGTTGAGGTAGTGTCCAGGAGATTTTACGCGGGAAAGTTGAACATCAAGAACATATCCATAGGGACTGAGGTTGTTGGCGAAGGCGACGACATTAGAAACGTGTCGACCATAGAGATCAGAGTGGAGCTACTAGCTTAGGCGCAACCATGCTATAGCTCACTTTTCCCCTGTTCCTTCGTGAAGTATGGGAAGGCAGGCCGCTTCGCTATTGGCGAACGAGCGCGCCCGCTACAGCCGTTCTAGTCACTGTGTCAGATGCCAAGAGATCAAAACCTTATCTGCAATCTATGATAATCTGTAGCGAGGTGAAATATTGCCCAAGAAGACGAAGAAGAAGCCAACAAAAAAACGATAAAGCAAAAGAAGGCCCTGCGGCCAGCACCTAAACCGACCGAAGCCCCACCGCCAAGACCGGCAGCCGTATGTCCGACGGAAGCGACTTCAGTACCATCTACGACTACCGAGCCCCCGAAAACGCCAACCGTGTGAGATGGCGCTCATCAGAGCTGATCCATTTTCTCGGCGAGGGAGAAGAAGTAACTACGATATTGGTTCTCTCAGATGTCGTAGTGAATGCTGCTGGGAGCGATGATGATGTTGCTGGGGCTAATACTCGTCCTGATACCTCGTCTCGCCCGATACGCTCCAGAGATCGAGAAACTTCCACAAATCGTACTATACGTGCGTCGTCGGAATAATTTCATCTTTGCAACATCTCCAATACTCATAGCAGTCATACGGGCGTTGGTATTAGTGCTGAGTCGAGACCCGAAACAATTCCTGCGAGATCCTGGCTTACCGAGGGAGATCCTTACTCAAAGTTCAACAATTGAGGATTCTATTCTGTTGCGTGCCACTTCCAGTACTCCCACAGATGGCTTCACGAAATATGGTGGAAGGGGGATGGTTGGGCTACCTGGATTGATGAAGATGATTGGACCAGCTTCTAGGAAAGGTCTGTGTCTATGGCCAAAGACCAATACGTCGAACCCGTTCTCCTCAGCAATTCTCCTCATTTTGGCTTTCCCCCAGAAGATTCCAACATCATGAACGACCCCTATCTTCCAGTTGAATATCCGCGTTGAATTCAACTCCGGGAACAGACCTCGGACCCCCTCCGGATCAGCGTTCCCGTGAACAGCCAGAACGGGCGCTATCTCTTCGAGTCCTTTGACGACATCTAGGTCAACTAAGTCACCTGCGTGGATTATCAGGCTTGCCTCATTGAATATTTCAAGGACCATCTGTGGCAGGGTAGCAGCTCCGGAAGGCATATGCGTATCAGACACGAGGCCCACGAGTTGCATTTCTCCTTTGGAAGCAATATGCCGGTTCATACTACACTTTGACTCGGCCGGCAACGGATCCATTGGTCGATCAGCCCGCGTGGGCTAACATGTCTCCAGTTATTAGTTTATTGCGGTGGTATCGTCAAGCTGTACTAGATGACGATGCGAGTAGGGTGAGGCAGTTGAGTCAAGAGGAGTTTAACCTTTGGTTGAAATCGGCCTACAGCGGCGCGTTCTACGTTACTGGACATAAGTTCGAGAAGACCGATACTGACCACATTAGGGTAGATGGGGGGACTTTCAGCAGAGATGACGCTGCACAGCTTCACCGACTCCTCACATCGAGAAACCCCATAACTCAGATCAACGCTTTACTGGCAATCTTGGAACGAAATGGAATGCTCCTCTTGATACTCCTGGGCATATCGTTCATCTTGATGCTGCTTGTCGTGATTCGAGTTAGACGGTAGAAAGAACTTCAGGAGGTGCAACCAATGTCAAACATGGTTTTCCTCGCCGCGCTCCTTCTGAACTGGTCAGAGATAGTTCGACTTCTTGGCCTCAGGGAGAGGGAGAAGGGAGTCGGAGACGGCATAGTAGAAGGCCACAAGTACACCGTGGTCCAGCGAGGCGACCAGATCTACGTAGTGCTGCCGGACCACCCTCGGGACAGATGCGAGAGCATCGTCAAGAAGCTTCTCCAGAAACTAAAGCCAGAAGCAGAGATCAAGGTAAGTTCAGTCGGATACGCATCCACCCACTGCAACTATTGTCTTACCTCCTCCTCGCTGACATACCGATGCCACAGATGCGGAAGATGGTACTGCCGGGAGCATCGACTCCCCGAAAGACACAACTGCCCAAGTGATGGAGAAGGAGAAGTCGTGGCTAAGCGTGCGCAACGGAAAGAGGTAGCTAGAAAAGAGGAAGAAAAGGAGAAGAAAGAGAAGATAATCGCTGTACAACTTCCATGTGCCTAGAAAGCTTCGGCGTTTGGGCTTCTCTAGGTTTTGACTTATGCGCTCTCGTACAATCAATGGAGGATGACCTTGACGAAGCCACCTTCGGTCCTCCATGATAAGAGGATGCTTGACGCGTTGGAAAAGTAGCCAGTAGCCAAGATAAGTTTTGACTAGCGTCCCTAGCACTAGTTTGACCCGACTCGGTAGAGGTATATTATGTGTTTGCCTGGCGCTTCTGAGGTACGTATCGGTGTCCAGCCTTTGATTTGGATGTCAAGGGAGACCACTCTAGCGTTCGTCCTCAGTTCTCTTTCAAGTTTCGGTTTCAGCTTCTCATTTCCGCTTAATGATAGGTAGAGTGTAACCACGTCGGCTTCCGACAGATCTACATCGAACATGTTTCCTTGAACTATTCTGGCTCTCTCTTCAACATGAAATTTTCTAAGTTGCTGTTGGGCAGCAGTCGCTAGATCTTCCCTGATCTCGACTCCGAATGCTTTCGCTTGGTAGTCCCTGGCCGCTATCACAACGATCCTTCCGTCGCCGCAGCCAAGATCAAAGAGCGCCTCGCCTCTTCTCAGTTGAGCCATGTCCAGCATCTTGCGAACAACCTCTTGGCCACAGTGGAGGTTCATGTGTTCCAGCTCCTTCCAACCCATGAAGCCCAAGATCTTGACGAGAAGCCAACTTCGATCACGGAGCTTGGCAGCCATCACTATTCTGCGAAGATCCTCATCTGTCATCTTCCCCACGGAGCGGGGCACACCTTTGAGGCGGATGCTCCGATCCTCCGGCAGAGGCGCCCTGTTAGCTGCGAAGAAGCCTCTCAGAATCGAGAAGACCTGCAGCCTGCTGCTCTTGGCCTCAAATGTGGAGGCCCTCACAAACTCAGCCAAAACATCAACCATGCGATACTTCACCTTAGGATCATCTCTGTCGCACCAAGCCAGCTCCTGCATCTGAACCAAGAGATTTGGAGTGACATCGCTGAACCCTTCACGCATCGAAAGCCAACCCATGAACCTTGAGAGAAGCCACGCATAATGGTACTGAGTCCCCTCAACATAATTCGCCAACCAACGGTTCACAGACTCAAACTTCCTCACCCTAGCAACAGACCAACCAAGAACCTGCACCCTCACGCCCCTCCAACTACCATTCATAACCCTTTAGAGGCACATGTTTTAGATAGGGCTTTTTCAACGTCTAAAGCCTTTTATAGAGAGCGGCGGACGTGTGAACGTTCGATGAAGGGATTCAATTGGAACCATCGAAGAAGCCATTGAACCTTTTGGTCAAGAAACTGAACAGTGAGGTCAGCATTAGGCTCAAAAATGATGTCGAGTTTCGAGGAAGAATGGTCGACTGCGACAGCCACATGAACATCATACTAGAGGGCGCCACTGAGTACAGATCTGATTCACCGACAGCCAACTACGGCAGCGTCATCCTTCGAGGCAGCAATATTCTGTTTGTCTGCGTAGAACCGCCCCGCTGATCAGAAGAAATACGCGCCCTACCCTGTCTTGTCAAGTCTTGACATCTGGCAGAGTAGACTCTCCTTTAACATAGGCGAGGGCCTGATCAATGGGATATTTGACTCCAAATTTCCGTCGAAAGAATCTCAATATGTTTCCCACATCGCGCATAAGAATGTCTGCCGCATTAGGATGGTTTGCTTTTACAGATTGAGGCCAATCTATGATCAGCACCTTCCCATCCTTCTTGACGATAACATTGAACTCACTCAGATCAGCGTGGACCAAATGCGCGCCGACATAGGCCTTCCTCACGTTGAGCAAGATATTGTTGAGAACTATTTCAGGCGCATCTATCGCTCCGACATCGTTGAGCTCCAGACCTCTGATGAGTCCCATTACCACCACGTGGCGGTTGTGGGCAATTGGACGGGGAACTGAGACGCCACATCTGTGAACAAGTCTCAGAGCTCCAAACTCTCTTTCTGCCGCTAACCTTGATTGATAGATCCAAGTCGTGTGAGATCGATCGGCAACAAACCCTCTCGCTCTACGGGTCTGCCTGAAGCTTATTCTGCCTATCCTGTGAAATTTCACAGTTACCCTACGCTTGCGAGAAAGCCCGTCGTAGACATCAGCCTCCTTTCCTATGCCAAGCGGCTTTCCCAAAGCATCCAAGGCCTCAGCCTTGACAAGAGCGTTCAAGGCGAGGCAATCATACCCGGAATAGTTCAGGGAATAGCCATCGTACCCTATCTTACTGGCCGGAACCTTATGCAGTAATCTCTTCCTGTCAAGAAGGTCTAGCCTAAACCTGACTTCCTCGAGAGGCAAGTTTGCGTATTTCCTTATCTCCTCGACTGGGGGGAACGCGTAGCTACCGTGCGCCAATTCGACTCCAGTTAGGACCCTAAGGTCTCGGCTTTCGAGGGTTCGAAAAGTGCGAGCCACTTCCTTGAGTGACATTTCCTAGTAAGAATGCTCACGCCAGTTAAAATGTCTGTTAGCGCGATCGCCTTTCGAGGACAATCATATCTAGAATAGGCCGGGGCGGCTTTGCGTCATAGGCCCGAAGATACGAACGGTTGCAACCACATATCGAAAATACTCAGAACGATCGAATTTATGGTGTAGAGGAGAAGAACAAGTTGGGGCTGAGATGGATGAGCGCATGGCAGAAGATTGTCTTTGGTGATTGCAGAGACATGCATGAGATTCCATCGGAGTCAGTACATCTCATGGTGACTTCACCGCCATATTACAATGCTCCCTTCGATTACCCAGGTCTCTTCAAGGACTATGACCAGTTCTTGGAACTGATCGAGGCCTCCTCTGTAGAACTGTACAGAGTACTGGTTCCAGGGAGAGTTGCAGTTTACGTAACGGACGACATGCTCGTGAAAGGGGAGAAGTATCCTGTAGTTGCTGATGTGACAAGGATCATGATTGAGAAGGGCTTCAGGTATAGAGACAAGATTGTCTGGGTTAAGCCCAAAGGCTACACTAGAATCAGCAGAAGAAGTGGTGTGATACTGCAGAATCCTTACCCGATGTACTTCTACCCGGACAATATCCAAGAAAGCATCATCATCTTCCAGAAAGGCAAATTCGACTATGACTATGGCCGAAAGCTAGATCATAAGGTGAGAGAAGCCTCGAGGATAGATACGCTTGAGTACAACAAGGATGAATGGTATCTGACAGTCTGGAACATAACAAATGTACTTCCATTACAGGGAAGACTTGAGGAGGGAGTAGCTGCGTTTCCAGAAGAGATTCCTCGGCGGCTAATCAGACTCTTCACATATGCGGGGGAGACGGTGCTTGATCCGTTCCTTGGATCTGGTACCACCATGAAGGCAGCAAAGGAGCAACATAGGAATTGCTGGGGCTACGAGATAGACTTAGAGCTAAAGCCAATCATCTTGGAAAAAATCGGTCTCAGACAAACTAGATTAACAGAAGAAAGTAAGACCGTCGAGGTTATCGAAAGGTGTGACGCAAAGAGATTGCGAGCCTTTTTGCAGAAAAAAGTGAGAAGGCAGAAATCTGTAGCAAGGAGGGTAAGGCCGAAACTACGCTGAGTAATATTCTCCTCAGCCGAGACTGTGCATGATGTCAATATCCTATCGAGTAAGAAGGCTATGGCCAGAACTCCGGTTTGGGTTTGCCAAGCTTCTTGTCTAGGCACGCTTTGATGAATCCGTAGTAGGGCGGTGATGGTCTATTGGGTCTTGACTTAAACTCACCGTGGAATTGTGTAGCAAAGTAGAAGTACTTGTCGGGTAGTTCTAGGATCTCCATTCGTGTTCCTTCGCTATTCTTGGCAGAGAAGACTATTCCTGCCCTCGCTAGTTGATCCAAATACTTGGGATTGACTTCGTAGCGATGCCTATGCCTCTCGTATATTCTTCGAGCTCTGTACAGCTTCTCCGCGATTGTTCTAGGGGAGATTATTATCTCGTGGGCTCCCAGCCTCATTGTTGCTCCCTTGTATCCAATCTCCCTCTGCTCGGGCATAAGGTCAATCACTGGATGAGTCGTGTTAGGATTGATCTCTGTGCTGTTGGCACCTTCGAGCCCAATGCTTCTTGCAAACTCAACTGTGGCGAGCTGAAATCCAAGACAGATGCCAAGGAAAGGCATATCCTTCATACGTGCATGACTGACCGCCTTGATCTTCCCTTCTGTACCTCGCGCCCCGAAGCCCCCTGGCACGAGCACGCCATCGAATCTGGAAAGAGTCTCAAGTTTCGATGCGTCGTCCTCGAATATCTCAGTTTCTATCCAGTCAATCGAAAGCCTGGAGTTGCAGAAGGCAGCTGCATGTTTGAGAGCCTCGTTCACACTGACATATGAATCCGCGAGTTCTGTATACTTGCCACACATTGCGATTTTGACCTCATGTTTTGGATTAGCGAAAGAGTTTACGGTCTGTTCCCAGTTGGCCCAGTTCGGTTTCCTTCTCGAAAGCTCAAGTCTCTCCGTCAGGTAGTCTCCCATGCTCTGACGATCAAGAACAAGCGGAGTCTCGTACACTGTTGGTATGTCCGGAGATGTGAAGACAGCCTTCTCTTCCACGTTGCAGAAGAGAGCTATCTTCCTCTTCGGCTCGGTCAGTAGGGGCTTGTGGCTTCTCGCAACGATTATGTCAGGCTGGATACCGATTCTTCTGAGCTCCTGCACGCTGTGCTGAGTTGGCTTGGTCTTCTGCTCTCCCACAACATCCAAGACTGGCACGAGCGTAACGTGCACGTAGAGAACATTCTCGTATCCCTGCTCAAGCTTCATCTGACGAGCCGCCTCCAAGTACGGCAAGCTCTCAATATCCCCCACGGTCCCGCCGATTTCAATTAACGCGACATCGGTGCCGTTTCTAGTTGCGATCTGGGCTATTCTCTGCTTTATCTCATCCGTGATGTGCGGAATTATCTGAACACATCTTCCTAGAAAGTCTCCTCGTCTCTCGCGGTCGATAACTGAAAGGTAGACCTGTCCTGTAGTCATATTGTGATCCTTGGGAATATTGATGTCCAAGAATCGCTCATAGGTACCGATGTCCATGTCTATTTCGCCTCCGTCCTCGGTAACGAAGACTTCTCCATGGATAATCGGATTCATAGTTCCTGCGTCGACGTTCAGGTAGGGATCTATCTTGGCTGCAGTTATCTTGAAACCTCTTACCTGCAGTATCTTTCCTATGGAGGCAGCGGTTACACCTTTACCAATCCCAGACATCACGCCGCCAGTAACAAAGACGAATTTCGTCATGGAGTTTCCTCATAACTCCAGACTTGATATTTAAGAGTAAACCAGCCCGATAGAATCACATTCTCGGAGACACTTTTGACCGTCCGCACGAGTAGCCCTGATGGCTCTGGATTATTCATCTTGATCATTTGCCAGTTTGAGCAGTGTCCCTTGAACCTAGATGCTAGAACTGTTTCGACAATGGCCGGATTTGCATAACCTCAGAGTTGACCAAGTTGGGTGGCTTCTTTCCTTCGAAGAAAGCTATCAGGTTGTCTGCCGCCATTTCAGCCATCTTCGAACGTGTTTCATGACTTGCGCTCGATATGTGCGGTGCTACAACAACGTTCTCAAGCTTCAGGAGTGGATTGCTTGTGAGAATCGGTTCTTGCTCGAAGACATCAAGTCCGGCTCCGGCGATTCTTCCTTCTTTCAATGCGTCGTACAGTGCCTTTTCATCTACAGTCGGCCCTCTTGAATTGTTGACCAAGTAAGCTGTCTCTTTCATCAGGCTGAGATTCCTTGCGTCTACCAAATGGTAGGTTTCTTTCGTTAGCGGAACGTGCACGCTTACGAAATCTGACTCTCTGAAAAGCGTATCCAAGTCAACACGCCTTGCACCCAGATCCTTCTCCACATCTGGTCGAGGGATCACATCGTAATAGAGAATCTTCATGTCGAACCCTCTCGCTCTTTTCGCCAATGCCGCACCTATTCTACCTGCACCGACTATGCCCAATGTGGCGCCGTGAACATCTCGACCCAGCAGCATGCTAGGGTGCCAGCTTACCTTCCATTGCCCTGCACGAACATACTTGTCTGCCTCAACAACACGCCTTGCAACGGCCATGAGAAGGGCCCAAGCGAAATCTGCCGTAGTTTCAGTCAGAACTTCCGGCGTGTTCGTAACATATATTCCCCTTCTAGTTGCTTCTTTGATGTCGATGTTATCAAAGCCTACAGCCATCTGCGCAACGATCTTCAGCTTTGTCGCGGCATCAAATACTTCCGCGTCGATGGGATCTGACAGGAGAGGTACGAGGCCGTCAACATCTTTGACCTTCTCGAGTATGACACGTTTCGGCGGTGGGCTGTACTCTTCCCACACTTCCGTGTCAGAATTCTGCCTTATTTTGCTTAGACCTCTCTCAGGAAGAAGGCGTGTAACGTAGACTTTCGGTTTCGGCATGAGACTCACATGGATTTGATTGATGCAACTGTTTATTAACACTCATCTATCACAGGCTAAATGTTCAATTCCGACAAATCATGGCCGAGTCGTCGATATGATAGCCATAATGAACAAGGACCGACTGGTGAAGAATGGGGAAACCCCTCTCAACAAGGAGGCGAGAATTCTAGCGTTGTCTAGCATCGAATCCGCGGTAAGAGCTGTTGACCCGAAACGCATAATAGAGTCAAGATTCTTGCTCAAGGATTCCACTATTCACACCAATGAATATTCCTTTGACCTGCGACAATTCAAGAGAATCTACGTAATAGGTGGCGGCAAGGCAAGCGGCTCGATGGCAGAAGCTGTAGAGCAGCTACTTGGAAGACGCATCACAGATGGACTTGTGGTAGTTCCTTATGCCAGCAAGAACAGGACGGACATCATAAAGCTCCATGAGGCAAGTCATCCAATCCCGGACGAAGCAGGCGTAAATGGGGCACGCCGCATAATGGAAATGGCCGCACAGGCAAGGCAAGACGACCTGATCATATGCCTGATCTCGGGCGGCGGATCCAGCCTCATGTCACTACCCAGACAGGAAATCTCAATCGCTGAAAAGAAAGAGATTACGCAAGCACTTCTGAGGTGCGGTGCAACAATAAGTGAAATTAACACTGTCAGAAAGCACGTATCTGACATCAAAGGTGGCTGGCTTGCAAGGAGAGCCCATCAAGCCACGATCGTGAATCTTGTTCTTTCTGATGTCGTGGGAGACCGCTTGGAGTCCATTGCATCAGGTCCGACGGTCCCAGACCCGACGACCTTCAGCGACGCCATAAAGGTGCTAAGAAAGTATGGTCTTTGGGATAGCGTGCCGAAATCCATCAGAAAGATCTTGTCAGACGGAGAGAAGAGCCTCATACCTGAAACACCCAAGGAGAATGACGAGGCGTTCAAGAAAGTCCACAATGTCATTATCGGCAACAACAGGACTGCAGCACTAGCAGCCTGTGAGCATCTCAATTCAGCAGGTTTGAACACCATCCTACTCACTTCGACTCTTGAAGGAGAGGCCAGATGCGTCGGAACAATGCTAGCGTCAATAGGTTGTGAAGTTTCTTCGTCCGGAAACCCTGTTCGAAAGCCTGCTGGCATAGTGGCTGGCGGAGAAACCACGGTGACCGTTACCGGAAAGGGGTCGGGCGGAAGAAATCAAGAGCTAGCGTTAGCGGCCGCATTGAGGCTGGGCGGCACAGATGGCATCGTTGTGGCTTCGGTAAGCACAGATGGCATAGATGGCCCGACTGACGCGGCGGGGGCAATAGTAGATGGAAGGACCTTGACGAGGGCAAAGAAAGTGGGCCTGACTCCAGAGGAGTACCTAACTGAAAACGACTCATACAACTTCTTTCTGAAACTTGACGATCTAATACTGACTGGGCCGACAGGTACTAATGTCAACGACATTTCAACGATAGTGGTTCGATAGATCACGGGCAGGAAGAACTCATGGCAAACCAGTCTTGTGTGCTTTCAGCCACACACCTGTGGGCAAGCAACTAGCAGGCTACACAAACGTATTCCTCTAAGAATGAGAGATAGAGTTCAAGGTCGGGTGACTACATGGATAGAGATATGCTACAGAGATTGGAGAGTATCGTAGGAAAGAACCACGTAGCGACAGACCGAGACCTGATGCAGAACTACTTGGTGGATGAAAGTGTTGACTTCGTTAGGCCTGGGCCTGCCAGCGACCTTGTGTTGGTGAAACCCGCCAGTACTCAGGAGGTTTCTGAGATACTATGTCTCGCCGACGAGAGTGGCGTTCCCGTCTTTCCGAGAGGGGGAGGGACGGGGTTGGCTGGTGGGGCAATCCCAACGCAGGATGGAATAATCCTCGCCATGGAGAGGATGAATAAGATTGAGGTAGACAAGGAGAACCTAATGGCGGTTGCCGAAGCAGGCGTTACCCTTGAGACGCTCTCCAACGCAGCTATTCAAGCGGGCCTGTTCTTCCCTTTACATCCAGGAGACGAAACATCTCAAGTAGGGGGACTTGTCGCCACAAATGCAGGTGGGGCCAGGGCAATAAAACATGGAGTGATGAGAAACTACGTTAAGGGAATGGAAGCCGTCCTTCCTTCGGGCAGCATACTGAAACTCGGAGGAAAACTGCACAAGAATAACGTAGGCTACGACCTCATGCAATTCATAATTGGAAGCGAAGGAACGCTCGCTGTGATAACCAAGGTAACCCTGCGGCTTCTTCCGATGTTTGCGGCAACGGCCACACTCATCCTCCCTTACGACAACCGGAACGACGCGATAGCAAGTGTTCCAAAAATGCTCAAAGACGGACGGTTGCCGCTCGCCATAGAATATGCTGAAAGAGACCTCATGGAGAGAACTGCAAGGAACCTAGGTGAGAACTGGCCTGTCAAGTCAGGAAATTGTTACCTTATGATCATAATGGCCGAATCCAGCAGAGAACAGCTACTCTCAGAAAGCTTGAAAATCGCCGAGACATGTCAACGGATGGGCTCCCTCGAACCTCTCTTCGTTGAGCCGAGAAACGAGCAAGACAGAATCCTGAGAATAAGGAGCAACATATACCCCACCCTGAAGAGCGAAACCGCAGACATTCTTGATGTAACCGTGCCCACATCTGAGCTGGCAAAGCTGATGATGGCGGTGGAAGAGCTCGCTGAGAAAGAGAACGTCCTTCTGCCGGCCTTTGGACATGCAGCAGATGGCAATCTGCATGTCCACATAATGAAAGGCAAGAAGGGTGAAATTGAACACGTCGAGAGACTGAGGAAGGAAATATACAGGATCGCAATCGAACTCGGTGGCGTAATAACAGGAGAGCACGGAATAGGGAAAATCAGGACCCGAGAACTTGGATCCTCTCTGACTGAAAAGGAAGTCGGGCTGATGAGAAACGTAAAGAGGATCTTCGATCCGAACAACATCCTGAATCCTGGAGCCAAGGTACCGATCTGAAACTACATAGTCGAAGCCTAGTATGACTCAGGTGAACTGTCCGGAAACCGAATCCAAGGACTCAGACATCTCTAGACCTGCATCGTGTCACTCCTGCAAGCTGGCTTCGCCTTGGTCCAGCCGGGTTCTTCCAGTCAAGTCGAGTGTGACTTGGACCTCTTCATGATTCCGTTTCCTCAATTGAAAACCCATTTTTCGACACAAGTCTAGCATCCTAGTATTCCTTGAAAGGACAACCCCATCTATCCTTTCCAGATTCTTGTCTTCGGCAATGCCTATCATGTGATCCACCATCTTCGTCCCAATGCCCAAGCCTTGCCAAGATCAGCGACGACCACAGCGAACTCTCCCTTCCTCGCCTGTGGGTCAATCACCAGTCTGACAACTCCCACGATCTTTCTTCTGCCTTCTTCAACCACCTCGACTACAATAGCGATCTCCCGGTCGTAATCTATGTTGCAATATGGTTCAGCTTTCATGTACACGCCTGCGCTAAGTCCAGCAGATTCAAATGCCTTCGTGACATCTCGCACATTTTCAGCAACCGCCATTTCAGGATATGTCACTATGAGAGGCCTCGATCTGCCGAGGCGTCTTGTTTCTTTCACGAGGTCATGCCTCGCGCCGACTCCGAAGATTATCTTCCCGGGACTGACAAAGGTCCTAACGTGCTTCAAGGTTGGGTAGATGAGGTTGGAGAGAAGCATCGCTCGAATCCGACATAGACCGTTCAATGTTCATCTATATGACGTGTAGGCATGTGCAGTTTCACGACCGAAGACTAATGTAACGCGCAGTTGTATCTCAAATCTAGGGTGGATTCAACCTGACCTATCGCAGACCTGTAGGACTTCCCAGAACCAAGATCGTCTGTACCCTTGGACCAGCTAGCGAAACCATAGACACGATTCGACGAATGGCATTTGTTGGCATGAGCGTTGCGCGGATCAATTTCGCGCACGGGGATCATGACGCCCATGCTAGGAGAGTGAGGCTCGTGAGAGAAGTGTCAAGTGCGATGGGGAGACGAATCGCGATCTTAGGGGACCTGCCTGGTCCGAAGATTCGTCTTGGGGAGTTCCAAGTTGAGCCAACCACGTTACATGAGGGACAGGCGTTCCAACTGACAGTCAAAAGCGTCGTTGGTACTTCCAGAACGGCCTCGGTGACATTGAAGCATCTTCCGAAGTATGTGAAGCCGCGATCAACAATATTCCTTGCCGACGGCACGATCAAGCTTCGGGTTATGAAGAACGACGGAGAAGTTCTCACCTGCAGAGTTCTCGACGGAGGACCGATTGCTTCCGGTAAAGGTGTAAACATACCTGACCTAGATGT
>Ga0315314_1002256_pt1 | contig 16087 bp, 12 predicted proteins | sample TDP9_MG_FD_203631 | JGI IMG/M metagenome (GOLD analysis project Ga0315314, IMG submission 203631) | Freshwater sediment microbial communities from Lake Towuti, South Sulawesi, Indonesia - TDP9 | ecosystem: Environmental > Aquatic > Freshwater > Lake > Sediment | place: Indonesia: South Sulawesi...
TCAGGCAACGGGTCAGCAAGCATATGGAACATGACTTATGGTGGGTCTAACAACGATGTGGCTCGCTCAGTTCTACAAACCAGCGACGGAGGATACATAATAGCGGGATGGACAACGTCATTTGGTGCAGGTCAGGCTGATTTCTGGTTGATCAAGACTAACTCAAGCGGAGCTATGATGTGGAACAAGACCTACGGAGGAACAGGAAAAGATGAGGCATATTCGGTCCAGCGAACAAGCGAAGGTGGGTACATAATAGCTGGAAACACGGAATCCTATGCCGCAGGGCTTACGGATTTCTGGCTTGTCAAAACCCATGCAGATGGTGCTATTCAATGGAGCACAGCATACGGGGGGCTTCAGAATGAGTCTGGGTACAGCGTTCGACAAACCAACGATGGAGGATACGTGATTGGAGGCTATACTGATACATTCGGTGCTGGCAGTAGCGACGCTTGGTTGATAAAAACCGATGCAAGTGGAACTGTGCAATGGAACAAGACCTATGGAGGAACAGGTCTAGACATCGCCTTTTCTGTCTCTCAAACCGGTGATGGAGGATACATAATTGCAGGTGAATCAGACTCTTTCGGTGCCGGAAGCTCTGATTTCTGGCTGGTCAAAACAGACTCGATGGGAACTGCTCAATGGAGCAAAACGTATGGAGGAACCAGTTACGACTCAGCTCGCTCTGTTCTACAAACCATTGACGGAGAGTACATAATAGCTGGATGGACTAACTCCTTTGGCGCTGGCGGCAGTGATTTTTGGTTAATCAAGACTGATGGCTTAGGCAATCAACTTTGGAGCCAAACCTATGGTGGAATGTCCGATGAGGAAGCGTATTCAGCTCAGCAAACCAGTGACGGAGGATACGTAATTGCAGGAGCGACTACAACTTATGGATTAGGTGGATCGGATTTCTGGTGGGTCAAAACCGATGCAAACGGAGTCATGCGGTGGAACCAAGCAAACGGTGGAAGCGCTGATGAGGAAGCGTATTCTGTTCAACAGACTAGCGATGGAGGATACATCCTCGCTGGAAGCACAGAGTCTTTTGGCGTAGGATTCGCCGATTTCTGGGTCACAAAAGTTCCATCATACACTCCACGACCTCCAGAAGAAGAACATGACATTGCCATCATTAGTGTTCTGCCTTCAAGAAATCTGGTATGTATGGGAAGCTCAATGTCAATCAATGTAACCATCGAAAACCAAGGAACCTGCACTGAGCCTGAGGTTACCATGGTTTCCGTATACGCCAACGCAACTCTAGTCGAAGAATCGCCCATCGATTTAGCAAGTGCAGAAATCGCGACTATCGCTTTCACTTGGGACACCTCGGGTTTTGCCAAGGGCAGTTATACTATCAGCGCCAATGCGAGTCAAGTTGGGGGTGAGACAGACTTGGCTGATAATTCATTTGTCGATGGCAAGGTCAGAGTAACGATTTTGGGCGATGTTCAAGGTGATGGAAAGGTTGACATCATTGATCTTCTTGAGGTGGGCAAGGCTTTCGGATCTGACCCATGGAAATCTAACTGGAACCCTTATTGCGACTTTAACAATGATAACAAGGTTGACACAACTGACCTATCAGACCTTAGCGAAAACTATGGATAAACGTCCAAATAGCACAATGGAATGTCATATGAGGTTAGATGACAAGTAACCAAAAAAGAAGGGAGATAGGATTACTTTGTGGCTGAGCTGTCAAACGAATGTTATTCTTAGTTCGAAGGGTTCGCGTCCTGTGTGCATTTCATATGCGCTGATCGTCAAGAGGATATTGCCTGTTGGTCCTATCAAGACTGCTCTTTCTGGGGAGTTCGATGTCGAAGCCCTGTAATCGAATGCACCGTTCCAGAATATGGTAAGGTCTAGGTCTGCTGTTGGATACGTGTCCCAACCGTGTACCCACCAGAGCTCGACTATGGCTTTGGTTGTGCCTATTGGAACAGGAATGCTTACCGGACCTATTGATTGCAGCGGCCACAAATGCCCTTTCATTATTATTGTGGCTGGAGTCGTTTTGGCTTTGGTTACTGAGATTTTTATGTCGCATGATGCTTTTTCATAGCTAGTCCAATCGTTTTCTATTACTATCTTCACATATCCGGGTTCAACGACCCGCGATGCCCATGTGAACGGCTGTTCTGATGGGGGTTGCTGGTAGGGTGGAGGGAAAACGGGTGCGAAGTTTGGAACGCTCCATGTTGTGGCTTCGTCTGTGATGTAGAACCATGCATTGCCGATGACATTGGCTCCGAAAACGTAGTAGTTCGAGACTGTTCTCTTGGCGGTTTGAATATACACCTCGAAGCTGTTCATTCCCAATGGATTATTGCCAAGTACAACGTTGGTCACGTCAAGTCTGATCGAGTCAGTGATTTCGTGGGTCTGGAAGATGTACTCCATCTTCTGTCCTGGCGGCAAGTCAATAACAGAGGTTGTGTATTCCCCTTGCGCGGTAATGGGTATATTTCGTATATCCGACAGACTGCCTTCTTCAGGGAGTGGGGGCGCAATATCGCCATATGAGGTGTCAGTCTTCAGAAGCGCTAAAGCACCTGCTGCGTCAAGGTAACCAGCGCCTTGGTCATATGAATTGAAACCAGGCAACCACACCGCACTACCCGTAAGTGCTTGCTTGTAGTCTTCAGGACTGGCGCCGACCGCGTTCGTTTCAGAATATGCGTTGAGCAATGCTATGGCACCTGCAATGGCTGGTGTCGCCATTGAAGTTCCAGACGCCCAAGCTATAGTAGTTGTGCTAAGAGTGGTGTAAGCTGAGAGCACATGTCTTCCTGTAGCTGACAATGTAGGCTTCAGGCGACCGTCAGCTGTGGGTCCACGGCTGCTGATAGTATCGATCTGCGGAGTTAAGCTAGTGTAGAGCATAGGAGCTGGTCCTGGTGGCAACGATGGGGGTCGCAGATAGTAATAGTCCCAGTACGACTTTGTGTGGACAGGGTCTGACGCCATCCCTGCGGTGATCGCAGTGTATGCTGCTCCAGGGGTGGACACAGTCATGGATGCTGGACCGTTGTTGCCAGCTGCAGCTACCGGAGTTATGTCATTGGCTGTGAAGAGGTCAATAAGTTGTTCATACATATCTCTTCCATCGAAGAGGGCGCGTCCACCAAAGCTCATACTGAGGAGGTCGACGTCATAGCCATGAACCAGTTTCAGGTCGAGGACATGTTCGAACGCTGAAATGATTATTCCTCGCGGTATGCTTGCTCCCGTGTGATCAAAAATCTTTACTATGTAGAGGCTTGCCGCAGGCGCCATTCCTAAGAGCCATATTGTCTTACGTCCCAAGCCGTCTGTTGGTAGAGTGGTTCCGCTATATAATTCAAGGGCTCGCGCATAAATGTAGAGTCGTGTTCCAGGGGTAGCTATCACGCCACCTCTGCCTGCGAGGATTCCGGCACAATGGCCTCCATGCATGTAGTTGTTTGTGTTGTTCCAACCGAAATATTTGGGGTCATAGGACCATGTTGGGGGATAAAGGTTATAGGTGGTAAGGTTGTCGCGGCTTACGTCGACTCCTCCAAGCATTTCTCCAAGACCTACTTTTGGCGCGAACATGAAGTGAGGCGTCCATATACCTGAGTCAATGACTACAGCCAGTGAGCCTGCTCCCATGTTTGTATCCGGCCAGACTTGCTGCGCTCCCATGCCGAGTGTGTTCCAGTAGTTGCTTAGATCATCCGATGACAGTTCGTCAGTGGAGTATGCTACAGTCTCACACCCCTCTTCTAAGATCGTGGGCGTAGCGAGAAGGTCATCATAATCGATGCCTGTAGTATCCGTTAGAGATTCGTATGGTGAGCTTGACATCGCTACGAGGTCTTCGTAGTATATCTTTTCGATCAAGTTGTTTTGAGTCAGCTCGACAATCCTGCTCGGGGGCAGAGAAGCAGAAAGCCCGCTGACATATTTGAACAGGAATCCAACTTTTCCTCCGAGATCATTAATCTGTTGAACAAGGCTGGAATAATCACTTGTGAAGGTCTTGATCAGCACATTGATGGATTCGCCTGCATTCGCCATCTCGTTCAAAAGTGTCGGAGATATCTTGCCTACGTTATGAAGGACTTGCGTGTTCACCAGTGGAATCACGGCAAACATCGAAAGTAACAGCAATGGCATCAACGTTACTGCTCTGAAGTTCAGTTTTCCAAATGGATAGTTAGCTATTGAATACATTTTCTTTTCCTTTCTCCTACAATCTGATGCGCAGTACTATTGCATCGTCTGACCATTTGAATCTTATGGAACTATTTTCCAGAAACCAAAAGACATGCTAAAAGGGTTATAAACACGATGCCAACATAATGCTGCAGCTTCACAAGGTGATACTGAATGAGCGAAGATGAAAAATTCGAGAAACTTAACATGGAAATGTTCATGAAATACATGGGGAAAAATCCAGTTTACGCTACATTTCTGGGATTGCATGATCCGTACGACTGGTTGTTACCAGATGGAAGCAGCAAGAACGTGTTTGAAAGCCTCGAACTGGCTAAAGAATGGATCGACAAGATGAAGAAGACAGTGAAGTACAACAAACTCAGCCCCGACCACAAGATCGACTGGAAAGTACTTGAACAATTGTACGAGAAGTCTAAGTTCCAAGTGCATGAGCATCGCGTTTGGGAGACTAGCCCAGACGCTTTCGACGAGGTTGGCGGCGCCTTTTTCGTGATGCTAACTCGAGACTACGCGCCCATAGAGAAAAGAGTTGACGCAATAGTGGCTAGAATGGAGAAACTGCCCAAATATCTGGAAGAGTTCAGAACGCGTTTTGAGAAGTCAAAACCAGTGAAGCTGTGGACTGAAATCGCGATTGAGAGCTGCCAGCAGATTCCCGGCTTGTTCATGTTTCTTGTAGCATCAACAAAAGGCGTGGTTTCAAATGAACTCCACACTAGGCTGACAAAAGCCGCTGATGACCTTCAACAACCAATAGAACAGCATCTAAAGTGGCTACAATCCCTACTGCCCAAAACGAAAACTGAATGGGCGCTGGGCAGACAGAAGTTTGCCAAATGGCTCAAACTTCGTAGTTTGGAAATGACAGCCGATGAAATCTATGATTTAGGGGTCAAATACCTTAAGAAACTCAAGCAGGAACGGGACAGACTGGCTCAGAAAACCGCGCCTGGCAAGACAGCTCAGGAAGTCATTAAGGCTATTGATGCAAACGCGCCCAAAACCTTTGAAGAAGCGCTCAAAACCACAAAAGAAGCTATGGAGAAGTCGAGGCAGTTCATCATTGACAACGATTTGGCCACAGTTCATCCAAACGACAAGCTTCATGTTGAAGAGACACCTGCCTTCATGGCTCCGCTTTTACCGTTTGCCGCCTTAATCATGCCAGCAAAGTTTGACAAGCGACAGGAAGGAATCTACATCGTAACCCGTCCAAAAGATATTAAGAACTTGGGCAAACATCTCAACTATGCTGGCATTCCCGGCACAGCTGTGCATGAAGGCTTTCCCGGGCATTTCCTACAAGGCGCAATGTCTAATCGAGGCTCACTTGTCCGCTTGTTCGCTAGTGGAAGCGAAACAATTGAGGGCTGGGCTCACTACTGTGAAGAAATGATGACAGAGCATGGATTCATCAAAGATCTGGAAAGCCGCCTCATGAAAGTCAACGACGGCATCTGGCGCGCCACCAGAATAATAGTCGATGTCAAGCTATCGCGAGGCGAAATGACCTTTGATGAGGCTGTCAACATTCTCATGAAAGAGGCTGACATGTCAAAAGAAGCGGCAGTAGCTGAGGTTCGACGATACACGTTGACCCCCGGCTACCCGCTCTCATACCTTCTTGGAAAACACTTGATTCTGCAGGTCCGAACAGACATAAAGAAGAGAATGGGAAAGAAATTCAGCGAAAAATTCTTCCACGACACCATAACAACTAACGGTGAGCTTCCAATAGCGCTGCTGAAAGAAGTCTTCGACATGGAATTAGCTGAGCAGGGAATCAAGTAGCTCAGCTAGCCCTCGCTACCTTGTTCCTCAAAACCCCGATATTCTGAATTTCTACTTCTACGATGTCGCCTAGTTTGAGAAACTTTGGTTTAGGCTTCATGGCAAATCCTACACCAGCCGGTGTGCCAGTGGCTATAATGTCGCCTGGTTCAAGCGTCATGGTGTTGCTCAGTCTGGAGACTACTTCATAAGCGTTGAAGACCATGTTGCAGGTTGACGAGTTCTGGCGCAGCTCATCGTTAACGTATGTGCGAATCCGTAGATTGTTCGGGTCGCCTATTTGCTCACTTGTGGTAATGCATGGTCCCATGGGCGCAAACGTGTCGAAGCTTTTTCCACGAGTCCACTGCTTGTCTTTAAATTGAATGTCTCTTGCCGAAACATCGTTGAAGCACGTGCATCCGAAGATGTGGTTTTTGGCGCTTTCAGCACGGATGCTCTTGCCTCCCGTGCCGATGACTACTGCCAGCTCGGCTTCATAATCCAGCTTCTCGACGAAACTAGGCTTGATTATAGAGTCTTCAGGGTCAAGAACAGCTGTGTGCGGCTTCATGAAGATAACTAGGTCGTCGGGTACAGCTGCTTTTGTCTCTGCGATGTGGTCGTGGTAGTTTAGGCCTAAACAGATTATTTTTGGAGGAGAACTGATCGGGGCAAGCAGTTTTGCGTTTCTGAGGCTGATGGTTGCTTGTGCTTTCTGTTCTTTGTTAGCAGCGTTGATCAGACCTCTGATCTTGGCTAAGCCTTGGTCGTCTAGACGAATCAAGTCGTTGAGATTTGCGGGAATAGTCTGTTTCATTCGTTGTGACAAAGAGAGCAAGTCGATGGCTATGTCTTCAGCGATCTGAATGCCATATGATTCCTTGTTCCTTGATCTGAAATGAACCAGCTTCAAGTGGCTGTTTAGCCCCGTGCTGCGATGCCAGAATAACGCTTGAACAGCTTGTGCTCAACGCCGAAGCAGTCTAGCACGCGGCCTACAACAAAATCAACGAGATCGTCGATTCTCTTGGGCTGGTGGTAAAAGGCGGGCATGGCGGGAACTACATAAACTCCGAGCTTTGCTAGTGTTAGCATGTTTTGCAGGTGGACTGCGTGCAAGGGTGTTTCGCGGGGTACGATTATGAAGCGTCTTTTTTCTTTTAGGGTCACGTCGGCGGCTCTTAGAATGAGGTTGTCGGCGAATCCATGTGCGAGGCCTGCTAAGGTCTTCATGGAACAGGGGATTATTGCCATGCCGTCGGTTCTGAATGAACCGCTCATCAACGGCGCCGTCAAATCACTTATGTCGTAGGTGTGATCTGCGAGTTTCTCGAAGTCCTTCCTGCTTAACTGAAGTTCGTGTTCTATTATTTTCTCAGCTGCTGTGCTCACGATCAGGTGTGTTTCGATTTTCTTCTGTTTCAGTACTTCCAGTAAGCGTTTGCCGTAGACTGCTCCACTGGCGCCTGTGATGGCTACTACTAGTCGCAAGGTGTTCTTTTGCACCCCCTAGGTTGTCGATTGTGAGATTAGAGCCTCTTTCAGATCCACCTTGTATGGACCTAGTCTGCCGCCGTAGTTTCCCGCTGAAATCCTTAGCACTCCTGGAACCGTGACAGCTGCCTTGATGCCTGTAGTCATAGCTCGCTTAATCGAGTCTAGGTTCAAGCCGTCGATAACGATCTCGTAGACGCTGTTGACGTTTTCTGGAACGCGGGAATCTGGCACGAGCTTCTTGAGTTTGGGGCAGAATTGATGGAACGTTGAAGCCTTCAATTTGTATTTCAATGAGCCTGCTTTTGAGCCCGAGCGGCAGACGCCGCCTGGAAAGGGCAGAATGACTTTCTCATGAAGTTGTTTGATGGCGTTCACGGCTTTTTCAGCGGCTTGTACGCCGGCCTTTTGGTCTTCTGCCATGATGAGGAAATTTCCGCCTCCGATAGCGTTGACTGCTCCGAAACGGTCTTCAACGATGAATTCGCCTTCCATGACGGGAATGCGCCATACTCGTCGCTCGTACATTGTGTCTCTTTTTTGGAAGCCGTCGCCGAAGTAGCGGAGGCTTCGACCTACTTTCAGTCTTCTTTTAGCTTCGGGCAGTGCGTCAAAGGCTGCTGTTGTGGGACACGTCATAACGCATTGTCCGATTCTGAGTATCATCTGTGATTTTAGGTCAAGTCTGTTTCGGTGATAAATCTGGATGAGCACTCCGTTTCTTCGGTCAGGTGTCTGGTCTACTGGCACTGTGGCTTCGATTCCTGCCTCAGCCGGCGACATGATAATTGAAGTGCCGAAGCCTGTGGCATTTTCCGCCGCGGTCAAAGCCCATTTTTCGCTATCAGCCGTGATTAAGACTCGTCCAGCCCACATTGGAAACATTTCGGCAAAGGTGTTCTCGATTTCTGCGAGTGTGTCAACACCGGTCTGCAGTTTGAAAGTTTCAGGTTGCATTGTCATTTCCTCTTTGGATAGATTGCTGTGCCTTCTCCGTGGCATATCCAAAGTCTGCTTTCAATAAGCTTTCGTCTTTCTTAAGAGTTTTCGCCACGAACTGAACTAGGAGTGTACATGCCGTTATTCGCAAGGCTCATACGGATGGCGTTGTCAGAAGAGAGCGGTTGAAGTGACAGGGAAGATCGAACGCCATGATAAAGGCTGCCATATTTGACATGGATGGAGTAATCGTTGACAGCGAACCAGCCCATATTGAAGCAGAAAAGCGAATCCTGCTGAAACATGGTGTCAAAATAACCGCCGAGGAATTGAGAGCATACACTGGAACCACGGCTGAATTCGAGTTCAGAGACTTGATTAGAAAATACACGCTTAAGACAACGGTTTATGAGTTGTTCCGCGAGAAAGAGAGTATTTTGTTCGAATTGCTTGAGAGGCGAACGCAGCCCACAAGTGGAGTCATAGAATTGATTAGGAGTCTGAAAGATCAAGGTCTCAAGCTTGGGATTGCATCTAGTGGACACAGGAAACTGGTTTACTATTTCTTGAAAAGGCTCGAAATTGAACATCTATTCGATTCAGTAGTTTGCGCCGAAGACATCACTCACAGCAAACCGCATCCAGAGATATTCCAGAAATCAGCGCGAATCTTGAACGTGAAGCCCAGCGAGTGTGTCGTTATCGAGGATTCAAAGTTGGGAGTCGAAGCAGCCAAAACTGCGAAAATGAAATGTGTTGGATACGTAAACCCAAACAGCGGCAATCAGGACTTGTCGAGCGCGGATGTGATCGTGGACGATTTTGCCAAGCTGAGCGTTCAGAGACTTTTGTCCTTGTAGAATGTGGCATTGAACTGAGATTCTACAACGGAAGGTTTAATCCAAGAATGTCGATCATATTTATAGTCCCCGTTTGGACAAGCAGATATGCCTTGGCGACTAACCCTTATTCAGAAAAATACGAGACTCTCTGGAAGCTTCGAGATGGCAGGACCGTGTTGCTGCGACCTATAAAGCCTGAAGATGAGCCGTTGTGGTTGGAAATGTTTCAGAGCTTTTCTGAGGACGCTATTCGTAACCGGTTCTTCGAAATCATCGCGGATACCCCGCATGAGATGAGGGTTCGATACTGCAACATTGATTACGACAAAGAGATGGCGATTGTGGCGGAATTGACGGAGAAGGGGCGAAGGAAAATGCTAGGCGTTGTCAGACTCTGCATTGATACAGAGAAGAAAACGGGCGAACTGGCTTTCATTGTCGCAGATCCCTACCAAGCTTTGGGATTAGGTACCAAGATGATTGAACATATGGTCGAGATTTGCCGTGATTTGGGGTTGAAGGATATTTACGCTCTCATGCTGCCAGATAACCTCAGAGCCATCAGCCTCGTGAAGAAGCTGGGTTTTGTAGTGAAGCATCTTGAGGACAGTACGGTGAAAGCCACAATGAATCTAAAAAGTGACAAATGAGTTAGAATGGAAGAAGATTTCTGCCAGTGTCGCCTGGGTTGTGTTTCTCTTTGCCCTTTTGCAGTTTTTCCAGCACGATGGATTTGGCGATTTCGTAGGCAACTTTGTAGTCGAATATGCCCTTGGATGATTCTACCGCACGTTTGAACAGCTGCGCCTCAATCTTGTTCTTGAATGTGCCGATCGCCAGCGCTCCGATGCCCCAAACCCCCGGCTTGAGTTCCACGTTTTCCTCATTGGATTTGAGTCCTTCTACGCCTAAAGGTGGGACAGCGTTAATGTCGGCAACGACTTTGCATTTGGCGCCAAACTCGTCAAGTGCTGCTCGCGGTAGAAGAGCGATTCCAGCTGCGCCTGCAGCCAATATGACGTGTGAATCTTTGATTGCCTCTCCGACTTCATGTGGTGAGGCAGCTTTGACTCCACAGGCTAATTGCGTGCCTAATTCCTGATTGATTTTGTCAGCAACTGCTTCGGATCTAGCCAAGTCTCGTGATGTTACTACAACGTTTGCGCCTTCCATGGCATACAGTCTTGACGCAACCTGACCAACCGGACCTGTTCCAGCTAGTACCGTGGCTGTTTTGCCTTTGAAGTCGCCCAAGTTCTTTTCCATAAGTGTTGACAAGGTCTTAGCAACGGCTGCTGAAGCTGTGGTGTAGGCTCCTCTGGGATCAACTATGACTGCTAACTCGAATGGTTGAAACATGCTTTTCTTGGCGATGTCAAGGATTTGGATTGCTTTTTCAACGTCGTGTCCGCCTATGAACAGTTTGGTCTGCTTGGCGCCGTCTGGTCCTCTGGGAAACATAGCGTCTTGAATGATGCGTTTTGAATCTTCTGGCATGACATCGCTGTACGCAAGAATGTGGGCGTCTGGAAACAGGTCGATGGCAGTTAAAATGTCAAACGGGCTGGCATGTTTGTCGGTGTCGATGAAGATTATGACGGTTTTCTTAACTGGTTTGGACATTTTTTCACCTTCTCTAGCAACGGCATAACCTTACAATAAGGATTTGCTTTAAAATCTGTCGCATGACTTCGGTAAAATTAATAGGTTGCGACATGGTTAGTAGACTTTTCAACATCATGTGCCATGTGATCATGCCAAAACGGGCTGGAGAATTGTCGATGCCTAGTTTGAAAGTCACACTGCTTACGGGTCGGACACTGCGCCAAGGACAAGGAAAAGAATACGGTAAACTCTCAGAAAGATACTGGAAAAGCGTGGCAATATGCGAAATCGACCCAGACGATCTAAAGAAACTAGGCATAAGGGATGGCAAGACTGTGAGAGTTACGACTAATCATGGATCAGTTGCGGTACGAGCGGTGAAATCGATGCGCGGACCACATCAGGGCAGGATTTTTGTGCCCTATGGTCCTTGGGCAAGCGTAATAGTTGATTCCAAGACTGATGGCACGGGTATGCCCTCATTCAAGGGCATAGAAGCAACAGTCGAGCCAGCAGCAGACGGAGAAAAAGTGTTGGCTCTTCAAGAGCTTCTCCATTCGCATTATGGCAAAAAGTGAGGTTTCAATGACAGTTATCTCAAACGTCACGTGCCCTGTGTGCGGTTCTCTTTGCGACGACCTAGAAATAGAGGTCGAAGGAAACATCGTGACTAAGGTTAGAAATGCTTGCGGCATGGGAGAATCCAAGTTTCTCGGCTACTCGGCGCATCGACCGTTGAAGCCGCTCATACGAAAGAACGGCGAGCTTGTTGAGGTCACTATGACTGAAGCTATCAAGAAGAGTGCTGAGATCTTAGCTAATGCTTCCTATCCCATCCTTTACGGCTGGTCCAACACGAGTTGTGAAGCGTCAAGCGCTGGCATAGAGCTGACCGAAGAAGTGGGAGGCGTAATCGACAACACGTCAACTGTGTGTCACGGTCCTTCTGTACTGAGCATTCAGGATGTCGGTTTCTCCACGTGCACGCTGGGTCAGATTCGACATCGAGCTGACTTGGTTCTCTACTGGGGCAGCAACCCATGGAGCGCTCATCCAAGGCACATTGAGAGATACACCAACTTCACAGAAGGTAGGTTTCGCCACAGCGCATGGAACAAATACCTCTCAAGCCTCAGCGCTTATCGATCCAAGCAGAGAGTTGAACGTGCATGCAAACTCACCGAAGAAATCCACAAAGCTGCCACTGAAACAATGCCCTTCTCAGAGCGACCACACCAGTTGCCCTCTTCACTGTTTGAAAAAGAGAGAAAAATGATCGTCGTAGACGTTCGAAAAACACGAAGCGCAGACATCGCTGACTGTTTTCTTCAAGTTGAACCCAACAAAGACTACGAGATTTTCCAAGCGTTGCGTAGCCTGCTTCGTGAAGATGAGTTGCAAGTTGATTCAGTTGGCGGAGTGCCAGTTGAAGTCTTAGAAGACCTAGTCGACGTTCTAGCCAGTTGCGAATTCGGCGTCTTGTTTTTCGGAGTCGGCTTGACCATGAGTGAGGGCAAATTGCGAAACATTGAAGCGGGCATATCATTGGTTCGAGACTTGAATCAATATACTAAGTTTACCATCATGCCCATGCGCGGACATTACAATGTCACAGGAGCGAATATTGTTTCAACGTGGCAAACTGGCTATCCCTACGCTGTTGATATGTCACGTGGCTACCCGCGGTACAACCCAGGGGAAACGTCGGTAGTTGACATCTTAAGCCGCGGTGAATCAGACGCTTCTCTGATTGTGGCGTCTGATCCAGTGGCACACTTCCCGAAACAAGCTGTCAAAAATCTTGTTGAACGCCCATTGATTGTGATCGACCCTGAGATGAACGCGACATCTTTGATGGCGGATGTTGTCTTGCCCTGCGCAATTGCGGGAGTCGAATCTGAGGGCACAGCTTATCGCATGGACCGCGTGCCCCTACCGCTTAAGAAAGTTGTGAAGCCGCCCAAGTCCTTCCTCTCAGATGACCAGATACTTCGCAAGATTCTGCGTGAAGTGCGCCGGATCAAGAAGAAGGGCAAGGAGGTCGTGGCAAATGGCTGATCTCCTTGTCAAGAACGGATTTGTGTACGATCCTCTGAACGATGTGAATGGGGAAAGAATGGACATCTTCGTCAAAAACGGCAAAATAGTTGAGAAATTCGACGGCAAAAGAAAGAAGGTGATTGACGCCTCTGGCATGATTGTGATGCCTGGCGGCGTGGACATTCATTCTCACATTGCTGGACCTAAAGTTAACGCGGGTCGTCTGCTCAGACCTGAAGACCATTTCAAAGATGTCGAACCCAAGACAGAGAAAACTCGGTCTGGTGTTGGTCGCAGTATTCCTTCCACGTTCACAACTGGTTATCGATACGCTCGACTGGGTTACACGACTGTTATGGAGCCTGCTATGCCGCCTCTCATGGCTCGGCACGTGCACGAAGAACTAAACGACACGCCAATTATTGACAAAGCTGCCTTTCCCCTTTTGAACGACTGCTGGTTCGTACTGGAGCCTCTGCAGAAAGGTTTGTTTGAAGAAGCTGCTGCCTATGTCGCATGGACTATGGAAGCAACGAGAGGCTACGCTATAAAACTCGTTAACCCAGGTGGTCTTGAGGCTTGGGGCTTCGGCAGAAACGTGAGAGACATAGACGACACTGTGCCCCACTTCAACATTACACCTCGTGAGATTATACAGGGGCTTTGCAGGGTCAACCAGCTTTTGCACTTGCCTCACTCAATTCATGTTCACACCAACAATTTGGGCAAGCCTGGCAACTACCAGACATGCTTGGACACAATGAAATGCGTTGAAAACCTAGCCAAAAGCAACGACAAACCAATCATCCACGTCACTCATTGCCAGTTCAGCGCGTTCAAGGGCGACGACTGGCGAACCTTCGAATCTGGCGCCGAAGAAATCGCAAAATACGTCAACACTCACAACCATGTCACCACAGACATGGGACAAGTTGTCTTCACAGACACGACAACCATGACCGCGGATGGACCTTTCCAGTTCATTCTTTATCAACTCAGCCACAATAAGTGGATAAATAATGACGTTGAGATTGAAACCAGCGCAGGCATCGTTCCGTTCAAGTATAAACGAAGCAGTTTTGTACATGCTACACAATGGTCAATCGGGCTTGAACTAGCGCTACTCATCGAAGATCCGTGGAAGATCTACATGACCACGGACCATCCTAACGCCGCGCCTTTTATTTTCTATCCAAGGATCATTTCATGGCTCATGAGTAGAGTAGCTCGAGAGAAGCTGCTGAATAAAGTGAGCAAACGGGCTAGACACAAGAGTCTTCTGCCCACCATCGACAGGGAATACACGTTCTACGAGTTGGCTGTCGCCACAAGAGCAGGACAGGCAAAATCGTTAGGCTTTAAGGACAAAGGTCACTTAGGCATCGGGGCAGACGCAGACATTGCAATCTATAATCTCAACCCAGAGCAAGTTGACCCATCTAAGAGGTACAAGCAGGTTCGCAGGGCTTTCAAGAATGCGGCGTACACAATAAAAGACGGGCAGATTGTGGTTAAGAACGGCGAAATAGTGAAGGCTGTTGACGGCAGAATTTTCTGGATCAAGCCTGAGCTTTCCAATCCTAGAATGGAGATGTCACCGAAGCTGAAAGAAGCATTTGAGGACTATTACACTGTGCAGTATGAAAACTATGTGGTGCCCGAGCATCACCTTGCCCACTCTCATCCAGTTCCAGTGAAAACGGAGGTCTAAAGCATCACTGCCGTAGTTAGCCTTCGTCCAAGGTACCTGTTCAAAGTTCCCGTTGAAGCAGAATCCATTTCACCAAACGTTTTTGCAGGCAAGAACCCCAGCGAAATAGCCAAGTTGCCCGCGTGGGAAGGCAACAAGCAACGTGGTCTAGGCGAGCTTTTCGAAATAAACGGCGAGACAACAGGCAAAACTGAGGACGTGAGCATTCAAATTCATGGTGACGTAAGCAGAGTGAGACGAATCGGCTCCAATATGTCAGCTGGAGAGATCATAGTTTACAGAGACGCAGGCGTTCACTTGGGCGAAGAAATGAAAGGCGGGAGAATCGGTGTTGGAGGGAACGCTGATTCTTGGCTGGGTTCTATGATGAAAGACGGGATAATCGAGGTGAAGGGCAACGCAGGAGATTATGTTGGTGCGGCTTACCGTGGCAGCGTCAAGGGCATGGGAGGAGGCACCATAGTCATTCATGGCAACGCTGGAAACGAGCTGGGCAACTTCATGAGGAAAGGCTTAATTAGAGTCCATGGAAACGTTGCTCAGTTTGCCGGCTTGCACATGAAAAACGGCGCCATACTTGTTATGGGCAGTTCTGAAGGCAGAGTTGGCGCAGAGATGACGGGTGGCAAGATCATCATCAATGGCAGATTGAACGAAGTTTTGCCCACTTTTCTGATCGACAGCATCAAGCCGAAAGTCAAGGTCAACGGAGACGATGTTGCTGGTCCATTCTACACGTTTATCGGTGACACAGTAGAGGAGGGCGAGGGCAAGCTGTACGTGTCCAAAACCGCAAATCCTCACCTCAAGTTTTATGAGCAGTTTCTGTAAGTCTGTTTGTCTTGTGGGAACTCTATTTGTCGAAAAGCAAGCTAAGCGTTAACCGCATAGCGCTAAAACTCGTAGACAGACTATCCGCGAAACCAGATGAATACGGCGTTGTTGTTAAGGAAACAGCAGGCGCCACACTTATTGACGCTGGAATCAAGGCAAGAGGCGGGTTTCAGGCTGGAAAAATCATAACTGAAATCTGTTTGGGAGGATTAGCAGAGGTTAAGATAAGTCCCGCCCAATACGAAGACCTAATCTTGCCGTCCGTATTTGTTCACACTAATCATCCAGCCGTGTCGACTCTAGGTTCTCAATTCGCAGACTGGCAAATCAAGCAAGCAGACTTTGCCGCGATCTGTTCAGGTCCAGCAAGAGCATTAGTGAGAAGAGACCAGAAACTGTACGAAAAGATTGACTACGAGGACCACTTCAACACCACAGTGTTAGTGCTTGAAACAAGCACTGAACCGCCTGAGGCAGTGGTACGAAAAATCGCGGAAGACTGCGGAGTGTCCGTGAAAAAGCTATCCTTGATTCTGGTGCCCACGACAAGTGTAGCTGGCTCAACTCAAGTTTCTGGGCGCATTGTTGAGACTGGCTTGCACAAACTCATGAAACTGGGTATAGATCC
>Ga0315314_1002257_pt1 | contig 16085 bp, 16 predicted proteins | sample TDP9_MG_FD_203631 | JGI IMG/M metagenome (GOLD analysis project Ga0315314, IMG submission 203631) | Freshwater sediment microbial communities from Lake Towuti, South Sulawesi, Indonesia - TDP9 | ecosystem: Environmental > Aquatic > Freshwater > Lake > Sediment | place: Indonesia: South Sulawesi...
ATACTTATCTCCTAGAGAAAATAGGGGATAAAACCATTGAAAATCTTAGTCCCAACGATTTTGACAATGCAATAAAATCCGTAGAAAATGATCCAACTCTAAATGATAGCTCTAAGAAAATATATTGTTCGATAATAACTTCATTTAAGAAACTTTGCTTTAAGCAAATTGTTGACTCTACTGATTCAGAGGGGAAGGATTTAGATACTCATTCAGTTAAAACCTCTGACAATGCAAGTTTTCCTATATGTGATATAGAACAATTAGTTATAGATAATGGAAATTGGTTTTGCGTGACAAGGAAGGAAATGAAAGAAGGCGGTATTAACCTTATTCGAAAGAAAACTAGCATAGACTCTTGTAAATTATGCCCTCAATTTTCTGAGTATCAAGGAATAACTAGTTATATTCCCAAATCCCTGAAAATTGCGTTGGAAGATCGCATTACAGAGGAACTAAGGGAAAAAGTCAAATCGGAACATGAACAACAACTTAATAATCTGAAAAATGCCTTAAGGGAATCACAACTAAGAAATCAAACATTGATGCAGCAGCAACAATCCATGCAGCATCAACTAGATCAAGAAAGATCAGAAAAAGAAATTTTAAAAGGACAGTTAAGTACAATCCAACTTCAATTTTCCACTATTGAAAAAGAAAAAATCGATTTGGAAAATGAGTTAAGAAAATACAAAAGTGTACCTATACGAATTCCATGTCCCAAAACAAATGATTGGGTAAATCCCTTTAACGACTGTTCTGAAAACGATTGCTGGAAACAATGTCCAAGCTACAGTGATTTCGCTTTAGATGGAAAGTTACCTCAATTTAAAGAGATAAAAAAATGAGCAAAGAAATAAGAAAAAAATCATTGTTAGACGAATTTAAACCTAAAATTTATGTTGGAGAGGAAGCTAAACCGAGAATCAGAAAAGGACAAGATGAAAAGTTTAGCGATCCAAATTGTAAAGGCTGTACCTTTAAGGGTTCTTTCTATTGCTGGAATCAATGTTCTTTTAACCGTTGGAAACCATACCACTATCCACCATAGGTTTTTATAACTATCTCACAGGCATAAAGAAAAGGAGACGAAGAGTAACGCTTAATAATTGAACCTCTAAATTTTTAGTTTGGTAGGTGAGGGAGAGAGCTTGCGTCTCGGACGCTTTATCTCCCCTCTCTCCCTTGCCTACCATATTTGATTCTCTTGCAAAAATCATTCTAACCTTCTAAGCCCTAATTTCTAAAAATATCCATAACAAATAAAAAAGGGAAGTTAAGGAATCGCTCTCGCTGTTCCCTAGTATTTCTGAATTAGAATATCTATTAGACAGTCTTTTAAGAGAATATCTTTGACTATCTCTACGCCTGTTCTTGCTCTATTTCAGAATCGTTCTGGTAGTCAATGTAGATTTTCACTTTCATTTTTAGACCACAATTATACCTTATAGACGGTAAGCGGATATAAGCTTTACTAATGCAAATACAGAAGTTTACAAATGCAAAAATGCAAACATGATAATATGCCAAAATAGAGGGAGTGCCAAGATGAGCGTTTTCCCTAGCTCATCTAATCTTTACTTCCAAATTATTGTAGTCGAAGATAGGTAGGTTTGATAACTCTGGCGGTCTGAATAAGCCATTCTGCATAACGAAAGTTACCACATCTTCTATCTCTGGTTTTCCATAGCAATCTTTAAGGGTTTTCGTATCATCCCAACCCCCAAGCATAGCGACAAGATCATAATTCCATCCAGTGAGCCGTAGATAATGCATAGCAAAGGTATGTCTCCATATATGTAGTGGTTGCCTTATCTCTCGATTAAGAACCTTTTGGTAGATAGGCTTAAGCAGACCTCTTAACTCATTAGCGGTAAAGCCAAAGAAGTTTTTTCCATTGAAAAGCTCTGCATGTTCTCTCCTCCACTGCATAAAGACCCTCATTTGCCTCTCTAAGATCGGTAAGAGCATTTTATCCCATCTAACCCCTTTCCTCTCTCTATCGTATTGTGGATGTTTCCATTTTCCTTTGTCATAGACAGTAACTTGCTTGATCTCTATTCCATTGAACTTATGTATGGAAAAGTCCGTCTCTAAAACCTTACATGTTGCCTCTGCTCTCGTTCCACTATGATGTATGAACTTAACTACGCTTTCTAATGGAATCCTTATCTCCTCTGGTAATTTTCTGATCTCCGTATAGATTCTTTCAATCTCTTCCTCGCTTAAATATTCCTTAGCCATTTTGCCATAACCCTGCTTTTCCCCTGAAATCCTAGTCGGGACAATACCTTTTCCAAAGAGCAAGAAATTTCTGATCACCAACCTCGCACGATGATCTCCAAACCCAAGTTTCTTGCATGCAACAATGTATTGAACTCCATGGTCCTCAGAAAACTCACTCGGTCTTATTTTCCAATTGATAATTTGACGCTTCTTTGTATAATTAGTACCTCCCCAATATCCTAAACATATGTTTCGGAAATGCGTGATCCTTTTTTTAGCTTCTTTGAAAGGTATATCCCTCAGCATCAATACATCATACCATTTTTGAAGCTCCGGTATCTGACTTGTCTTTGTTCTCTTGTCAAACCAATATCGCTTATCGAAAATCCTCTCAGAGAACTCTTCCCTAGCTAATTCTGTGATCTTTTGCCTTTCCTCTTCGCTAAGCCCTTGAAACTCATTAAGGATATTGAAGTAACTTCTTTCGCTGATTTTTCCCTCTTTCAAAACCTTCTTTTTATCCCAACCAAGAGCTAACATCTTGAAAATATTAGCTCTATCAATTCTCGGACGTACCATTCTTTATCTCCCTCCTTTGCGTCTCGTTTTTGCATACTAGACTATAAACCCGCAAAAATATATGTAATACCCTATTTTACACATACATTTTTTTAAGCTCTATTCCTAATTTTAAGCTCAAAATAAGCTTATTTTTCAGCCCTCTTTTTAGCCCCTTACACGTTTTTGCAGAAAATGTCTTTCTGGATGACCCCAGAGTTCAGCGGGGAATCAAATGGATCGTCACATACCAACGATTCGATGATGGAATAGAAGAGGCACCCAAAGGCTGGCCTTATGATAAACGGGAAAAGTGCTGGGGAAAACACACTTGCCACATGGGTGTGGTTAAGGCATTGAAGGCACTGGCAGAAATTCCTGTTGACAAAAAATCTGAGGACGTGAAAAACACGATTGAAGAAGGAATAGAATACATGTTTAACCATCACATTCACAAAAGAAGCCACGACTTGAGTCGTGTTTCTAAGCCCAGCTGGTTACAATTCGGCTTCCCGCTGATGTGGCAAACAGATGTGTTGGAAATCTTGCGGATATTGACAAAGCTTGGCTGCAAAGATAAACGAATGCAAGAAGCAATAGATTTGGTAATCTCTAAGCAAGACAATCAAGGTAGATGGAAATTAGAAAGTACTTTTAATGGCCGCTTCCAAGTAAATATCGAACAGAAAGGCAGACCAAGTAAATGGATCACCCTAAACGCTCTGAGGGTGTTGAAGAGATTTTATAGTTAAAGTGGCACAGTGGATTTACGAAAGGAACTTTAGAATGAGTTTTGAAGATTTATTTGGAGCTTCGAGCAGGATTTGAACCCGCGACCTACAGTTTTTTCGGCTTGTCCGCGCAAATGCTTACGAAACCGTTGCTCTACCAGCTGAACTATCGGGAGCACTTAGATAACTAGGATAGTGAAGGGACAAACCCTGTTTTAAAAAGTTTGGTGATTTAAAATTATATTGATTTTTAAATAGGCTGAACCTATTATTTGAGTTAGAGACTTAATCATGTGCATCGAAAGTGTGGAGAGGGCGGCAGTTGAGTCGCATAGTTTTTGGGACGGATGGTTGGCGGGGGGTGATTGCCCAAGACTTCACCTTCGACAACATCAAAGTGGTTGCTCAAGCCTTGGCTGATTATGTTGGGGTGCATGGTCTGGGTCAAAGGGGGTTAATTGTGGGTTACGATACCCGATTCCTATCAGACATGTTTGCCAAAAACTTCGCTGAAGTGGTGGCCAGCAACGACATCCCTGTTCTTTTAGCTTCTAAGCCGACTCCCACGCCCGTGGTCTCCTTTGCCGTAAAAAATCGGGGTGCTGGCGGAGGAGTGGTCATCACTGCTAGTCACAACCCGCCCATGTACAACGGGGTAAAGTTTAAGCCGGAGTACGGGGGTTCAGCCCTCACCCACATCACTAAGGAGATTGAAAGCCTCCTTTATCAGAGTCCCGTGAAGCACGATGAGGAGAAGGCGAAAAGATACGTTGAGAGGGGGGATTTAGAAGCGGAATATTTCCATGGTGTGAAGAGGCTGGTGGACTTGCGGCTCATCGGAGACGCTGGTCTCAAAATTGTTATCGATGCCATGCACGGGACCGGAGACAAAATCTTGGAAAGGCTGTTATCCCATGTAAAATGCGAGGTAAAAACTGTTCGCTCCAAGCCTGACCCAACGTTTGGTGGAGTGAAACCGGAACCTATCCCTCAAAACCTGCAGCCTCTTATAGATAGGGTTGTTAAGTGGGGTGCCGACATTGGGCTAGCCACGGATGGAGACGCTGACAGATTTGGAGTTGTCACCTCTAGTGGGAAGTTTGTCACACCCCATGAAGTTTTAGCACTGCTCATTCTGCATTTGCATCAAAATCGAGGATGGAAAGGCGGGGTGGTTAAAACAGCATCTGTATGCAACATCGTAAATATGGTGGCTGAGAAGCTGAGTTTGCCAGTTTACGAAACGCCCGTGGGCTTCAAAAACGTGTGCGAACTCATGCTTAAGGAGGACGTTTTAATCGGCGGTGAGGAAAGCGGAGGTATGGGCTTCAAAAACCATGTACCGGAGCGCGACGGAATTCTGGCATCCCTCTTCATCTTAGAAATGATGGCGATGAAAAGAAAAAGCCTCGAGGAAATCTTATTTGAGTTGAGAAGGGAGTTTGGCGAAGTTCATTACGATAGGATCGATCTTTCCTACGACAAGCCCGACCGCATGAGCCTCATCCCCAACTTGCAGTCTCAACCGCCACTTCAAGTCTGCGGCTTAAACGTGGAGAAGATCACTACCTATCAAGGGGTTGAGGTTACCAACGGAATCAAGTTCCAGCTTGACGACAAAAGAAGCTGGCTTCTGGTACGAGCGTCGGAAACTGAGCCTGTAATCAGAATCTATGCAGAGGCAACCAGCGACGACATGGCCCATAAATTGTTGATGCACGGCCAGCGGTTGCTGAAGATAGACGGTTAAGGGTTACAAATTCTCTAGAGGTTTTTCCATTTTTAAGGCGCGGATACGGTTTGATGCCTCTCGAGCAGACTTTGCTTGGGCGACCTTCTTCGCTTTGCTCAAGATGAGTCGAGCCTTACAGTGGGGGCATCGCCTCGTTTTCTGATGAGTTTTAGCCAGTAGAAATTGTCCGCAGTTATAGCATACGATCACGATGTACATTTAGTTAGTCTCTGCTTATCTTTATCTTGATAAGTACTTTATAGATGAATCTATAGAAGACAAGACAACAGTAGCGCATCCATGTTATTAGTAGTGTTATGTTGCGTTCGCCTTGGAAGAAAAAAGAGGAGGATAGGTTATTTTTATTTTGTATAGCGTTTTCTCAGAGCTAGGTACAATGCTGCTGCAAGGGATATATCTCAGTAATCCCTCTCTTTTTCTATTTTAGAGCGCCTTCATAGCGGTCTGATTCTAATTTTCTTTTCTGTAGCTATTATTATGTTTCCGTAAATGGAGTCTGAATGCTTTTCTATGATGTGGCGTATCATTCCGATTTTGCTTTCAGCGGTTTCTCTTCTTAGCCTTAGGAATATTATGCTTGGTGGTCTGTAGGTAGCGGCGAGCCATCCGAAGTCTTTGTCGTTGGTGATGATTACGCGATTTTCTTCTTTGGCTTTCTGTATGACTTCTATGTCTTCGGCTCCTCTCATGATTTCTATAACTGACACGGCGTTGAAGCCCATCTGTTTCAGTTTTTCGGAGACTTTTGTGCCTGTGCTTTCGTCGACTAAAAACTTCAGCAAAATAGCCTCATTCCGCCGTTACAGGGTACACTTCCTCTTTACCCATGAGTTTTGCAGCGTAGAGCAGTGCAGCCGTTATGTCATCTTTTGTTAGGTGGGGATAATCTTTGAGAATGTTTTCAGTAGTTAATCCTTGAGCTAGTAACCTCAATACTTGTTCCACGGGGATTCTGGTGCCCTTAATTACGGGTTTTCCAACCATGACCTTAGGGTCAATAACAATTCTGTTAAGAAGTTTTTCTTCTGTTTTCACAGCATCCTAACCCCAAATTCATATTTTCTTCCAAACTATTAAAGATTCTTTGCTCAAACAACACTTTCTACTGGTTTTTCCCCAAAGATAACTTTCGCAAAGTTGTCTTCATCGACGTACCCCCAAGGGAACCTCTCATGATTGCTCATTTAGTCGACAAATACATAATACATTAATGAATGTATGGAGACCCTGAAACGAAAAAATGTTATGACATTAACCAGGGAAGGCATTATGACTTAGTACAAACCTTGACTATTTTCACTGAGATAAATGGCATCCAAATCTTTAGGAAGCGAAAGTGTACAATTAACTCTCGCTGAAACGTTGAGCATTAATCCATGTTGTTATGTTGCATTTGCCTTTTTAGAGAAAAAAGAAAGAGGGTGGAGATAGGTGTTCTATTTCTTGTAGCGTTTTTTCAGGGCTAGGTATAGTGCTGCTGCAAGCGAAGTGAACACTGTAACGCTGAAGTTGAACTCTGGAACACCAGTTGGTGGCCCGGTTGGGGTTAGTGTGGTCTCGCTTGGTGGGACCTCGACGTTGCCGCCGACTAAGTCGACAGTTAGGGATTCTGATTCGTAGCCTGGCTTGGAAATCTCTACGTCGTAGGTGCCTGCTTGGAGGGTAAGCTCGGCTACTCCTTCGTCGTCGGTGGTATCTGAAACTGGGCTGTCGGGGTCTGGGCCAGTTGCTGTGACGGTCGCATCGGGGATGGGCAAGCTAGTTGTATCGTCGATGACAGTGACGGTCAGCGTGAATTCTACGACAACTGGGACGAACTCAAGTATGAGCACGCCCCATGCAGTATTCAAATGATCGTGTATGCCGGTTGGCATGGCAGTGTTGGACCAGTGTCCATCGACAGCTTGACTAGCAACGAGATAGTCTGCGTATTGATTTGCTCCGTTGTACCACTCGATTGTTGGAACACCCGCATAATTCACAATGGAGACTATTGGAAGTGGTATTGCTAATCTGCATGCTTTCATGACTGCGTACATGGCATAAAAGTTGCCGAAGTTGCTTCGCCAGCTAGAGGTTATAAGCCAGTCTCTTACTATGTAGCCTTGAGCCGCTACAACTCGTGGATCAGTCTTCGGCACATCACAAAGGGTTAAGGCCATAATTCCAGTTGCCGTCTCTGCAATGCTATTAACGTCAACTTTCCAGGTGTAACCAAAGGAACCGTACCAATAATTGGAGGTGGAATCTCCATCCAAGTTTTGAGTCCTGACTAGCCAATAGTTCAATAGCTCCGATTTAACCCAGTCAGGAGCGTTTATTCCCCACAGTTCAGCGGTTAACAATCCAAGAACTGGCCATTGGGTGTTCGAATTGTCGGCGTCCTGCGAGTTAAGATAGTATCTCCATCCGCCTCTTCCCCAGTTTGGAGCGTCTGCTTGAGCCCAAGCTAAACAATCCACCATGTCAACAACGATGTCGTAGTAAGTACGACCATTCACGTCGGGGGGTCCGGTAGTAGCAGTTCGCGCCGGCGCTTGAGAAGCCACGATTGCCATCAACGCCATTGGAGACTCATAGGTTGGACGGCCCCCCGGAGAATAGTAAATGTATATTCCTTTTCCGTTTGCATTTGTGTCTGGGTTACCAGCAGGTTGTGGAGGCACCGCTACAACATATGCTTTTGTAAAGAGGTAGTCTAGTCCTTTTCGTACAACATCGACGTAGGGATCAACTAAGGGATCACCGGTGGGCAAGTGTCCATTGTTTTCGAAAGCTAAAACGGCCGTTGCGGTGCAAGCAACTGTATACCAACTGTCTCCCCAGTGACCATCTGGAGCCTGAGTTGCGGCCAGATAGGCAAGACCAGCAGCAATTGCGTCGTTTATCTCCGTTTCAGTAGCTGCCTTCGCGCTGGGAGTGCCCAAAGCCATTGCCAATACCATGAGGAGCGTCATAGTCAATAGAAACTCTTTCGTAGTCCTTTTCATTCTTTCCTTCTCCTAAATTTTAAATCAAGCACTCCAATATCGGTGGAGGACGACGACCTTTAAGCATTATGGACCACTAATTCACCAATATGAATCTATAATCTATACAGTATCTAAACAAAAACAAAGGAAGGAAATTTTCCGTTTGCGAGCCCCCTCACTGGTTGTGGCATCCGAGGGATCAGAGTCGCAAGGGAAGTAGAAGGCATCCGAAAAGTTGTTGTGAACAACACTAGCCCAGGCGGCTAAACTGCCAAACTCAACATTGAACGCCTGCTGAGGCGAAAAGCTTTTCCTCTATACGCTTTTAATTGTTGTAAGAGGACATAAATAAATGAGTGACTCGTCCTTCCTCGGTCTTACAACCAAGTATTTTAGACAAAAGGGCTATGAAATAGAGAGAGACGTGATCCTAGAAGGCTTTTCTGGGCTACCACGAAAGTTTGACCTTTTTATTCGTAAGGGCAGCGAACAACGCCTAGTCTGGATCAAGGACTGGAAACGAACCGTCGGCGTCAACATGATCATAAACGTGGACAAGGCGGCTGCAGACGTAGGCTTCCCCAACCCAATAGTAATTTCTGAAAAGTTTAGCGGGCACGCAAAAGCGTACGCCAACCGAAGGGGCGTTACGTTGCTTATGAAGCGTGAGATCGTGCGAAGACTGGGATAGATTCAAAAGTCTTTTAGGAATTCTTGTAGTCGCCCCTCCGCCTCCAGTTTCCCCAACCAGTCCACTGTTCCGACCCAGCATTTCTTTTTCCCTTCTAGCACTGAGATTATGTGTTCCACCACTTCCTCGATGGTTCTTCCACTAACATCGACCTCGCACACTTTATCGAGACCACACGCCCTTACTGCTTCCCAAAGACAGACATCCAAGATTTCAGCGGCGAGGTTTTCCCAAAGCTTTTTTCCCTTAAACCCTCGATCCTCCATTGCCCGTTTTAGCTCGTCCGGGTCTCGCCTAAGAACGAAGACTAAGTGGACATCTTTCGCTGGCACAACGTCAACCGCTAAATGACCGTCGATTATGACGTCATGCTCACAACTCCTTATGATCTTCTGCACCCGCTTTGAAACTCGGTCTGTATTTGCGATCAGGGTTCCCCTTGCTACGTCCACTCCACTGATCAACTTTTCTCGCTCAATGAACTCTGTTAAGTTCACGTGCCCCGCGTTTAGCCTAGAAGCGAGTGAACGAGAGACCACAGTCTTCCCCACGCCCGGAGTGCCCGTGACCAGAATAACTCGCTTAAACCCCTTCACCCTCTCTAACAATCTTACTCACTTCTATTTATCAAAGTGTTGCTGGTCCGGGAGATATATCATGATGAAATCTTCTGGTAGGACCGCGATTCGACTATGATGATTAAAGCTAGTCTCGTGGACTTATATCTTCCCTCTGCCCTCTAGAAGACCGTTATGAACAAGATACCAAATACAACCATCACTGCCCCAATCAAGAGCAAGGAAGAGACCTTCTCCAGTTTCTTGAGGAAAAGATGTGCGAACAAGAGGACGAAGATTGTCTCAGTGTTTAGTATGGGAACAGCAATCGAAACATCGCCATATTTTAAGGCGTAGTTGCTGCAGAGCATCCCAAAACACGTGCAAAGTCCACCTTTCCAGAAGAGATGGAACGTCCGCTTACTTACTTCAGTTGTAACTCGAAAATCTCTTGAAAGAATCCAAAGGAAAAGGTAGATAAACAGTGAGACTGAGTAACCTATTGCAACTCCAATCACAGGTTCACTGTATACATTCAAAGCCATTTTCCGTACCACAAGCCCTGATCCAACGAAACAAATATTGGCAAACGGATAGACAAAGGAAACACTAGTCACTTTTTTCGCAGCATCTCCTCCATGAATAGTACTCCTTTCTATCATTGTAATTCCTGAGATCGCGATAAATATCCCGATCCAGACTACTAGAGTTGGATGTTCATCCAGCAGAAAGACGGCTATTAGGGAGCTGACTATCGGGTATGCAGCAACGATAGAGGAATTTATTGAAGCCCCTAGTTCTTTCATCCCTCTAAAATACACAAGCCTCGAAAAGCCAGGAGCTAAAGCACCTGATAGAACGAAAAGTAGGATTCCATTTAGATTGATGGTTTTCAGAGGAAAGATAATGAGAACCAGTATCCAAAAGATAATTACCCCAATGATAGTGGTAACAAGCGTGACCGAAACAAAGTTGGATTCATCAAATCCCTTCCTAATGGAAATAGTACTAAGGGCAAAGAAAACGGCACCCATAAAGGCGAGGAATATTTCAGCAATCAACTAGGTCGCCTTGATGAAATTAGTCATCCCTTTCTGGTTTATTAAAGAATTGGTTTTAATGAACATAGAAGCTATCAGAGTCCTAATGAGGCGTTTCCAGAAGGACTGTTATCTTGGAAGATAAATTCTGCGAAATATGAGAAGAGAACACTAAAAGAGAGCAGAGGCAGAAACGTTGCTTCCGCTTTTGATGATTATCTGCTCAGTTCGAGTGAGGAGAATCCGTTTAATAAGCTTCTTGTCAAAGATATTCTTCGCCTCAGGATTATTAACCTCGGAGTTGATGAATTCTGACTAAGACGAAACGCCTTTTGGAAGGTGGTAATCTTCTGGGCTTATGACCGTTTTTCAGCGTTATCCAATCTGATTCAAACTAGGGTATTTTCACTTTCTGGAAAACCAATATTTATAACTTCACGCCAGTTCTTAGCATGCACGCTCTCTTCTAAATTTACTCAGACCTTCTTCCATCTTGTTCATTGCCTTTTCTAAATAATCCATCGGGAGGAAGAAGTTGAGTCTGAAGTGGCCCTCTCCGTTCATTCCGTACCATGTTCCCGGCCGGACGTATAGTTTTGCTTCTTTTAATAGGTACTCGGCTAGCTCTTGCGATGTTATGCCGAAGCTTTTCACATTAGGCCACGCCCAGTAATGCCCTCTGCAAGTGTTTGGAATCACTCCGTCTATTTCTCCAAGCCTCTTTTTGAGGTAATTTCTTTTTTTCCTGAGTTCCGCGCACCTGTGATCAACCCATTTTCTGCGCTCTTTTCGGTTCTCATCACTTAGGATTGCGTGTGCGAAGTATATTCCTGGAGCAACTGCGCCGTCATTGACCCATCCTTGAAATTGACCCGCAGCCTCACAGAAATCCTTGTTTGCCACCATAAATCCGGTTCGCCAACCGTGCAGGTTGTACATTTTGGAAAAAGATGAGCCTAAAATCGCGCTTTCTTTCATGCCTGGGAGCGCTGCTATACAATTCAGTTTGTAACCTTCATCTAAGACGAATTCTTCAGCGACTTGATCGTGAAAAACCATAAAGTCGTATTTTCCTGCTAGTTCTGCTATAGCCTTGAGGTCATCTTCGGTGTAGAAGAAGCCAGAAGGGTTGTTAGCGTTACTCATCATTAAGAGCCTTGTCGTGGGATTTACCCTACTTTCCAGCGCCTCAACGTCGAAGTGCCACTCCCCATTTTCTTCTTTAAGCGGCACCGGAACAGGCTTTGCTCCCGTGGAGGCCACTTGAGCAGCATACGTTACGTAATCAGGATCCATTACCAGCACTTCATCTCCAGGATCCGCGATCAAACGTGCAGCTGCGTCGCACACGAAGGCGCCGCCAACGCAGTAAAGAATCTCACTAGCTGCATCAATTTCCAGTCCATACTTTTCCTTGTACTCTTCCGCTATGAACTGCTTCATTTCACTCTCTTTCTTGACCACGTCTTTGTATGTTCCAAGACTGCCTTTCACCGATTCCATCAACCACTCAGGCGGGTCTGCCCATCTTAACTCACCGTTTTCCCCGACAGTCTCCTCTAATCCATCGGTGAGGTCTATAATCCTCTCACCCTTCCTTTTAATTTCACTCGCGATATTTTTTAGCCTATAACGCCCCCATAGCTGATTTACCGCACTGTAGCTGTGATTGAATAATATAGATCTTTTATAATTAACGGATAACAATTTCACGTTCAACCTTTTATCCAAGTATTCTTTCCACATCAAATTCACCATGGTCGCTAGTAGTATCAGAGTACCATATTTATATTTTTCCATTGGAGACCTCAGTTTCTAGAGAAGTTCAAAGGGATTATGCTGAATGATTCGAGTTGAAAGTAAAGTCATAAACAGAAAAGACCTTCCGTGCGCTTCGCATTCTGAAGATCATTGAAGTCCAGAAAAACAGCCCAGCGCGTATATGTGAGATAATCTCAGTAAAATGATCAATAAAATTACAGATTTATTGTAGGATTTTTCCACTAACCCCTTGAACTTTTTTGGTTGGAGAACCGCTGTTATGAAAGACTCATTGAGACGGCTGTTTCCAGATAATATATTAACTTTCTATAGACTTTTTTGGTCAGTTTTTACTCTTGCTTTTAGGAAATCCTCAATCGCTCATGCTAAGTTTGGTACACTGGTGTCAGAAGATTTCTATATTTTGGTATTTTGCCGATAACTACTTTAAAGTATAGGTCCAACATTTTCATTGTTACTTCTCCAGGGATTCCTTCTCCGATCGTAAAATGATCAATGGATATAACTGGCGTAACTTCTACAGCCGTACTGCAAACGAATACCTCGTCAGCGTAATATAGTTCAGTTTTATCTACAGTTCTCTCTAAGACCTCCATGCCCAATTCCTCCTTCGCAAGTGTGATCAGTAGGTCTCTTGTAACCCCTTCAATGATATCCTCTGTGACCGATGGAGTAATTAATATAGTACCTCTTCGTAGAAAGAGGTTGGCTGCAGTTGCTTCTGAAACCTTTCCGTTAGCCGTCAAGAGGATAGCATCGTCGAAACCAAGCAAATGGGCTTCCATCCTCACGTTTAAATAACCGACGTAATTGCCACACGTTTTAATCCTTGGAGGCATAGCTGAGTCGGATATCTTCCTCCAACTGCTGACGCAACACTTTATTCCATCCGTCATCTTCTTCATTCTTTCTGGTCTTGGAGTTCGTATAGGAAAGATCGAAATTTCGGTTGGAGTACCCTCAAGCGCGACAAGACTCCACTCACCTCCGCGATACACTATAGGTCTTATGTAGACATCCTCTTTGAAGCCATTCTTTTTCACGATGGTTATGATTGCGCTTTCCGCATCCTCTCTTGAAAAAGGGATTTTCATTCTGTGAAAAGCTGCTGACTTGAAAAGTCTATTTATATGTTTCCTTAGGCCAAAAATATTCAGTTCATTTTCCTCTGGTTCCCAGTATCCTCGTATACCCTCGAATACACCTGCACCGTATTGAACTATGGGAGCTGAGACGTGAACAGTTGCATCATCCCACTCAATGATCTTTCCATTCATCCAAACATACTTTGTCCCTTCCATTTCACAAAACCTTCCTGTTTTTAGTTATTTTAGTTTTTACCAGCCATATAAAGCGCTTTCTCTGGATTGACAGCGTGGAGGACTCTTGTATACATCACCATTGAATTTGCTGGTGCTCTTGCCAGTTAAAGTGGCTTCCTGAATAAGTCCACTACCTCTGCCACAATGTCCCCGAGAAACACAACTTTTACCTAACTTCATCTTGAAGCGGACTTCACTTCCTCTACCTGGCCCGAGGTACCCTGATGCTATGCCAGAGATTCTTGCAGCTGCTGGAGTTGTGCCTGTTAAAGCCGTACCTTTTACATTCGTGCTTATGTCCTTCTCTGTTTTGACGTATTGTGTGTCAAAGCAAGCAGCCATATCCATCACGGCTTTATTCACTAGACACAGCGACTATATGCGAACAGAGAGTTTTATGCTCGTGGCTACAGCTGTCAACGGTGTTGATCATCCAACAACGAATGTACTATTGCGGTTACGGATTTGTTCACAATTATCGTCTTGGTCTAAGCCTATAACCGTCTGGTGGGCGACGTTACGCTTTTATGGGAAGCTCTTCGACGGCCTCCCTTATTCTGCTGAGGCCCTCCTTGATTTTTTCCTGAGAATACGCTAATGAAACTCTCAGGTATCCTTCTCCACCATCTCCGAAAACTGTGCCTGGGTAGAGAATGACGCGGCCCTTCCTCAAGATATGCATTGCGAAGTCGAAGGAAGATATGCCGAAGAATTTTATGCTTGGAAACGCGAAGATAGAGCCCGCCGGCTTCAAGCACTTTATTCCGGTTATCTTGTTTAGTCCATTAACGAATAATTCTCTCCTTTTGTGATACTCTTCCATCATCTTCTGAAGCTCCGTTCTCGCGATGTCCCGATTGGTTAAAGCCGCTAGAGCGGCTTTTTGAGATATCGCGTTGGCGCTGAGTGTTAAGCTGGTGGTCACTTTTCCTATTACACTTGACAAACTCTTATCGGCCGTTAGATATCCTATCCTCCAACCCGTCATGCAATAGGATTTGGAGAAGCCGTTTATTGTTATCGTTCTGTCTTCCATGCCCGGGAAAGATACTATGCTAAAATGTTTACGCCCTTCGAAGATGATCTTCTCATATATCTCATCTGAAACGACCAACAGGTCGTGTTTTACCGCTATCTCGGCTACCTCTTCGAGGTCTTCCTTTCTAAGAGCAGACCCTGTTGGATTGTCTGGTGAAATCAGAACAATCATCTTTGTCCTTGAAGTTATCTTCTTTCCGATGTCTCTTGGGTTGATTCTGAACTCATTCTCCTCCTTAAGCGGAACTGCAACCGGGATTCCTCCAGCCATTTTCGTTAGGAGAGGATATTGGTATGTGGGGTCCGGAACTATCACTTCATCACCATGATCAACGAGTGCCAGAATGGTTCCAACCATCGCTGGTGTGCACCCAGCTGTTACTATCACTTCGGATTTGGGGTCGGCCTCTATGCCGTTATCCTCTCGAAGTTTTTCGGCTATTGCTTCCCTTAACTCCGGCAACCCCGTCGGTGGAGTATAATGCGTATATCCTTCATCCATGGCCTTTTTGGCCGACTCTGTTATGTGCTTTGGTGTTGGAAAGTCCGGATCACCGACCGCCAAAGACACCACATTTTCTGATTCTAACGCAAGTTTTCTGAATTCCACCAGAAGATCTTTTTTGTAGGCGTTTACCCTGTCTGCGAATATCTTGTTCAAAATGGTTCCTCTCGATAATTGAGCTATTAATAGCATGGACACTATATAAAAATGCCTAATTATTTGTAAGCAGACGGCTTCAAGCAACACACATTTTCTTGGTTTATCTCTTCTAAGTTTATTTTTAATTAGATATTAATCCTTATGGGCATGCGATATGTGTTTTACTTGCCTATCAAAAGTTTTGATTAAAGAGAAGGTTACAGGACATGGCCAGTAGAGCGCTTTTTGAAATTTAAATGGCGGCAATGCTGCCTGTTTTGGACCAGTTTTCGATCTTTCGCGAATTCCACTCCAAGCAGTAAAATATAAAAGTATCTAAAGAGGAGACATACTAGGTTTCCACGATGGGTCTGCGGGAATATGCTATAAAGCGGATACTCACGCTGATCCCGACGGTATTAGGCGTAACGGTGATCTGCTTCATGATAATACGTTTGATCCCGGGAGACCCTGCAATCTATTTTGCTGGAGAAGGGGCAACTCTTGAACAGCTTGAGCAGATAAGAAAAGCTATGGGTCTGAAAGAGCCCCTCTACGTTCAATACGGGATATGGATACAACGTATCTTAGTGGGCGAATGGGGACGTTCAGTTTTGGATGGAACACCTATCTATCCGCTTTTGATCCGTAGACTCGAAGCAACCCTGCAGCCGACGGTCTTCAGCATGTTGATAGGCGTACCGATTGGGATCGTCCTCGGGATCGTTTCCGCTTTAAAGAAGGGTACTGTAATTGACAACCTTTGCAGGCT
>Ga0315314_1002259_pt1 | contig 16082 bp, 15 predicted proteins | sample TDP9_MG_FD_203631 | JGI IMG/M metagenome (GOLD analysis project Ga0315314, IMG submission 203631) | Freshwater sediment microbial communities from Lake Towuti, South Sulawesi, Indonesia - TDP9 | ecosystem: Environmental > Aquatic > Freshwater > Lake > Sediment | place: Indonesia: South Sulawesi...
TGGTTAAGGTGTATTTATACCTTAACATATGGAAACCGCCGTTGCACCACTCACTAAAATACTTCACAAGCATAGGTATTTAAGAATTATCACAATAATGTCTAGAAGAATAATCCCTTCTTTAAGACCAGAATTGCTGCAGACTTGTTATCAAATCTTATTTTCTCAAATAGGAATCATACTGAGCCCTTGTGGCTACCAATGACTCTCAAGGCTTCGATAACTCAGAACGGCGCCGTGCTTCTAGGCAGCCACGTGGCCTGCGACTCGCATGACGACTCTCGCCCCATACGAGTTGTGACTCATGCACATTACGACCATGTTGGCGGACTTCATCAGAGTCTTCAGAAGTGTCAAGCTGTAATCATGACTCCAGCCACAAGAGACTTGTTGAGGGTCATGCATGCGCAATCGTTCTTCAAAAAGGGAAATATTGAAGCCGTAAATTATGGCGAAGCTTTGGCGTTCACGGATGAGCGACTGATTCTCCACCGTGCCGACCACATTCTGGGCGCAGCTCAAGTGCTGGTTGAAGACAAGGAGGGAACCAGAATTGTTTACACCGGTGATTTTCGGATGTCTAACACGCCCGTTTTGGAAGCTGATGTTTTAGTTTTGGAAGCAACCTATGGAAACCCGTGTCAAGTTCGCCCATTTCGAAAGATCGTGGAAAATGCTCTGATATCGCTTGTGGAATCCGCCCTAAGAAATGGACCCGTATACATTTTTGGTTACCATGGGAAACTGCAAGAAGTTATGCAGATCCTTCACACAAACCGTGTAACTGCGCCGTTTATTGCGACCGAAAAAGTTTTTCAAATGTCAAAGGTCTGTGAACAATATGGTATGCACGTTGGAAAACTTCTGTCGGCAGGCGGAGACGAGGCAACTGAAATTATAGAAAGAAACGAGCCACATGTGGTCTTTTATCACATGAATGCAAAGCGGCATGTAAATAAAAACGGGTTTCGTATCTGTGTTAGTGGCTGGGAATTCAGCGGTCCAAAACGCCAGATAGGTGAAAATGAGCATGTTGTTGCCTTGAGTGACCACGCTGATTTCAAGGAATTGCTCAGTTATGTGAAAGAGAGCAGGCCAAAACTGGTTATAACGGATAATTATCGTGTTGGTGACGCAAGGGGATTGGCTCGAGAGATTGAGAAGAGGCTCGGCATTCCAGCGAGAGCTTTGCCGGAATGGAAAAAATTGGAAACCGCGCGACCTAGGAGACAGGTGCAGTTAGCTCTTTTCTAGAAGGATAATTGTTGAGACAAGAATGGTTAAGTCTTAGTTGTATATTTTTAGGTCGCATTGAGGCATTCAGATGGTGTCTTTGAGGATTAGGCAATTCGTTCAAGGGCGAGACGAAGCTGTTTGGATCAGCGTGTATAATCAAGTGTTTCAGGAATTTGAAGAATTCAGGAACATAACGGTTGATGACGTGTTGACAAGCGAGAAGTCTCCTACCTTTGATGCTGCAGGAATGTTCATCGCTGAGCTTGACAATGAACCTGTGGGAATCGTCAATGCGCATGTTGACAAGTTGAGGGAGGAGAAAAAGGGATTCATACGTATGTTAGGAGTCGTTCCGGAGTACAGACGGAGAGGTATTGGGCGAGCATTGGCAGAGAAAGCGATTGAAAGCTTGAAACAGCGTGGAATGAACGCGGTTGAAGGTGGCGGGGTGATGGACAAGCCTGGAGTAATTAGGCTCGGTGAAGGCCTAGGCTTCAAGCGTGTAAGGGTTTTCAGTTTAATGAAAAGAAGTTTGGGGAATATCCCTTCAGGTGTTGGGGAAAGTCGAGATGTTGAGCTAAGGAAATACCAGAAGGGTTCGTTTGAGGATTTGAAGCTTCTGAATTGGTTATCGAACGAAACCTTTAGAGATCATTACAATTTTAGACCTGGCACGGTTGAGGAAGCTCGATACTTTTTGGAGCAGGACCCCATTTTCAAAGAGCAAGATTGGCTTATCACTAACTTGGAGAACTCACCAGTGGGCTACATCGGATTGGGTATAGACCCAAAATACAACCAGGAGAAAAATGCGAAAGTAGGCTGGATATTAGACATAGGTGTTCTAAAACCTCACAGGAGAAAAGGAATAGGCGCAAGACTGATGATTGAGGGCATGAAACTGCTGAAGGCCAAAGGCATGACCGAAACCATGCTGGGCGTAGACGACCAAAATCCTACAAAAGCATTCAAACTGTACGAGAAAGTAGGATTCAAGGTACAACGCAAAGAAGTAGCATATCAAAAAGCAATTTCGTAGGCTTCAGGTCAGCGCTCTCGTTTTCCTTGTATGTAGTCTTCTACCCATTGTTTTGCTTGGTCGTCTGGCACCTGCACCGGCGGGTGCTTGAACGCATAGGCTGACACCCCAGTTAATGCCCCGCTTATTCCTCTGTCCAAAGCTATTTTTATGGCTCGTAAGATATCTATGACTACGCCGGCGCTGTTAGGTGAATCCTCAACTTCAAGTTTGACTGTAACATTCACTGGTCGATCGCCAAATTTCCGCCCTTTAACTAAGATGTAACAGATTTTCTTGTCACCTAAGAAAGGCACGTAGTCCGACGGCCCTATACGAGTCGGAACCTTGTAGGGTAGCAGGCTTGTTACAGCCTCTGTTTTGCTGATTCTTTTACTGTGAAGCCGCTCCTCCACCGTCATGTTGAGAAAGTCGGTATCGCCGCCTAAGTTGAGCTGATAAGTCTCGTCAACTTCAACGCCTCTGTCCACGCACAATTTGACAATGTTACGATGCAGAATTGTGGCGCCCAACTGACTCTTTATGTCATCTCCAGCCACAGGTAAACCAGTCCTTTCAAATCTCTTCGCCCAAGTAGGGTCAGAAGCGATGAACTCCGGAATGCAGTTTGCCAGGGCACACTTCGCCTTTAAGCAAGCTTCAGCATAAGCCCTACACGCCTTATTACTTCCAACCGGAATAAAATTTACGAGCACATCTGCCTCAGCCTCTCGCAGAACTTCAGCCACATCCATAGGCTTCATTTCCTTTTCATCATACGTGTAGAACGGCTCCTTCATGTGAGGTGCAACACCATCGAGAATCGGACCAGACATAACCTTCACACCAGTCTTAGGCACTTCAGCGAACTTGGCACAGCAATTAGGCTCAGCCCAAATAGCCTCAGCCAAGTCCTTTCCAATCTTCTGCTTGTTCACATCAAAAGCGGCCACAAACTTAATGTCACGAACATGATAACCGCCAAAACGGACGTGCATCAGCCCTGACACAGTTGCCTTTTCCTTCGCGTTCTTATAATATTCTACGCCTTGAACCAACGCTGATGCACAGTTTCCAACACCGGCAATGGCAACACGAACCTTTTTCTTTGGCAAGTTTGATTCCCCAGTTTATACCAACCGCATACTCAACCCAAATCCTATTAACCTTACGCACGCAGAACCAAGCTCTTCAACAAAGTTTAATGCGAACGCCGTTCAATTGGCTGCCCAACACTATCGTCTTTAACACCCCCTGCTGCTTCCTTTAGACTAAACAAGAACAAAAAAAACACGTTAGAAGCCATAGTGCAGAAAGATTATAAGCGTCTCATTGATTATTCACTAACTTCAACAATTAAAGCGTGCCATTCACATTGTCAAAGAAGAATGTTGAACTGAGAATTAAAGAACTGCAAACCAAGGCCGCCACCATAAAAGACCTTCAACTGTCTTTTGGACGATTAATAACGGAAACATGGACCGAACAGATGGGTCCGACGCCATTTCCGGGTATACTCGACTTAAGAGATTGGGACCACATGCTCCTTCAAAGATACAAGCCACTTTATATGCCTCACAGCGATGTCTGCGAGCTCTGCACAATGGGCAAATGCGACCTGACAGCTGGGAAAAAAGGCGCCTGCGGAATAGACATAAAAACACAACAGTCACGCCTAGCTTTATTGACCGCTGTTATCGGAGCTGGGTGTCATGCTGCCCATTCGCGGCACCTGCTCGAACACGTAATCGAAAAATATGGTCCCCGATTTCCCTTGGACGTCGGTGGCGTAAACGTTGAGGTTGAGGCGCCGATAACCCGACTGGTCTGCGGCGTCCGACCAAAAACACTCAGCGACTTTGAAGAGGTTTTAGATTACCTTGAAAACCAAATTACACACTTGGTAGCTGCGCTTCACACAGGTCAAGAAGGCAGCAACATCGATTTTGAATCTAAGGTGCTTCACGCTGGAATGTTAGACCATGTTGCATTGGAAGTCGGCGACATCGCCCAAATAGCAACCTTTGGTTTTCCCAAGGCAGATCCTGAAGCTCCTCTTGTGGAAATAGGTGGCGGCGTGGTTGAATCACAAAAACCCCTAGTGCTGTGCATCGGACACAATGTTGCCACAGCTGTTGAAATTGTAGATTATCTCAAGGCTAACAACCTGTTTGAAGATGTCGAAGTAGCTGGTCTGTGCTGCACCGCCCATGACGTAGCCCGATACAATCCTAAAGCCAAGATAATCGGGCCAATTTCGTGGCAGCTTAGGTTCATCAGAAGTGGCATGCCAGACGTAATAGTTATAGACGAACAGTGTGTCCGAGTGGACTCTTTCGCCGAAGCCCAAAAGATAAACGCGCCAGTAATAGTAACGCTGGATAAGATTTCTTTGAATTTACCTGACCGTACAAAAGACTCAGCCGACCAAATAGTAACAGACCTTGTGGATACGAAAGCTCCAGGTGCACTCATTCTCGACCCTGCTAAGGCTGGGGAAGTGGCTGTCAGAACAGCAATTCAGGTTGCTCCAAAACGACAGAAATTCAAAAGCATCCCAGATGTCACCGATGTCATCGAGAGAGCGAAGAAGTGCAATTTATGTCAGGAGTGCCGACGGGCTTGCCCTCAAGACTTAATAATTCCAGAAGCCATGAGAGCCGCGGGAGAAGGAAATCTCCAACAGCTAGCAGAACTGTACGAAGATTGCATTGGCTGTGGACGTTGCGAATACGTTTGCCCAGTTGCCATACCTCCACATACTTTCATTGTGAAAGCTGCTGAAGCACAGTTCAAGCAGGAGAAGTACAAAATTCAGGCTGGACGAGGTGGAATACAGGACACAGAAATACGGAATGTGGGTAGTCCTATAGTACTCGGCGAGATTCCAGGAGTGGTTGCATTCGTTGGATGCTCAAACTATCCCCACGGCAAAAGAGACGTTGCAGAAATGGTCGCCGAGTTTGCCAATCGTAGATACATAGTTGTCACCTCTGGCTGTGCAGCTATGTCTTCTGCAATGTACAAAAATGAAGAAGGACAGACAGTTTATGAAGCATTCTCGAAGAATTTTGAGGCAGGCGGTGTTGTAAACGTTGGCTCATGCGTTGCCAACTCTCACATCGCCGGGGCAGCTATCAAAATCGCCAGCATTTTCGCCAAGCGTAACATACGCGCAAACTATGAAGAGATAGCAGACTATATTCTGAATCGAGTCGGCGCTGTTGGAGTTGCCTGGGGCGCTTACGCGCAAAAAGCCTTCTCAATAGGAGCTGGATGCTGGCGGCTCGGAGTGCCTGTAATAGTTGGACCTCATGGGGCAAAATACCATCGCATGCTCTTGGGCAGAAAAGACCACGAAGAAGATTGGTACGCTTATGATGCCCGTACTGGAGACAGGGTTTTTGTAGGCCCTGCACCTGAACACCTGTTTTTTGCAGCCGAAACCAAAGAGGAAGCCATGGTCATGATTGCCAAGCTCTGCATGAGACCAAACGACACCACAAAAGGAAGGGCGATAAAACTAACAAATTACATTGACTTGCACAAGCGCCTCTACGGACTGCCACCTGACGACATTCATATGTTCGTACGCTCGCTGGCTGACGTTCCAATCACGATGAAAGACGAGGTCATTAGGATTCTTGACGAGAAAAAGTGGGTTGAGGGCAGAGTTCCAGACCCAACTCTTCTGCCTCGGATGATTCGAAAGAAGAAGGAGGGCGTATAATGGCGACGGTTGAAGCTTGGCAAAGAGCAGAAATCGCTGGACCTAGCAAGGCTAACGTCATCCCCAAGCCTGAAGTCTTCGTAGCCATGATGAAGAGGGCAAAACGTCCGATTTTTGTTGCTGGACACCATGTGGTTGAAGTGCCCGAAGGCGGCACATACATCGATTACATAATTCGCATCGCAAAGGCAGCCAATATCCCTGTCGTTGCAACCTCGCACATCGTAGGTGAGTTTATCAAAAGAGGTTTTCAACCAGCCGCATGGATGCCTGCAGTTGATATAACCAGCAGGCTTCAGGACCCATCGTGGATGGGGTTAGATAGCAATGGGCAATACGACCTCGCGATTTATACGGGCATTCCATACTACATGGAGTGGTTGTTGTTGTCTGCGTTCAAGCATTTTGCAACGCACCTGAAAACAATCTCTCTAGACCGATATTATCAACCGCAAGCTTCTTGGTCGTTTGGAAACGTGTCATATAAGGACTGGAGCACCTATCTTGAAACCATTGCTAGTCAGTTGGAGGTGAAGTAGAGTGTCAATGTTCCAAGACATCCCTGTTGATGTTGGAGTAGTCTATGAGGGAGAGAGAATTCGATTCAAGGACACTCAGGTTGAACTAGGCGGCGAGCGCATCGACACCAAGTTTGAGCTTGCAAGAGTAAAGGGCATGGACGAAATAGAAGACGGAAAAATCATAATTGTTGGACCCGACATTAAAGACATGGCGGTTGGAAGTTCCCATCCCTTCGGTATCCTAGTCGAAGTTGCAGGTAAACAACTTGAAGAAGGCTTGGAAGGAGTTGTTGAACGGCGAATCCACGCCTACTGCAATTATATTGAAGGTTTAATGCACCTCAATCAACGCTACGACATTTGGCTACGACTAAGCAAGAAATCCTTCGCAAAGGGGTTCAACTCGTTCACTTACATCGGGAAGGTTATGCAGAGATTGTTCAAGAGTGAACTGTCTATTATTGAAAAAATACAGATTACCTTCATAACTGGCCCTGAAAAAGTCAAAGAAATGTATCCTCAAGCATTGAAGATATACGATGCTAGAGACGCAAAAGCCCGTGGCATGAAAGACGAAGAAGTGGACAAGTTTTACGGCTGCAGCCTCTGTCAATCTTTTGCGCCCACGCACGTGTGTATCATCACGCCTCAGCGGTTCTCAAACTGTGGCTCAATTAGCTGGTTTGATGCCAGAGCTTCATCTCGAATTGACCCGAAGGGCATGCAGTATGAAATCGACAAAGGTGAGATGATAGATCCTGTTAAGGGAGAATATACAGGCGTCAATGAGCTTGTGAAGAAAAAATCGCTCGGAGAATTTAATCGAGTCTGGCTTTACACAGCCTTTGGTTATCCCCATACTTCCTGTGGTTGTTTTGAAGCTGTTGCCTTCTATATTCCTGAAGTCGACGGCTTCGGAATTGTTCATCGAGGCTATAAGGAAGTTACTGTGAACGGATTGCCTTTCTCAACTGTGGCTGACTCAACAGCTGGTGGCAGACAAGTAGACGGTTTCCATGGTTTATCCATCGAGTACATGCGGTCGCCAAAGTTCCTTCAAGCTGACGGTGGATGGAACCGGGTGGTTTGGATGCCTACAAGCATAATGGAGCGAATCAGAGACTTCATACCCAAGGAGTTGAGGGGCAAGATTGCAACCGAAAATGAGGCAAAAAATGTTGATGATTTAAAGAAGTTTCTCGAGCAGCAGACACATCCAGTTGTGGAACGCTGGAAAGCCAAGCCAGTTGAGGCTGTTGCTGAGGCGGTCGAAGCTCCAGCGGAGGAGAAAGAGGCTCTGGCAGGTGCACCTGTTATAGAATTGCCAACTCTGCCCATAACTACCGGAGGCTTAAAGATAATTCTAAAAGACGCAAAGATTCACGCCAAGAAGGTCATTATTCGAGCAGAGAAAACGGAGAAGAGGTGAGCATCGTGGTGGAGAAGGAAGAGGATAAGAAGACGTTTCTAAAATTCAGTCCAGAACTCTTTGAAATCTTGGGCAAACTTCAAGAAGTTGAACTTGAAGACGTGGATCTAGATGTTGGCGACTTGGAGATATGGCTTCAACCATCAGCTGTGGCAGCTACGCCCAAAGTTGTTGCGCCTCACACGGTAGTTACCAAAAAAGAGAAACCTACCACAATTATTGAAGTTGAATTTGTTCCTCCGATTGAGACCTATTCTGGCAGAATTGTTGAGGTTCAGTTGGGCGCCACAAAAAGTGACGGTGGAACACGCGGCAGATCAATTATGATTGGTGGAGAAAGGTCTCCTGCTTATTACTTGTTCGAGAACCCTACTCCTCATCCTCCTGCTATAACTCTCGATGTTTTCGACATGAAAATTCCCTTGGCTAAAGCTGTTAAGATGCATGTCGAAGAAGTTATTGAAGACCCAGCGGCTTGGGCAAAGCTTGCGGTCGACAAGTTTGGCGCAGAGATGATAACGCTCCACTTGATAAGCACTGACCCACTTCTAAAGGACACACCGCCCAAGGATGCAGCATTAACAGTAGAAAAAGTCCTTCAAGCAGTCGATGTGCCCATCGTAGTCGGCGGCTGCGGCGACCCACAAAAAGATATAAAAGTATTTGAAAAAGCAGGGGCAGTTGCCGAAGGCGAAAGAGTGCTGATCAGTTCGATTACTCGGGATATGGATATTGAGCGGTCTGCAAAACTTGTAAAAAAACATGGGCAAGTGGCTCTGGCTTTCACTTCAATGGACTTGAACCATGCGAGAGAGCTGAACCGTAAGTTGTACGAGTTTCTACCTAGGGAACAAATTATAATGGACACAACCACTGCCGCTTTGGGATATGGACTCGACTACGCCTTTACAATTATGGAACGCGCACGACTCTCAGCGTTGTTGGGAGACTCGGAGCTTCAACACCCATTATCGTCGGGGACAACCAACGCTTGGGCTGCCCGAGAAGCATGGATGAAGATGGCGCCTGAATGGGGACCGCGTGAACTTCGTGGACCAATTTGGGAAACAGTTACAGCGCTTACGCTGCTTTTGGCGGGCGTCGACGTTTTCATGATGATGCACCCTGCCGCAGTTAAAACGGTCAAAGATGTGATCAACAAATTGGCAACTGGTGCAACAAGGGGTAAACCGGAGCATATCACTGACTGGGTTACTATGAAGATTTAAAGCGAGTGTGGAAAACACAATGAGCGAAAAAGTGGGCGTAAAGGAGCTTAGCCCGATAGATGTTTACATGCTTCTTCCCAAAACGAACTGCAAGAAATGTGGCTTAGAGAACTGTATGGCTTTTGCAACAAAACTTGTCAATAGAGAAATTGCCCTTGAACTGTGTACACCGCTTCTGGAAGAGAAACAATATGTAAAGACATATCAAAAACTCTGGGACATGCTTAAGCCCCCGGTGAAAGAGGTTACAATTGGCGCAGGTGACAAAGCCATAAAAATCGGCGGAAAACTCGTAATGTATCGCCACGAGCTTACGTATCATAATCAAACACCCATTGCAATCGATGTGACTGATGGGATGTCCGACGAAGAGTTGGTGTTGAGAGTTAAGAAAACTGAGGGCTTCTCGTATATTTATATTGGTAGGGAATTAAAGCTGAACATGATTGCAGTGAGGTCAACGTCAAACGAACCGGAAAAATTCAAGGCCGCCGTGAAGAAAGTTGTCGAGAATACAAAGTTGCCGCTTATATTGTGTTCTTTTCATCCTGAAGTGCTTGAGACTGGTTTGATGGCTGCTCCCAAAGCTCGTCCATTGATTTATGCAGCGACTAAGGACAATTGGAGGGACATGGCTGAGCTTGCCCTCATGTACGATTGTCCCTTGGCTGTTTTCGCGCCTAACGACCTTAAACTTTTGAGGTCATTGACCAAGACTCTCGTGGAATATGGCGTCAAAGACCTTGTGCTTGACCCTGGGACGTTTCCGAATGAAGGGCTCTCTGATACTATTAGCAATTTGACCATGCTGCGGCGGACTGCGTGTCGAAAAGGCGACGATTTGCTCGGTTTCCCTCTAATTGGCACGCCAATAACGGCTTGGTTGGAGCATTCGGATATTCCAGAGATTAACATGTGGAACGAAGCCTACGTTGCTTCTATGTTGATTGCTCGTTACGTTGACGTACTTATCATGCACAGTGCTGAGGGATGGGTTCTTCTGCCAACAACTATTCTTAGGCAGAATATTTACACTGACCCTAGGAAGCCTGTGGCTGTGGAATCGGGAGTCAAGACTTTTGGGAAGCCTAACGAAAACTCGCCTGTTCTTATGACGACAAATTTTGCACTTACGTTTTACACTGTTGCTTCAGACATTGAATCAGCGGGCGTAGACTGCTACCTTGTCGTGGTTGACACTGAAGGATTAGCCGTCGACAGCGCAGTTGCGGGACGAAAGTTAACATCGGACAAAATCGCTGAAACCATCAAGGAGACTAAAATCGAGGAAAAAGTGAATCATCGAAAACTTATAATTCCAGGCAAAGCGGCCAGACTCAGCGGAGAAATCCAAGAGCTGAGCGGATGGGAAGTCTTAGTTGGCCCACGGGATTCTTCTGAGATTCCTAAGTTTCTGCAAGAAAAATGGCAGTAAGTTAAATTTCAAAAATGTTTTTTACGGGTAGGTGTGAGCATCTACGTCTATTTGTTTTTGAAGTTTCTTGATTTTTATCTCAATGTGTCTCGGAGACTCATCGGTTTCTTTAAGGGTTTTCAAAAAGCCTACCATCAAGTTTGCTAACGTTTCTTGTACGAAGTGGTTTAAAGGCAATTTATGGTTGTTAATCCACATTTCGGTTTCAAAATTCTTTTTCAAAACTCTATGCTTTGAACTCAAAACCGTCGCCTCACTGTTGGTTATTCATTGACTTTTTAATTGATAATGGTTTTGGTAAGTAAGTGGCAAAAAAATTGATTAGTCACCTCTTCCAATTTATCAGAAACCTAAGAATTAGTGAAGGCAAAAAAGCTGTTGGTTGAGGTGGAGTTTCAAGTTGGGGAAGGTTGAGGAACAGATTGCTGAGATTTTACAGAAATCGGGGAAGCCCATGACTCTGGTGGAAATCGCTGAGCAGGTTGGGAAGCCGCCTAAGAAAGTGTTTAGTCCTCTGCGAAAACTGTTTGAGGAAGGCAGAGTTAAATTCGACATAAAAAGCCGCACATATCAGCTTGCTAAAGAATAATACAGCCACTATCGCTTATTCTTGTTAGTTCTGTGTTGTAGGCTTCTTTCTATGCTGGGAAAATTTTTCGTTTGATTGGTTTTGTAATGGAAATATTGCTTTTAGTTTTTTCCTGTTGAACGTAGGAGAGGATTAGCACGCTGGTAGCTATCAAGAACATGAGCAACGCAGACACCTCGAAGGCTTTGTAGAGTAGTTTATTTTCGAAGAAGAATTTTGCAAGATGTCCAATGAGCAAAACCAAAGTGCTCATAAGTGACAAGATTAGAATGTCTCTGAATCTTTTTGATAGGATTGCTTTTGCTGTTCCAATGGCAAAGATCGTATATGGATTTAGTTTCTGAGTCTTCAGAATCACGTAGGTCATGAAAACTACTGAGACAACAAAGGCTGAAAGTGAGACGGTTGCGGTTATTTGATAGAATAACTCAAGAGTCAATTACTATGGACTCCTTTTAGCAAAACGTATGCTAAAGTTATTTGGCTAAATACTATAAAAGAGAAGATGATTAGCACGAAGGTCTCTTCAAACAATTCTTCGTAAGTCGAGAAAAAGAACAGTTCCAGAATTTCCCCTAAAAACCAGACCAGAAAGCTCAAAATAATAAAGATTAGTCCAACTGTTGCTGCTTTCCAGTGAAATAGCAGAATGTTTTCAATGAGTTTGAATTTCTTCGCCGCGATTGCCAGTGAAACTAAATTTGCAAAAAGCCCCAGTAAAATTAAGAGTTGGGTGAGGGTCAGATTAGACTACCGCATTGCCTTTTTTGATTCAGCTAGAAATGTAGACTCCTAGTGTTCTTATATGATTTATGAAGGGCAAGTCTGTATTCAAGTGGACTCAAGTATCAACTAAGTGAAAATGACACGTTAGTTTGTTCAAAAGAAGTAGCAGACGCCTATACGCCTTCTTCTTCTGGCTTTGTTTATTGCTCAGTTGTCGTCATCAAAGAACGCTCAGAGCCGACGACTTTCAAGAAGCTTTGCTGATGAGTTTATTTTTTCTCTTTTTCTTGCTCTGAGAAGGGTTTGCGGTAGCGTTTCAGATAGGTTTCCTCGTCTGGAAAGACCGACTTTATCGCCTTTATTCTGTTGCGAGCGTTAATGTTGTTCAGCATGGTTAAAACATCAAGTGGATTAGTGAACTTCTCGTTTTCTCCGTTTTTGCGTTTTCTTCTCACTTCAATGCAGTTGTCAACCATGCAGTGTAGAACGCAGGAGGCGCAATAGATGCACAGGTCTTCGGTAACGCCAATTTCGCCCGCTTTCCAGTAAAGCGCTTTTGTTGGACACACTTTTATGCAGAACTGACATTCGACACCCTTACAGGTTTTCATATCAATCTTGATGTTACCCTCTTCAAAAAACTCTTTAACCCCAATGGATTTGAGAAGCGCCTCTCTCTTCGTCTTCTTCTTCGCCTTGGAAGCCTCGAGGAGAACCTTAAAAATGTCCATGCTTGGCTTTTCGTTTCGTTTTTCAGCCATTCTTAAAACCTCCTCAGACTTCCTTTTCCATGATTTTCTTTATTTTTCTCACATCTATAACTCTGATGAATTGCCCCTATTGATTCGGATGCCAGAAATAAATTTGGTCCATAACGCTATATTTAAACCAACCTTGAGTCAAACAGATTGAGACGTTAATGTCGAAATTGCACGCAAAAAACTTAGTAAACGTCTACGAAACAGTAGCTGTAGTTACACCTTTCTGGCGACCAGGCGAAGACTACACCAAACAAATCATCAAAGCGCTCAAAGGCAAGGTGAAAAACGGCGACATTGTAACCGTGTCTGAGAAAGCCGTGTCAACCGCAACAGGAAACATTATTGATGAAAGCAACGTTCATGCGAGTTCACTTGCCAAGTTTCTCGCAAGACACTGGATGCGCCTCGCCTGGGGCTATGTACTCGGTAAGCTCTGCCACCTAAGAAACAAGACAATTGGACGCTTCAGAACTTATCCCGTTGAAGAAGGCAGCAAACACAAGCAGCTGGCTGTGGAACAAAGCGGGTTTTTACAGGCGCTGATGCACGGGTCTGAAGGCGGAATAGACGGCAGCAATCTACCCGCCTCCTTTGTCAGCCTTCCATTAAAAAACGCTTCACAAATTGGGGATAAAATACGCATAGAAATAGAAAATGAGTTAGCCAAGAGAGTGACTATCATGATAATTGACACCGACAAAACATACTCCTTCCGAAACTTCCACTTTACACCTCGACCCAAACCAATCCAAGGAATACAATATAAAGGCGGCTTCTTTGCCTATCTTCTTGGAAGATTTTTCAAATTAAAACGAAGGGCTACGCCAATTGCGATTTCTGGCTTTAAAATGAGCGTTGAAGTGGCCTTACAAGTGTCTGAAGCAGCAAACAGGGCTCGCGGCTTCGGCGCTGGCAGAAACGTCTGGGACATGGCAGAAACCTTCAACGTTTCCCTCACCAACGTAACCTGGGAAATGCTTGACAAAGTTGAACACAAACCCATAGTCATTGTGAGGTGTAAGTGAGAAACACATTAATAGACTAAAACCCTAGCATACTCTAAGTCTTTCAGAAGGAAACAGTATGCAGGAAACCGAGTCTGTTGTCGAGCAGGTGAACACATTTTTTGAACCAAAATCAGTTGCCGTCGTCGGCGCCTCCAAGAAAATCACCAAGGCAGGCCATGTCATCTTCAAAAACTTCGTTGACAACAAACGCCGCGGCGTCTTCAAAGGAGAACTGTATCCCGTCAACTCGCACGAAGACTACATCTTGGCATTCAAGTGTTACCCCTCAATCAACGAAATCGTCGACCCCGTGGAACTCGTTGTTGTCGTGGTCCCAGCTGAAAACATTCCAACAGTCATGAAAGAAGCCGCCCAAAAACACGCAAAAGCAGCGGTCATAATAAGCGGTGGCTTCGGCGAAGTTGGAAACCACGAATTAGAGGCCAAAGTTAAGACAATTGCGCAAAAGGCTGGAATACGCATACTTGGACCCAACTGTCTCGGCGTTTATGATCCAACCACAGGCGTTGACATGCTGTTCCTGCCAGAAACCAAAGTTTTGACTACCGGCGACGAGGTTGTGGCCACCCCACGCCCCATGAGCGGCCCAATCGCAATTGTTACTCAGAGCGGCGCCTTCGGCGTAGCCGTCCTCGACTACATGGCTGGAGAGCAGATGGGCTTGAGCAAGTTTGTGAGCTTCGGCAACAAAATCGACGTAAAAGAGCCCGAGATGCTACATTACCTATTGCATGATGAACAGACTCGAGTCATCCTCTTGTATGCAGAGAGCATTGACGCTGGAAGAGAATTCATCGAAGTCGCCAGAGAAGTTACGAAATACAAGCCGATTGTTGCTATAAAATCTGGCAAAACCGAAGCAGGAGCAAGAGCCGCACTTTCACACACTGGCGCCATTGCTGGCTCCGACAAAATTTACGACAGCGTTTTCTTGCAGTCCGGCGTTTTGAGAGTTCGCGACATGGAAGAATTCTTAGATGTTGGCCAAGCGTTAGCGTTTCAGCCTCCAGCTGCTGGCAACAATGTGGCCATTGTTACCAGTGCGGGTGGACCAGCCATTATGGCGGTTGACGAATCCGTGTCGAGAGGAATAAATGTTAAGAAGTTTTCGGATGAAACCATCCAGAAGATTGAAAGGTTGAAGACGGCTGGAAAGATTCCGTCTTTCGCCGCAAACTTCAACCCCCTCGACCTAACTGGTTCGGCTACTTCCGAAATGTTTGAGTTGGGCACGAGAATTCTGCTTGAAGACCCCGAAATACACGGCGTAATGGTGTTCGGACTGCACCACAACCCAGGCTTGCAAGAAGACTACGTGGACAGAATTGTTAATCTCTCAAGAAACTATCTCAAACCCATCGTGGCCTGCGACATAGGAGAAACCGAAATGGCCATGTACATAAGACGTCGATTTGACAAGCAGGGCATTCCCGCTTATTCGTCGCCTGAAGACACAGCACGAGCCATGGCAGCGCTGGTTCATTACGGCTCGTATCTCAAAAAGAACGGCCTCTTTGAAGGCTATTTGGAGCAATTCAAGAAAAAAGTAGGAATCTGACCATTCATTTCTGTTCTTTGAGCCACTGCGCAGCCTTCTGAAATAAGGGGCTTGAACTCATATCGATTACAGGCACCATTATCTTTTCCTTAGTCTCTATAATGGATCGGTATTCAGACATAAGGGCGTAGCCCACAAAGGCCCAATACACCTTTTTCTCCTCGATTAGAGCTTTCGTAGCCGTTTCAGTTGCGCTTGCCATTGGATAATAGAAGAACGTAACGCCGTTTGCCCAGTAAACACCTGTTGGTTTCCCGCCTGCCGCCACGTTTAAGAAGCGTGCAAGTTCGTCTGGTGTTTTGAAGCGCATGTACTCCATTACTACGATTTCTTTGAAAGGCTCATACGAAATGTTAACTTCATCCGTCATCTCTGCACACAACCTGTGGTTGTTTATGCTTGAGTGCTAATCTATTGTATAATGTTTTTGCCTAAGTTTCCATGCGCAAAGAAATATACAGTGTTTAGGGATGAGGCTGAAAAGAGATAGAGGAATATTCAATCTAAATTGAAAAACCTCTTCCTTTTCAAACCTCATTGTCCCTCATGAACATGACATCAGAAAAATAGATGATGATGTTACGTTATTTCTTTGTAAACCGCGTTGTGGTCTACATTTTTCTCCATGAAAATGCTGAGCTGCTGCTCGCCCTTTGTCAAAGATAACACTTTGAGGTTTTTACCTTCTAAAACTATGTTGCTAATTTTGCCTAGTCCAAACGTGTTGGATAGATTTTCACCTGATTCCATAGCTTCAGCCGATAACGCGGCATAGTCAATTATTTTGCTCGGGTCTTTGATGTCAACCGAAGCCGAGGTGGG
>Ga0315314_1002260_pt1 | contig 16078 bp, 19 predicted proteins | sample TDP9_MG_FD_203631 | JGI IMG/M metagenome (GOLD analysis project Ga0315314, IMG submission 203631) | Freshwater sediment microbial communities from Lake Towuti, South Sulawesi, Indonesia - TDP9 | ecosystem: Environmental > Aquatic > Freshwater > Lake > Sediment | place: Indonesia: South Sulawesi...
CCACAGAAGAAGAGCGAAGCGCCATCAAACAACAAGAGTATACACTACCTAGCTCAAGAACCGAGTGGAAATCAGCCCAAGCGTCGAAGCTCTAGGCGTCAGCCTTAAGTATACGTTTTATGACATTTTATACCATGTCCTCGGTGCTCTCCGTCAAGCTCGATAAGGAGAAGATGAAGACCCTAGAAGAGATCGCGAGCGAGGAGAAGGCAGACCGCTCAACCACAGCCAGAAAGCTCCTAGATATGGGAATCAGGCAGTGGAAACTGGACAGAGCGGTGCAACTCATACTCTCAGGCAAGGTCTCGGTCTGGAAGGCGTCGGAGATCGCGGGCGTCTCACTCAGGGAGATGCTGGACATCCTGAACGAGAGGAGGATCACCTGGGTCAGGATCACACCTGACGAGCTTGAGAGGGAGATTGAGCAGATGAGAAAGGCGAGCATATGAGATTCGTCTTCGACGCGACGCCGCTGATCCACCTAGCCAAAGCCGGGTTAGGCTGGATGATAGAGGAGCTCGACGGCGAGAAATACACAACTCCGTCTGTCCACAGGGAGGTTGTCGAGGTAGGGCTGCAGACCGGGCTTCACGACGCGCCGATAATTGACGACCTGATCAAACGGGGGGTCGTCAAGGTGAAAGCTCCTCATGAGGAACCCCTTGCCCTAATGATGAAAGCCCACAGAGACCTGCACAGGGGCGAGGCCGAGGTTGTAGTATTGGCGAGAAGCCTTGGGGCGGTAGCCCTCATAGACGACCCGGCTGCGCGAAGGGTGGCTGAGGTCTACGGGGTCATGAAGGAAGGCTCGTACACGATCATCCTCAGAGCCCTTCTGAGAGGGAAGACCACTCAGGAGCAGGCAAGGGTCTCATTGGAAAAACTCGTATCCTCAGGCTGGAGGTGCGACGTAGACCTCTACCGCAGAATACTGAGATCGATCGAGGAAATCACAGCCAAGTAAATGGCCACTTCACGGGAGCTGGACGGTTCATGGATGGAAGTCTGTGGCTTCAACGACTGACAACCGCTGAAACAGCAAGACACGCTAGCAGTCTGGTTCGCGAAAATATAGTGTAGCCTATATATAGCCTACCCTATACCCTGCCGAAGATCTCGGCCATGTAGCCTTGCAGAATTCGCTTCCAAGCATCTCCCGCCTGACGGTGTCCCTTGAGTCTGACCGCATCAAATTCTTGCAAAACCTTCCACCGTCTTCGAGTCAAGTCTCTTCAGGAGTTCTATGGTGAGTTTGATCGCGTTCTCACAGTCTTCGAGCCTTCGCAGGGCTTTTCGTTTGACTTCAACGGTGAACACGTCTTTCTCCCAGGGCCTTCAGCAGCTCTTCTTCACTGGCTATGTCATCGGGCTCTTCGATGGCTCTTCGTTCGTCTTCCGAGGGCTCCTCGACCGGGATGAGCCGCTCAATGAGCCCTTTGTAAAGGGTTCTGAGCTCCCTAAGTTCGTCTCGAATCTCGTTGAGGGTCTCCACGACCTTGGTCATATCTCTCCCCTAGCTAGGGAAGGCTCCTTTGATAAGTGTGTTGCGGAATGAGCTCCTGTTCGTCTGAACCACGCGCAACAAGGACGCGAAACCTCATTAGGTTTTTCCTTTCCGCCCTAATTTGGCTACAAGGGCTGATATCCACCGAACAACTCGCCAAGCTGAGACGACCTATCCTTGGTGTTCGGGTATCTCGACTTCTGCAACACCAACTTCGATAATGTGCGGTTTGTCATGCGATTTCTGAGAGAGGCGGGAAGGTCGGTCTGCCGCCTAGTTAATGTATAAATAATGGTGATACAAAAGTATAACATGGAGTTAGACATGTTGGAGGAAGAGATGAAGGTCGGTCCCAAGGGGCAAGTCGTCATCCCAAGCGCAATGAGAAAGGCGCTGAAGATAGGTCCAGGCTCCAGGGTTATCGTGAAACTCCTCAGGGGAAGAGTCGTTGTCGAGAAGCCTATCATCAGCGCAGTATCGGTATTCGAGAAGATCGCCAAGGCAGGGCCATCCGTGAGTTTCGTCGAACCCCACCTATACGAGGAAGAGCTGGAGCAAAGGACGCGCGCATGATATACCTGGACTCCAACGTCTTCATATACGCCTGCTTGAGCCTGGATGAGAAGGGCGAAAGATCGAGGAAGCTGCTGAAAGGCGTGGAATCAGGCGATACCGAGGCTGCTTCGGCTGCTCTCTCCTTCGACGAAATCGTCTGGGCTGTCAAAAAGCACAGGACGACAGGAGAAGCCATCGCCGCCGGTGAAGCCTTCGTCAACATGCCCCGACTCACCATTGTACCTGTAGATGAAGCCGTGATAAGATCCGCCGTAGACCTCATGAGGAGGTATGAGCTCGACCCCAGGGACTCAATCCACGCGGCATCAGCCATCCTATGTCGGGCGGAGGCAATGATCTCCGCGGATCCACACCTCGACAAGATGAGGGAGCTGCCGAGAAAACCGCTCTAAGCCACTTCACAAGCACACGAGATTTTCCATGAAGAGAGCCTTCTTGACAGCGGAGCTTGAATCTTCTCCAGCAACATCCTCTCCTCGAGTTTTCGGCACTTCTGGACACACAGGAGGAGCGATCTTCCCTCCTAGTCGGTTCCCTATTCTTCCGAACACATCCGGTGAATCTTAGTAAACTCCTAGGTCTTGAGACAAGCACCGCCTCTCGAAGAGCATGTGTTACGGTGGAGCTTTTGAGGCTCCGTCGAAAAATGGAGCTGAGGCTGGTTCGGTGGAACACCCTTCGGCCGTCACCACCTAGAAACAGGTCAGAAAGGCAGCCGAGAGAGACCGTTTCTGCATACACCGATCTTAGCTCAAAGAACGGAGCAGAGCCGGATTCGAAGGGTTGGCTTGGAGCTCGATCCAAGAGATGGAATCTCTAACCAGAGAAACAGAAAAGTGTCCCTACTGCTACAAAAGGCACCGCAAAGACAGTCGCATCGGCATGAAGCACTCAAGCCCACTCTGTCAAAAATGCCCGTACAAAGAGTGCTTCACCGAGGCATTCATCCCAAACGTGGGCTGGGCGTATGGAGGGCACTCGCCCGGTGAACACGGATTCTGCCTAACGTACGAGCGGTTTGTGGAGCACGAGATCTCCTTGGAAGAGGCTTTGAGGATCAAAGAGTATACGAACAGAAGGCATGAACAAGGCCTCCCCTCCAAGAGCCACGATTACGATGAGGAATGAGCCGTATGTCTGTGGGGTGCAGGTCTCTCTGCACGAAGTACGGGCGTGAAGTACCAAAGTTCGAGGTTAAGATGCGCCGCTGCCTCGATCGGGTGCGACGCACCGGACGAACCTGTAAGTGTCCCCGACTCTTAATCGTCTGAAGCCGCAGGGGCCTGCCATGCGTCTCTTCGGTACGAACTCTCCCACAAACACATGTTCCCTTAGAGCTGGACATCGCTTTGGGGAAAGCGACTGAGACTTTGCGGTCGGCAGTGTTTGAGTAACCTGTTTGGTGGGTCAATTGGCTGTTGAGGAGGTTGTTTAGAAGAAGTACCGGGTCACCATACCAGCCGAGCTGTGTGAGAAACTCCGCACAAAAGAGGGAGATCGAGTTCGCGTCAACCTAGATAATGGACGGCTGATCATAGAACCCCCCCCTGGCTGGTGAACAACCCGACCGAGAAGCTCGCAAGCTTAGGGACCCCAAAGAGGATAGTGACCGAGCCCGGAGAGCTCGAAGAGAAGATCAGAAGAGGTCGCTGAATAGGCTCAGCATCCTATCCCTACTCCTCCGAGCGGTTTCTGACGCGGAGCTCCTGAGAACTCACCTCGGGATGATCGACCCGCTTTCGCCAAGACCCGGCAAGAAAGAAGGCGCAGAATGAGCTTTAGATGAAAACAGACCCACCTCAAACTCTGATCATCTTTCCAACAAACCGTCTATACCACCTATTGTACCCCTCCGGTGTAGTGAAGTGAATCTCCACAGGCGCGTCGATGCTACCGTAAACATCCACCTTCACCCTATACTCCAGCTCCCTTTTTTTCGAAACGATCAGCAGGTCTATATCGCTCAAACCAGTAATCCTCCCCTCGACCACTGAGCCGAAGACATACACCTCGACCTCCGGATCGAGCCTCGACACTATCTCTTTCGCCTTCCGCGCGACCTCCATATACTCCCTGAGATGCTGAAGCCTTTCCAAGTCATACTCCGCTGACAACCTTGCTAAACACACCTCTGACAAACCTGTAGAGTGCAACCACTTCTTCTTCCGTGTACCTCCTGGGCAGGTGTCTAGAAACGATGTACGCATCTTCGAGTTTAGTTACGTAAAGTAGCTTCTCTTCACCTCTGATCAGAACACCTATCTCAGGGCTGTATCCTTCGAGCCTCTTTATCAACTCCCGCAGAGAGTGGAATCTGGGATAACTGCCGCTCTTGACGAGAAGCTTATACTTAAGCATCAGCTGGCAGTACTGCTCGAGGCTAAACGCTGCCAAGTCCCACTCCTTTACTTCGATTAGATGCTCCGCGTTCCTAAGGAAGGCCTCAGCCCTCTCTTTGATCACTTCAACCTCATCAAAAGACAAGCGCGTCCTCCCCTCTGGTTATCCCTACACGCGCTAATAAACCAAGAAAACCAGAGAATACCTCAAGGACGGAAGAGTCGACCCCAGCCAAAGCTGTCCCAAAGCCGACGGGGAAAAACTAAGAGATTCTCGCTGCCAATCCGTCGAAGCCCGTGTCGAAGCTCATGAGGGTGTCGATCTTGAACTCCTTCAGCTGGGCAAGGATTGTGTGATCTGTGAAGCTAAGACCTTTGAACCGCCCCGTTTCGAAGTTCGTCCACGCCTCTGAGAAGATTCTCTCATCGACTCGAACGAGCCTTGCAAACGAGGGGATAGACTCCTCCTTTGAGCCGAGGATGATCTTGCCCACCTTGACCGCCGTGGTCACCCTCCCCGTGCGAACGAGGGCTGTCGTAACAGCTTCATCAAACACATAATCCGATGTGTACGGCAGGCCGAACTCGCCCCTCCTGACTTCGTCCAAGAGCTCGAGGCTTCGTGCGTGATCCCTGTCCCTTGTGTTGGCGAAGGCGATGAACATGTTTGAGTCGATGAAAGTGCTTGTCAAGGTCTCACCTCTTACCCCGGATCTTGCCGTAGAGAACCCGGTCTACCTCCTCCCAACTCGTTTCGACCCCCCAGTCTTCTACAAGCGAGAGGAGCTTTTCGTACTCATATTCAGGCATCGGGATGCTTGTCTTCAACGTCTTCTCCACGAACTCGTCACCTCTCTCGAAAGCCTCTCTAATCAGTATGGACAGGAGCTCCTGCTGGGTCACCTTCCCCCCACCCTTAAGAGTGACAAGTGCCTGAAGCCTCTCAAGCTTCTCCTTGTCCTCCTCACCAAGCTTGACCGATGTTGACATATCAGCCGCCACCTTATGGTAGAAAAGTATTCTAGATAAACTTTTCCACCCAACGACAAGACGACGGAACCTCGGAGAAGACCGATCCCACTCAGCTCTTCAACGATTTAGGAACCAACGTCAAGTGCTGCGAGATCTGCCAAGCGAATCCGCTGGAGTACACATTTCCAAAGCTCTCAGCTCTGCTCTGGCTACAAGGACTGAAAACAAGAAACTGATTGAAATGTTGAAACAGTGAGTGCACTTCCTCTACTCGAATGCGCTCAGATTCATTCAAAGTCTTTATCGAAGAATCTCCATCATTGCCTTGCAGGATTGCTTTCTTAAAGTAGCGGGAAAAGCTAGATCTGTCAGCGAGACGAAGAGGACTTCGCTCTGATCAAGACAGGACTAAAGTTCTTTCAGAGTCTCCTGTGTAGAGTCCCTTACTCGTTTCATCAAGCTACCAGGTGAATATACGAACAGTTTGCCCACAGTTAGTAAACTAGGATAAACTTGATCTATCCGCTCAAATCCTTCGAGAACCTCAGGCAGTTTGAACGTAGAGTAATGTTTTCCGAGGATATCAAGAATGACTAGTTCTCTGTTCAAGTTGGCTCTCTCAGCAATTGTCTTGGAAAGAAGCTCTTCGCTAGTCTTTCCCTCTTTTGTCCTAAAATATAACTCTCCAAGTTCTTCCAGTGGGCAATCAAAGGCAGTAACAAATGTACGACCTGTTTTCAGATGAGATGCCATTTCTGGATCTAGATATTTGGATTCACGGATGACGGTATCGAAAAGTGTGTAGTCATCAAGTTGAATATACTTCTCCAAGAATTTTCTATTAAGCATTCGATACTTGAAGATATCTGCATCCATAATCTTTTCGTCTAGAAACCACTTTAGCACTGAGATCCACATGGAGTCAGCAATCCGCGGTTTCAAGTTTCCATATATTGTACGATAGATCGTTACTTCTAGTCGGAGTAAGTTTTCTAAATACTTCTTTCCTTGATCTCTTACTCCTATGGACGACTTGTTACCAATCTTGATCTTGGTCAAGTGACTTAACAACGGCTCTATGATGTCGTGTCCACGCGCGGAGAATTGACTTATATCCGTAAACCGAGAGTCTCTTTGGATATAGTCAAGTCTATCTGCATCTATTGGTCCATGCACTACTTCGTTCAAGATGTTATTTTCGAATCGTGAACGAAGGATATCTTCAACGTCGGAACACGCTACGCCCAAGATCGCTTTGATTTCTTCACTAGTTTGTAGGAGGTCCAAGGTTATGTCTTTGTATGAGACATCACGGTTCGAACAATAGCAGACCATTTGCTCGGACACGTGGGAAAAGGGACCATGACCAATGTCATGAAGTAGTGCTGCTAGCCGAGCAAGTCGTATCTCCTCTTTGGACACTTTGGGCAACTTGAGTTGCCTTAGGATCTTATCAGCCATGGCGAGGCAACCAAGCGAATGTTGAAATCTGGTGTGAGTCGCTGAGGGATATGTGAGATATGCCAACCCGAGCTGTCTTATTCTTCTCAGTCTCTGCATGATTGCTGTTTCTACTAACCTTCGTTCAACATCACTAAGGATTATTTCACCGTATACCGGATCCATCAAAGCCACAGATTTTCGCTCGGGGAAGGCTACGAATCTGCGATCGGCAATGTACTTTTTGAATTCTCTAAGGTCTGCCTTGCCACGCTTTTCGAAGAAGAAATCGGTCAGGAATTTCCTAAGTTTTTGATCGTTCCCTATGTAGCCTAGGAGTTCTTCGAAGTCTCGATAACTCAACAGGATAATTGGATACTGATACTTGTTAATGAGTTTTATCGGAGATTCTTCCTCCGACCCTCCGTGGATAGCAAGCAGTCTGTCGCACATCGGAAAGTATTCAATCCACTGTCCTAAATCGGAAAGACGGACTCCTCCAGTCTTGACCTCGACAAGCAGTTTCTTTTGATTGGAAAAGCAAGCTATATCGGCCATCACGTTTCCTAGCGAATATTGCGTCACAACCTGATCAAATTGCAGGAATCGTAGAGCACTTGCAACCTCGGATTCTAGTCTTTTTGCTGAGTCGAATCCGTTCCTACCATATGTCGGTGCAGTGCCCTCTTCATAGATTCTCTTTATCTTTCTTGGAGTATTCATGTGGATCACCTAAATCGCTCCTGTTCTGTAGGGCTCAAGCACCCACATGGGAACATGCATATACTTTAGGCGGCCTGTCATCAGGTGTATTCTCTCCATATTGATGCCTTGTATTCCGCGCTTCCGAAGATGCTCCGTTAAAGACTTAGTATCCGGTGAGATGATTGGGCGATACGTCACAGGAAAGCTCGAAACGAAAATGAAGTCCACATTTCCACGATGGTTCTTCACGGTTGGTTGGATTGATGCATATACTTTCTCTAGAAATTCGCCAACATAGCCTTCGATTTGGTTCATTGACTTGATTGAACCAACGTATTTGCACTCGACGTAACAGAACCTATAACAATCGTTACGCACAATCCTTTTGAACAGAACATCAAATGATACCGTCTTTCCTTCTAACACTATTTCGCAAAAATGAGGTGATTCGTAAACATTAGCAACTTCATCATAGATCATCGTGCCACTAGGATAACGCATTGATTTGAAATAGTCAATGACTCCGAAGACATAAGACCTTCCTAGTTCGTGAGATTCTTCTCTTGGGGACAATCTTGACGGTTCCCCGTACCCTATAGCCCATGAGCATATGCTCGGGATTCTCAAAGGATTCACTGTCGTAATTGCCTTTAAGGTTGTGCGGTCAGTTGATCAGACGCAATAGGAAAGATGTGGTCTAAAACACCCAAAGTATCGACCTGCAAGAGGTTCAAAAGAAAGCGTTAGACCACTCCCCTTACCAGTTGTTCTCAAGCGTTACGAGACATGCAAAAGGGGAATATGGATTGCGTACACCCCGATCTCTCAGCCCTGCTCTTTGGAGAGGGGCGAACCAAGGTAGACCTAGCCATCCTAGCCCACCCCACAGCCGCCATCTTCGTCGAGGCGAAACACAAGTCCGAAATCTCCACCCGAACCACCCACGGCATTCACCGCGACCAACTCATCAGAAACATCGACGTAGGCACCCACTACGCCAGACAACACGGCTACAAGAGCTTTAGCCTCATCCTCGTAGCCGACCCCCAACTAAAGAAGTCCAAGGCAAAGCTCGACCACTACAAGAACCCACAGAACATCCTCAACGCCCTACCCCACAGAGAAGACCTCAAAACAACCGCCGAAAGCCTCGCGAAGGAGCTGGGATACCTAACGTGGGACCAGTTGCTTGCTCACTAGGATGAAACAGGCGACTCGCTCCGGATCCTTGTTACGTCATGGCTATTAGTTGCCATGCAATATCAATCGTTGATTTCCGTTGAGTTCTGTCATTAGGAGGACGCAGGAGAGGTACTTCGATATACTCGAGGATTTCTTCGGAGATCAATACAAGAAGATGAGGCAAACTGGCAAGCCATCTCAAGAAGTAGCTCTTGAAGCTGCTAGAGTCTACAGCAAGTCTATGGTGGAGGTGGAATCAGATCAGCTACGCGAGGAGCTTAGTGGGTTTTGGGCGGGGCAAATCGAGCGACTGGAGAGAGAGATCAGAGGAATAAGAGGAGTCAAGGCGTTCTACGAAGGGGGTACTATGCCAACGAAGGGTTTGGACTTTGCAAAGAGAGTTGCCCTCTATGTAGACACAACGATCATCGCCGACCCAGTAGGCTCTCTTCTGTTATTAGAGCCAATTCTAAATCCCATTACACTTATCCATAGCTTGGTCACATGTTCACTAGATATATTGGAGCTCAATGATCTTATCCTCCATTACTCTGAGCTCCCACCCCTCACAATAGTGCCCGACCATTCATTTTGCCCCGACAAAGAGATCAAACCTGTGGCAGAGCAGGTGGACAAGTACACCATAAGCTTCTGCTCGGAAGCTCTCGGCAGGGAATTCAAATCCATTCAGGATTTGAAGGATTTTGTCGCCAGCTGTGGTAGCCTTGAAGAGCTGCTGAAACATCTAACAAGACGTGAACTCCTCTCAGATCCAGACCGTGAGCTAGATCCCTATACCTGTCTTAGAACTTATATGGTTGAAAGTTTCAGAGTCAAAGCTCGCGGATCTTACCGAGGGCTTCAAGATCCCGAGCTCCTCACGGACGCGTTTCTTGAATTCGTAGGGGGAGGACTAAGCAGGGTCAACATCGTCCTTTTACGTAGTCGCTCTGATATCATGAAAGCGGAGCCAATTACTGACTTCAAGGATTTTTGGAGCTTTCTTAACTGGGTTTTCAGACGTGACAGTGCTGAGTGGGCTAGGAAACTCGAAGCGAAGCCAGGGTCCTACGGCATTCCCGAGCGCAAGCTTAACGCCAACGCCTTGGTTCTGAATGCTCTTATGCGCGACGATTTCAAGTGGTTAGGAAACGCTCCCGTCAAGGACATAGCGCGTCTTAGAGAGAAGGGAGAACTCAAGGAAATCAGAGACATGTTCAGCGATGGCATCAGAGATATGGGGAGCACGGAACCTGAAGAGCTCAATCACGTAGTTGAGCAGGTGAAAGATAACTGGAACAGAGCAGTAGACAAACACAAGAAAGAGGTTAGGAAACTTCGGGTAGAGGCAGGGCTATCGGCAAGCGCGGTTATTGCTGGAACACTTGGCGCTACAGTCCCGATATTCAGCCCATTCGCTATAGCCGGGACCGGAATAGGCGCCGCAAAGCTAGCCTGGGACATTACAAGACTTCAGGAACAAAGGAAAAGACCCGTCGGCATACTCCTGAAGGCAAGCAAGGGAGAATCTGTGGATGAAGGACAAATGGTTGGTCCTCCCGGTCCTTATTGAGTGTCGGAACATACGGAGGTCCCCACAGAAGTAGTTCCAATGCAGATGACTGCTGTTCTTATGGATGCGAAGACTCTATCGAAAAAGCCCCTTTTCTTCTCTCGTTCCCTTGCGCTACTCCTCAGATTTGCCGGAAGGGTTTTTTCTGCCTGTCCGAAAGTCGGGTCCGATTCCAGGTGGTGTCTTCCTACTCTGATGGGTGGTCTTGTTAGTCTGCCAGTTCGATTTTTCGAATCTCCCTTCTTCCTTCTTGCGTTCTAATACAGAATTCAACCTGTGAACCACTCTTGAATAACTCCCGTCTCATGATCTGTATCTCAACGTAATCTTCCTTGAAAGGGGCTATCAACAGCGGCTTTTCTCTACTCGGGAACTTTGAGGTTAACTTAACATCTGGTACTTCCTGGCAGGGTTTACCATCGATCAGTAGTTCAGTAAGCATTAACTCATTTGATCCTGTGTTTCTGAATCTGATCGTTAAATTCCATTTATCTTCATACCTATAGGTACTGACTTCAGTTATTTGAATCTCTGACCCACGCGATTGAGAGCGAATGACATTCCAGACTTGATTGAAAAGCTCTTGAGACTTTGAATTGATTCGAATTCCCTCGATCCTTGGTGCGAAAACTTCTCTGACGTGGTTGTTTGAAACTTCCAAAAGCCCTATATTCAGTTCTTGGAAACCTGAAGTTCTAGTTCCAAGCGGCTTTGGATAAGCGAAGTAAACTTTGTCAGCGATCAATTTCCACATTTTGCATTTACCCAGAATCTCAAAGAGTGTTCCGCTCTCGAGTCTAGCCTTAGCTTCTATACAAACTGTATCTGTCCACGAGCTTCGAACTCCCACAACATCTGGCTCGATATACATCTTTGACGGAAAAAGGTCACCAATCCATATGCCAATTTCTTTCCTCTCATGGGTTATGAGCGAATAGTAGCCTTTAGACTCTAACCATGTTGACAAAGGCTCAAAAAGGCCTTCCTCTCCCTCGTTATCAGATCTGGATTTACTTTCAGTCATCTCAGTCACATATCTATCAAGAGTAACTTACAAGTAATATGTATGTTTCTCGAAAAGGGAAGAGAAGAGGCCAGAAGGATTTGGCAAAGCAATTGCCGAGGATGCACGGTCCCTACTCTATTGGCGAAATGCCTGTGGTCCAGTCAGGCTATGTTGGAGTATATGCGCTATCGAGAAATGGAATTACCGTACACTATGTGGGAAGATCGGACAGTGGCATTCGTGAAAGGTTAGGCAAATCTATCGCCTAGGGAGAAGGATACAAGTACTTTTGGTTTGACTATGAAACATCACCTATGAGAGCCTACAGGCGAGAGTGTACTCTGTATCACCATTACAACCCTATGGACAATACCGTTCATCCCGCGGTTCCGCCAAGCACAAACTGGAGATGTCCAGTGAAAGGATGTCCTTGGGGTAGATAGTCTACATGAGACTTCTCGAAGGGTTGTTCAACAGACAACTCCTCGCTAAGGGGACATCCACCTTCTAGGAGTTAGTTAGCATGCAGTAATTCGCTACATACAATATCCGTCAAAATCTTGCTCTATTTTGCGTTACATCAACTTCGTGAGCGAGCCTAAAATAAGGATTTATAGAAGCTTGGTTAGCATATCTCCTGAGCTCTTGAAGGCACTCGGCGTTTGCTGGTCTTGAAAGCAGAAGGAAGCTGCCCTCATGCCTCCTACTCTATCCCTGTTCTGGAGAGAAAGCATTAATGAAGCCAAATGAACCGAGCCCAGAATTCTTTCGCTTCAGCGACCCGCGACAGGAGCGCATCTACCGTCGGTTACTTCTTATCGGACCAGGACCTGCGTCTTTCTATCGCGATGCATGCAAAATAATGTCGGCTCAGCCGCCATTTGATACAACCACACATTTGATTTCGCACCTTTTCCGAGAGATCGAAAGCGCGCTCCGCGATGTACTAGAGTCTGTAACAGATCGCTCGGTGCGTTTGAGCAAACAAGGTTTAGCTGAAGATGAGAAGCACAAAGTCGAGATCTACACTATACTGAAGGCTTTAGATATCTCCGAGACGAACCCTGTAGCTCAAGCTTGGCTGCGTTTGACAGGTGAAGACGGTCTTGCGACACGCGCACACCGTAACGCCCTTGCCCAGCCTCGCCCAATCGACCAGAAATTCCAAGAGTTCTTTGGCGATATGGAGGACATCATCAACTATGTACTCGAGAGATTCGAGTCTCACTATCTGGAATCCCACCGATTGCTGGACGAACTCCTCGCCAAGACTTCGCCCACGAAAGAGGGCGTGCAGATACTTAGGAACAAAGTTCCCAACAATCCTGTCGCCTTGGGTTACTTCTTTGGCAAACTAGCCAGCCCCGCTTGGCTCGAACCGCTAAGGGATGAAGGTTTCTTCAAGAACCCGCCCCAACCAGAACGTGACAATGAGAATAGAACGGTCAGCTTCCCCTTCTGGCCTCAATCCCAATATCTTGCGCGGATGGCCGCCCTCGTACCCAAAATGGTTCTCGAAATTGCTCTCCAGATCCCAGATACAGAAAGCATTCAGGTTCACCAAGACCTCGTTGACGCGGCACTTGCGATGCCCCCTGAACTGGCGGCAAAGCTTGTACCGAAAGCCAAGGTCTGGGTGAATTCTCCATATCAGTCGCTCCTTCCGGAAAAGCTTGGCACACTCGTACCACATCTCGCGCGGGGTGGTCTGGTAGACGATGCCATTGACCTCGCCTACGCGCTTCTTGCTATGTCGCCGGATCCGCGGATGGCGGAGAAGGCTGTGGAGGGCGAAAACCACAGCCTGCCCCTCGAGCCCCAAGCCCACTTCGACATCTGGCGCTATGAGCAGATTCTACAGAAGATCATGCCTGACCTTGTAATTGCGGCTGGCGAACGTGCACTGAAACTGTTCTGCGATCTGCTCGACGAAGCGATCTCCATCTCGCAGTCTCGAAAAGAACATGAGGGACCAGAAGACCATTCGTGGATCTGGCGACCTGCTATCGAGGATCACAGTCAGAACCACCTTAACGAACCAAAGACATTGCTAGTTTTGGCAGTTCGGGATACAGCGGAATTGCTGGTGACCAAAAACATCGTAGCCGTGAGTAGTCTTGTGAGAACGTTCGAGCAACGACGTTGGCGTATCTTTCATCGGCTTGCGCTTTACCTCCTCAGCCGCTTTCCAGAAGCAGCACCGGAACTCGTTGCTGAACGCCTCACTGATCGCATTCGGTTTGAGGAGCCTGGCCTCCGCCATGAGTACGCTCTTTTGGCGCGGTCGTGCTTCTCTCAGCTTACTCCAGAGAACCAAACTAAGATCTTGGGCTGGATTGCAGAGGGGCCGGACTTAGCACGGTTCGAAGCGGTTCAAGTCCAGCAAACCGATCAGCCCTCCACGGATAGACAAGCAGAGCGGGAGAGCAAACTATGGAAACGCGACCGTCTAGCTCTTCTTGGTGACAATCTTCCGGAGGAATGGCAAAAGTACTACAGGCAACTAGTTGCAGAGCTGGGCGAATCTAAACACCCTGATTTTCTTACCTGGCAATCTGAAGTCTGGATTGGCCCCACAAGCCCAAAAACAGCCGAAGACCTACGCCGCATGAGCGTTGAGGAGATTGTTTCATTTCTAAGAGCATGGCAACCAACTGGAGGTTTCATGAGCCCGTCACCTGAAGGACTTGGCAGGCAACTGACGGCGTTGATCGCATCGGATCCCGAGCGCTTCGCCATGGAAGCTTGGCGATTCCAAGAGTTAGACCCGACATACGTGCGTGCGTTAATCTCGGGTCTTCGAGAAGCAGTGAAGCAGAAACGTGCCTTCCCGTGGTTACAGGTTCTCGACATTTGTCATTGGGTGATTAATCAGCCTCGAGAAATTCCCACACGTAGGGGCGGGGACCTAGACTTCGATCCAGATTGGATCTGGACACGTAAAGCTATCGCTGATCTGCTTTCGGTTGGGTTCGAGACTGGTGCCGCAGAGATCCCGTTCAACCTCCGTAATGAGGTGTGGGAGTTGCTAAGACCGCTAACCGATGATCCAGATCCTACACCGGAAGACGAGGCACGCCATGGTGGCTCAAGCATGGACCCAGCCACGCTCTCCATCAACACGACCCGTGGGATAGCGATGCATGCAATTGTGCTATACGCCCTATGGGTTCGGCGGCACATCGAGGAAAGAACCGATGGTAAGGAACGCGTCGCGCGAGGATTCGACGAGATGCCTGAAGCCCTGAATGCCCTCGATCGTCATCTGGATCCGAGCTATGATCCAGCGCTGGCGATCCGCGCAGTCTACGGTCAGTGGTTTCCGTGGCTCGTCTTGCTGGACCCTAACTGGGCAATTAACAGCGTGACTAGGATCTTTTCAACTGAGGAAAAGCTCCGCAACCTGCATGACGTCGCGTGGGAGACCTACATGATCTTCTGCCCCCCATATGACAATGTCTTTGAAGTACTCCGCAAAGAGTACGATCGCGCTGTCGAGAATATAGGCACAGCCTCTAGTGAGAGGCGACGATTAGCAGACCCAGATGCACGCCTCATCGTGCACCTGATGACCCTCTATTGGCGCGGTAAACTGAATCTAGAGGAACCAAACGGCTTACTCGCACGGTTCTTTGCAAAAGCTTCTGATGATCTTCGTGGTCGCGCTCTTGAGTTCATCGGGCGAAGTCTTCACAATACGAAGGATACGGTAGAGCCCAAGATACTTTATAGACTCCAAGCGCTCTGGGAAAGGCGTATTGACGAGGCGCATCGCGCGGAAGCGCCTACTTGGCACGCCGCCGAGCTTACCGCCTTCGGCTGGTGGTTCGTCTCCGCGAAGTTCAATGACGTTTGGGCCATCGCTCAGCTCAAGGAAGTCCTCAAGATCACGGGCAATGTGGAACCGGACCATCTTGTGCTCGAACGCCTAGCCACACTCGCTACTTCTATGCCAATGCCCGTAGTCGAATGTCTCGGTCTGATGGTCGAAGGAGACAAGAAGGGTTGGCGCATCCGTGTTTGGGGCGAACACGTGCGAGCGATTCTTGCAGCCACGCTTCAGAGCGCAAACGAGAAGGCGCGAAAAGCTGCAGTGGTTCTGGTCAATCGCTTGGGCGCACGCGGCTACTTGGAGTTTCAAGAACTGCTTTCAAGGAGATGATCTTGAACGACGAGTTCCTCAACTTAGATACCACAACTCAATGTGAAACTTGGAATCTTTCCTTGATAGGTTGCTTCAAGGGCAGTTTCTTTAAAAGAGTCTTGAATCGACCCGTCCAAATTCATAGTATGGACAAATCGCGTTATTCTTTCTACAAGATCCCCACGAGCCATGAGGGCATCTGACTTCTATGACACCTGTTTCCTCGTTTACGAAAATCAACGCGTCTCCACCACTTATCGTGCACCTGACTGTATGACTTCGAATAGGCATGAGTTTTCCCCATACAGCTTAGAGCCTTAAAGGGATTTAAACAATCTTTCTCAAATCCGACGAAAGGGGAGACCTTTGCCTGTCGAGGAGGATTCGTTTTGGTGGGGCTTTTGAGGCTCCGTTGAAAAGACATGGTGAGGCTAGTTTGGTGGATCACTTCACGATCGATCTCGAAGAGGTTAGGGCGCTCTCCAGTGAGCGGAGGCTTCGGGTCCTAGTCCTTATCCGCGACGGCTTCGGGACACATGGGGCACTGGAAACGAAATCAAAAGTACATCTTCCACAACAGAGAAGAATGGGCTAAGGTTAAGGACGCTGTTGAAAAACTCATTCCTAAACTAACATA
>Ga0315314_1002261_pt1 | contig 16078 bp, 18 predicted proteins | sample TDP9_MG_FD_203631 | JGI IMG/M metagenome (GOLD analysis project Ga0315314, IMG submission 203631) | Freshwater sediment microbial communities from Lake Towuti, South Sulawesi, Indonesia - TDP9 | ecosystem: Environmental > Aquatic > Freshwater > Lake > Sediment | place: Indonesia: South Sulawesi...
ATCCCGTTCCGAGAATCTGCTAAACCTCTGTTATTTTGTGTCTAAACCAAATTCTACATGTGCCCTCAATGGAGACAATGCACGCGCCTTTTGGAGTCTCAGGCGTACACGTCTTCATGAAGAGAGGGCATTCGGGTGGCTTTATCTTTCCAATCATAATGAGGTGACAGAGGCAGCCGGGCAAAAGGTCTCGGGAACGTTCAATATTTAGGTTGTACTTTTTCCTCGCATCGTATGGCGCAAACTCTTCTTTTAAAGCCAGCGCTGATGAAGGGAGTTTTCCCAGTCCTCTCCATTGTCCGTCAACTACATCAAAAACTTTCTCGATGAGTTGCTGAGCCTTCACGTTGCCATCCCAAGTTACAGAGCGTGTGTACTCATTTTCCAGTTTTGCCTCGCCGTTTCGTATCTGTTCGAGCAGCATGGAGACAGCGAAGAGAACGTCCAGAGGCTCGAACCCGGCAACTATGGTGGGCATGCGGTAAATCTTCGGAAAAATCTCGTAGGGCTTCATTCCAATTATGGTTGAAACATGCCCTGGAGCAATAAAACCGTCTATGTGCAAGTCGCCTACGCCGAGTAACAGTTCCATGGCCGGAGGAATTAGTCGGTGTGAAACGAGAAAGCTGAAATTTTCAGGCGGCTTGTTCAGGATTTCAATGGCAGTGGATGGCGCCGTGGTTTCAAAGCCGATGGCGAAGAAGACGAAGTCCCTGTTAGGCTCTTTCTCAGCCATTTTCACGGCGTCCCTCACGCTGTACACTATTCGAACGTCTCCGCCAGAAGCCCTCGCCTCTTGGAGCGAAATCCCGGAGCTGGGAACCCGAACTACATCACCAAACGTTGTGAGGGTTACTCCACTAAGAGCCAGCTGTATCGCCTCATCGATCTCGGCAGCTGGAACAACACAGACCGGGCAACCTGGCCCAGCAATCACGTCCACTGTTTCTGGAAGAAGAGTCCTCAGTCCATAATGAGCAATGGTCCATTCGTGGGTGCCGCAGATATGGCAAAACTTAACGCTGTGGGCTGGAGCCAGACTCCTAGTGTGGGTTGCAACTCTCTTAGCCAACGCGGAGTCTCTAAACTTCAACTGCTCCCTCATCAGCGTTATCCTTCTAAACAGCCAACTTCACGCTTTTTATTATGCACTCTCTGCCCCCTACAATGTTCACTACTCCTCCACATTTTGGGCAGTGAAGTGTTGGGGTTGGAACGTGATAAATTGGATCATCCTCGTACTTGAAGTCTCCCTCGTAGCCGCAATTGCTGCACTTCACAACGCCGTCCTTTTCCTCAATGTAGAGTTTTGAGCCCTCCATTATGGTGTCCTTCACTAGTATTTCATATGCGAACCTGACTTGTTCAAGACCCAGAAATGTGAGCTTACCTATGACCAGGTGCACCTCGTCAATCCTCTTTGCGTTGTGTTTCTTCGCCTCTTCAAGAATGCTGTTCACGATCTGGGTGGTCATAGAAAACTCGTGCACTTTCCAACGGCTCCGCACCAATAATCAGAGACTCAGCGCTTTAACCACTTCTCTTATGCCCTCTCCGCTTCTGCAGTTCGTCGCCGCAACCCTAGCCTTTGGGTTTATCCTTTTAACATCTGCCTCCAGCTTCTTGACATCTACTCCCATGGCTCTTGCGAGGTCCACCTTGTTGATGACAACGACATCAGCGTCCATAAAGATGAATGGATGCTTCACCACCATGTAGGGTCCTTCTGTAACGCTGATCACAACAACGCGTTTTTCAGAGCCGAGAGGGAACTCAGCTGGGCAGATGAGGTTTCCAACATTTTCAATGAAGAGAAAGTCGAGGCTGTTTAAGTCGAGTCTCTGAAGCGCCTTCCTCACCAAGTTGGCGTCCAAGTGGCATTCTTTTCCCGTGTTTATTGGAACAACCTCTACGCCGTGTCTCGCAATCAGCTCCGCGTCTATAGTAGTCGTTAAGTCGCCCTTGAAAGCTGCCATTCGATACTTTCCCTTCAACTCATGAACAAGTTTCTCGATGAGGGAGGTTTTTCCCGATCCAATGGCGCCCATAATGTCAATCGCTTTGACGCCGTGTTTTCGCAAGAGTTCTCTGTTCTCTGTCGCCAGTTTTTCGTTTGCCTTGAGGATGTCTGCTTCGAGTTCTATGTCAAAGACCTCTCCTTCCTCAGCCTTCACCACTTCTTTCATCCATTCCACCGTTACGGAGTTAACTGTTCAAATTTGAGGATTTCATCCCAGAGTCGCAGAGTTTCCTCAGCCGCCTCCCTATCAATCACCTGAATAGCGTATCCAGCGTGGACTAAAACGTATTCTCCCACTTTAGCCTCCACCAGCATGACGTTTACTTCTCGGACAATTCCCTGCCCAAAGTCGACCTTCGCAAGGTCTCCCTTAACCTCAAGCACTTTAGCCGGAACTGCGAGACACATTTGTATCACCTGTAAGACATACGCCTAAAATAAATCCATTACGGATGCGCGCGCATGTGTCGTTTATTGCAAGTGATTTTGGAAGAGCTAGGTGAAGGTTGAATATATCTAGAAAAAATTGGGAGGAGGCGAGTGCGCAGACGTAGACGGCAGCTTCAATATCCACGAAAGAACATAAGCCTCAGGATACTTACAGAGAAAAGCGCCATAGAGATTATGAAAAAGTAAACTGACATCGTCAACATTAGGTCTTTCTTTCCCAAACCCGTCGTGAAAACTGTGGCTGTCGTTATCGTAGCTACGAAAAGAAGAGTGTCGATGCGACTGATGTATAAAAGGACTGTTTCCAATGTAGAAAAGTCGTTCCCCGACGGATAATAAGCAAAGGAAAACATCGTCGATACATAGAGCGAGACAAGTGAGACTATCAGAATCCACGTAACGTTTCTTTCTTCCTGCACTGTTTACACCCAGAAACAATTATCAACTGGTTAAATATAATAGTATGCGCGCACGCATTAATGTCTAGCATCAAATATTAATGTAAGTCTTATTTAGAACCTACATCGATGTCAGAGCAGTAAATTATTAGAATTGGCGAGCTGTTGCAACTCGATGGTGGCAAAATGTACATTTGGTTTTTCATCTGTGTACTAGCTGTAATTGCGGTAACACCACTTCATTTTTTGTCAGTTGAACACCTAAAACTTCAAGAAAAATATGGAAAGGAGAAAGGAACCAAAATCGGTGACATTTATGGTCTCATTTCGGGATGGTCGTTCTTCTCCTTTTGGATGGGAATCTGGGCTTCACCTCAGCCCCGATTTACTGTTCCAATTCTTCAAAATCTATCAGTTTCAGTTCCTGTTATCAGTTTCTCGATTCCGCTGTTTCACCTCATAATTTGTACATTCTTCCTCATACCGGGTGCTTGGCTCGCAATCAACGGTGTAAAAGAGACAACCCTAAGAGTGGCAGAAACGCATAGGACGGAGAAAATTGTTACCACAGGGGTTTACTCCATTGTTAGACATCCGCAACATCTTGGCGGATTATTAGCACACGTGGGAATTTCCTTTCTATTATCCGCATGGTATTCCTTGCTCTCTGCTCCCTTGATGGCTGTACTTATCTATCTCATCTCAAGGAAAGAGGAGGAAGAGCTGATTAGAGAATTTGGCAAAGAATATGAAGATTACAAGAAAAAAGTGCCAATGCTAATACCAAGATTAGGAAGGGGATAACAACTAATTGCTGGTCACCATTTTGAAAGGCTAACGGCAACCGCCTGCCCAAAGGAGATTCCTCCGTCTCCCGGTGGCACCAAACTGTGAACAAAGAAGTTGAAACCGGCTTCCTCAACAGCCTTTCTAATGTTTTGCGTGATGTGCTCGTTGTAGGCGACACCTCCGGAGAAACCGATGGCTTTAACGCCCAACCGCTCTGCTTCCTCCACCGCGAGCTGTGCCAACCCTTTGGCGAGGTAGGACTGAACGGAGTAAGCTAGGTCGCCGACCGAGTGGCTGTGTCTTTGGTTGAAAACTTCACGAACCAGAATGGTTGTGTCAACTGTTTTGCTTGCAAGTTTGGGTTCCAAGTTTAACACGTCTCTTCCCCTTGTTGCGGCGGACTCCAGCTTCATTGCTGGTTCACCCTCATAGGTGCGTTCGTAGCATATGCCCAGAACGGCTGAGACCGCGTCTAACACCCTTCCACAACTAGTGGTTTTTGGCACCGACTCCTTTTCCAGCTGTCTAATGATTACCTCAACTTCCTTTTCGCCGTGTGGGAAACGGTTGCTGTTAGATAGCAACCATTCTTCAATGTCCACCATGCTGTGAAGGATTCCGGCAGCCATCCGTAAGGGATAAAGCGTGGCTAGGTCGCCCCCCACCATAGGCTGCGGCTGAAGGTGTCCTAGGCGTTGGAAGCCTTCTGGGTTGCAGTAGAGGATTTCCCCGCCCCAAGCGTTGCCGTCTGATCCGTAGCCGAAGCCGTCACAGACTATGCCTACCATTTCTTGGACGTTGTGTTCGCCCATTAGAGACGCCACGTGAGCGTGGTGATGCTGAACTGGAACAACCGGACATTCAAAATAGTTTCCCAGATCCTGAGCCAGCTTGGTGGTGGTGAATTTCGGGTGCAGGTCGCAGGCGATGACATCGATTTTGCTGTTCGTTAATCTAATCAGGTGGTGTGTTGCTTCTCTCAAGAATTCAAGGGTCTCAAGGTTTTCCACATCTCCAACGTGTTGGGAAATGAAAGCCTTATCCTGCAAAAGCACACACGAGGTCACATTTTCCTCTGCGCCAACGCCTAGAACGCAGTCACCTGCCGAGCGTTTCAGACGGATGGGCTCGGGAGCGTATCCTCTCGACCTGCGAATTATGCTCGGGTTTTCGCTGTGAAGACGGACAACCGAGTCATCACACCTCTGAGCGATTGTTCGGTTGTGAAACAGGAAGAAGTCAACAACGGGTCCAAGCCTTCTCAGGGCTTCTTGATTCTGTTCTACAATGGGCTGGTTTGGAGGGTTGGCACTCGTCATTACGAAGGCGGGTTCACGCGCCCCATCCAACAGCATGACGTGTAGACCAGTGTAGGGAAGCATTACACCGATGTTGTGCAGTCCTGGAGAGATCAGTTCTGATAGGTAGTAGTTTTCGCTTTTCCTTAACAGAACAATTGGTCTGATGTACGAGGTCAGCAGTTCAGCCTCTTCCCGGCTCACATCCGCAAACGACTTTGTAACCTCGAGGTTGCGAGCCATAATTGCGAATGGCTTCTGAGCCCTATGCTTAACTTTTCTCAGTCTTGATATGGGTTTGGAAAGGGTTGTTGCAGTTGCGACGTGAAAGCCTCCGTTTCCCTTAACCGCCACAATGTAGCCTTCTTGGAGAAGTCTGCCTGCCTCCCTGATCGGGTCTTCGTGTTCAATGGGCTGACCGTCGTTGGATGCGAGGTATACTCTTGGTCCGCACTTGCTACATGCAATGGTTTGAGCGTGGAATCGGCGGTTTGAAGGATCTCTGTATTCTTTTGAGCAGAAGTCGCACATGGGAAAGTCTTGCATGGTGGTGTTCGGTCGGTCGTAAGGAAGCCCCTCTATGATTGTGTATCGGGGACCGCAGTTGGTGCACGTGATGAAAAAATAGTTGTGCCGTTCGTTTTTTGAGTTTCGTAGCTCGCTTAGGCATTCGTCGCAAATTGAAACGTCCGGGGGGATGACGGAGCCAGAATGTTCCACATCTTCGGAACTCTGGAGAATCGTAAACTTCTCAAATTCTTTTTTATCCCTCGCATAATTGGTGGTGACTTGGTAGATTCTGGCGAGAGGAGGCTTCTTTCCCTTCAGATCGTTAAGAAAACTCTTCACATCGCCCTTTTTTCCTTCAACAACGATTTCTACAGCCGCGTCCCCTCGATTCCGCACGTAGCCGACCAGTCTATTTTCCACGGCGATTCGATAGACGAAAGGTCGAAAGCCCACCCCTTGAACGATGCCGCTGACCCTGATTTCGGCTCGCAACCGCTAGTCAACTCCGATCCATGACAATCCATGATTTGTGGATATGTATCTGGGTTCCTCTGAGAGTTGGGTTCCAAATACTTTTTGGTCTGTGTCTCAGGACGTGAGCCCTTGAAAAGTCTGAGAAGTCTGGAACTTTTTTGTTGAAAGAACACTACAACTTCTTAAGAATTGGGTCAGCGGGGATTGTGTTGTCGTAGAGACCTAGTTTCTCTGGCTCTAACCCCAACGCTAGTCCTAAGAGCTGAATGTAATGCAACACCGGAATGTTGTATTTGACTCCAAACTGTTTCTCAACTTCGGTCTGTCCGATATCGAATTGGAGATGACAGAAGGCACAAGGGGTAACTATACAGTCTGCACCCGCATTCTTCACGTTTTCAAGTTTTTCCTTAGTCATGTCTGCTGAAACCTCGGGGGAACTGGCCCTCACTCCGCCGCCAGCGCCGCAACACATCATTTTGTCTTGATACGGGACGCTCTTTGCCCCGAGCACTTCAACTAGTTCGTCTAGAAACTTCGGGCGTTCAGAGCTCCCACCCGTCCGGTATCTTGTAGGCTTTAACAGATGGCAACCATAATGAACTGCAACTTTCAGGTTTAGCGGTCTCTTAACAAAGCCTCTTAACTTTTCAATTCCAATATCGTGGTACAAAACTTCCACGATGTGTTTTACATCGATGGTGCCCTGAAACTCCCTACCATAGTCATGAAGAATCTTATTAACTTCCTCTCGCATGGCAACATCTTTCTTCAAAACAGTGTTTGCTTCTTTCAAGGTACCGTAGCAACCGCTGCATAGTGTTGTAGCGTCAACGTTCAAGGCCTCTGCTAAGGTGAGGTTTCGAGCAGCTACGGCTAGCCATGTAGGCTTGTGAAAGGATTTAACCACACCTGGGGGAGGACAGCAAGACGCCCCTTCCATGTCAAGAAGCTTGATTCCAAGCACTTCAGCAACATTCCGCATGGCTGCCTCAATCCCTGGATATCGGTTAGGCATTATACAACCCAAGAAAAAGGCATACTTCATGTCATTTCTCACCTTTCTCCCATTCGAAACCGGTTAGCTTGTCAAAACCTGTTTTCTTGACGATGCCCTGAACTTCATCGAGGGCTTTCTTATGCTTGTGTGTTGTCGGTGGGATTTCGCTTAGACCAAGGCTTACACGCCGCTTTCGGTTTTCCTCATTTATTGGAACCGCGTGACCGTATTTCACGAAGTATCCTGAAATGCGTTTATGCGGATCAAGCATGTATCCAGCCTCGACCGCCATGTTTCTTAGAGCCAAAATCACATCTGTGGGGTCGACTCCTCTGGGGCATCTTTCTAGGCAAGTGAAACACGTCGTGCATAGCCAAAGGTCCTTGTCTGAAAGGACTTCGTCTCGAAAGCCTAACATTGCTCTTCTTATCAGTTGGCGTGTTCGAAAAGCCGTTCTTCTGCCGGATGGACAGCTGGCAGTACAGGTACCGCATTGAATGCAGAGGTTTATCTTTTCACCACCAGCTTTAGCCACGGCTTCCGCAAAATTCATGTCCAATTCGTCTAGTCGTATAATGTTTTTCTTAGGTTTAGCCACGATTGAGCCTCCGCGTTTGTTCTCCTATGAAAGCATAAACATAGATTAAAAGTTTTTGAAGTTGTCAATAAGCGAATGCTTCATTTATAGACCTTCTTAATCCGCTAGTCAAAGTCGTACTGGCTATGACTGGCTTGGGCTTGCCTCACATTTCTCGTTAACCTATTTTTCGCCAAAACACTTGTGAAATGGTAAAGACCTTTTCGTAAAGGAAAAGAATGTAAGGCTTTTGTATATCTTTTAGGTATTGATTCTTTACAAAGGAAAGAAATATAAAGAGTTTCGCCTATTACTAGTATAAAAGGATGCGATGGATATGAGTGAGATACCTCTTCCATATCGAACTTGTAGATTGACCGAACTGAAAGGTTGTCCTGGTCTTTGGGCGTGTCATATCCCTGACAGGTATTGCAAATGCGCATATGATAGAGAGGAAAAGAGAACAACTGAGTATGTATACACTGAGGGACAGCTAAGTGGAACGGAGGACGTCGAACACGCACGATGCTTTGTAGATGGTGAAGTGCGCATCCTACAGAGAATGGGTTTAGAAAGATATCTTCAGACACTTAGAGAGAGACCAAAACGGTTAAAGCCTTGCTGCATTGGCCAGTAGCGGTTTGCCCCAAAACTGCGCCAATTCTTTTCTTTTATCAGAGTTAAATGCAGCAGTTTAGTTGTCATGCTAGCCATCACTCCATATATTTTCTTATGAATGGATAACGGTGTAGTATGTCTAGACCACTATTAGGAGGGAGCTCAAAACGCTGTAAAAAGCCGATAAGAAGTCAAAACGAAGGCATAGAATGTGCAACTTGCGAGAATGATAAGAATTAAAGTTTAAAAGAACAGATTACGCTTAATCTCTGAGATCACCCAAAATCATGTATCTAACGGAGAAATTGAAATGATGAAGGAAGAGGCAAGGATCGGAGTGTACATTTGTCACTGCGGAGGAAACATCAGTGACACGGTAGACGTGGAGAAGGTAAAGGAAGCCGCCTCCAAATTAAAGGGCGTTAACGTTGCGGAAACCTACGAATACGTGTGTAGCGACCCCGGACAGGAAATGATAACGAAGGGAGTAAGGGAGCATGGCCTTAACAGAATTGTGGTGGCTTCGTGTTCGCCCCGAATGCACCTTGAAACTTTCAGACAAACGGCCAGATCTGCAGGTTTGAATCCCTACTTCCTCGATATGGCAAACATTCGAGAGCAGTGTAGCTGGGTTCACGACGAGAAGGAGGCTGCAACAGCAAAGGCAATTGACCTTGTTCGGGGGGCAGTGGAGCGAGCCCGTTATCTTCAACCTTTAGAGGCAAAGAGTATGCCAGTGAAGCAGGTCGTTCTCGTGATAGGCGGAGGTGTCGCAGGCATCATCACCTCCATTGAGTTGGCGGACAAAGGATACGAAGTGTACTTGGTTGAGAGAAGCCCCAGCATAGGTGGGCATATGGCTCAGCTTAGCAAAACCTTCCCCACACTCGACTGCTCGCAATGCATTCTCACACCGAAAATGGTGTATGCCGGACAGCATCCAAACATAAAGATCATCAGTATGGCCGAATCAATAGCGGTCGAAGGAAACCCTGGCAACTACAGGGCCTTGATTAAGATGCAACCAAGGTTTGTGGACGCAACCAAATGCACGGCTTGCGGAGAGTGCACAAAGAAGTGCCCAGTCAAAGTTCCAAGCGAGTTCGAAGCCGAGTTGACTGAACGAAAGGCCATATATACTCCGTTCAGGCAGGCGGTCCCCAGAGCATACGCAATAGACACGGAGCACTGCCTATACTTCACAAAGGGAGTGTGCAAGATCTGCGAGAAGTTCTGCCCGGCACACGCCGTAGACTTTAATCAAAAAGAAGAAACCTTAGAGTTGGATGTAGGCGCGATTGTTGCTTGCACAGGATTCGAGCAACTTGACCCGAAAAGGCTTGAGGAGTTCAGCTACGGCTTACACCCAGATATAGTAACTAACCTCCAGTTCGAGCGACTTATGCTGCAGGGGGTACACAAACCGTCCAACGGAAAGATGCCGAAAAAGGTGGCATACATACTCTGCGTTGGCAGTCGAATGATGAACACTGACAAGGGAGTAGCACATTGCTGCAAGATAGGGTGCATGGCCGCGATCAAACAAGCTATTTTACTTCAGAAGGCCGTTCCTGATGCTGAACCCTGGATTTTTTACACTGACATAAGAGCTGACGGAAAGGGCTACGAGGAATTCTACGCCACGGCTCAGGAACACGGCGTGCAATTCGTTAGAGGCAGGATGGCGGAAGTTGTTCCAAACGGAGAAAAATTGTTAGTGAAAGCTGAAGACACCCTGCTCGGAAGAGACTTTGAGGGAAACTTTGACCTTGTGGTGCTCAGCACAGCCATCATCCCACACCCCACCAGTTATGAGTTAGCTCGAAAGCTGGGCATCCAAACAGGCTCAGACGGCTTTCTCCTAGAAAGACACTACAAACTTAGACCAGTAGACAGCCAACGCGAGGGAATATTTATCTCAGGTTGTGCCGTGAGTCCGAAAGACGTTAGAGAAACAACCCTAGAGGCTATGGCTACAGCCTCCAGAGTTGCAACTTTCGTGGGCAAAGGCGAGATATCCTTATCGCCTGAAGTGGCATACGTCATCCAAGACAGATGCGACTCCTGCGGAGAGTGCATAAAGGTCTGTCCCGTAGCAGCAATCGAAATCTCTCTAACAGGCGCATTGATCAGTCCTGTCTCCTGTATTGGATGTGGAATATGCGTACCAAAATGTCCGAGACAGGCCATTGACTTAAACCACTGCACTGAAGCTCAGTTGATAGCACAGATTATCGGAGTGTGCGAGGGTAGGAAATCGCCAAGGATCATTGCCTTCATAGGAGGAGACACAGCTTATGGATCTGCAGACTTGGCTGGGCAAACGAGAGAGTCGTATTCTCCAAACATTGAGATAATTGGGGTGCCAAGCGTGGGACGAATTGGTTTGAGACACCTTCTGCATGCGTTTGCAGCAGGAGCTGACGGCGTCATATTTGTTGAGGGCGCCGACAGTCCCTTCGGGGAAGAAAAACTGAGAGAGCATGTCACAGGGCTGAAGGAGGAGTTAAACAAGTATGGCATTAAACCCCTCCGCCTAATTTCAATCACCACAACCCTTCCAGAATACAACAAAATACTAAACATATTTGAAACTCTCCATGAGAGGATTTTAAAGATCGGCCCAGTTTCAAAGGAGACACGTGAAAAAATACAGGAAACCCTCACAGCGCCATAATGTAATCTAGGCAAATGTTTTATTAAAAACGGACATCGTCACTTGGACAAAGCGTATGTCAAATAGTCGCCTTTCCCACTAGCAACGACGATCCGCCCAAACTGTGTCAAAGCTATTACATGTTGAAAAACCTTAGTCGTTTCCAGCCCCGTGGCCTCTGAAAGTTCGGGGATGGTTAATGGACCTCGGTCTTTAAGCTCCTTGATGATGAGCTCTCTTTCCTTCCTACGCTCATAGATAGGCTTCAATTTCTCCTTATCGATTTTTCGCTCCTCAATAGACACGGGTTACACCTCGTCTCTTAGAAACTAACCGATTAACGAAAGTTGCTTTTAAATAATTTGCTAAGGATTCTCACTCCGATGACGAAACTTGAGGAACCCGGTAACTATCTAACTGACAATTCATAAAGGTTTTGAGCCGCTTTTCTGACTGTAGTCTTTCCGCCAGTAATAACCACGTGAAGATCATTTTGGAATTCAATTTTGACTCCAAAACGCTCCGCTATGTTCTGAACTTTTTCTTCAGCGATTGGCCCTAGTAGGGTTAGTCGTACCCACCCCCTTTTGAAGTCTTTGGGAAGACTTGGAACGAACTCAGATGTGGTGTGGATCATTCTGTAGTTTAGTTCGGCGCGTTCCGCTCTGTCAATTTTGTTCATCCAACCCGCTAGATAGTTCTCATCAACTGTTAGAGCCGCTGAAACCAAAATGGATTGTATTTTACCCAGCATTTGTTGCAAATTTCGCAAGGAGTCATCAATTGGTTTTGGCTCTTTGGGAGGATGAAGAATGCTTGTTTGAATGAAATGAATTAAGGTTTTGCAATTTCGTAGATCAGAAGCAACATCAACTTTGATATTTCTTCCAGTTAAATCTTGAAAAAGATCAGCCAAAACCAACCAAACTTGTTCTAATCTTTTAATTTCTTCCCTTACGGCCAATCCGACGCCCATTATTTTAGTATGAGAAGGCAATTAAAAACCTAGCGTGACCATCTGGTGCCACTTTGAAACGCGGAACAAAAACTTAACAAATGAATGGATGATACTGTATACTCATCGCTAACAAGAGAAGGACCAAATTGAAAATAGCTCTTAAGACAATGAAATTTGAGGAAATGAAAAACAAGACGTTTGAAGTGAGGTTAATAACCGAGAGATTGTGCGAGTTCTGTGATGGAGTGATCGACACAAAAGAACGAATGTTGAGGACCATCCAGATTTCTGATCGCCAAGACTACGAAAACTTACTAATGAGATCTAAGGCGTATGATCGAGCCGAAGTAGACATTGAAAACACAGAGATTTACTTTTATGCTCATGATTATCCAGGGGATGTACATCAAAGTTGCGTAGAAAAATTGTAGCAAATACGCTGGTATCAGATCATAAAACCGTATAGAGGTATTGGTGCTCCTTTTCGCCCACCTCTGAAACAGTACCAGTTTTTCTCAGAGCAATCATGTGTCGCAATATTTTGTCGGGACTGATTCCGGTCGCTTCGGACAACTCACTAATAGTTAGCGGGCCCCTTTCTTTGATGGCGCCGATAATCATCTGCCGCTCTATTTCATCTTTCATTATACCATCTACCGCTACGCGGTATCTTTCCTCCTCAATTTTCAGTTCAGTCTGCGAGATTCCCATTATCCACCTCACCCTTTGTGTCTTGAAGGCTTCGATCGCCGCATCGGTCTTTTTTACCATTTTTTTCGGTTCACTCAACTCGACCACACCTTCTTGAGCGGACTAGGCCCCATATCCTTGACCTCCCTCGTTACATCTCTAATTAAAGCTGCGAATTTTCCTCCCTCGCCCGCGGAAATCCATTCTAATCTGAGTCTGGCAGGCTCAATTCCGAGGTGACTAAGAACCTCTTTAAGGAAATTGAACCTCTTTTCCACCATGTAGTTCCCTTTGACATAGTGGCAATCGCCGGGGTGGCAGCCAGCTATCAGCACCCCGTCTGCGCCCCATCGAAATGCTGAGAGAACGAATGTGGGGTCTATTCGCCCACTGCACATCACTCGGATGATCCTAACGTTTGTGGGGTACTCGAAACGGCTGGTGCCTGCTAGGTCCGCCCCAGCATAGGCACACCAATTGCAGCAAAAGGCCACGATAACTGGTTCGAATTCAGCTTCTTCCATTAAACTCCCTCCGTCCCAAACCCTTCATGGAACAGCGCGGCTTGAACCTGGGCGAGGATTTGTTGGTCGCCAAAGTGGCGCATGGTTATGGCTCGTCTCGGACACTCTGCGGCACATGCTCCACAACCCCTACAGAGAGCCTCAATGGTTTTGGATTTCCCCTCTTCCACCTTATGTGCTCCATAGGGACATATTTCCTCACAGAGCCCGCACCCCATGCATAAGTCGGAATCTACCATAGCAGTAATGGCTTCTGTCTTCATTTTCTTGTTAGCCATTAGGGTCGCCGCCCTTGCCGCCGCAGCCTTAGCCGAAATTATGGATTCTGAAACGTCCTTCGGACCAGAAACAGTTCCAGCGATAAATATCCCGTCCACCGTCGTATCGACAGGTCTCAGCTTGAGATGAGCCTCCATCAGAAAACCGTCTGGACTTATAGGTACCTTAAGCATTCGCGCCAACATCACTTCACCCTTACGGGGCCTGAGTGGCGTTGACAGCACAACCCAGTCCGCCAAGAATTCCACTTCTCGACCAGCAAGCATGTCATAAGTTACTACCTTGAGCTTGTTTCCTCGCGCCTTGCTGATTTCTGGGGGTATTTCCTCGATGTGCCTTATGAACCTAACCTCGAGGTCTCTTGACCTTGCATAAAAGTCTTCATATTCTTTATACACCCTAAGATCTCCATAGAGAATGACAACATCTGTGTCTGGATATTGGGACTTTACGAGGATTGCGTTTTTAATAGCGTTCATGCAACAGATTTTGGAACAGTAGGGCCAGCCTTCCTCTTTCTTGGCTTTTAAGATCTTTCTCAAGAGGTTTGCGGTGTCAGATTTTGGGAAGGCCGTCAGCTCATATGCGCGTATCTCTCCCTTTCTGGCACCTACACATTGTATCATCACGATTCTCTCAGGCTTCTCCAGTTTTCCTTCCTTTAACATTTCATCCAATTCTTTTTGAGTTATAACTCTGTCGTAGACTCCGTATTGATACAACCCCTCAGGTGGTGTGTAATTCAAGGCACCGCAAGCAACAATGATGGTGCCCACGTTAAGCTCCATTTTCTCGCCGTCTCTAGTAAGGTTAACCTTAAAGTTTCCAACGTACCCCCCAACGTCTGCTACATCGGTGGAAGTCAAGAATTCAATGTTCTTATGTGACTTCACCGCCTCAATCATGGGTGCCACTATTTCCGATGCGTCTTGTAGCGTTGGATAAAGCTTGTAAAGCCCTCCAACAATTCCGCCGGGCTCCTTTTCCTTTTCTATTAGATACACTTTGAAGCCCTGCTTAGCCAAGCTGAGAGCAGCTGTCATCCCCGCTATGCCTGCACCAATCACTAGAGCGGAATCTTTCACCTCCAGTTCAGGTTCCGTTTGCGGCTCTAGCCAAACGGCTCTCGCCACGGCCATCCTCACGATGTCCTTAGCCTTTTCAGTTGCCTTTTTCGGTTCACGTGAGTGAACCCAAGAACACTGTTCTCGAATGTTTGCCATCTCGAAAAGGTATGGATTTAACCCTACTTCTATGCAAGCTGATCGGAATAGTGGTTCATGTGTTCGGGGCGTGCACGAAGCCACAACCACCCTGTCTAGATTAAACTTCTTTATTGCTTCTTTTATGGAACTTAACCCAGCTTCAGAGCACGTGTAGAGATTGTCTTCGGCGTAAACGACATTGGGCAACGTCTTCGCGTACTCAACAACTTGTGGGACCTCAACCACGCCGCCTATGTTAACCCCGCAATGGCATATGAACACTCCGATTTTCGGCTTCTCTTCCATACGATCACCCCCCGCTAACCAAAACCTCTGCCACTCGTGCGGCTGTGGCGGTACCTTGCATTATGGAGTCTGGAATGTCTCCGGTTTTAGGTCCTAAGCAATAACCACTAGCGAAAATTCCGGGAACTGGAGTATCAACCGGGTGAGCTAGATCATGTGAAGCTCTGAAAAATCCATACTTATCAAGTTCTATTCCCAGGATTTTGGCTAACTCGTTGGCGTCTCTTCGAGGCATGAGTGCTGGGCAAAGCACCACCAAATCAAACACCAAGTCTTGTATACTTCTCGTCGCAGTGTCCTCATACCACAAGGTGAGATTCTTTGTCTCCGGATCCTCTATGATCTCGCCGGGGCTGCTTCGGATAAATTTTATACCGTACTCGGTTTTAGCTCGGTTGACAAACTCTTGGAAGCCCCTTCCAAATGCCCGAAGATCGATAAAGAAAATGCTGACCGTCGAGTTAGGTGCGTGCTCTCTGACCAGAACGGCGTCTTTGATGGCGTATTTGCAGCAGATGCTGGAGCAGTAGGCGTTTCCGAGCCTTCTGTCCCTTGAGCCTACACATTGTATGAAAGCAATGCTTTTTGGTATCTTTCCATCTGAGGGTCTTATTAGGTGTCCTCCGGTTGGACCAGATGCGCAAAGCAAGCGCTCCAGCTCCAAGGCGGTAACTACATTTCTATAACGGCCGTAACCATATGCGGGAATCCCGGCGGGGTTGAAAAGATCGAAACCCGTCGCGACAATAATCGCGCCAACACGCAGTTCGATCTCCTTTGGTTTTTGATTTAGATCGACAGCTTTTGCTCCACACACTTTTTCGCAGAGCCCACATTCTAAGCAGTTTTCTTTATCGACCGTAACCACTCTAGGCACTGCTTGGGGGAAGGGCATGTAAATGGCCTTTCGCATCCCAATTTTTTCATCGAACTCATTAGGAACTTCCGCTGGACAGTTCTCGGCGCATTGACCGCAGCCGGTGCACTTTGTTTCATCCACGTATCGGGGCTTCTTCAGAACCTTCACGACAAAGTTTCCTACAGATCCATTAACCTCTCTTACTTCAGAGTATGTGAGAAGTTGTACGTTTGGATGATGAAAGCAATCAATCATTTTGGGCGCAAGAATACACATAGAACAGTCCATGGTTGGAAACGTTTTGTCAAGCTGAGCCATCCTTCCACCTATGCTCGAAGACTTCTCCACAAGATACACTTTGAATCCTCGGCTTGCTAAATCCAGTGAAGCTTGTATGCCTGAGACTCCGCCGCCAATAACCAACACTGCAGGTTGTTCCAACATCATTCCTCCTATAAGCGTCCCTT
>Ga0315314_1002262_pt1 | contig 16070 bp, 20 predicted proteins | sample TDP9_MG_FD_203631 | JGI IMG/M metagenome (GOLD analysis project Ga0315314, IMG submission 203631) | Freshwater sediment microbial communities from Lake Towuti, South Sulawesi, Indonesia - TDP9 | ecosystem: Environmental > Aquatic > Freshwater > Lake > Sediment | place: Indonesia: South Sulawesi...
ATCCAGGTTGAAGTGACGATAAACCCTGGAGCATCTGCTGAATGCAGGGTTTGGTACGATTCGCCCTTATATCCAAGCAAGGTGATCCTTCCATGCAAAGACTATGCACGACCCTCTTCTGTCAAGACTTTTGATGTTAACCATGCAGAAACAAACATATTTTCAGTGGAGTGGAGTAGAGATCAACGGAAGGTCATTGTCCATGCTAACGTCACTGATCCCTTTGGCGGATATGACATCTACATGGTGAAGGCCACAATCCTTGATCCATCTAACCACACCGTTCTTGATCATGCAAACATGACCAGAATCTCTAACGGCATGTGGGTTCTTCACCACACGCACACCTACGAAGTAACATGGTCTTACCCTGAAACAGCCATGTTAGGCAATTACACAGCAAAAATTTCAGTCATTGACAACAATGGGTATTACCACTATTTAGACTACGGTCTCTTTGACCCCTACATTGAACATGTCTATCACATCTTTAACATTGGAATAGTCGTTCTGCACAATCCAGCTTTTAGAATTGTTGATGATGCAGAGTCCCCTTTGCCCAAGGCTCAGGTCTATATAAGGTTACCAAATGGCACAACCAATACTCTGCCTTTATACTCATCCAACAATGGCTTCATCAATTTAACACAAGTTCCGACAGGGAATTATGGTTTCACGATCATGTGGAAGGGCGTGATAGTTCAACAAATGACCGCATACGTGGATTCTGATGGACCCTACATTATGAAATGCCAAGTTTATAAGGTAACTGTACAGGTCTTAGGAAACGATGGAGCCCCAATTCACGGGGCATATGTGGTGATTTACACTCAAGCGGGAATAGTATTTGATTTCAAAATGACTGATGCGTCAGGTGAGGCAGTATTCCAATTACCCCCAAGCGACAATCAAGCGGTTGGAATGTATAAAGTAGACGTATATTATAGCACAGCGTATTGGCTCACCCATGTAACCGTAAACACAACCGAGCCAACAATCTCCATCAACTTATCCAAGCCCTTAGAGATCATGCTAGCCGACTTCCCGCCACCCATATGGACAACCATCGGCTTTTGGCTAGTCATTGCCCCAATCGCCACAATTTGCTTGGGACTAGTCTTCTTAATCAAGAGAAAAACACGAACTAAATCATAAGTGATGAATCTTTTTGATATTTATTGACTAAAAGATCTTAGGGGTCATGCCAAGTTAAAAAGGGGAAATTAGATCCATCTTACTTTCCTCTCAACTTCTGCCTTAACTCCTTGACGGTTACAGGACCGATCATCCAGTTCTCAGCGGAAACCTCGTGGAATATCACCCAGATGAACTCCTCGTGTTCCTCCTCTTAACTGGTTTTCTCTTCCGCTTGCCTAGATCATTAAGCTTTTTCATCCACGTGCCTCTTGTGTAAATTGCTCCTACGCCCGGCTCAACGATTGCTTCTATGCCAATGGCTTTGCGTCTCTCTTTCTTCTGTGGTCTTCTACGAGGCATACTTTCTCACTGTGTTGTATTTAGCTTCTGACATAAAAAGGGTAACTTCGATGGTCCCTTACTCTTTTCTTTCATCAAATGCTTGCACTCAACACATTTTATGAGATTATTTCGCTGTTGTAAAGGTTGCGAAATAAGTGTTCCGTTCAATCGAACGAACCGAGCTTTCAGGGGTCGCAGTTTTGTTTGTGAACCGAATTGAGCACTATTGTAGGGGGTCTATGAGTTCCAATAATCATATGGTTTCCAAGGTCTTGGGAGAATATTTTATTTTACTGTGGCATTTGGGGCATTCAACGGCGTAAATCATCTTTTTTTCTATCGTGCTTAGAATGTTTTCACAGGATGGCAGGTCAACCTCAAGTTCATTCCCACAACTGCACGCCAACGTTAACCCTTTCGTTTGCTTGTGGTCTCTCGACAATAATACTCTTAGCCTGGTTATCAAGTTGTGGATCATGTCCTCGGGATTGGATGGGTTATATTTGACAGGCTTTCTCAACTCAATAGCTCCCTTGGTTCTCCACCTTTTCTCTTGAACCGGAACCATTAGCCTATCAAAGGCGTAAGCGATGCCAATTTCCTGGTTAACCCTTGAAGAGCGTATCCCCTCTTGTGTTAGAAAAACGACAAAACATTTGCATTCTCTTATTCTCTTTTTGAGGGTCTCTGGGGTATATTCGTACTCACTGAACCTCTCAGCCATGTAAGTGTTTATTTTCAATCTACGTAGTATCCCCCACACTCTTTCTACCACACTCGTATCCTTGGAGTCATGACTAAGAAAGACATCAAACGCCATGGCTTTCACCTCAAATCACCAGTTATTTATCATTCATCATATTTTATTTTTTGTATCGTATAGGCCACAATAAACCTCGATTTTTACCCACAATGCACGCATGCGGGTGGAATCCAAGCCCCTCTTCGAAGACCGAGGCATATCCCTCTCCGAGTTTATCTGTACCAGCGTCTGAAATAGTGCTTTTATCAGCTTAGGCGTGAGATACTGTTAAGTCTTTTGACCTAGTGAGCATAAAAAAGAAAAGGGCGACCTATTTAGTCTTTACGTTTTTGTTTCCTTCTGCGGTAAATGCGCATGTTAATTGTCTTTTATCACTCGTAGCAAGATTATTTTCCCATTGTAAAGGGCGTAGATTTGAAAGTTCATCGCCACCATCAGGGTCAATATGGTCTATCTCCCAACCATAGAGGGAATCCCTATTGCCGTATTCTGTTCTTATGATCCATGCACCACACTGGTCTTTTCGGTATTTATCCTTGTCATAATTAGCAACAATTTTGCCTTTTTCCCATACTTTTTGAATCATCTCTTCATCAAAACTCATCCAAACACTTCCTCTTTCAAGTTTGTTGGACTCCTATTTAATATTTTGCACTCATTCACAGTAGAATTTTTCAGTATTCGTGTCCAAATATTATAAAACCAATCTTGAGGGTGTTTTCTGGAATTGAGTCACAATCATCACATTGATTGTAGATAATATGACCGAGTTCTCGGCATTCTTCGCAGATAACGAAAACTAATCTATCACTACGATTTAACCACAATTTCCTTTTCCCTCTGTATTGAGCCTTTAGAAACTTGGTATTATGCCAAGGGTCAGCTACCAAATCCCTTATGCGTTCCTCTATCTGTCTCCTAAACTCTGGATGGAGCACATTGATTTGTTTTTCAAAGGTTTTGGTATAAACTGGCCTATAATTACCCAAAAACTTCCTCATGAGATAGTAACTCGCCCCTTTTCATTTCATCAAAGGCGCGATCTAATTCTTTGGAAATCTTTGGGTTCAAGCAGAATTTTAAGTCTTCAAGTTCGTCTGGAGTTATTCTAAACACTTCGCGAGCATTTTCATACGTTAATGGATAAAGTAGGGGGGTTCCCAATTTTAACATCTTTATAGTTTTACCTCTTGACCACACCATTCTATAGACCATATTAACCAAGTGGTTTGTGCGAACATGTGAATAAGTGGATAGAATTCCATCGATGACTGCAAGTAAAGGTCGATTCCTTCTAAGAACCTCACCAAAATCCTCCAATATCATTTTCATTTTTTTGGTTTGCCCAAACCATGGTTCGCTCACATAACCGAATTTAACGAAATTCATTAGGTCGCCCCTTAGCTCCGAGCTAAAGGTTGGATGTAAGAGCTTCACAAAGCTATAATTAAAAGCCTTTATTCTTCTATCGATTAAGCTTCTCTCAGACAAGAAAACCAATTTCTGCATTTTCGTTTCTGACAAGGCTCTAAGATTGTGTGTCTTATAACATTCGTTTATGAGATACAATGTTAAAAGGCGATCAACTGTCTTTTCTTCAGACGTTCTCGCCATATGATCCACACACTACATAAAGACGAATTTAATCTTCCTCAAGTAAATAAGAGGAACTAAAACTTAAGTTTTGTTATCATGAGTTGGTTATCTGAGAAAGGATATCTCACAAAAGGTGTTAATGTTGAAAAAGAAAAAGGCTGTCAAACGAGACCTAGCTGAAGAGGTTGATCTGTTAGATACTATGCTTTCAAGTCTCGTGGAACTACTCGAAGAAAAGGGTGTCGTTACTCAAGAAGAATGGGAAAAACGTATAAAAGAACGTGTCTCCATAGAATAGATAGTGATTTGAGGGATAGCGGCAAGGACACGCCTTTCCTGTAGGCTTGCCTACACCAAGGTCGCAATATTATACGCGTGTGGTCTCCCTCACCGCTACCCTATCTCACCATCTATGCTGTCTTCTTTTCCTTCTGCTCTTTGAGAAGTCTTTGTTCCATGAACTCTAAGGCATCTTTTGCAAATTTTATGGAATCTAAAGATTTGGCGTCTGAGGGAATTTGAATGTATACGTCTCCGAATTGGATTTTCAGAAGCTCAACTACTGAAGGCTCTGGTTGCACTATCGTATCCCCCCTACCTAAGCTCGGAGCCTTTAACATAGGCTCTTCTATTGGAGGTGCGAGCTTTTCGGCAGAAGTAATGTATTTTGCCACCTTTTTGTAAATTTTGGTGACTTTTGGGGCTATTTTTTGCGCTTTCGCAATGTCCACATTTGCTTTTTCTCTTAGAAAAATCTTTATTTGGTCAACTTGAGGATTTTTTCCAAATTGCCTAGCAATATCTCTAAATAATTCTACATTTAATACGGCTTGTGACTTAGCTTGCTCGATTTCTCTTGGTTCTCCATAGAGAGCCAACTTCCCTCTGTCTGTAATTGTTACATTGCCTCCTCCAGTCAAAATGAAACCATATTTTTCCATCGCAGCCATCAGGTAAGTGAAACCACCACCTTTTATGGCCATATGCAAAGTGTCGGCAACTGTTTCCCGTCTAACTGTGTCAGTTCCAGCAGTTTCGCGTATCTTTTTCAGTTTTTTCAATACTGAATCGACATCAAAGAAGGGATACTCGTATTTTCCTGCCTTCGGGATCTTTAATTCCTCCTCATATTACTAAAACACAATTTATCTATTTATGCTTTACGCTATTTGGAATCATAGAATTATAGAATTGTGGAAGCGTTTCTAAAAACAGCATAATAAATTGACAGCAAGCTTCGCAAAGTTATAGGTCAAAAGACTTAACAGTATCTAGGCGTGATAAAGTTTATATTGTGGAGAAAAATTGCTGTAGGTAGATTAAGATTTAGCTTTGGAGGGATATTGTGGCCTACTTGACGACGCAAGCGGGGCAACCAGTCCTCATTCTCAAGGAGGGAACCGGCCGTAGGCGGGGAAGGGACGCGCAAAGAAATAACATCATGGCCGCCCGGATCATCGCTGAGGTGTTGAGGACAACCCTGGGCCCTCGGGGCATGGACAAAATGTTGATCGATAGCCTTGGAGACATTACCATCACCAACGACGGGGCAGCCATCCTCGGCGAGATCGACGTGGAACACCCCGCCGCTAAGATGATGGTGGAGGTGGCCAAAACACAAGACGACATGGTTGGTGACGGAACCACCACCGCCGTGATACTGGCTGGAGAACTGCTGCGTAGGGCCGAGGAACTGCTGGATCAAAACATCCATCCAACAGTTATCGTGAGCGGATACAGGAAGGCTGCTCAAAAGTCCATGGAGATCCTCGACAAGATCGGAACCCTCGTCGATCTAGAAGACCGTGAAACCCTGAAAAGGGTTGCCATGACTTCCATGGCTAGCAAGGCGGTGGGGGTTGCGCGAGAACATTTAGCGGAGATCGCCATCGACGCCGTGAAACAGATTACGGAGCAAAGGGGCGAGAGAAGACTCGCGGACATCGACAACGTTCAAATCGTTAAGAAGGAAGGAAAGAGCCTCTATGACACCCAGCTTGTCAGGGGCATAATTGTCGACAAAGAAGTTGTGCACGCGGGGATGCCAAAGCGAATCGAGAATGCGAAGGTAGCCCTCCTGGACTGCGCGTTAGAGGTGGAGAAGACTGAGTTCAGCGCCGAAATTAGGATACGGGAACCCACGCAAATGAAGGCGTTTTTAGACCAGGAAACTCGCATGCTGAGGGACATGGTGGAAAAGATCAAGGCTTCGGGAGCCCAGGTCCTGTTTTGTCAAAAGGGTATCGACGACTTAGCTCAGCATTTCCTAGCGAAGGAGGGAATCTTGGCTGCTCGAAGAGTGAAGCAGTCCGACATGGAGAAACTCGCCAGAGCCACCGGCGGAAGGGTGACCACAAATCTTGACGACCTAAAGAGTGAGGATCTTGGAAACGCGGGGCTGGTGGAGGAGCGCAAGGTTGGAGAGGACAAGATGATTTTCGTGGAGGAATGCAGGGATCCACGCTCCGTCGCGGTTCTGATTCGCGCCGGTCTTGAAAGAATGGTGGATGAGGCAGAGAGGGCCATGAACGACGCGCTATCGGTAGTTTCCGACGTGGTTGAATACAACAAGATCGTGGCTGGCGGGGGAGCCATCGAATCCGAGATCGCCAAGGAGCTTCGCGACTACGCAACAAAGGTTGGAGGAAGGGAGCAACTCGCTATCGAGGCCTTCGCCGACTCCATCGAAATCGTGCCGAAAACCCTAGCCGAAAACGCAGGCCTAGAACCCATTGACATACTTGTGGCGTTGAGGTCAGCTCACGAGGAACCACGAGGACACCTAAAGGGCGTGAACGTTTTCACGGGAAAAATCATTGACATGCACGAAAACGGTGTGATCGAACCCTTGCGCGTGAAGGAGCAAGCGGTAAAGTCAGCGACTGAAGCTGCCTCCATGATTCTAAGGATCGACGACGTGATCGCGGCAACAAAGCCCAAGGAAGAAAAGCCCCCAGGAGAAATGCCGGAAGGCGAAGAATACGGAGAATAACAACAACCAAACTTCTCCCCTTTTATTCAAACAGCCTGCTCATTTAACGCCAAAATTAAGGACGGAACACGCTTCTCGTTACGACGCTCCAGTAGTGTTAGACACGCCAATTTGGATATAGATAAGGGGAATCTAATAGACTGGCGTGGAAGGCGTTAATTTTGTCTTTCTTTTAAAGAGGATTTTGAAGAATAACAAAAAGGGAGAAAATGTTGGATTTAACATTCATAGGAGTTATGGTGATTGGACTCTTACATGGGTTAGAGCCAGGACATGGTTGGCCAGTTGCCTTTCTCTACTCCGTGAGGAAAAGCAGACCTATGTTGTACGGATTTGTAAGTTCTGGTATAATTTCATTTTTCCATTTTATATCGTCTATTGCCGTGGTTATTGCATACGTTCTCGTCAGCTCCTTTCTTGTCATTTCAATTCCTCTTTTGAAGTATGTGGCCGCAACCATACTCATCATGCTTGCCTACATATTTTTCACGGAGGACATTAAGGATGAAATTGAGGCTCAGCATGGACATATTCACGAAGATTTGGGGGATATTGAGCACGAGCATGAACATGAACATCCTGGTCAGGGCCGGCACGTTCATTGGCACAAGCATGTAAAGAGGATAGCGTTAAGCCTTTGGGGTATTGCCACCTTTGCCTTTGTTCTCGGCTTCGCTCACGAAGAAGAATTTGCACTCCTAGCTTTAGCTGTTGGAGGCATTAGTCCTTTGATGTTGATGATAACCTATGGCGCATCAGTTACTCTGGCTTTGATGGGGATAACGCTTGTGAGCATTAAGGCGTATGAAAGTGTACATCTCAAAATCAGGCGTTACGAAAAGTACATTCCAAAAGTGAGCGCTTTGATCCTTCTATTGATAGCTGTTGCCTTAATTCTTGACCTGGCTTAACATACAAAGTGAAATATCTGAAAAGCCCCGACCAGATTTGAACCTCAAAAATGGTACTTCGGCTGGTATCTGAACTCGGGATTACAGGCTTAGAAGGCTTCCACCCAGACTTTGTCTATCAGATGCGGTGAAACTTGGAAGGGGCCCGTTGTTAACTAAAAAACTGTTACTAATTTTTATATACTGGTTATTAACAGATAAATAACAAGTTGTGGCGCTGTTGAACAAAGACACAGCGGAGTTAAACCGCACCCGCAACACCGCGAAGCCTAACCTAACCTGTCGACGGAACAGCACTCGATATGGAGGCTTAACAATTGCCTGAAGAAACAATCATTAAAAAACATGTCAAGACATTTCTCGACATTTTGGTGTTGTCGATGCTGAACGACGAACCCATGTACGGTTACAAGATTATGGCGGGTATCCACAAAGAATTCGGTGTCTTGCTCAGCCCCGGCTCCCTCTATCCTCTTCTCCACTCGTTAGAAGACAAGGGGTTAATAGAATCAAGTTCTCACAAAGGCAAAATAGTTTACCAGGTAAGCTCAAAAGGGAAACAAAAATTCAAAAATATATTTAACGCCTACAGTTTGGCAATCCAAAAAATGTGGAACTTTGTAAAATCTCGTGGAAAAGTTTCTTCCTAGCTTGTTATGCGCATCTCAAGTAGGCTTCAATGGGTGCGAGGAGGGGCTTTCAGGGTTTTCGAATTTTCTATTCTCTTTTCGATCTCTCTTTTCAGCTCTCTTATTTTTCCGGCGCGAAGCACCTCTACTTTCCCGTCTAATCCGTCATTTTCAAGTAAAAGAAGAAGAGTTTCTTCTTCCTGCTTCACATACTCCTTCCTTTCGATAGTTAGGCCTTTAATGTTGTTTAGGGGTGCCTGAAACATGATCTTGGCTGGTTTTTTCCGGAACAAGAAGAGTCTTTTATTTGTGAGGTAAAGATATCCCGGTCTCCAAACGCCAGAGAGAGACGTATCGCGATAATAGTGCGAAGCAAATGTCTTCAGCACGATTTCTTCGTTCTCACTCAATGGCACCTCTTCTTCGCTGTTTTCCAAGGCGTATCTTCTGATTTTCTCATCCCATGCTTCCATCATCCCGTAATCCAGCATGGTTTTTATGCCGGCGATGGCAGCCTTCAAGTTGACGCCGATCAGGGGCACTCCGGAAACCGAGATGACGAGGTCGGCTTGAAGGATGACCCCCTTGACCAGCATTCTATCCAAAAGGTCTACGAGTGCGCTGTTCCTTGTGGGCTCCAACCTATCTCTCCTCATAGTCCGCCTCTAGCAGGGTGATCATTTCCTTGAGTTTAGTCGTCTCCTTTTCTACGTCTTTGTGGGGCGTCTCCTCAAGTCTCTTAACCGCTTTCCTGATCTTCCTTCTCTCTTCGGTACACAACTTATCCCCCAGCCTGTGCTCCACTGAGGATACTAACGCCTTCGCTTGACTCACCTTTCTCACCTTCGCGGTCAGTCCTTTTCCCAGCTCCACAAGCTCGTCTGTGCATGCCTTGATCATCTCGGTGTTGCCACTGTTTAACACAGCCCTCAGTTTTTCCAAGCCTTTTTCAAGCTCTTTTTTCTCCCTTCCAGAGATTCTACTGTTTGTTTGCTTTATTGCCTTCTCTGTTCCATAGACAACAGCCTTCGCTCGGTTACAAACTTCGATGATCTCCCTCTTACTCTCATCTGCCTCTTGAAACCTTGTTGCCTCGATGATCATCCTTGTGATCTCCTCCTTCGACAGCACTGTTGGTTTTGTCACTGTAATCGCTTCCTTTTCCCCCGTTTCCAGAATCTCGGCGGAGACGTTTAATATTCCATCGGCATCGATCCGGAAGGTAACCTCGACCTCTTGCTCATATCTGGGCGCGGGAGGAATGCCGTCCAGCTTGAACAAACCTAGGGATGTGTTGTCCTTCGCCATCTCCCTCTCTCCCTGGAGAACATGGATCATCATGGACGTTTGGTCGTCCTCTTCGGTTGCAAACACCATGCTTTCCTCCGTGGGGATGGTGGTGTTTCTCTTAATCAGTCTGGTAAACACTCCACCTGAGGTCTCGACACCTAACGAGAGGGGTGTGACATCCAGCAACAGCATATCACTTATTTCGCCTTTCAGAACACTGGCCTGAATTGAGGCGCCGGTAGCGACGATCCCCATAGGATCTATGCCCTCCTCGGGTTTCCTCTCGAAGAAATCTCTGAAATATCTTCTAACAATCGGCATCCGAGTTGGCCCACCTACCAAAACAAGTCTGTCTATGTCTTGAGGGGCTAGCCCTGAGTCTGCTAGGGCTTGTTCTAAGGGGTGTCGCAGTCTGTTAAGCTCTGGTTTTATGAGCTCCTCCAATTTTTGTCGAGTCAGAACAAGGTGTGGGTTAAGCTCAGACCTGTCTATGTTAAGCCGAGTCTTTATGGTTGTTGAACGCTTACTAGAGAGACGAATCTTTGCCATTTCCCCGGCGTCCCTGAGCCTGTTCAGGTTTTTTCTGTCGCCTCTCAGGTTAACATCGTGTTCCTCCTCAATCTTACCGACAATATAATCTAAAATCAGGTCGTCCATGTCTTTGCCGCCCAGATGGGTGTCCCCACTGGTGGATACGACCTTGAAGATGCCGTTGCTCATCTGCAGGATGGTTACGTCGAAGGTTCCAGCGCCCAAGTCCAGCACTACTATCTTCAGGTTTTTCCTAGTTTTGTCTAAACCGTAGGCTAGCGATGCGGCTGTCGGCTCGCTGACGATCCTCAAAACTTCAAACCCAGCTAATTCCCCAGCCATTTTCGTAGCGTTTCTCTGGTTGTTGTTGAAGTACGCCGGCGCCGAGATCACTGCTTTGTCTATCTTCTCTTCTAGGTAGGTTTCCGCGTCTCTTTTAATCTTCTTTAGTATCAGAGCAGAAATCTCTTGGGGAGTGTACTTGAAACCGTCTATGTCTACAGTATAGTTTGTGCCCATTCTCCTTTTAATCCACCTCACCGTTCTTTCTGGATGAATGTAGGCATAGGCCTTTGCGTTCTTCCCCACGACTATTTCGCCGTCTTCCCTAAACGCCACAATGGAGGGAAACATCTTTCCGTAGGGGGTTGGCCCTTCGGAGGCTGGAACAAGCCTTATTTTTCCATCTTTCATCACAGCTCCGGCGGAGTTGGTGGTTCCGAGATCTATTCCTATTGTTCGACCCATGGAGATCTCCTTTTGGAGATGGCTTCAGTCACCCTTTTCCTGTATTAGAAGGGTTTCCTCGACTTTTGACTTCTGGAGGGAGCAGAGATAATGCTCACAGTACTGAGTCAACAAGTCGTGTGCGCTCTTTATCTTCTTGAATTTATCTTCTCCGAAGAGATCATCGGGATGAAGGTCTGGGTGGTATTCTCTCGCAAGCATATCGTACGCCGAGTTTATTTCAGATATACTTACCTCCTGACCCAGCCCCAAGGTCTTTCTGGCTTCTTTCACGGTGTCGAAATCCATCTTCCTTATCTCAATCTCGGTGAAATTGTAGGGTGGCAAGGGGCCTACACCGAGGAACTTGAGTTTTTTCTCGTATTTTTTCTCCAGTTCCTCCAGTTTGTCGTAAAATTCCTGTTCTCGTTTTTTGTCCACCAAAAAAGAGGCATTCATAACAGTGTCTTGATCCGTGATTCTGCTTTCCTTGAAGCCGTTTGATAAACCTCCCAGGACGCTGTGTATGTTCTTCATGCATTCGTTTCTTCTTTCGTCTAAGGCTGACTTAACCTTTCTTCCCAGCTCTATTTTGAGGACTTGGCTAGCAGTCTTCTTCGCTTCAGCGGCCAACATCCGTATTTCTTCGTTTTCGCTTAAGATGTCTGCGAGAACGACTTTGTCCCATGAAATCTTAACGTTGATCTGCAGCTTGTTGTCTATCTTCTCCAACATATTCTTAAACTTTATTCGAGCTCGCTTTAGGATGCTTTTTATCGCCATGTCGTCTTTAGTCACGACCCCGAAACCCACGGGGATAATGGTGTGGGTCTCCATGATTTTTCTCAAGGCCTTTTCGTGGGTTTTGGCTTCTTCTATTTCGATCCTGTAACCCGTGGGGATGTCGCTGACCACCGCGCCGATATCCCCCTGCTGGACGGTGTATACCTCGCTGTTGCCAACTCCGATGTTGCCGAAGCTTTCTTTGTTCTCTGTTTTTATTATCCCGTACAGGTATCTTCCCGTTTTCATTCATTTCACCCTTTCTACGTCGGTTTTGACCCTCTAATCTCTCCCACAAAGGAGTAGGGAGGCCAAGGTCCGGTGAATCGAACAGCAAAACCCTCCCTCTTGTTAACCTCTCCCAGCATATCTCCTAAGCTTTGAACCCTGTCTTTGTGTGCGAGGCAGGCGAGATTTAGGATCATCTCCTTGCCTTTCCATTTTTCCGGGACTTCCCTCTTTGTGGACTCAAGCTTCACGTCGTCAACAAGCCTCTTGATTTGATCGTACAGTTCCTTTGCGCGCTTGTTTATGGATACCTCCTTTTCAAGGTGTATTCTTTTTTCCAATTTCTTCTTAAACAAGTAGGCCGCTCCGCTGCTTTTGTTTTCCAACTCCTTTCTGAGTCTCCGAACTTCCTCGCTTTCGTCCACCATTTTGTTGATAAAATCGTTCTCGAGGAAGATCTGAACCCCGTACTCTGCCTTCCCTTCAAGCTTTATCAGCAAAGCCTTGAGCTGGTGGTGCTCCTCGCTGAGCCACTTCTTCACCGTTCCATCGTCTCCCTTGAAGATGGTGTCAAAGGTTAGGGGAATCACTGTGCCGAATTCCTCGGTAGCTAGGTCAATCACGTATTGATGCGTCAAAATCCACTCAGCTGCTTCTTCCTTATCCTCCGTTTTGTAGGGCTTCGCCTCGCAACGGTGGACTACGGCGCCTATATCGTTGAAGGGCACAGTGTAGACAAGGTTTTCTTCGATTCCCGTTTGCCCGAAATCCGTTTCTTCGCCGCTGTTGACTATGCAGTAAAGGTATCTTCCCTCTTCATGATCGTTTTCTGAGGCCATGTTAACTCACCTTGGCTTGTTGCCATCTTTCTGGGTTAGCCATAACGTCGATGGTTTCCTCTACCAGTTTGTCAAGATCGAACCGCACAGATTTGACTAGGTTTTCGATGCCGTTCTCCTTTTTTATGTGCTTAAGCGCTGCTTCGAGTTCCATTAACCCCTTTCCCAACCTTTCGATCTCCTCCTCCTTTAGTCCCCCAGACTCCATCCTCCGCATCGCTTCTCTTTCAAGCACCTCTTGTATAACTTCGACTAGAGCCACCACTAGACCGAGGAGTCCAGACTTCAGGTTGTTTTCATCAATCTTTATTGGCATGTTTTCTCATCGACCTTGTTGAGTTTAACCTCTAAAACGCCGTTGTTGATGGTTTTTCTCACCTTCTTTTCAACCGGACAGAAAAGGGGGATCTCCCTGTAGTATTCCTTTCCGGATATTATGAGAAGGTCGTCTTTCACTTCGACTTCGACGTTTTCCTCTTGCGGAGGCAGGAAGGCTACCACCCTTAGAACATTCTTCTCGTCGAAGACGTCTAGTAGTGTATCGTCATATGCGCTGTCCACCGGTTCTTCCTTCAGCCACCAGCAAAATGCGATCTTTTCACCGGTCAAGGGATCGATCTTGGAGCGTTCGAACGTGATAAAGGGTTCGCCCATGACCTGTTGTGCTTTCGGGTTTATGACTTCCCTGATCCGGATTAGCACTTCCATGTCAGAAGAGGCACAAATCAGATCGGCTAGTTCTCTGATCCCCGCATGCCGTTCTCTCAAAAGGTATGTTATGATCTGTCTGCTCTTCTCATCCACCGACCTTATAAGCGAGTTCAGCTTCCTCGACTTCTCTGAGAGATTCAATTACTAGACCTCCATTTTTACACCGGCCTTCGCCCTCTTTCTTTTCTTCGCCTTTGCGCTCTCCCATCCGCACCACGGACAGGCTAAGTTTAGTAGCTCCTCTCTCTCAACTCGTTTGCCGCATTGTGGGCACTCCTCTTTTTCTATCATGGCCTCTTTCCAAGCCGCGGTTTCTAGGTTGGTTCCTGTTGGGAACTCTAGCCCGTATTTCGCTGCTGTCTCGAAAGAAGCTAAGGCAGCTCTTATTTTGATTCCGAGCAGCTCAACGCCCGCAACGTCGATGGTGATGTCTGCGTTGATCACCAGCCCTTTGTCTAGGATTCTGTCGATGGCGTCCGCTAAGCCGGAGTAGTCTTTTTCAGGTTTTAGTGTTGTGTTTTCCATTGTTTCATCTCTCATCTGGTTTGTAGTTCCAGCCGCACCAAGGACAGCCTTCCTCTTCAAGATCCTCTCTTCTGGATTCCATGCCGCAAACTGGGCATGGTTTCTTGGTTGCTAGGTCTTTCCATGCTGGGGTGCTGAATTCGGTTCCTTTGGGAAAATCTAAACCTGTCTCCTCAGCCGTTTTGAAGGAGCTGAGGATGGTGCGAGCTTTGATTCCTAAGAGATTGACGCCGCTGAGATCAATTCTGACGCTCGCATCGACTGCTACCCCTTTGTCTAAGATTCTGTCGAGGAGTTCTTTCAGTCCAGTTTCTTCTGGCTTCACTATCACCATCAAGGAGCCCTCTTCGGAGCGTGAAGCATCATTTTTCGTTGGTGGTTTAGTTCCCTGTTTCTCCTCTCGTATTCCTCCCTTGTTATTTCGCCTAGCTCGTAGAGCAGCCTGTTCTCCTTTATTTTGCTGCTGATCTTTTGCTGAATCTCCGCTTGTCTTATATTCTCAACGTAATCTCTAATTGTTTCCATGAGCCAGATCATGTCAAAGGGTGGTATAGAGAAGCCCAGCATTCGCAGAAAGAGGTCGTCTATGAAGAATACCATTTATTTCACCTTTTGCTGACCTCTATGCCCTGTGCGCCAATTTTTATGTACACAAAGTTGTAGGGTGCCCAAGGTCCACTGTACAGAAAGTTTAGCATGGAGTACTTTTCCTTCAATCTTGCCACCTCGTTTGAAAACGCGTCTATGCCTCCTTTGTCAACGAGGAATGATGCGTTCAAGAACAGCCTATCACTGAATAGCTCACCTATAACTGCCTGTTTTGCTCTGCTGTTTAGCGATTCTAAGATGTCTGAGGTGCATTCTTTTCCCTTTTCTGCGTCAAAATACACGATGTCCTTGTTTAGAACGGCCTTTACTCCGAGTTCAACCATGTTGTCCACTAGCCTCAAGCATTCCTTCACTGGATTGTAGGCCTTCCTCAGCAAGCGACCTAGGATTCTTTCGTTCTTTATCACCGTGCCAAATTCCACTGGTACGACCGTGTGCTCCTTCATCACTTGCCTCAGGACCTCCTCGTGCCTTCTCGTGTTGTCCTCGGTCAGTTCGTAGTCCTTCATGGGGGAATCGCTGACTACAGCGGCAACGCCTTTGTAGGGAATCGTGTAGACTTCGTCGCTGTTCATCCCTATGTTTCCAAAACTCTTTTCTTCGCTGCACGGTATTACACAGTAGAGATATTTTCCCTCTTTCTTCCTAGTCATTTCATCTGCCTCCCTTTAATCGTTGTTTCCTGCTGTAGATAGTGGTTCAAGAGCTTGCGAGCTTGAATGTGTTCATCAACTAGGCTTCTTATCTTCAGTTTCGCGTCTTCAGCTGGGGCGTATGTCTTTGCCTTGCCGTGCTTCTTGGACGTTAACAGTCCTTTTTCTTGTAATGAGTGGAGCAGAGGATAGATGGTTCCTGGGCTAAGTAGCACGTTGAATTCCAGGTGTAGGGTTTCTACTATTTCGGTTCCACACATTGGTTTCTTTTGTAGGAGGGCGAGGATTATGGTGTCCAGGTTGTCCTTCACCACTTTTTCGATGGAGTCGTCTGATAAGCTGGATCTATCAAACAGATCTCCGGATAGTATCGTTAGATCGCTGGTGGTGAGGCGAAGCTGGTTGTGGTACGCCGCTAGTTGTTTGATTGTGTGTGGGTTAAGCTTAGTGACGTCATAGGTGCAGAGGCAGTTTATGGGGTGTTTCCTGCTTAGTTGGTTTATGTAGTTCTCCCTTTCCTCGACTTCAGCGTCTTTCTGGTTGGGTATTGATCCGGCGTCTATGACGATCCGTAGTTTGCGATCTTTCTCGTTTTCAAGGTTCCGGATCTCTTCTGGTTTGATGATCTTTAACTCAACGTGTGAAGTGTTGAATTCTCGAATCAGGGATGCGGGGTCTTCTCTGGTTACGTAAACCGCCTTCTCGTCGTTTCTGGTAGAAGCCAAAAAGGCTCTTTGAATCGTGTATTTACCCACCTTTGGGGTGTACAGGTGGAGGGTATGGTTTAGGCCTTTAACACTCGTGT
>Ga0315314_1002263_pt1 | contig 16069 bp, 14 predicted proteins | sample TDP9_MG_FD_203631 | JGI IMG/M metagenome (GOLD analysis project Ga0315314, IMG submission 203631) | Freshwater sediment microbial communities from Lake Towuti, South Sulawesi, Indonesia - TDP9 | ecosystem: Environmental > Aquatic > Freshwater > Lake > Sediment | place: Indonesia: South Sulawesi...
ACCCCCATGTAATTTTTCCCTAGGAATCTGATGATCTGATCCTTATGGTAATTGGTAACCATTATCACATGACTCACCCCTAACTCCCTGATCTTATTGAAAACATAGAAAATCAGGGGTTTGTCGTTGACCATGACCAATGGCTTCGGCATAGGATCACTCAAAGGCCTGAGCCTAACCGCCCTTCCTGCAGCAGGAACTACGCATATCATTTGTATCTTTTAGCTGTTCGACTTTAGAGAAGGTGATTTAGGACTAGAGATTGCGGACATCGTATACCCAGCAAACTTCAGAACCTCTGAAAGAAGCAGTGAATACTGGTTTTTGGCTACGTCTAAGCTCTTCAACTATGGCGAGGTTTCCGGAATCCAATTCATCAACATAAGCCCAGTTGATGATCACCACGTAGCTTACGTTTTCCTTCCAGAAAAGTCTAGGATCAAAGCCCACATAGTCTTTTCTGTGAAAATAGGGGAAGAAGAACTTAAGGTCTCCTTTCTTCCATTGTTTGAAGTAGGGATCTGTCGTTGTCTTAGCGCCCGATGTATCAAAACCCGCGTGTTTCCTCATTTGGAACAAACCTTCAGATTCAAGGCTCTTCTCTGTATTGACTCTCTTGGAGTAGTAGTAAGCAGTGGTTTTTGGGCCATAGATCCATATCGTTGAGTTGGTTGGAGCATTTTTGTCTATAAACTCCATTGCTCGATCCATGCCCTCTCCGAACCATCCCACTGGAATCTCCTTTTCACTTCCCAGAGCGTTACGAAAATTCATGTAGTATGGATAGAATCTAAGAGTCTCAGCCAAAAGAAACCCAAAGACCAGCAAAGGAATATACAGTCCAGGAAATGTTGCGGCTGCAATTTCTTCTACAGCAACCGCCGCCATGATTGAGAGGGCGGGGATTGTCATCAGAACTTCAGAAACTCCTCCACGCTTAGGCACCTTGGGAAGGCTCATTACGACCAACGGGACCAGTGTCCACAGTATGATCATTAAGTGGAAGGGTTCATTCAGTTCTCTTGAAACCATTAGGAAAAAACCTACTAGATAGAGGAGAAACAACGTGAGAGGAGACGAGAAGAAAAGTTGTCGAATATAGTAACTCAACCCAGCTGACTTTTTTGATATCATTGATGTCACTGCACGAGCATGTTCAAGATACACCTTAAGGGGGTTTCTCCAGAGTAGAGGCCAAGACACGTAGAAAACAAACAGCCCGATTCCTAACCAGATTATCAGATCTATCAAGTTCATGAAGCCTGTTAAGAGGCTAAAGGGAACTACCAACAGGGGAAGAGTGGTGCCTGTTTCTTTGCTCCCCAAAGTCATTCCCATCGCAATCGCTGAACCTATCAAAAGGTATAGGTTGCCCGAGGAAACCAAGAGGAGAAGAATGGACAACGTAGAAAACAGTGACACACCAACATCACTTGTGACGAGTGTTGTCATGATAACATAGTGGGGCGTCAAAGCTAAGAAGAGAGCTGCCAATATAGCCGCTAAACTATTTCCAGTAAAGGAAACCACAAGAAGATAAGTGAGAACGCTACAGAGGGAGCCCATGATCATCGAGGGCAATCTAAGGATCAGCAGAGTTCGCCTTCCTCTGAAGAACTTCACTGCTTCCTCGGACAACTTCTCCACATTGAGCGAAAAACTATTTTTGATTAGACTGGTTAAGGCTACATAAACAGCGTAGCCAATACCATAGATATACATCGCAATGGGTGGGTGAAATTCTAGGTTCCACGCTGGCTTCGAGAAATTTCTTGTGGCAATATTTTTGACATAACTGGCGCCGAGTAGTGCATATACCCCTTCATCCCATGTCATGTGAACCCGCATAGCCACGCTAAGCCGAACGATAAAGGCTATTGCGAAAATACCTAAAGCAATGATTGGAATATCTATTAAAGACATTGTGGAACAAATACGCTATTGTTTAAACAAGTTTGCGTTGAATCGCACATACGTACAGGCAATACTCCCAATATCGAGGAATTGATTTAATGTAAGATTGGGCTACAACTTCATTTCCTTTCGTGTCGCGAAAGCTATGTATATATGCACATTTCTTTACATTAGTTACGCTTCCCTTTGAAAAAGTCATTCTCCACTTTAGGCATAACAAAAACCAAATCGTTGGTGGAATAATTCTCAAAGCCTTGAAGCTTGCCTTTCCTCCCTTCCTCTCACGATGGGTAATTGGAATCTGCTCAAAGTCATGACCTAGAGATGATATCTTTATCTTTATCTCTGTTGGGACTTGAAAAGATGGAGACTCGATACTTATGTTCTTTAGAATATCAGATTTTATAAACTGAAATGCGGATTGGGTGTCCTTAAAGTTCATTCCAAATAGGATGTTGCTTATCTTGGTCATGTTGAAGCTTATCAACTTCCTTAGGAAGGTACCTTTCCTATTCTTCCTGTATCCAAAAATGACCTCTGCCCCAGTCTCGTCATGCTTCTTCAAAAAAGAAGTAACATCGTTGACATCGAATTGTCCATCGGAGTCAACTAGAATTATGAAATCATTCTTTGCATGCGTTATCCCCGTTGATACCCCTTGGGCATACCCTTTATTGACTTCATGATTTATCAACTTGATAATCTTATATCTCTTAGATAGTTCTTCGCATATTCTCTTTGTATTGTCTGTAGAGCCATCATTCACCACAATGACCTCTGCTTCGATGTTATTCTTTTGGAATATTTCAACAGCTTCTTCTAAGAGTACGCCGATGTTCTTCTCTTCATTATAAACTGGAGTAACCAGTGAAATACTAACGAATTCTCTCACACCACCAATCTATCAGACTGGGTAGCAATTTCTCTAATTCGCCCCTTGGTCGATAGTTCAACATCTTTCTGGCTTTCGATATATCGGCAAATATCCTACTGATTTCTCCATCAGGTTTGTCTAAGTAAACGCTGCGCCCACCCAAACGGTTCATTATCATGTTAGCGAGCTGATTGATGGAAACTTCCACTCCACTTCCAATGTTAAACGCTCCCATGACATTTGAAAAGGCTGCCAAAACATTTGCATTGGCTACATCTTCAACCCACACGAAGTCCCTGGTTTGGTCTCCGTCTCCAAATACAGTTAACGGCTTTTTCTTCAAGGCTTGGTCTATGAACGTGGTTATTACCCCTACATAAGGGGATGGAGTCTGGCCGATTCCATATGTGTTGAAATATCTCAGTATAACTGATTTCAACCCATATTTTTCATCGAAAATCTTGCAGTAAAGCTCGCCTCTTGCCTTGCTAAGACCATACGGAGAAATAGGGTTCAGAGGATGGAGTTCCCTTACTGGTAGGTGCTCGGGTTTTCCATAAACTGCCATTGACGATGCAAAAATGATCTTCCTCACATCTTGGGCGGCTGCTGTTTCTAAAACATTCAAGGTTCCAATGCAGTTTGTGTTTAGGTCGTCCCTAAGCTTATCAAACGACCCTCTGATACTGACGAACGCTGCGTTGTGAAAGACTATATCCACATCCTTCATCGCTTCTGAAAGCCTATCTCTATCCCTTATGTCTCCTATGATGAACTCGCATCCTGCAGGCACATTATCCTTAGTGCCAACAGTTAAGTTGTCAAAGATTGTTACGTCTCCTTTCGCCATAAGCTTCTTAGCTATGTGGGAACCTATGAAGCCTGCCCCACCAGTAACCAAAAACCTCATCTGTTACATCCCCAAACTGCTCGTTATCTTATATGCCATATGCACTCGATGGACTTGTCTCATGACTGAAGTCAAAGGAGTTTCTCAGCATAGGTGCCTTCTACAAATTCTTTGATGGAATGACAGACAAAGTGTATTTCGTCCTCAGTTAATTCTGGAAACATAGGTAACGACAGAACTTCTCTGGAACATTCTTCTGTCACTGGGAAGCTACTCTTTCCAAGGCTCAAATGTTTATAAGCCTTCTGAAAATGAGCAGGGATCGGGTAATGTATCAAAGTAGATATTCCATTTGAACTCAGCCACTTTTGCATTTCGTCTCGATATTTTGTACGTATTACATACAAATGGTAAGCATGTTTCGCGTAGGATTTTTCCTTTGGTGGTATTACATGCCATATTTCTGAAAGCATTTCACCATATTTTCTGGCGTTTCTACGCCTTTCTTCTATCCATTTATCCAAGTACTTTAGCTTAGCCCTCAAGATGGCTGCTTGCACCTCATCCAATCTACTGTTGCTGCCAATGAAAGCGTGTGTATACTTTTCCTCTTGTCCATAGTCCCTTAACATCCTTAGCCTTTCAGCTATCTCTGCGTCATTCGTTAGGACGATCCCCCCATCGCCATAGGCCCCTAGATTCTTGGATGGATAAAAACTGAAGCATGCACAATCGCCTAAGGAACCTACCTTCCGGCCCTTGTATGTAGCTCCATGGGCTTGGCAAGCGTCTTCTACAACATACAGATTGTTTTGTTCAGCAATTTCCTGTAAAGGATCCATGTCCACTGGATGGCCGTAAAGGTGGACTGGTAATATGACCTTAGTTCTTTTAGTGATTTTCTGCTTAACATCAGAAATTTTCATTGTATAGGTTTCAGATTCGATGTCCACAAAAATGGGAGTCGCTTTATTATGGGATATGGCGTCCACCGTCGCGATAAACGTGTTCGGCACAGTTATAACTTCATCGCGATTACTGATGCCCAACGCTCTGAGGCATAGCGTTAATGCATCAGTTCCTGAAGCCACACCAACAGCACACTTTACTCCACAGTATCTTGCAAACTCCTTTTCGAAGGCTTCAACGTTTTCTCCTAGAATAAATGTCCCACTTTCCAATACCTCCCGGATCAATTTGTCAACTTCATTCTTGATTCTATGATACTGCCTTCTCAGGTCAACCAGCGGGATCTTCATATCATGCCTCTATTAATTCTCTAATGCACATAGTTCTTACCCCAGCTCTTTTCCCGCTTCCAAGCTCTCGTTTTAACGATTCCCAGTCAACCTTTGGGCGAATGATTGTGCCGTCAAAATCAAAAACGACTAGTCCTAGATTGTTATACTTCTCCATTGCCCCTCTTTCCTCAGGATCGTAGGAGCGTCTATGTGTCTTATCCAATATAACCCAGCAGGCAAAGCATTGTATTTGGGCAGATTTGGTATGGTTTCATCATAAGCCAACTTAACATAGTAATGAGGCATATTTATTCCAGCTTGGGCGAAGAAAAAGCTTGTTGTAAAGAATCTTCCGGCATTGATTTCTGTGGGACAAGGAACACCATTTTCATTTTCCCTCAAATCAACGCAGAAAACACCAGTTGCATGAGGATCAATTGCGAGCACACACTCAGTCGCTATTCTGTTTACGTCATCTCTATTTATCGTAGCCGCTACTGTGGGAGTGTTGGTTATCCCAGAGGGAGCGAGGTATGGATAAAGATACTCCAACCTAACTCTCGCTTGCGATGTTATAATCTCTCCATCTCTCCAAATACTCTGAAATGCTATGATTTGTCTAGGTAGATACTCCTGAGCCATAAAGATCCAATCAACATTTTTTCTAGCTCTCCAGTAACCAATCCAATGTTTCGCAACCTCAATGTTCTGGACAAGTGTGCTACCTCTACTGCTAAAGCCCACTGTAGCTCTCAACCAATACGGATATCCTAAAGTATTCTTTGCTTCCTTTAAATCACAAACATCTTTGATAAGCACAGTTTTTGCTACAGGTATGCCATTTTTCTCCCAAATCTTCGTCGACTTAAGCTTATCTTGACAAATCCTAATGGTTTTTTTAGCCGGAAGAAAAGTCATGGCCTTAATTTTTTCTCTATCCTCTGAGAGGACTCTGACCTCACCATCTGGTTGCGGATGAACCATCTCAATCCCAGTTTTTTCAATTAACTCATTGAGTTTATGAATGTAGTTGGGTGCAGTGAATTTTGGAACAACGAATCTTTCATCTACATCTGGCCATTCAAGATGATACTTGTTCACGTCTGTTCCTATCAAATACATTTTTTCTTTAGAATATCTCAGTGAATTAACAAAATTTATTCCCGCTGGACCACCACTTCCTGTGATAAGGATTCTCTTCACAAACTCAACCTTTGAGATTTAGAAGTTGATGTAGGCTAATGTGCGTCTCAAATCCTTGAATCCCACGATAACATTTGCCATCGTGCATAAGAAACAAGCTAATGGATGATAAAACCATGCTATGTCAGGTTCTTCTTTATAGCCTCTAAGGGAATCAATATAAGGCCAGACCCATGATAAACTGTAAAGAACCCACAAAAACATCCTAATTTTTCTCTTTCTGTTCATTAAGCCATATCTTTCAGCTGATCTATGAAGGCGGGTTATAGCACGGAAAACATACTTGCGGACAAAAGATTTCAAGTCTTTCAGGTGATAATGATAGATTCCGACTTCTCGAACTAAAGCAAGTTTGTATCCTTTTGATACCATTTCACAAAACGGCGCGACATCGTCTAATTCAATAGACTCCGGGGTGCACTCTCTCTTAAAGACGAAGCCCTGAGCTAATGCTATTAGTGGACAATTTTCTTTAGGGAAAAGAAAGATATCGTATCCATCCCGACTGAGGATTGGATTGTAAGTTTTCAACCGATTGCCGAAAGAATCGAAAACAAAGTATGTAAGGGGATCTGTCTTAATAAGACAATAATATCTGTTCATACCCGAGTCATTCGGATTAACTTCAGGAAATGGAAAAGTTCCTGCGAGATCATTGCTTTCTTGAAACGGCTTAATCATCTTTCTTAGCCATGTTCCAGTTGGCAGAACGTTATCGGCTGCAAATACCACGATGAAATCTCCTTTTGATTCTCTAACTCCGATGGCTAACCCTATCTCAGCAAGTCTCTTCGGATTTTTAAGTATGCGAACCGGAAATTCTCTGGAAATTTCCAGCGTATCATCTTTAGAACCTCCATCAACGATTAGAACTTCAATCTTGTTCTTTGGATACTCTTGAGAAAAAATGCTTTCTAAACAAAGCTGTAAATATTGACTGGCATTGTATGTAGGAATCACAAACGACATAAAAGGCAAATCCATAGTGGCACTTATATTATTGAAGCCCATTACTCAAGAACGCAATTTTTTCCTAAGATCACAGAAGTAAACTTATATCTTAGGAGTTTTAGTCTGCCAGCAATCAGAATTCTTCGTAAACCATTCAACTTCAGCGTGAACACCATCTTCCAATTTCACAGAAGGTTTCCACCCTAATTCTTTCCCAGCCTTCTTTATGTCGAGAACCATGTTAATTAACTCTCCAGGAATCCTTCTTCTATATGACATAAACTTAGAATAACTCCCCTGTTGGGGATCTTCAAAGATTGGATCTAAAGACTCATCAAAAACTTTGACTACAAGGTTTGCTAGTTCTTTTATCGATGTCCCTGCGCTTGTGCCAACGTTATATGTTTCTCCACTCGCTTCATCTTCTTCAACGCAAAGATTGTGCATCCTAGCGACATCTGATACAAATATGAAATCCCTGCTTTGGTTTCCGTCTCCGAAGATTACTGGTGGTGTATCCTCAAAGACCCTCTTAATAAAAATAGTAAGTGCTCGTCCATACCATTCTCTAGGTCCATAAACAATTCCATATCTTAAGTTTACGACAGGAAGCCCATAAAATTCATGGAACATTGTGCAATATTTTTCGGCTGACAGTTTGCTTACTCCATAAGGCCACTGCGGCCTTAGGGGATGATTTTCATCTTGAGGAATATACATCGCTTGACCATATACACACGCTGAGGAAGCATTAATGACTTTTGGAATTTTACACTTCAATGCAGCCTCTAAAACGTTTAACGTCCCGAGCACATTGGTTTTTAAATCTTCTAATGGGTCGTCTAAAGCACGAAATATTTCCAATTGAGCCGCTTGATGCGATACTACATCAACTTTTCTCATAACGTTGCATAGAGTTTTATAATCAAGAACGTCACCGTGAACAGCCACAACTCGTTCATCGTTTCTTAAATGTTCAATGTTATGCTCTTCTCCAGAGCTAAAGTTATCATATACGATTACTTTGTCAGCTCCGTCATCTAACAGTTCATCGACAATGTGAGAGCCGATAAAACCAGCGCCTCCAGTAACAAGACACTTTTTACCTTTAATCTCCACTTAGAACGCCCCCCGAATCAGCAATCAATCTGTTCAAATGCTAAGCCATCAAACTGAGTTACTGCCCGCAATTGCAGTGTCTAGCTTAGCAAGATCATATGACTGAACATTCGTTGATGCTCCGTTTTTTTCTAGCGATCTTTGAGCCGCTTCAAGCACCCTTACAGTCTTTAACCCGTCTTCCCCATTAGCTATAGGGTTAACGTTTTTCTCAATGCACTCTATGAAATCCATGCATTGATTTCTTAAGGGCTCTGTAGATTCAATTTTTGGTACATGAATGTCACCGGTTCTCACTTGTAATAAAAACTCTCCGTAGGTGCTTGGTTCTCGCATAAAAACTCCTTGGTCAAATATCTTGAGTTTTTCACTTGAATTCGTATCATCAAAGACAATCATCTTCCTTTTACTTACTACAGTCAATTTCCTCACTTTATATGCATCAAGCCAGCTAACGTGAATATAACCCATGATTTTTCTACGAAACTCCATAGATAATAGAACCACGTCCTCAATGCCATTTTGCAGGTATGATGCTCCTCTGGCACTCACGTTTTTTGGCATCTGATCAAGTAAATGGAGATAAATAGATATATCATGGGGAGCAAGATCCCACATTGCATTTACGTCTCTTCGTACAGGACCCAACCCTGTTCTAACAGAATAAAGATAATACAAATCCTTAAGTTCACCATTTTGAATGTAGTCTTTCAATTTTTGTATGGCAGGGTGATAAATGTATACATGCCCAACCATGAGAATCTTTTTTTGATCTTTAGCAATTTCCACTAGATCTTCTCCGTCTTTAACGCTTAACGCGAGAGGTTTTTCAATCAGAACATGCTTTCCATAAAGCAAAGATTCTTTGGCCATCTCATAGTGGGTTGAGGCAGGAGTTGAAATACATACAGCATCTATTTTGGAATTTCTAAGAATATCAGTGTAATCTGTTGTTGTCTTGATGAAGGGATAAATCCCTTTAACGTAGTTTAACCGATCAACATCAATGTCGCAGCATAAACACACGTTTGATGATGGCAACTCGTTAAAAGTTCTTATATAATTGGGACCCCAATACCCGCATCCAATAATGGCTATCTTTGTCATTTGTCCCTTTAACCTAAGGTTTATTTGAAAAATCCTTAACATGACCCCTGACTTTGCGAGCTCCTTTAAGAGCAAAATTAAGGTCCCCAAACGATCGAATGGATAGCATCCTCCTCAAAACATATTTGGGAGTCAAAAACAACTTGTAGGTTTCGTCACACAACTGCTTGACCTCTTCGGGAGATATACCAGCGCTCCTCAAAATAGGCTCAGACATGTCCCAATGCTCCCACTCCCCAGGGGAATAACGTAACCAACCATTCTCCAAAGATATTTTGTACAACTTGCTTCCAGGATAAGGCATCAAAAGCGTGCTCTGCAACGTGTCTGCGTATCCATCTTCTATTAGCCTCTTCGCCAATCGATAAGTTTGAAACTCCTCCTCCTTAGAGGCATTGGGATAACCAAACATAATCGTGATATGAACCGTCAGCCCAGCTTCCTTTGCTTTTCTACAAGAATCAACAATCTCCTCCACGGTCAAACCCTTATTTAACTCATCCAAGATTCTCTGGCTCGCCGACTCTAACCCAAACAAGAGCATCCTAAAGCCAGCTTTCTTCATCAATTTATAATCTTCTAGGCTTAAGGCGCTAAAGCGCATATTACAGCCGAACAAAACCCTCTCATTGTAACCCCTTTCGATCATCAAACTGCAAAATTTTCGTAACCAAGTCCCAACTGGGAATGTGCCAGTATCATCAAACACCTCTTTAACTCCATGCTTTTCGATTAGCATTCCGATTTCGTCAGCCAAAAGTTCAGGTTTCCTCGCCCTAAAGCGAGGATAAAGAGTAGGCCACGAACAAAATGTGCAACCACCATCTTTCCTCCACCAGCAATCTCTACCAACCATTGTGTAAGTTCCAGGAGTCTCCTTAAAGTTCCCATTTCTCTCGCTGTAGAGCCACCACATCGTCAAATTCCTGTCAATAAAAGGTAAACTATTCAAATCATGGTTCAACTGGAAACGTCCAGTGCTTCTAACTTCTCCGTTCTCTCTATACCAGATTCCACACTCAAGTTCCTCCGTACCTTCTAAGAATCTAACCAAATTAAGTAACAGAAAATCGTAGTCACCACCAGTCAAAATGTAATCGACTTTACTATTTTCCATTGATTCTTGCGGCAAAGCGGTGACATGATCGCCAGTCAAGACAACTTCTGTTTCGGGACATGCCTCCTTTATATCCTCTATAATCCTCCAATGCTTCCTAACCACAGGAGTCTTGGTTTCAATCATCACAACATCTGGATCATTCCTTTCAAAATCACTTAACCATTTACTATACGATTTCTCTTCAGCGATTCCATCGTCCCAAACGACTTCATAGCCTGCATCCTCCAGGAATGTAGCCGCGTGTGCTGGAACCATCGGGTAAATATAAGTTGGTTCGGAAAACCATTGAAACTGTCTATTTTGACTGAGTAGAGGCACTCCTTTTCCCGTGGTTATCGGTGGATATGAAATGCTGATTTTCATCCTTTCAAATCACGTTTGAATAAACCAATCAGAAAAGACAACCCGTAAAATATGTGCGTCACAATAATACCTGACCAAACAGGTAAAATCAATTTTACTTTCCTGACCTCTAACAGTGTTGCAATCAAGCAGAGAGTGAGATAAGCGGCGATTGCTATCAGCAAAATTGTCATAAAGAGTGAATTGAGACTTGAAATAATCAGACCAGCAAATAACGAGGATACAAACAGGGATGGAGCAAAATACGTAAATTTGAAGGAGTTGCCACGATACCTTTTTGCGAAAAATCCTCTATGCATGCCGAATCTCCAAACCTGTCGCAAATGTTCTTGAAACAAGGGCCTTCTATGATGATATACAACCACATCTAAAGCCTCAATTAGTCTTTTGCCGAGCCTTTTTATCGCCAAACAAATCAGGGTGTCCTCGCCAGGCCAATAAATTTCATTCCATCCATCTATCTCGATCAAAACAGATTTTCGAGCTATAAAATTACACGAATGTATATCGTTCGATTCTAGATACCTTTGAGCCTTATACCTATTCGAAAGATTCCCAACCATGAAAGATGAAAAAACATGGCCACTGGCTTTCTGCATAATGGCATCCTCGCTAGGAGTTACGCCTGGTCCTCCGACAACAGCAACTTGGGGGTCGTTGAAGTATTTGATGGCATTATTCAACCAATCTCTCCTCGGGTATGCATCCGAATCTATAAAAGCGCAAATCTCGCCCTTAGATCTGGCGACTCCGATGTTCCTCTTCGCTCCTGGAGTTACACTACCCGTGGGAATGGTTCTGGCTCCATCTACGTTTTCCAGCGCGCTGTCAGGAAGCAAAAGAATCTCACAATTGCTATAGTCCAACTGTTTACAGTACTTTACGCAATTCTTTGCATAGTGATCTACATTTTTGCAGGGAATGATTATAGAAATTAGGGGTTGCTTGCTCGTTTTCCCGTACGTCATATACTATTCCATGGCACGTAAATACCATTTAAGAAATCTCAGTCTGTAGGCTATTCCTAGTAGATCCACAAACATTCTCCACACTTCCCTGGGATGGAACAAACCATTCATCCGAACGTCAACCGGCATCTCAACAACCCTCAAGCCATAGAGATTCGCTACAGCCAACAATTCAGCATCATATGCGTATCGTTTAACAGTTAATCTTGAAAAAATCTTCTCTAAAGAATTTTTCCTAACAGCCTTCAGTCCCGTCTGCGTATCTCTCAACCTTACACCTGTCAAAAGCCTAACAAGAATATTAAATGCATGGCTAAGCAGTCTTCGCACTAAAGGAATTTCCACACTTGATTGAGGATGCCACTTTGAGCCTATGACAACATCACCCTGGATTAAAGCCGCGAAGTAACGAAGGATTAACTGTGGATCGATATCTAGATCACTGTCGATAAAAATCACAGAATCACCTTTGGCACACTGAAAACCAGTTTTTATGGCATGCCCCTTCCCTCTATTTTTTTTGTAGCCAACAACCTTTACGTGACCGTTATTATTGGCATAATTAGCTACTTTCCTTTTAGTGTCATCTACACTTCCGTCGTCTACAACCATTATCTCGTATCTGAGCCCTGTCTGTCTCACTGCGCTATCGACACGATCAAGGGTTGCCTCTATGACATGACCCTCATTATAAGCAGGTAAGATCACAGAGAGCTCCGGTCTCTCACTCATTTTCCTTTTGCTTTCTTCTTCCATTCATCAGAAAGGAAGTCAACTGCAAAGCGATTCCAACCACCAGTGAAAAGTAAGAATAGGTCACAATAGTATTGGCTAACGCTGAATCCCCCTGAATCAAAAAGCCGCCACTTAAGAGAATGAGTGCTTGAAATAGAAGAATGAATGGGAATCCCCAGTTCTGTCTAAGGTTCCTCTTAATCTTCTCACGCTTCGACATATTTGTAGAGCTTCATCGTTCCTTTCTCTGCGATCTTTGTGAATCCCGCCGGGTAGGCGTCGCTGTCCAGATACCAGAGCAGGTATATGTCTCCAGCATTCTCATTTTGCGCTATCTCCACAGCCTGCCTGATGGTTCGATCTTCACCATATAGCTCGCCAAAGGTGACAACTTTTTTTCTAGTAAAGTAAGAAGCCCAGCCCAAATAGTGTCCGTGAACAATAAGAACAGTGCCTTCGACTTCATCGAACTTCTTTGTCAACCAGATAGTTGCTTCAATGTCATGAAGCGGAATTGAAGATAGGGCCATCTTTTCCGGGAGAACATTTGATTTACAAAAATAAGATGGTTGATGTATAAATCCCAAGAAACCCCATGTAGGCATGTTAACGACCAAAAGAATCAGTATGAAACTTACAAGTTTGAAGGCCTTTCTCTTTAAGAAGCACAGCTTGTCAAATCCATTAGCCACATAGAATGATAACGGATAAACTACGAGAAACATCCAGCGATAAGGCGGCATGACTGGTTCATGAAAGGGAAAGATAACAGTAGAGAAGGAACCAACCAAACCTAAGCAGAGCCAAAATAACACTACTCTGTCCTTGAATGAACCCAACACTGCCAAAATAAGAGCTGAGCCATATAACTGGAGAAATAAAGACACGTTGTTAGTTGTTTCCCAAAGCCACCTTTCATTGAGGGAAGTAGAATGCAATAATAAAGTCCCTATTGCCTTCTCGTAAATTACGTTCAAGTGCCAACCATACCAAACGCTAACAAAAATCAGCATAATTCCAGACATCACTGCCAAAGGCAGCAGGGTCTTCTTTGGTTCTTTCCAAGCAAAAAATAGAACCCAACAAGCAAGTAATATCATTTGCACAGCGAAAACAAGCTCATGTGAGAACGCGGCAAAGAAACTAGAGACACAAAAAGCTATGAATTGGGAGGGTTTTTCTAAAGTTTTAAGAAAACTGAGCGCCAGTAGTAAGAAGGCTGTTCCCATCAACTGCCTATGCATATCCCAAGACACGCGAAGGGACACAAAAGAAAGCGCGACAAGAAGCACTACAAGTAGGCTCTTCTTTAAGGTCCATCCCAAATAGAAACGAGAGAAGCGATAAGTAGAGAAACCTAAAAAACCGTATAGAAGCGTTGGTAGATACTTCATAACCGCAACCATATCCAATCCTAGAGCGTAAAGCACACCTAGAAAAGGCCATATAAGTGGGAAAATTGGTGGATTTGAGGCATAGTGTCTTCCCGAAGAAATGTACAAAGGGGTGTCGAAACCTATTGGATACGGAAACTGAGTCTCTGGTATCCATCGTATTAAGGCAGGTATTAAGAAGGAAGATAATATAATAGCCCTCTCAAATCCAGCTGAGCCAAAAGATATGCTTGTAGGTATTCTAGTTGGTATTCTGATCTGTGGTAATTTACGCACTCTGTTCTAGCCCATACCTATTAGTGACTCGTAAAGGTCCTTGTGTTGCTGAGCCACGTTGTTCCAAGAGTGATTTGAAGCGTAGTTGTAACCATTTTCACTAAGTCTTATCCATGTCTCTTCTTCTTCGAGCAGTTTTCTCATTCCTTTGTATAGTTCCTTAACTTTTGGTTTGACTCTTATTCCACTTGCACTCTCAGTTACCAAGTCCGCTGCTCCATTTCCATTGGCTTCTACGACTACTTGGGGGGTACCTGAAACCATTGCTTCTAGAGTTGTTATGCTTTGGCCTTCCCTTATTGATGGTAAGACGTATATCCTTGAACTCTTCAAAGACCTTACTAGCTCTTCATCGTCAACCTCTTTTTTGAAAATGACATCTCTGACATTGTTTTTCTCAGCGTGACTCAGGTAGTTCGGGTACATGGGGCCGTCGCCGACTATTTCAAGGGTTGCCTCGCAGAAATCTTGTTTTAACATTTTGAACGCTTCAATCAGCCACTCCACTTTCTTGTGAGGATTCAATCTGCCTACGTATGTTATCTTCCACCTGTCACGTTCTGCACTTATTTTGTTAATAAAGTCTAAGTCCACACCGTTGGGTATAACCGTGATCCTAGATTTTTTCATTTCAAACAATTTTACGAGTCGTTTGGCGGTGAAGTTGCTTACAGCAATTCCTACATCTGGCAACCATGTCAAGGTTTTTTCTAAGACTATTCCAAGCGGCGCGTAGATTCTTCTAGGCACATACAGATGCCAATCTTCGTGCCAAGCTTCATGAAAGGTAACGGTTGAATGAACTTTCTTTAGTTTTGATTTAGCCCAAGAGATAATTGCGGGGAAAATTGGACAGTGGTTTGCTTCAACTAACTTATAATCTGCTTTCTTGAATAGGTTTTTAGCTACCCATAGACTGTAGTCTAAGACTTCCGAAACATCCCTGAAACCGTCTCTTGTTATGAAATTTTCGTAAACTTTCGGTGATCTTATTACGTGGATTCCTTCTATTTCTTCTTCCATGGCCCATTCTTTTCTTAATCTTACCGTGTAAAGGTCTACTTCAAATCCAGACTTGGCGAGTCTCTTGAACACCTCGAGGTATCGTTTGGCAGAGCCTCCTCGGAAGGGAAGGAATGTCTCAGTTACGACAGCTATCTTCGTAGGTTAATCCTCGTTGTGTCAACCTTGAACGTATTCGAGAATGACAACTCTCTTGTTTTCATAGGCAACTGTCAACACTGTGCTGTTCAGCAAATGAGAATATTCCAAGGGTACACTTCTGTTGTTCTCAATCGAATCTAAGTTCTTCAAACTAAACTTGGGAAGCACCACATATCTAACCGAGTACCTCTCAGCTATTTCTTTCCAAGTGTAGGTTTCAATGCCATTTGTGGAGGCTCCCAATTTTTCCAAGGAGATTTGAAGTTCAAAGCTTGTTTCATTTTTGACCACAAACGTGAAATGGTATAGTGAAAGGCTTTCTATCAAGTATGGCTTGCTACAGACAACTTCTAATTCACCCGCTTCGGTTAAAATGCAGAACGTAAATGGATTTTCGCTGTAATAATCATAGACTGGAATCTCGGATGTAAACTTGAAAGTCAAAGTAACGTTTTCAATTTTTACAGGATCTTGCAGTTTTGTTATGTTAAAACCCAGAGTCACACTTTGCTCTCGGTTCAATGAAATTGTCTCGGTAATTCTAACAGGATTTGCTTCATGCGTTATCATAAGAGTTGGATCTGGGTTGGACCTTGAAATCCAGCTAACTTCATCTGCGTTGGCTAAGGTAACAATCTTTGTTTGATTACTTTCTGTTAATGAGAGGAAACTATGTTCTGTGGATAGAAAAAGTGTGTTGACGTAGTCGCCTAAATAGTTGAAGGCGATTATTGGCGACATGCAACCGTATGGCGACTGCTCAAGAACCCACACATCCATACTTTGGATG
>Ga0315314_1002264_pt1 | contig 16065 bp, 13 predicted proteins | sample TDP9_MG_FD_203631 | JGI IMG/M metagenome (GOLD analysis project Ga0315314, IMG submission 203631) | Freshwater sediment microbial communities from Lake Towuti, South Sulawesi, Indonesia - TDP9 | ecosystem: Environmental > Aquatic > Freshwater > Lake > Sediment | place: Indonesia: South Sulawesi...
TTCGTCATCTTCGGCGTGCCCTACGACCGGACCACGACGTTCCGACCGGGTGCGCGCCTGGCCCCCAACGCGATCCGGGAGGCCTCTTGGAACTTCGAACCCTGGCTGTTCGAACACCAGTTCGACCTCCGCGACACGGCCGTGCACGATGCGGGGAACCTCGAGGTCCACGGGCCGCCGGACGAGATGGTGGACCATGTCTCGGACTTCGCCAAGGGGGTTGTCAAGGCGGGGAAGTTCCCCATCGCGCTCGGCGGGGAGCACTCGATCTCCCCTGGCATCGTGCGCCAGTTCGGAAAGATCGGCGTGCTCACGATCGATGCCCACCTGGACTTCCGGGAGGAGTACAACTCCGAGAAGCACTCCCATGCCTGCGCCAACCGGCGGTTTGCGGACGCGGTCGGGGTCGCCAACGTCGTCGTGTTGGGCGTCCGGTCCATCGCCGCAGAGGAGCAGACCGATGAGCTCCGGTACGTCGACGCCTACACGATCCGCGACCAGGGGATCGACACCGCGCTCAAGCAGGCGCTCAACATGATCCGTCCCCACGATATCTACCTCAGCCTCGACATCGACGGCATCGATCCGGCGTACGCGCCTGGCACCGGGACGCCCGAGCCCTTCGGGCTCACGCCGCTTGAGGTCAAGCGGATCATCGGGATGACGGCGGACCGCCTCGTCGGGTTCGACGTCGTCGAGGTCTGTCCGCCCCACGACAACGGCAACACCTCCGCGCTTGCGGCCCGCCTAGTGCGCGAGACCATCGCGGCGGTCTCCAAGGCCCGACCGCCTCCCGAAGCCCCGGCCGAGCAGCAGCGCGGACGCTTCTTCCGCCTCAGGGCGAAGGGAGGGTCGAGCGGAGGCGCGAGCGGAACTCCTCCGCGAGCGCCTGAGCCTGAGCGCCGGTCCGAGCCTCCGCAAAGATCCGAATGATCGGTTCCGTCCCGGAGGGGCGGACCAAGACCCAGCTCCCGTCGGAGAAGTAGAACTTCGCGCCATCGGTCCGGTCGACCTTGACAGCACGGTCGGCCCCGAGCGCCTGAGGATCCAGCCGCCAGCCCGGAGGACGTGGCTCCTTGAGCTTCACCAGATGCCGCTCAGGAAGGGCCGCCACGAGCCGCGAGAGCGGTCCCGCCGTCGCCACGACCTCGACCATCTTCGCAGCGGTCATCGCGCCGTCCCGGCAGTACTGGTGCCGCGGGAAGATGAGTCCGCCGTTCTCCTCGCCTCCGAAGATCGCACCGCGCTCTCGCATGACCCGGGCGACGACAGGCGAGCCCACCTCGGTGTACAGGACGCTGCCGCCCAGTGGCCGGATCGCCTCCTCGACGATGCTGGAAGTGCTGACGGGTGTCACGACGAGCCCGCCACCGTGTGCGCGCGCGAGCGCCTGGGCGAGCACCGCCATCGACCGGTCCCCCAGGACGTATTCGCCATGCTCGTCCACGAACACAGCGCGGTCCGCATCGCCGTCATGGGCGATCCCGAGCTGAGCGCCACTTTCCTTCACTGCATCGAAGAGCCCTCCGAGATGTTCGGGAGTCGGCTCGCTCGGATGGGCGGGGAAGGTTCCGTCAGGCTGGGCGTTGAGCGCAATCGTTTCCACGCCGAGCTCAGCCAGGATCCGAGGCGTGGCCAAGCCTCCCACGCCGTTCCCGCAGTCGAGCACGACGCAGAGCTCAGCGGCACGGACGGCGGCGACATCGAGCTGGCTGAGGATGCTCCGCTCATAGGGCCCATGGATGTCGCCCGAGCTCCGGAGCTTCCCGCACCGATCCCAGGAGACAGCTCGGAGGTCTGAACCAAAGTAGAGCGCCTCCAGCCGCCGCTCGTCCTCGCGGCTCACCTCAGTCCCGTCCGCGGCGATGACCTTAATTCCGTTGAACTCGGGTGGGTTGTGGGAGGCGGAGATGACGACTCCGCCGGCCGCGCCAACGGCACGGACGACGAACTGGAGCGCGGGCGTTGAGGCCAGGCCCGCGTCGACGACATCGGCGCCGGCCGCCATGAGGCCCGCGGCCATGGCTGACTTGAGCATTCCGTTAGAGAGCCTCGCATCAGTCGCGATCCAGACCTCGCCACGGAGGAATCCCCCGACCGCGAGGCCCATCCGCAGGGCGAGCTCGACCGTCATCTCCTCGTTGACGATCCCGCGGATGCCGTTCGTGCCGAAGAGCTGGCGCGGAGGCCCCGCTGGATCTGGGATGCCCGCCATTGGCACCGATTCCGACTGGCCGGAGATTAACCTTTGCTCTGAACCGGCGGCAGGTCACGGCGATGATGCGGGCGTGAGGGGCTCTCGCCCGTGACGATGTAGACAGTGGCGTCGCCGATCGAGGTCGCATGGTCCGCGATCCGCTCCAGGTAGCGCAGGACGAGCACGGTTGCAAGTGAGCAACGGAGGTCTCCCTGGGGGGCCACGAGGGTCGAGCGGACAAAGCTCAGGTACATCGAGTCGACCAGATCGTCAAGCTGAGGGAGCGTAGCCGCCTTGGGAGCATCGCGTCCTGCGAACGCCTCGATGCTCTGGCGGATCATCGAAGTTGCGCAGTTGCCGACCTCACGGACGATGCTGCGATCGCACCGGGAGAGATCGCCGAACATCTGGAGCACCATGGCGATGTCGTAGGCGTAGCGGCCGAGCCGGGCAAAGCCGTACGAGATCTCCATCGCCGAACGGATGAACCGCAGATCGCTCGCGACGGGCTGGTAGCGGGCGAGCAGCTCGGTCGCGAGCTCTCCAACCTCCTCCTTCCTCAGCCGGAGCTCCTCGGCCCAGCCGAAGATCTCTCCATCGACAGCGCGCCCTGTCGCGTAAGCCTCCACGGCGGTCCGCACCGACCGCTCCGAGACCCGGGCCATCTCCATGACGAGGTCGGTGAGCTGGCGAAGCCCCTGCTCCATCAAGCGTGCCATCGTTCTCCTCCTAGCCGAACCGGCCAGTGATGTAGTTCTCCGTGAGCTCCGCGCGGGGCCGCTCGAAGATCTGGGCGGTCGGCCCGTACTCGATGAGCCGCCCGAGGTACATGAAGGCCGTGAAATCCGCTACGCGCGCGGCCTGCTGCATGTTGTGCGTCACGAGCACGATCGTCATCTGCTGCTTGAGCTCAGCGATGAGGGTCTCGATCTTGGCTGTGGCGATCGGATCGAGCGCTGAACAGGGCTCGTCCATGAGCAGGATCTCAGGCTGGATCGCGAGCGCGCGGGCGATGCAGAGCCGCTGCTGCTGGCCCCCCGAAAGCCCGAGCGCGTTCTCCTCCAACCGATCGGCCACCTCATCCCAGAGCTGGGCCTGGCGTAGGGCGGCCTCGACAACCTCCCCCAGCTCCTCGCGGGATGGCCGGTAGTGCAGCTGGACGCCGAAGGCGATGTTCCCGAAGATCGACTTGGGGAAGGGGTTCGGCTTCTGGAAGATCAGCCCGACCTTGCGGCGGAGGAGCACCGGATCGACATCGGGGGCATAGACATCCTCCCCCTCCACCTCGAGGATTCCCACTGTGCGACATCCGGGGATCGTGTCGTTCATCCGATCGATAGCGCGGAGGAAGGTGCTCTTCCCACAACCGCTGGGACCAATGATCGCCGTGACTCGATGTCGAGGGATGCGCAGGGAGAGGTCCTGGACCGCGGGCTTGCGGCCATAGAAGATCGATAGATGCTTGCTCTCCACCGCCGCGGCGCCGAACGAGAGAGGCTGCGCGTCGCGGGCCGCAATGGGCTCGAGCTTGCCGATGCCCTCCCAAGTGCCCGCCTCCAGCTCCATCGGGACCGCGCTTGACCGGAGGATCCTGCGGAACACGCTCACCACCGCCGCTGGAGCTTGCCGCGCAGGAGGATCGCTCCGAGGTTGACTGAGAGCAGGATTCCCAGGAAGACTACGATCGCGGCGGCAGCCAGGCTGCGCCACTCATCCTGGGGGAGTCCCGTCCAGGCGTAGATCTGGACCGGGAGAGCGATGAAGGGGGAGTCCGGCCCATAGGGGAGGAACTTCATGAACACCACCGCGCCGATCACGATCAGCGGCGCGGTCTCGCCCATCGCCCGGGAGGCGGCGAGGATGGCGGCGGTGAGGAGGCCAGGCGCCGCTGCAGGAATCACCTGACGGCGGACCGTTTGCCAATGCGTCGCCCCTAGCGCGAGCGACCCGTCGCGAAGAGAGGCGGGGACGGCGCGGATCGCCTCCTGGGTCGTGATGACGACATAGGGGAAGACCAACATCGTGAGCGTAAGGGCCCCCGCAAGGACCACCGGGCCCAAATCCAGGCCGCGGACGAAGAGCATCAGTCCGAGCAGCCCGAAGACGACGCTCGGCACGCCGGCGAGGTTGGCCACGCCTGCCTGCAGCAGCCGGGCGAGGCGGCTCCTGCGAGCGTACTCCTCCAGGTAGATCCCGGCCGCCACGCCGAGCGGCAGCGAGAAGAGCAGGGTCATCCCGACAAGCCAGAGCGAGCCGACGATTGCTGGGGCGATCCCGGCGCGCGTCGGATCTTGGAAAGAGGGGAAGCTCACGAGGATCTCGGGTCGCAGGGCCGGCCAGGCCTCGGCGAGGATGTCGGCGAGGAAGAAGGCGAGCGAGCCGAGGGCGACCGCGATGCCGGCGAGGAATGCGCCCTGGAAGATCCGCTCCTTGGCATGGCGCACCCGGAGGGAACGCAGCCTCATGCGTAGACCTCCCGGACCCGCGCCATGAGCCGCGAGGACAGGGCGTTGAGCGCCAGGGTCATGAGGAACAAGGTGAAGCCCACTGCGAAGAGGCTCTGGAAGAGCACACTCCCCACGGGGAGGTCCCCGGTGCTCCGAATGGCGATGAAGGCGGTCATCGTCTCGATGCTCCGAAAGGGATCCAAGGTCAACTGAGGCGTTGCGCCCGCCGCGATCGCGACCACCATCGTCTCGCCGATGGCGCGGGAGAACGCGAGGATGAACGAAGCCACAATCCCGGAGAAGGCCGCGCGCACCACGACGCCGCTCATCGCCTCAAATCGTGTCGCCCCCAGGGCCAGGGCTCCATCCCGGAGCTCCACGGGGACGGCGGTCAAGGCATCCTCGCTCAGGCTGGAGACGAGCGGGATGATCATGATGCCGATGACGATGATTGCGTTCATCCCGTTGAAGAAGTCGGCCCCAAACCACCTCTGGAGGATCGGGCTGATCGTGAGGATGGCAAAGAACCCATAGACGACCGTCGGGATGCCCGCGAGGACCTCGAGCGCCGGCTTCACGATGGCCCGGACCTTCGCGGGCGCGTACTCGCGGAGATAGACCGCGGCTGCCAGCCCGATCGGGATGCCGATGAGGGCGGAGCCGCCTGCCACAAGGAGCGTGGCGGTGACGAGCGGGACCACCCCGAAGAGGCCCTCGATGTCAGGACTCCAGCTCAGGCCCGTAAAGAAGTTCCAGGCGCTCACATGTTGGAAGAACCCCAAGGTCTCGAAGAGGAGAACACCCCCGATCGCGACCGTCGCGAAGATGGCAAAGCTTGCCGCGGCAAAGAGGGCAAGGCGGATGAGGGCCTCCCCCCTCCTCCAGGCACCTCCGGGGGGTAAGGAGGAGAGGAGGCGGGGGACCCTCATCCGTGAAAGAGTAGGGGTTTGGGTGGCTGCCATCGACGCCGCCTTCAACTCGGCAGCTTCGCGAGCTGGGTCTGGATCTCTGCGGGAGCGAGGTCCACATAGCCCGTGGCCCGCACGAGCTCCATGCCGCGCGCGGAGAAGCCGAACCGGAGGAAGTCGACAATCACGTCGCGGTTGAGGTTCTCCTGCTTGGCGTAGATGAACAGCGGGCGGCTCAGGGGCGTGTAGGTGCCGTCCTTGATGGTCTGTTCGCTCGGCGCGATGGGGCCATCGCCGTTGGTGGGATTCTCATCGTCGATCGGCACAGCACGGATGACGTCGAGGTTGTCGACGACGTAGGCATAGCCGAAGTACCCGATCGAGTACTTCTCGCTCGAGACCCCGGCCACGAGCACGTTGTCATCTTCGCTGGCGGAGAACTGCGACGTGATCTCCGCACCGAAATGCGTGAGCACGACCTCCTTGAAATAGTCATACGTGCCGCTGTCGGTCCCAGGCCCGAACCGCTTGATGGGCTCGTCGGGCCACGACCCGTTGAGCTCGTTCCAGCGGGTCACGCCAGGCCCCGCGCCGCCACACGCGTCCGTGGATGTGTTCGAGGTCCAAATGCGGCAGAGCTCTCGCACGGTGAAGTGCTGGACCCAGCTGTTGCCGTCATGCGTTCCCCCGACGTCAAGGTCGTACGCCGGGACGACCACGCTGAGCCCGTCGTAGGCGACCAGGAACTCCACGGGTGTGATGCCAGCTCCCGTACAGGCCTCGAGCTCGGAGGGCTTGATGGGACGGCTCGCATCGCTCAGATCGGTCTCTCCTCGGCAGAACTTCGCAAAGCCGCCGCCCGTCCCGCTGATGCCGACGGTCACCTGTCGATCCTCGTTGTTGAAGTCCTCAGCCCACGCCGAGGTGATCGGGAAGACCGTGCTGCTGCCATCGATCCGCACATACTCGACGCCTCTTGCCGGAGCCAGCAGGGTGTAGGCGCTGAGGACGACGACCCCAGCGATGATGGCCGCGATGATCGCCGCGCCTCGTCGGCTCAGCCCGCCCATCTGGGCTCCTTTCTTGATGCTCCGTGTCGGCTCTGTCATGCTGTTGCTTACCTCCATCAGGGAGGGCAGGGCCCACCATCAAGTCCGCTCGGACCCTCTCTCGGTGGGACCCTCGCGCCTCCCTAGGCCTCAGAGTTCCGAACCCAACAGGGGTCTATCGAGCTTCGCGCCAGAGATTCCGGTGGCGTGGGATGACACGCGGAGCCCTCCAGAGTTCTCCATAGACGGCGGCTCCGCCCCTCAGATCCGATCCGGGCTCTCGCTGCGCATCGTCATCCAGAGATTGTCCGTCCGAGCCCGCCGCAGACTCTCGCGGGGCGGGCATTGGACAGGGTCTCGCAGGCAGGAAAACCTGCATGGGCCGGATCACTTGTGCTCGAACTCGTCCCTGCGTGACTCGGCAGGCTCGCTCCAAAGGCGAGCCTCGTCCAACGACCACTCTTCAGCACGCTGGTCCTGAGCTGCTGTGTCTGCACTCATCCTCTGCACTCTGCGGACGGACCAGGGGGCCAGTGCTATTTCGCCTGACCGCACGGAGACTCCGGCCGGCCCTGAGATAGACAGAGACTATATAGATTTCCTTCATCTATGGTTCTCCTGATGAGAGCTAAGGAGCCTTCCAGAGCCCGCGCATCCCCCCGGAGCGCGCAGGGCTCACCGGAGCGCCGAAGGGATAGAGCCATGGAGACACGCAAGATTCAGTGGACTGGCGGGTCGACGTTCACGGTCTCGCTGCCGAAGGCGTGGGTGGTCGGAAGCGGCCTGCGAGCGGGGGATCTCATCGGCATCACTCCCCAAGGGGACGGCACCCTGACCCTCTCGCCAGATCCCTCCGCTCGCCATGCGCCAGTCAAGAAAACCCTCACGGTCGAACGCGAGATGTCCCCCGAGCACTTCCTCCGCCTTCTGATCGGACATTACGTCGCCGGCTACGACGCCCTGGAGATTCGGGCCAGGGGTCGGATCGAGCCTGACGTCCGCAGGACCATCCGGGATTACGCCCGACGCGTCATCGGGCCCGAGATCGTGGAGGAGAGCCTCTCGGCCGCTACGCTCCAGGATGTCTCTGACGCTTCGGACCTCCCCATCACGAAGGTCGTCCGGCGAATGCACCTGATGGCGCGGGCGATGCACGAAGACGCCGTCACGGCGCTCCGCAGCAACGATCTCGCCCTCGCCCATGACATCACCGCACGCGACGACGACGTGGATCGACTCTACTGGTTCGCGGCCAAGCAGCGCAACCTCGTGCTCCGGGATCGGGCCCTTGCCGCCCGCTTGGGGCTCAGCGACGAAGAGGCGGTCGCGCAGCTCGCGGTCGCCAAGGCGCTGGAGCGAATCGCAGATCACGCGGGACGCATCGCGGAGGCCGTCGCCCTCCTCAAGGGGGAGCGCGTGGAGGCCGCCCTCTACGACCAGATCGCTGCGCTAAGCAGAGGGGCGATCGCCATGCTCGACCAGAGCATTGAGGCGCTGGCCACGCGGAACGCCGAGCTGGCCAACCGGAACATCGACGCGCTCAAGAAGGTGGCAGAACAGCAAGCGGAGATCCTCGAACGCGCCTTGGAGAAGCGGGGCAAGGTAGCGGTAGCCCTCACGAGGATCGTGGACAGTCTGGAACGGACTGCCTCCTACGCCGCAGACATCTCTGAGGTCGCCATCAACCTCGAAGCCGCGATGCGGCCGGAGCCGCGCAGCTCCCCGTAGGAGTACGAAGGGCCCATGCGCCAGCTGTCCCCCCGCGGCTCCTCAGGAGGAGGGCCGGGGGAGGCTGATGGCGGTCATTCGAGGCTTCGCCAGCCGCCGCCGCCTCCCTGCGTAGTGGGCTCGATTCCACAGGCTCCGAGGAGCCGGCCGGGCTACGGGATCGACGCAGGCAAGCCAAGGCAGCATCCGCTGGACGAAACGCGCCAACCGAAAGGGATAATATCGTCTCCTCCGTAGCCCTCCAAGGCGAGGCTCCGGGATTCGGAGACCTTCGGAGATGCGGGGGGCGTAGTGGATGGGATTCCGGGAGTGGGTCATCCCTCAGGATCGAGTCTTCTTCAACCTGCTAGAGCACCAAGCAGACGTCGTCTCTGAAGGCGCCGATGCCCTGCTCGAGCTCGTGCGGGATTTCACGGATGTCTCAGAGAAGCGAAGGCATCTCAAGGACATCGAGCACAAGGGCGACAATCTCGCCCACGAGATCTACGAGCGGCTCAACAAGACCTTCGTGACCCCCATCGACAATGACGACATCTCTCGACTCGCCTCTGTCCTCGACGACATCCTCGACTACATTGAGGCCTGCGCCTATCGACTCTATTCCTATGAGATCAAGGCTGTCCCGCCGCTGATGATCCGGATGGCAGAGACGATCCAGACCTCCGTCCGGGAGGTGAATGCGGCCGTCAAGGGGCTGAAGACTCTCCGCCAGAGCGACGGCATAATGGCTCACTGCATCGAGGTCAATCGCCTGGAGAACGTGGCCGACGACCTCACCCATGAGGCCGTCGCGAAGCTCTTCAAGGAGGTCGAGATCCTGGATCTCATCAAGCTCAAGGAGATCTACGAGTATCTGGAGATCGCCACCGACAAGTGCGAGGACGCCGCGGACGTCATCAGGGACATCGTCATCAAGAACGCCTAGCGGGGTCCTCCTGTGTTGGAGCTCTGGGGCCTCTCCCTCCTAGCCCTTGTGACCATCATCCTGGTCCTCGTCTTCGACTTCGTCAACGGCTTCCACGACTCCGCGAACTCCATCGCGACGATTGTGGGCACCAAGGTCCTCACCCCCATCAAGGCCGTCAGCCTGGCGGCGATCTTCAACTTCGTCGGCATCATCGCAGGCCAGGCGGTCGCCAAGACCATCGGGACCGGGATCATCAACACGGAGCTCCTCGTCAGCGACGGCCAGGCCACCTCCTGGGCGATCATCCTGATCTTCGCCGCGGCGATGGGAGCCATCATCTGGGACCTCATCACCTGGCGGCTGGGCCTCCCCACCTCGAGCAGCCACGCCCTCATCGGAGGCCTCATCGGCGCAGGCCTCACGGCGGCGGCCCTCCACTGGGAGAGCGTCAATGGGGTCGTGGACCTCGGCTTCAGCACGAAGCTCGGGGAAGTGCTGGAGTTCATGGTCATCTCCCCGCTCGCGGGCCTTGCAATCGCGTTCGTGCTCTCAGTGGTCATCCTGAACATCGTGCGGACGATCCCACCCCTGCGCCGAAGACTCGACGCCTGGATCGCGCGCCGGCGGGGGGCTGCGGAACATTCGACAGGCGGCGCTCCCCTCTTGCCAGTTCCCAAGCGGATCCTCAACTGGCTCTTCCGCAACCTCCAGCTGTTCTCCTCCGCCTTCTACTCCTTCACCCATGGGACCAACGACGCCCAGAAGGGGATGGGGATGATGACGATGGTCCTCGTCATCGAAGGGGTCGTCGTCGGCGATCTCACCCGGGGGAGATTCGTCGTCCCGCTGGTGATCATGGTCGCCGCGCATGCGGCGATCTCCTTCGGGACGTTCTTCGGCGGCTGGCGAATCGTCCGGACCATGGCGTTCCGCATCACGCGCCTCCAGCCCTGGCAGGGGTTCAGCGCAGAGACGGGCGCAGGGGCGATGCTCTACGCCACCGCCACCCTCGGGATTCCTGTGAGCACCACCCACACGATCTCCGGGGCGATCATGGGCGTCGGGGCGACAAAGCGGCTCTCGGCCGTCCGGTGGGGCCTGGGGCGGAGGATCGTCTACGCCTGGCTCCTGACCATCCCGATGACCGCCCTCGTCGCGGCGGCCGTCTTCCTCGTCGCCGATCTCCTGGCCTAGGCCGCGAGGATGGGGCGCTCCGACCCCACGATCTGCCCCTTGATCTTCTGGTTGTTGGGCACCCGGTGCCCCGCATCGATGATCGAATCGACGATGGTGCAGCCCCGACCGACCTCGGCATCTTCGTAGATGATCGAGTTGCGGATGGTCGTGCCCTCCATCACGACCGCCTCAGCGCCGATGAAGACGTTCGGCCCGAGTCGGCAGTGGCGGAGCTCCGCCTTCTTGGAGATCTGGATCGGCTGGACGATCCGACAATCCTCGATCGTCGCGCGGTCGGCCACGCGGGGGCCGAGGCGCGCCAGCATCCCCATCGTGGCTTCCAGGAGCCCCTCCCGGGTCCCGCAGTCGGCCCAATGGCCCTCGAAGCGATAGCCGAACAGCCCTTCGGCGAGGAGCTCTGGAAAGACCTCGCGCTCCATCGAGACAAAGCCAGGGCGGATGTAGTCGAGCACGGAGCGCTGGAGGAGGTAGTGGCCCGCGTTGATGAGGTTGGAGAACGCCTCCTCAGGTCTCGGCTTCTCCTGGAAGCGGAGGATCCGGCCCCGCTCATCCACCTCCGCAATCCCGAAGCCTGTGACATCGGCGACGGGCCAGAGGGAGATAGTGCCCACCGCCTTGCGGTCCCGGTGAAACCGGAGCATCTGGGTGAGGTTCGCGGAGGAGATCACATCGCCGTTGAGGACGAAGAAGGGCCCGTTCAGGCGCTCTCGGAGCGCCCCGACCGCGCCCCCGGTCCCGAGCGGCTCTGGTTCGTCGATGAGCGTCAGCGTGATCGAGTAGCGGTGCGTGGAGAGGTAGCGCTCCATCGCCTCCCGCATGTAGCTGATGGGGACCAGGAGCTCCGTGACCTCAGACGGCAAGGCGGCGATCGTGTATTCGAGCAGAGGGCGTTCAAGCACGGGGATGAGCGGCTTGGGCCGCCGGAAGGTGAGCGGGCGCAGCCGCGTCCCCTGACCGCCGACGAGCAGGACCGCTTGCACGCTCCACCTTCGAGGCCAGACGCCGAGGCGGCGGCAGGCTCCCTTCCCTACGGAGAGATGCTCACGACGTTGTTCCCGCGCAGCACGACGGTCCCCAGCCGACGGGTTTGGTCCGCCGTGCGCTCCTCGGTCTCCTCGAGGACCATGTTCATGTACTCGTCAAAGCCGACGAGCTTCCCTTCCAAGACCCGGTTGTCCTTGAGGAGCAGCGAGACCTTCCGGTTCACACTCTTCTCCAGAAGGCTCAATGGCATAACCATGGGCAATCCCGTCCGCTGAAAGACTAGCGGGCGGACTTATACTTTTGCCTGCGGGGAGAGTTGCGCTTCGAACCACGCCTTCACTTCGAGGCGGGAGCGCGCATCGATGCCGAAGGCCTCCAGGAACCTGCGAGTGGTGGAGAGCTCAAAGCTCTTCTTCTTCGGGCGCAGGCGCACCAGGCCCCGCGCCTCGAGGTCCTTGACGTGCTCATAGACCCCGCTGCCCGCAAGGGCTGCAAGCTTGCTCTGGAGGATCGGCTGATAGTAGCCGATGAGCGCGGCCGTCTTGAGGAGCTCCCGGGATAGCGCTGGTGCCGCGAGCGGCTGCGCCCCCTTCAGATAGGCCCGCCTGACCTGCATGACGTACTTCGGGCCGATCTTAGCGATCTCGATCGCGCGGTCGGCCTCCTCGTATTCCTCTTGGAGCTTCGCAAGGGCCGAGCGGACCGTCCGCGCATCGAGCCCCTCGGCCTGCGAGAGCTCGGCCACCGTGACCGGCTTGCCCGCTGAGAACAGGGCCGCTTCGACGAGCCGGACGTTCTTGGTCGTCATCTCCTGCCTGCCTCCTGCGGCTCGGTCCTTCCGTGCTGCCGAGGTCCCTGAACGCCTCTTGTGCTCTTCTCTTCTCACTTCGTGGCGACGACGGCCGCCCCACCCGAGGGCTCTGCCGCCTTCGCCTCTTCAAGACGGGCGAGGTCCTGCAGGGACCGCGCTTCCACGAAGATCTCCCCGTAGGGGAGCGATTCCTGCCAGAGGCGGATTCGCCCCATCCAGGCCAGGAAGAGGACCGAGACGAAGACGACGACCCGCCCCTCTCTGCCTCCGTTGTCGTGGAGGTCACCGATCGAGATCGGCCCCTGGCCCATCCGGACGATCCGGGCCCAGACGTTCGCGACCTCCTCTTCGAGGTTCTCCTTGTGAGCCTGGTCGTCGAAGGCGGGAGCCCGATACTTCTCGCGGAGCTTGAGGAGCTCTTGGGCGATCTCGGCCTCCCTCCTGGCTTCATCGAAGGCATCGATGAGCTCGACGAGCGTCACTGGCCGCGTGCTCCCCTGGCGCCGGACCATCTCCTCCAGCGGCAGGACATCGCCCCGAAGGAGCGGTCCGCCTGCGCCGATCTCAACAGGATCGACATAGACGCCGAACTCATCGGGCTGCCAGTCCGCGAAGAACGTCTCGACCTTGCGGAGCGCTTCGGCATGCTGGACCGCGCTCATGCTCTGGCGCCGCAGAATCTCCCAGGCCATGTAGACGAGCTTGCCCGCGACGATGAAGTTCAGGGCCTGCGCCCGCTTGACCTGGGCGAGGTAGCGCTTGGCGAACTCGACGAGGTTGATGTCCCAGGGGTCGAACCCCTGGTCGATGACGAGCTGGAAGGCGAGCGCGACGCTCCGCTCGAAAGGATCGTCGGTGGCGAGGTACGTCCCAGCGGAGAGCTGTTGGACCATCTCGAGGTAGCGGTCGAGCTTGCGGGACTCCTCCGGAGCCTCGGAGAGGGATTTGTGGAAGAGCAGGTGGCTGAGGACCGCCTCGCCCTCCTTGCCGAAGCCGGTCATGCCGTCGCCTCCTCCTCTTCTTCAGGAAGCTCTTCGGCGATCTCGCTGATCTTGGGCTCGATGATGATGTCGGAGATCCCCGGCTGCTGCATCGTGACGCCAAGGAGATGGTCGGCCCACTTCAGGGTGACCTTGCGGAGCGAGATCTGGACGAACTGGGCGAAGGCCGACTGGCGCTTCATCGCGCGGGCGACATTGTCCGCATTGATCCCGTCGAGGAACATGTCAACCTCATCGAGCAGGTAGAACGGCGAGGGCTGGTACTGCTGGATCGATACGATGAAGGCGAGCGCGGTCAGGCTCTTCTCGCCACCGCTTAAGGCCTCCAGCCGCTGGATCTTCTTCCCCTTGGGCCGGGCCCGGAGGATGAGCCCACCCGCGAGCGGGTCATCCTCGTTCTCTAGGACGAGCTCCGCTTCGCCGCCGTCGGAGAGCTCGGCGTAGACGCGCATGAAGTTCTCGTTGACGGCCCGGAAGACCGTCATGAGCCCGTCACGCTTCTTCGTGTTGAGCTCCTCGACGAGCTTGAGCAGGTTCGCCTTCTGGGCGTTGAGGAGCTTGACCTCCTCCTTCAGAGCGTCAAACCGGTTCTTCTTCTCGTCGTACTCCTCAACCGCTCTGAGGTTCACAGCGCCGATGGCGTTCATCGCGGCCTCGCACTCCGCCACCGTGGCTCTGAGCTCATCGAGCGGCGGGAGCTTGTCGGGGAGCTTCACCGCCGCAAAGGCCTGGTACTCGCGGTTGGCCTCCGCGAGCTTCTCCTCGGCTGTGTGGAGCGTCGTCTCGATGCCGAGGAAGAAGTCGGCCTTGGTCTGGAGCTTGGCCTCGACATTGGAGAGGTCGGATTCCAGATCGGTCTTGCGCTTGTAGAGCCCGTCCCGCTTGGTCCGCAGCGTGTTCAGAGCGTCGCCGATGGAGCGCTCCATCTTCTGGAGCGCCTTGAGCTCGACCTCGCACTGGGCGCCTCTCGCCTCGCTCTGCTTGATCTTCGCCTGGAGCTCCTTGACCTTCGCCTCGCCCTGGCTGAGCGCGTCGGCGAGCTCCTTGACCCGCCCTTCGACGAGGCCGATCTGAGCGGTGAGGGTCTCCGCCTTCGCCTTGAGCTCGGCGGTTTCGTGGGCGAGGGCGAGGATCTCTTCGTTGAGCGTCTTGACCTCCTTCTGGAGCTCCGCAGGGGTCGCCTCCAAGAGCCGCTGAGAGGCCGTCTCCTTGCGCTTGCGCGTCGCCTCAAGATCCTTCTGGAACGAGGCGATGCCCTTCTGGACGGTGTCGAGTGCGTCGAGCGTCTCCGCAAGCTCGTCCTGCTTGGCCTTGAGCTCCTCTTCGAGGGACTCCAGACGGGCCTGGAACTCCTTCTGCTTGGTCTGAAGGGCATCGGCCTGGCCGACGGTTCCGCCGCCCTCGGTCGAGGCTTCGTGGAGCTTTCCCTCCAGCTCCAGGAGGTCGGCCCGGAGCGTCTGGAGCTCGGCGTGAGCCTTCTCCGCGTGCTCCGTCGCCGCTCGGAGTTCGGCTGCGACCTTGTCGAGCTGGCTCTGCGAAGGGGCGCCGAACTTCAGGAGGGTCTCCTCCAGGGTCCCGCCCACCATTGCGCCGCTCGCTTCCGCGAGCTCGCCTGAGCTCGTGACGAGGCGGATGCCGCCCATCAGCCGGCGGGCCTCGTCCAGGTCCTTGACGACGACGGTGTCGCCGAAGACGTAGAAGAACGCCGCCCGGTAGCGCTCGTCGAACTTGACGAGATCAAGGGCGAACCCCAGGCCCTCTTTGGCAGCCATGATCGCCTTGCCCCGGGGGCGGCCATCGAGCATCTTGTTGAGCGGGAGGAAGGTGGCGCGGCCGAGCCTGTTCTTCTTCAGGAGGTTGATGCAGGTCGCCGCGACGCCGTCGTCTTCGACGACGATGGACTGCATCCGGGGACCCGCCGCCACGTTCAGGGCGGTCTCGTGCTTCGCTTCGACATTCGCAAGCTCCGCGATGGTGCCGTGGATCCCTTTGAGCTGCCCTTTGTCGCGGGCCTCCAGGATCGCTGAGACGGCATGGCTGTAGCCGCGGCGGACCTGGTCCGCGGCGTCGGCCTCCGCCTTGAGCTGGTTGTAGCGCCGGGTGAGGCTCAGAACGGCTTGGTCGAGTTCTTGGACTTCGGTGGCGAGTTTCCGTTCGGCGTTCCGCTTGGCCTGATAGGTCTCCTGGAGCTTGCGGAGCGTCCCCTCGCTGCTCTTGGTCGCCGCGCGCAGCTCCTTGAGGCTCCAGTCGGCGTCCTTGAGCTCGAATTCGTAGGTCTTCTTCGCCTCTTCGAGGTTGGCGATCTCCACGCGGGCCCGGTTCGCCTTCTCCGTGAGCCGGTCGGCTTCGAGCGTCTGGGCGTGGAGGTTCTCCTCGAGCTTGGCGAACGTTGCTTGAAGCGTTGTGTGCTCCTTCTGAAGGGCATTCAGGTGCGAGTCGGCCTTCGCCGCGGCCTCCTGGGCCTTGGCGAGCTTCGCCTTGCGCGCCGTGAGGGCCTTGGTCTGCTCGGAGAGCCGCGCTTGGAGCCCCGCGTGCTCCTCTTGGAGCGTTGCGAGCTGCGTGGAGAGCTTCTTGTGCTCCTCTTCGCTCCGCTTCCGCTCTTCCTTCGTCGTCCCGATGAGCTCCTTGGAGGTCTGGGCGGCATCCAAGGCCCGGGCGATCTCGACCCGGAGGTTGTCGATATTCTCCTTGAGTTCCCTGGCCTCCTCTCCGCCCCGTTCTTCCAGCTCCTGTTCGACCTTGGCGAGGGCCTCAGACGCCTCAGAGAGCGTCTGTTGGAGCTCCGTTCGCTTGGTCTCGAGCTTGGCCTTCTCGCTCTCGTAGCTTGCGAGCTGCG
>Ga0315314_1002266_pt1 | contig 16060 bp, 16 predicted proteins | sample TDP9_MG_FD_203631 | JGI IMG/M metagenome (GOLD analysis project Ga0315314, IMG submission 203631) | Freshwater sediment microbial communities from Lake Towuti, South Sulawesi, Indonesia - TDP9 | ecosystem: Environmental > Aquatic > Freshwater > Lake > Sediment | place: Indonesia: South Sulawesi...
TGTCCAATCCCGTCCCGGGCCAGTCCTCGATCCTGGGGAATTGATGTTCAGGACTCAGCTCCCAGTCAGCGGCTATTTGCGCCAACACCGGATGTTCGGATCCCTTCGGTATCCAGAAGATCCCAGGCAGATTCGCCATCCAAGGATCTAGCAATGGAGCCTTCAAGTGGGGTTTCGTGATCGCATAGCCTTCAGCCAAGCAACACCAGTATCCAGCTACCCAAGTCACCTCACTTTCAAGGTTTCCCATGAGGTCCGCTTCGTCACTCGTGTACTTAAGCACATTCGGATGTATATTCTTCGCAGCCCACTCGATAGCTTTCTTCATATCGTTCGGATTCAAGTAGCTTCCGCCAAGATCCTCGCAAACCTCGCATAGAAACGCCCAGAATCCATTGTCTGTGAAGACCCATAAAGTAATCTTGCCCTTCAACCTCGGATCTGCTAGGTCCGTCCATCGCTTTAGGAAGTCTACATGCCTCGTATCGACGGTAAGGTTGCATGTCGCGTGTTGTTGGAACTGGACGCCGTAGGGGAAATGATGGAAGTATGGATCTACAAGCTGCGCATTCGGAACGAGCGCTGAAGGAAGGAAAGGCTCCGCGATTTCCTTGGCAATTGCTTCAGGGATAAAGTTCGACTCGATGTGCATAAGATCATATGGAGCTGGAAGCCCAGCGGCCTGCGCAGCGTAAAGTTGATACATAAAGCCTCCTTTCGCCGCCTGCGTTCCCAAGATCTCCACTTCTATATCGACGCCGAACCTGTCCTTAACGTACTTCTTGAGTTCAGGCGCGAACCATGTATCCACTAAGCCCCAGTAGGTCCAGTTGGCAATAGTGACTTTGCCCTCCCTCTTGATCTCATCGACGATCTCGTCGAAAGTCATCAGTCTGTTCAAAATTGGGACCCATATCTTTCCTTGAGGTATCCAGAGCTTCGCTCCCTTGACTTCAGGTCCAGCCACGGTCTTCGTCACTGTTGTAGTAGAAGTCACCACAGCGCCGGGCGGTGGAGCTGGAGGTTTAGACGCTTCATAAGCACCCCAAGCAGCTGAAGCTACAACTGCACCTGCGATAAAGCTTCCGGCTGTCTTGACGTAGTCTCGCCTAGTTGTTTTCTTCTCCTCAGTCATTTTCAGATATCCTCCAAGTCTAAAAAACAGCACAGTCGGTTTATTAGCCTTTGCGTAGAAAGCGGCATTTCTATTGATAATGTCTTGACTGAGACCTGCTTCTTATATTGGCACTTAAAATAATGATTTCAGAGGAGTTACTCGTGACGTCAACGCCCAGAGAAAGATGTATTGCGGCGCTTGAATTGGAGGAGCCTGATAGGGTTCCCTTGTTTGAGTTGGGAGTGAATCTAGCCACTATTGAGAGGATCTTGGGCAGGCGAACGGTTTCGGCTCCTCTAGGCCGAATGACCCGTCGAGAACTATGCGACTTGGCTAGGGATATCGTGTTGTCTTACGAGAAAGCTGAATTGGATATGGTTCCAGCCTCCGCAGGGATACCTGAGAATTATCCGGAAGGATTCTTGCCTTCAAAGGTTGGCGAGAACCGTTGGAAAGACGAATTCGGAAGAATCTGGGAAGACCGTCCCGGCGTTACAGGTCTCTCATGGTACATAAGCGGAACAGTAAAGAGATGGGAGGATCTGAACGAGATCAAAGGTATAGACCCCAGTATGCCGGGGAGAACTGCTCTTGCTGAGCAGATAATAGAATTCGGAAGAAAGAAAGACCTTGCCGTTGCGGGATATGTCGACGGCCCTTTTCTAACAGCCTACATGACCACTGGGCTTGAAACCTTTTTGGTCAAATTCTATCGAGACCGAGCTTTCACCAAGGAGCTGCTGGAATTCTCACTCCGTTTCAACACTACGCTTGCTGAGAAGCTGGTTGAATCTGGAGTTGATGCGATCGTTGTTGGCGAGGATATCGCCGATATTCATGGTCCGTTCATGAATCCTGAAGAATTTAGAGCGTCGATTTTGCCGTACTTGAAGAAGGAGATTTCCGAGATTGAGAGGAGCGGTGTTAAAGTGATCTTGCATTCAGATGGATACACGATGCCTGTCTTCGAAGATCTGGTAAAGCTCGGCATTGATGGTTATCAAGCGATAGAGGGCGATGCAGGGATGGATATCGGGTTGTTGAAAGAGAGATACGGTGACAAGCTTTGTCTCCTAGGCAACGTGGACTGTGGATATACGCTCTCAAGGGCCTCTGTCGGAGAGGCTATCCGAGAAACAAGGACTGTGATAGATAAAGCCGGGCATAGTGGAGGACTAATAATGGGCTCAAGCAACTCGATTCATGACGGGGTCAAGCTTGAGAACTTCCTAGCGATGCTTGAGGCCACAAAGAGATATGGCAAGTATTAAGGTTGAACTGTCACTTCACTCTGGCTTGCATCCATTTCTTACACATGTTATTGCCTTCGACAGCATCTCGACCGTAGGCATCGGCTCCTATCCTCTTTGAGAACTCGTCTGTTACCGCGGCTCCTCCGACGATGACTTTCACCTTGTCCCTGATCTTCGCTTTTGTCAAGTCTTGGATGACATTGCCCATCTCCGGCATCGTTGTAGTCAAGAGTGCTGACATAGCAACAATGTGCGCATTCGTCTCAGCCGCGCTGCTAGTGAACTTCTCAGGCGGGATGTCTACGCCGAGGTCGTATATCTCGAATCCAGATCCTTCTAGCAATGTGGCAACAATATTCTTTCCAATATCGTGAAGATCGCCTCTAACTGTGCCGACAACGACTCTTCCTACAGGTTCTCTCTTAGCGTCCTTAAGATAGGGTTCAAGAACCTTCATCCCTTCTTTCATCGTCTCGCCAGCCATAAGAAGCTCAGCTAGAAAGTACTCCCCAGCTTCATACTTCTGGCCGACTACGTCCATCCCCTTCGCCAGACCTTCCATGACGACCGTATAGGCCGGGATTCCAGTTTGAACCGCCTTCTCTGCCAACGGTTTAATTTTGTCTATATCGAAGGAAACTATGCTCTCAATGATCTCTTTCAGGATCTGTTCCTTGCTCAATAACATTTCCCCTGTTTTCATGTTGAATGATGCTCCGATAATACGTTTGCTTTACCTAAAAGCTATTCTCTTCTCCTAGACTAAGATGGCTTCTATGCCCAGCAGTTTGCAAAGTTCCAGCAGCTCTTCCTTGACCTCTCCATAAGCCATATGCATATGATTTGAACGGATATTCTGGACGAGTGTCTTCGGGTTACCGTCAAGTTTGACAAATGCATGAGGCCAGACATCGCGAACTTCCTTGAACCGTTCCTTGGGTTGTTTGAATGCTTCGCCCGTAGCTATCAGCATAACATATTTGCCTTTGATTCTGCTGAGTCTGGCTAAGGTGACTCTGCCAGGTTTGCAGCAGAATATTGTGGTGCATCCCTGTTGTCTTCCTAGGTACTCGTACTGGAGTCCTAAGTCCACGTCTTTTCTTGAGGTCGCTAGACTGCTAGCGATCGATCCGCAATTGACCAACCTCAATATTCTCTCGTTGAAGTCTACATCATTCACGTCAGCGAACAAGACAGCTTGGTCCGTTAGAAGGTGAAGCATCTGCATCGTCAGCGCAGCGTTCAGATCGCATTCACATGCAGTAACTATCCCATCATCGTTGAGCATGCATACAGGAAGACAGTATGATACATAGTTGCCGATCACTTCGTCTTGGCATTTTATACCAATAAAGTCGTATCCGTCTTCCTTCACTATCTTTCTTACAGCATGATATAGTCGCGCTGAACGAAGTAGCTTCTCCTCAGGTGGGTAGATCTTGCCGAATTCCTTGCGAATCTTCTTGATCGTTTCCTCAGCAGTTTTAGGCGGAACTTTCTCGGCTTCAAGTATCACTCGATACTGGTCTACGTGCTCTACCTCAACCTGAAAGGTAGACTTCACTTGAGCCATGTCCACCATGGTGGTATACATTCCCGCGACACGTCCTCCTATCAACCCGAGCTTTCGTCTCTTCATCCTGTTCACTACCATGGCGGCTCTCGCGAACGAAGTAATACTTCCGATTACTTCAGCGTCTTTCGGTGAGCCATAGACGAACTTGTGCTCTATCCCAACTTCGTCCATTGAACCGTGAGTTACACCCGCTCCAGTAAGTGAGAAGGCCGCTGCATCACGTGGACTCCACAAGATCGTCGGCAAGGTAACCTCTTGAGCCGCAGTAACAACTTGAGGCGCATATATCCACGTTCCCAGCAGGTAGACTATACTATCTGCTCCGTCTCTCTCCATAGATTTCGCTGCATTCACAGTATCGTCAACTGTAAATGCAAGTTCTTCCCGATATAGAACCTCCAGCCCGGCTTTCTCCAACTCTTCTCTAGCGAGCGAATTCCAATGTTTGGCCAAATCAACTCTTTCTCTGGGAAGCGAAACTGTTATCAAACCGATTTTGGCTTTTGGCAAGAAAACTCCTCCCCAAACAACATACCATCCAATTTGCCTCTATTTTCTCGATTACGATTAAAAGCTTTAATCTATAGGTCGAGCTTGACCATTAGACTATTGAGTAGCAACTTGACCGAGCGTTTCGATGTGAGATTCTGGGAGAATGAATTGAAGATGGTCAAGGTTAAAGAGATATTAAAGATTCTCAGCAAGGATCAGGTATACCAGATTCACATGGCTTCCATGCAGATACTTGAGAAGATAGGTGTAAAACTTCCAGATTCAGATCTGTTGAAGACTTTGGAAGAGAATGGCGCCCTCGTCGACTACAAGTCTTGCATAGCTAAGTTGCCTCAACAGCTCGTCATGGAGTTCGTCAGTAAGATCCCCAATCAATGGACTATCTATGCTCGAAATCCTGAGAACGATATGAAAGTCGGCTACGGCGAGATGAGAACTCTGTCGAGTGGCGGCCATATCAACCTAATAGATCCGATGACCAAGACCAGACGAATAGGAACGACGGAAGACCTTGGAAAGGGTATCAAAATCGGAGACGCTTTAAAGAACATCACTATTGTTGGCCCATTGATTCTTCCGGCCCATGATATTCCAATAGAAGCCCTCGACGTATACACTTACGCTCAGTTGATCAAAGGCTCCTCCAAGATAATTTTCACTTGGATCTACAATGAGAAGACAGCTAAGTATGTGCTGAAGATCTTTGAGATACTGGCTGGAGGCGAAGAAACTCTAAGAAAGAAGCCTATGCTCTGGTACTTCTGTGAGCCTACGAGCCCCCTTACTTTCGCAACAAATGCTTTAGGTGTTTTGAAGCTCTTCGCTCGATACGGCTTACCTGTTACATTCGGCCCTATGGTTATGGCTTCCGCAAGTGGTCCAGCTACTCTTGCAGGAACCCTAGCTGTTGAGAATGCTGAGATCGTTGCTGGTGCTGTCATCACTCAGATCTTGAATCCGGGGGTCCCTGTCGAGTATGGCGGTATCCCTCACATATTTGATCAAAGATCAGGCATGATCGCTTTCGGCTCTCCTGAGCAGGGCGTCATGGCAGCTGCGATAACCCAGGTTGGACGGTTCTACGGTTTCCCAGTACATGTGAACACTGGTCTGACTGACTCCAAGGTTCCTGATGCGCAATCGGCCTTTGAGAAGGGTATGACTCTTCTAATGGGCGGTCTGGCTGGAGCTGAACTCTATGGTCATCTTGGGATTCTAGGAGCTGATCAAGGCGTCTCTTTTGAACAGCTAGTGATAGATGATGAGATTGTCTCTTACTTGAAGCGGATGCTAGCTGACTTTCGAACCGAGCGGGAAGATTTGGCTGTCGACGTTGTGGAAAGGGTTGGGCCAGGAGGCTCATTCTTGACGCAGAAGCACACTTTGCAACATCTGCGAAGCGAGTTCTGGTACCCCGCACTATGCGATCGAAATAGTTGGTACAAATGGTGTGAGAAAGGAGCCAAAGATATGTTGGTTAAAGCTCATCAGAAGGTTGAAGAGATCTTGAAATCTCACCAGCCTGAAGCTATCGACAAGGATCTAGAGAAGGCGATGGACCAAGAGGTTCGATCTGCCTTCAAGGAGCTCGTGAAGTAGCGGCGTAAGCTTCTGGAACGTGATCGAGCGGAAAACCTCATCGTGTTGGGAAAGGGTGAAACTTGCCCCTCGAGTGTGTCCTCTTCGATTTGGGTGAAACTCTTGTCACTCGCGAGGTAGAAGACAGAGCTGTCGACATGGTCGCCTTGGATAGACTTGCCATGTTCGCAAATCGAAGTGGCTACAGAATAGACAGAGAATCTTTGATTTCGCTCTTCCTCGATAACTATAGAAGACTCGATGAGCTGAGAGAGAGATTCCTAGTCGAAATCCCAATGAGATGCTGGCTGGGCAATCTTCTATCTCATGTTTCTTCCCACAGGATCGACGAGAGACTACTTAGATGTGCTATGGACATATTCATCGAAGCGAGATCCTCTGGCGTCATATGTTTTCCGGAAGTGCCGAATGTTCTAAGCCTTCTGAAATCTAAATACCGGCTGGGCGTCGTGACCAATACTTCATCCAGTGAGGTCCCCAACCGCGTCTTGTCTCAGCTGAAACTGCGAGGCTACTTCAGCGTCGTCGCTACATCAGCTGAATTGGGCATCAGGAAGCCATATCCAGGGATCTTCTACTACGCATTGAGAGAATTGAGTACAAGAGCTGAAGATACTGCCTTCGTTGGAGACTCTATCAAACACGACATAATCGGCGCGAAATCCCTCGGAATGAAGACCGTCCTTATTGATAGAAGACGAAGATACAAGAAGACTTTGAAGACTGACGTAACGCTACGGACTCTAAGCAGACTACCGAAAGTCCTAGCTAGTCTATGAGTGCGGTAGTTGACCCGACAAATGTTTTAAACACGAGTCGTGAGAGACTAGCTAACGCTCTCACAGGAGATCAGAATTGCGCCCAGTGATTGTTATACATGGCGGAGCTGGTTTCTGGCCGTCGAGTAAACATAGGCTGGCGTTGGAGGGGGTTGAGGAAGCTGCGACGAGAGGCTACCTTCTCTTGAAGAAGGGTGAAACCGCGTTGAAAGCTGTTGAGGAAGCAACCATTTCGATGGAAGACAACCCAATATTCAATGCTGGAGTCGGATCAAACTTGAATTTGAAAGGTGAAGCGGAAATGGACGCATCCATAATGGATGGAAGAACATTGCGCGCAGGCGCAGTGGCTCTCGTTAAGTCTTTCAAGAACCCTGTAAGTCTAGCGAGACTCGTAATGGAAAAGACCGACCACGTCTTCTTAGCTGGTATAGGAGCTGAGAAGCTGGGCAAGCTCTACGCTTTGGAAAACGCGAAACCTGTAAGCAAAGCTAGACTTGAAGATTGGAGGAGGCTTAGGAGTCAGCTACTTTATGGAAAGATGAAAAACATGCCAAGAACACTGAGACTCCTTCGAAAACACCCCGAAATCGGAGCCGGGACAGTAGGAGCAATAGCGATAGATAAGAATGGAGATGTTGCTGCAGCCACTTCAACCGGTGGAACCCCCTTGAAGTTTCCTGGAAGAATAGGCGATACACCTTTAATCGGATGCGGAACATACGCTGATAATGACTGTGGCGCCGCTTCAGCGACAGGAGTTGGTGAAGGAGCGATAAGACTGGTCCTCGCGAAGACCGCTTGCGACCTTATGTCGGAGGGAGCTGTTGGTCAGAAAGCAGCGGAACAAGCAGTTAAACTCGAGAATAGGAGAATCGGTTTGCCGATTGGAATAATTACGTTAGACGGAAAAGGAAACGTTGGAGCAGCTCATAGCACGCCGAATATGTCTTGGGCCTTCATGAGAAGGGGTCTGAAGAAGCCGGATGCCAGAATGAGGGCTAGGTATTTTCAGATTCAAAAGAAAGTTTCGTCAAACTGAGAATTTTAACCAAAAGCTTTAAAAACGCGGCATGACACGCAACAATTAGCTCCGTGGCTTGCGGAGGCAAAAAATGATGAAAGTCACGAAGGGAGAAGAAGAGAACTGGGGCGAGGAAGAGGAGTGGGGCGAAGAGGAAGAATGGGGCGAGGAAGAGGGCTGGGAAGAAGAAGAATGGTAGCCCCCGCGTGAACTTCTCTCTTTTTACAATCGATCTTTTTTCCATAAAGCGACGCAGTATCTGCTGATTTGGTTGAAATACTATGGTTAGGGTCGCGGTTCTCGACAGAGAAAGATGTAAACCGAAGGATTGTCAGCACGAGTGCAGAAACTTCTGCCCAGAAGTTCGAAACAGAATCGATGCTGTAGTCTTCTCCGATGGCGAGGATAAACCGCCTATAATAGTCGAATCTCTTTGCACTGGCTGTGGGATATGTGTCAAGAAATGCCCTTACAAAGTCATAACGATAATAAATTTGCCTGAAGAACTCAAAGAAGAGTGCAGCCATAGATACGGTCCAAATATGTTCAAGCTCTTCCGGCTGCCGATTCCCAAGGAAGGAGTGATCACAGGGCTTATCGGCAGAAATGGAACAGGAAAGACAACTGCTCTAAGGATACTCTCTGGAGAGATAAAACCCAACCTTGGAGAATACGATTCTCCCCCTGACTGGGAAAACGTGATAAGACATTACAGGGGTTCAATCCTTCAGGAATATTTTGAGAAACTCTCAAGAAATAGGCTTAAGGTCGTTTACAAACCGCAGCACGTCGACATGATTCCAAGATACGTCAAAGGTAGGGTCTCCACGCTCTTGCAGAAGGCCGACCGAACAGGAAAATTGAAGAGACTTGTCACAGATCTTCAACTAAAGAATATCTTGAACAGATCTATAGACGTATTGAGCGGTGGGGAGCTGCAAAGACTAGCGATTGCTGCGGCGATCTGCCGTGAAGCTGATGTATACATTTTTGATGAGCCGTCGAGCCATCTTGATGTCAGTCAAAGATTGAGAGCTGCAAGGACTATAAGAAGCCTCGTTGACGGCGGGAAGACAGTCTTGATAGCTGAACATGATCTAGCGATGCTTGATTACCTATCTGATCAAGTCTGTGTGCTCTATGGTGAGCCGGGCGCATACGGAATTATCTCGCATGTTCATGGAGTTAGAGTTGGAATAAACATCTACCTAGACGGGTTCATCCCAGACGAAAATATGAGGTTCAGATCACAGCCGATAAAGTTCCATGTGAAACCTCCGAGAGAATTGAAGCTGATCGAAGGCTGGAAATTAAGTTGGTCTTCTATGGAGAAATCTTTCGGAAGCTTCAAGTTGAGAGTTGATGCTGGCGAGGTTAGACAAGGTGAAACTATAGGAATCCTCGGACCGAACGGTATAGGGAAGACGACTTTCATAAAGCTTCTAGCAAAGATAGAGAAACCTGACAAAGGAGAGACGCCTCCACTAGAAGGATTGACGGTCAGCTACAAACCGCAATACATCTCCGCGCAATACGAGGGTTCCGTCGATTCGCTTTTGAAAGACGTAGGAGGAGAAAGATATGGAACTGATTTCTTCGAAGACGAGTTGGTTAAACCGCTGGCTTTGAAGAAGTTTCTGGATAGAGATGTTAAGGATCTAAGTGGAGGTGAACTCCAACGCGTAGCGATAGCAGCTTGCCTCGTTAAGGAGGCTCACGTATACTTGATAGACGAACCAAGCGCATATCTTGATGTTGAAGAGAGACTTACAGCCGCGCGAGCTATTAGGAAAGTGGTGGAAGGACGCGAAGCATTCGGCTTTGTCGTGGAACATGATATAGTCGCTCAAGACTTCATCGCAGATAGACTGATGATCTTCACTGGGAAACCTGGAACTGAGGGGCATGCTGAGAGTCCGGGTTCCCTCAGAGATGGGATGAACTCCTTTCTAACCGATATGAAGATCACTTTCAGAAGGGACCCAGTGACAGGCAGACCTAGAGTCAACAAGCCTGAGAGCAAGATAGATCGAATGCAGAAAGGTATGGGTGAGTACTATTACGTTCCTGAAAAAGAATCGATTGAATCTTAGGCGCAAGCAGAGCTATCTACTAGCATCATTCCAAAGGAACTCTATCCAGCTCGCTCCTAGGAACCCGTAGAAATGGATATGGAGCACGAGTTGCAATCCAGTATTCTCAGGCGATTCTCCTGAACTTCTTTGCCAGTATGCCGTCTTCAGAGCGCATACAGTAGTCCGTGTTTTCTTAGATAATCTAGCACCAGCTCCAGATCATGCTTTGAGAGCTTTCTCCTACCCTCAAGAACATCCTCGATCAAGGCTGTATTAGGACTTTGACCCATATGGAAGAGGCATTCACGCCAGAAAGCTCTCTTCGATCCAGCAAGCTCGAATGCCTTCTTGATCAGATTTAGTTCCTCCATATCGAACTATTTTCCTCCTCTACTCAACTCCGTTATTTTCTTCAACAATTTCTTTCAGTTTCTCGACGATACACAGCGCAAAGAGAAGAGCTGTCCGATAGTTCCTTTCAACCTGCAGTTGTCGGCGTATTGTCTCAACAGTCTCTAGTATATGGTCTTCGACTGTGAGATTGCTCTCATCGAGCGTCTCCGCAACACATGTTTGTTGTTTATGTTTTCTACTCGTTTCAAAAACCTCCTGGAAGCAGAACAACGAGCTAGAGTGTTCTTCTTCCAGCTTATAGGTGTCTAAAGTCCATGCTGCGCTTAGTGATCTTAGGAATAATCCTCAGCATGGAACACCTACGCATCTGGAAGCTTCTCCTAGCCCGGAGTTTACCAGAGTTGATGCATTAAATCAATATATAAAATTTAGTCTCCCGGCTTCTGCAACTTATTTTGGGATGATGTCTCGTTGAACATCTCAAAATTCTTGCCGCACCAAACATTATCGGGAGTCATTCTTCTATTTAATCACTAACTTCCTTGATTGCCTTTGCCCAGATTTTACTTGGCCGTAGTGAGCATTCCATCTAACGTATTCGTTGTAGGAGAAGCTCACCGCATGCGACCGAGCCGAAGGCGACGTGAGGAGTTACGAAGCAAATGCAAGTCCCGAACCTCGCCAAAGACTACCTTTTTCATCTTCTCAACCTTAGACAATAGTTCTTTCTATCAGCCACTGCATCTAGCATTGAGTGCAAAACTTTCGACTTCTCTCTTATCTCCAACCCCCTTGATTGCTCCTTCGCTTCACTCAATGATTCTTTCAATTCCTCAATCTCCAAAACAGTTACAGCTATACAATAATAGTTCTTTGACCGCCCTTCATTGAATTCTTGTAGCATTTCCTTTAGTAACTTCTCCCTGAGTTTGTGTAACTTCTCAAACTCATCGACGCCGTTCTTCTGGATAAAAGAAATGTCATCCTCAAGTCTTTGATAACATTTGAATGTGTCATGCTGTTTACCAAATTCTCTATGCCTTTTCCATTTCCCACAGGTTTCATTTTCTTCGCAATCCCAGCAAAACTCAATTCCTTTCTTCTTCGCCGCACAAGTGATAAAAGGACAACCAACAGCCATTCTAGATTCGGTCTTACAGCCTCCACATTTGCTTTTGCCTTCCGTATGATAACGTGGGCAGAGTCTGCAAGAGAGACCGCAGATGCCAATTTCAAAATGTTTGATTTTCATTGGAATCATCTTATCATATCATTCTGTTTTGCTTGAAAAGCTCAAACTGAATAGTCTCTTATCCTTTCTTCCGCCAATAATAGCTTAACAGAACGCGTCTCGCGGAAATCAAGCTAGCCAATTGATTCTTGAAGACCAAGATTTAACTAACAGAACGATTCTTCTAGCATAGCGAGGAGGATCAAACTCTAGATGCCGTACTACTGCTTAGAATGCGGTGGAAATCTCTCATACGATTCCACATTGAAGCAATACGCATGCAAGAGCTGCGGCCTCACGTTTACATCTCAGCAATTAATGGAAGGAAAAGACGAAATGTATGGAGACAGAGAGTCCAGTGAAGAACGGCGGAAGAGGAAGCAGAAAGAGTACTTGAAATGGTGGCTCTCGAAGAAGGAGTAGATTGAGAATGGGTATGATCTTCGAGGAAATTAGAATTGGCTTGTTCAGTAGAGATAATCTGCGTCGGGAATGAACTTCTAATCGGAAAGACATTAAATACCAACGCTCAATGGCTCGCAGATCAAATAAACCGACTCGGCGGCAAAGTCACTCGAATAACGGAAGTCAGGGATGACGTTCAAGAAATTACCTCCGTAGTAAGAGAAGCTTTAAAGAGAAAAGTTGACTTCGTAATCACATCCGGCGGCTTAGGGCCCACTTTCGACGATAAGACTCTGCAAGGCATTTCAAGAGCAACAGGTAAGAAGTTGAAGTTGAATCCAGATGCCTTGAGACTCGTAAGAGACAGGTACAGGGAGATGAGCGCCCCCAAGAGATTGAGGTTAACGAAACCGAGAGTTAAAATGGCTACTCTTCCGGAAGGGTCTAGCTCTATACCGAATCCTGTTGGAACAGCCCCTGGAGTTGTCGTCGAATATGGAGGCGCGATACTGATCTCCCTGCCTGGCGTTCCGAAGGAATTGAAAACTATCTTTGAGAGGAGCATTGCTGAAATGATGAGAGAAAAGTCGGGAGACCTCGCGTTCTATGAATCCAGTATGATCGTTAGGGGTATCGTTGAGTCAGCGCTCGCTCCACTGATCGATAGAGTGATGCGGGGTAACCGAAGGGTATACGTCAAATCTCATCCGAAAGGAAGAGAGGGAAGAACAGGTGCTCTCATTGAACTCCACTTCTCGTCGACAGAGAAGAATCGGGGAAGGGCGAGAGAACAAGTGATCAGAGCCATGATTGATATGGTTAGAATGCTTGGAAAGACAAGGTGAAGGCTGCCTCAGAACCCAGGTTGTCCATCACCCTTCAGTTTCTAGCCTGCTCTTCATCGCAGCCTAGGGGAAGCTTAGGCTGTTTTTTGATATAAGCTGTTCTAGGCTCGGAAGGCGGGCATCTCAGGAATATCCTATTTGTACATGGTGACTGGTTGAAGTTTGCTTCCAAACTCGTCATTTACTGCGTGTTAGAGCTCGCATCTCTCTCTTCAATTCCTTAACCTTCTCGAGAAGACATTCCTTCTCCGACCTCTCGATTGAAATCTCAGCAGAAAGCGTTTCTCTATGCGAACGTTACGCTGCTTCAATGAGTGTTAAACGTGAGGTTACTCTTCTCCCTATTCGTAAATCTCATGTACAGATAAGACTTAATTCAAAGTCGCAGGTTTCTCTTTTCAGCATCGAGGTCTCTATTTTGTATGCGGTCTTCGTTGTGGGCATGGCTGGTTCGGGGAAGTCGGTCTTCACTGGGAATTTTCTCGATTGGCTCAGGATGAGTGACCAGAACGTCGTCAGCTTGAACCTTGACCCAGGAGCTGTCGCTCTACCCTATAACCCGGATGTTGATGTTAGAGAATACGTCGATCTTGATGCGATAATGGAGGAATACCAGCTTGGGCCTAATGGCGCACTCTTGATGGCTGCTGACTTGGTCGGCGATCGCATCGAAGAGATAAAGGAGAGCGTTGAGGATTCGGGGGCAGATATTGTTTTGGTCGACACACCTGGACAGATAGAGCTCTTCGCTTTTAGAGAGAGCGGTCCTTACATCTCGCATGCGATGACAGACGATTCTAGTGCGGTTGTTTATCTCTTCGATGCGCCTTTCTGTAGAAGCCCATTGAATTATGTTTCTAACATGTTTATGGCCGCGGCTGTCTATAATAGGCTTCTACAACCTCAAATCTACTTGTTGACGAAGACGGATCTCGTTACATCTGATGAGCTTGATCAAATGGTTGGTTGGTCTGAGGAGATTGAGCAGCTTGAACACGCTCTAGAGGTACGTTTAGGGAAAACCGCTTCGCTTATCAGTAGGGATCTGGCTCAGGCAATCACTCGAACGGGCCTGAATTTCGAACCGATACCTGTCTCTGCAAAGGAGAAGACCGGGTTCGTAGAGGTTAACGCTGAGTTGACTCGAATATTGACTGGTGGCGAAGAACTGAAGCCTTGAGTCGGCTCCATCGATAATGTTAAGTAGGTTAATCAGCTAGTCTAGGCTAGGTCAATTAACCTAGAAGGTAACCCGCTTATCCAACTGGCTCGAAGCGCTTCTCTCTCGAGACCTTGCAGGCATCCCTCTAGTGGGCATACTTGTGGCCGCAGTTTGGATATCCATCCTAGGATTGTTCATAGTTAGAAGGAAGCTGGGAATAACCGATATCTGCGTCATCGCTTCCCTGGTCGCCTTGTCTTTGGCTACAAACTACTTGTTGATTTGGCTACCCAATGTGAAGATTATGGATTTGATCGTCTTCTCAAGCGGCTTCTGCTTCGGAAGCTTCGTCGGCATATGTACTGGAGCTTTGATCTGGGCTGTCTACGGCAGCTTGAACCCTTACGGGTTCGACTTCTTGATATGGATAGCTGCGATGGTCTGCGAGTCTATTTACGGTGTGGTCGGAGGCTCTTTGAGAAAGTTCAACCCAAGTATCTTCGAGAAGTCTTTGGGGAAGAGGCGACTATTATTCAGCTATGAAGTCGCTTTAGCAGGGCTTCTTGCCACGTTTGCATACGATCTCTTAACGAACTTTGTTAGCGGGATCTCTTTCTCATGGTTATACTTCGGTTCAGTCAAGTGGCCTATTGTAGCTGGCATAATGGTTTCAGGAGTGCCTTTCGCTCTGATTCATGAGTTTAGTAATGCGGTGTTGTTCTTCTTCGGAGCGGTTCCATTATTGTTAGCTGTGAAGGAGTTGAGAGAACATGGCTACGCAAAATTCAGGTAGAGAAGTTAGGGTATGGAGGTTGGCAGCTGTCAGTTTCTTGTGTTGGGCTATAGTTACAACATCGCTTTCAGCTTTCTACTATGGGCAGTACAATATGCTTTCAGAGAGAGTTGGCAAATCTGTTCTAACCCTCGAGCTTGTAGTGGACTATGGAAATGGTACCTCGTACAGAATTTGGCATCATGATGTCGCTGCTGTATCTGGAGAATCTCTATTGAGCGTGACGAGTAGACTTGCTGAAGTGAATTATACTATGGGAGGCTACGGAGCATTCGTAGTATCGATTAACGGAGTCGAAGGCAATAGTACTCATGGTTGGCTCTGGTATAAATGGGAAGCAACTGAGAAGAAATGGATCCTTGGAGAGACTGGCTGCGACAAATATCTGGTTGCCGATGGAGACTTGTTGATTTGGTCTTTCACAGCGTATTCTAGTTGGCCGCCTCCTCCACCAGAACCACCATAAGAGAGTTTAAGGAAAATACTTGATGGGTAGAACATTTGTCGAAAAGGCTCTCTGAGCTCAACGAGCTTTTCTTTCTCCTCATCATCTTGAGGGAGGCGACTGTGGGACGCTACCGCCTCAGCGCTATGCTCGAGATGCCTGAAGGGATCGTTCGTGGAATAATGAGATCTTACGAGAGAGAAGGATATATCGACAGCAGACCGAAGACTGGAACCTTTTTGACGAAGGCTGGGGAGGCTCGAATAGACGCGATCTTCAAGAGTGCCGACATCAAAGACATGAAGATATACAATTTCGATGTTTTCGGCGTCGGCCCGATTAACGTCGTGCTTCAAGTCCAGAGCGGAGCGGACAAGGTCAGATCAGGGGTTGATCAAAGAGATGCTGCTGTGAAGGCTGGTGCGAACGGAACGGTAATTTTGACGTACAAGGAAGGCACTTTAAGGATCCCAGGTACCTCTGAAGACATGTGCGCCTTGAGTCCGGAAGACTCAAGAAGGCTTTTGAGAGAATTCTCATTATCAGAGGGCGACGTAGTCCTAGTCAGTTTTGCTGAGGAATGGTGGCAAGCACTTAAGGGAGCACTATCAGCTGCATTTACTTTCAGGGAGAGCAGTCGAAACGCTGGATCGACCATTTGAGCGAAACACTATAGTAAGGCTCAGGATTCTTGACGATCGAAAGCTCCTTCGCCAGATCGTTGAGATGCCCCAAGCCCACAACTGCGACAATCGTTCCCGCTGTTGAAGCGAGAATCGAAGCCAGCCGTTGAACTATGTATCTATTCCTTTCTTCAACCAAGCATCTATGAAGGCTTGGGTAGCGATTCTTGAATTTCAGCACAAGCTTATCCGGCGACTCAGGGATG
>Ga0315314_1002267_pt1 | contig 16060 bp, 18 predicted proteins | sample TDP9_MG_FD_203631 | JGI IMG/M metagenome (GOLD analysis project Ga0315314, IMG submission 203631) | Freshwater sediment microbial communities from Lake Towuti, South Sulawesi, Indonesia - TDP9 | ecosystem: Environmental > Aquatic > Freshwater > Lake > Sediment | place: Indonesia: South Sulawesi...
TGAAGATCTCCAAGATGAAAGGCGTCGACGTCACGAAGTACGCCGTCCAGGCGAAGGGAGTCGCCATAGGCGCCCACGGGACTAGAAGCGGAATGGACTACGTGACACCCATCGCCTACACGTGTTCGGTCCAGTCCGGGGACCACACATCGCCAGCAGCGCTGACACCAGAGGGACCGAGAGGCGAGCTATCCTGGGGCTTCACCGACACGGCAGTGATCTGCCTCTTCAACGCCATGCCTGTCCCTGAGAGTGTCCAGTTCGAGTTCTACAAGGCCGTGACAGGGTGGGATCTCACCCCGGAGAAGTGGTACGGCGAGATCGCCCTGAGAATGGTCGCCATGCAGAGGGCAGCCCTCCTCATAGGAGGACCGGACGCCAAGTGGAAGCCCGCAGACGACGAGAACCCACCGAGATTCTACGAACCACTGCCATCAGGTCCGAAGAAGGGACAGACCACCGACAAGGCCAAGGTCGCGGAGCTGAAGAGGAAGTACTACGAAGCCGTCGGATGGGACGAGAAGGGCATACCGAGGTCAAGCACACTGAAGAAGCTGGGCCTCGAAAGCGTGGACAAAGCGCTCGAAAAGGTGAGGAAGTAGGCCTCACCCACCACCTTTTTCGTCTATCATGGAATGAAAGCTGAGAAGGTCGAGAGGAGGCGCGAACGGCGCCTTAGGAACTCGGGCATACTAGGCTTTGTAGAAGTAGGCCAAACCCCTAGGTCGGGTTGGCTCCAAAACCTCCTTCACCGGATTCACTTTCAGACCCAGCGATTCTAGGGTTTGAATTCCGATGACCGACTTAGCGCCTTCAAACGTAATAGCGAAAGCCGGTCCTTCTCTACCAGCAATCTCGATTCTCACGGCGTATACATCAGCTTCTTGAGCGCGCCCATTACCAAGCTCAATCTTAATCTTCCCTGGAACCCTGATTGCACCGACTTCATCCAGGGCTTCTCTTGACAACACAGTGTAGGTGGCGCCCGTATCGATCAATAAACCCGGAAGAGCTATCTCACCTCTTGTCCCGTGAACCTTCGCGTCCACCACTATGTGACCCACAGGCATACACCTTGAGTTCAGGGATAGCCTTTCATTAACTTTCTGCATTCCCTGCTCTAGCAGACATCAACGCCATGAGACGTGCTTTGACCAAACTGATCACGGCGCCCAAGTTTGCCCCGTTATCGAAGCCCAGCAAGAGATCTCGAAGCTTTTTGCGGCTGCTAGATTTCAGCCTTGAGGTCTCCCGTATGAGGTTCGGTATCGCTCTGACCACGTTGTCAACTATAGTGATCGAAGCCGCTCGAGATGTGCGCGACAGGGGGTTCAAGTCTATTGCGATTACCTCTTTACCCATCTTCTTAAGCGCCTCAGTCCTGTCACCGTCTTCAAGTGGAACGAGAACCACGTCCGCCACGAGGATGCCCCTGGGATCAACCCTTCTCCGTTCGCTCCCGAGTTCCGGTATCCTCGCAGAAGCCGCCTCGCCAACGCCAAGAACCTCCTTAGCCCCAGCCCCCTCCAAGACCTCCTTTATCGCGAGCTCTCGCTCGGGCGTGCGGTAGAAGAGGTTCACCTCGATCTTAGCCCCCGCAAGTTCAGCCAGTTCCACGACCTCCCTTGGGACGAGGGCAGCGACGTTACCGTTCACAGAGATCACCGGACGCTCAGCCAGGAGCAGGGCTGCCGCCGCCGCTTTCGTAGCCTCGAGGGCGGGCTTTGGGGTCTTCTCACCCAGCAGGTAGTCGAACGCCTCCCCCCTTCCGTGAGCAATCAGACCAGCCGTGGCGACCACACCGGACCCGTGGTGCTCGATCAGCCTCTCTCGAGTGTTCAAGGATTCAGCCCTAGGATGTCCGGGAGGAACCCTGAGTCTACGGTTCACCGAAGCCTCGCCCCCTCAGGTCAATCAGGTGAAGAGCCTGGGTGATCAGCAAACAGGCCTCCAAGCTTCTGCAACCGTTCCGCCGGCAATTAAAGAGATCGTCACGAGACATCAGAACGCTTATGTTCCGAGCACGCTCTTCAAATCGAAGATAAGCTGAAGCCCCACGAGGACGCCCGAGAAATGGAGAAACTCAGGATAGGACACCTAACGACCTCATACCACACCTGCTTCATTCTGATGGGAAGCAACTGGATCGAGGACAGAACTGAAGCGCAGTCCGAGTGGAAGCTATTCCCAACCGGTCCCGCGATGATCGAAGCCTTCAGGGCAGACGATCTGGACGTAGGCTACATAGGACTTCCCCCAGCCATGATAGGCATCAGTAAGGGTCTCCAAGCCAAATGCGTCGCCGGCGGGCACATGGAGGGCACCGTACTAACCGCAAAGAAGGAGTTCAGAACGCTGAAGGAACTGGGCGACGTAGAGAGAACTCTGAGCCAACTGAGGGGTAAAGCCATAGGAACTCCGACCAGAGGATCGATCCACGACGTGATCATAAGGCGTCTGATAGAGGAGGCTGGTCTGCAGCAGGAGATAGAGGTCAAGAACTTTCCTTGGGCCGACTTCATCATCGAAGCCATGGAAGACGGGACGGTCGTCGGTGGCGCAGGCACACCCCCACTGGCAGTTCTGGCTTCAAAGCTCCTCGGAGCGAGGATGCTGCTACCACCCGAAGCCATGTGGCCCAACAACCCCAGCTACGGCATACTCGCGACCCGGCGAATGATAGAAAACCACCCAGACGTACTCGAGGAGTTCCTGAAGCTGCACGAGGAGGCGTGCAACCTGACACGCAGCAAGCCCAGAGAGGCAGCCAAGATAGCCTCCAGAGCAACTGGTATAATCGACGAAGACCTCATCTTCGAGGTCTACAAGGTCTCTCCGAAGTACTGTGCAAGCCTCCCTCTGGAGTACATCCAATCCACGCTAGCGTTCACACCAGTTCTGGAGAGAATGGGCTACATCCCCAAGCCTCTCGATAGAAACGATGTGTTCTACACGAAGCTCATCGAAAGGATCCATCCGGAAAAGCCTCACTACAGAGAACCGGGTGCGCTGGGTCGATAACCCACGCGCAAGCATAGCAGGGCTATCAAACCTAGAGCCTCTCAGCCACCGGCGACCGGCGGTATGATCGTGAGGGTGTTTCCATCCCGTAGCCTCATCTTCAAACCACCCAAATCTGCCGCGTTCTGCCCGTTGATCAAGTACAGGAGTTTGAGACCCCTTCGCTCAGTCCCCGAGGAGAGGTACCGCTCAAAGCTCTCACCATATTTCTTGGCTATGAATCGCAGGGCGTCCCCTAGGCTTGAGCCTTCCACCAAACCAATCTTCTCCTCGCGCTTCCCCGTTACCTCCCGCAGAGTGGTGAAGTAGCGAACGGTGATGTCCATACCCTTCCCCCGAGATACGGAACTCTAGTCTAACCCAAGTGTGAGTTATTCTTGTCGGTTACATCTGGGAAATCTGGGCTGGGAGACGACTAAGTCTTCTCCTTAGAACGCGTCCGCGAAAGACCAGCCCCGACCAAAGACGGAACCCTCCTCAGCAACGCCTCGTAGAGAAGATACCCAACCGATACAGTCATGAAACCCATAGCCACGTTGAATACACCTATCAGCGGGAGCAGAAGGACAGCAGCATCGAGGGGTGTCTGATAGAATACAGGGAAGACAGCGAGGCTTGTCAAGGTCATGACCGCGACGCGGACAGCTATACCTAACGCGAGCGCCCCAACCTTCCCAAGCATACCGGATTTCTTCCGGAAGAGAGCCACACCCAAGATCGTCGAGAACTCGGCAAGAGCCTTCATCGACGCTCCGACAAAGTCACCGCTACGGAGGACAATGCCTAGGAATGCCACAATAGACGTAATCGCACCCGAAGGCAGACCGTAGAGGAACAGGGACAGAGCGATCGGTATTCCGGTGAAATCAAACTTGAGCAGCGGAAGCCACGGGAACGGGATTTTCAACCCAGAAAACTTCAAGGAATAGTCCAGGACAATGACCATGGCGCCGAGAACAGCGGTGCCTGCGAGCTTGGCGGTCCTTGCCTCAGACATGAACGCAAAACCTCGCATTCGATCAGCTGAACAAGCTTATTTGAATTGCTACCCGCTAGAGAGCAAAACTCACACCGATGAGACACTCTTCAGGTACACAACAAGAATCGTTGCACAAACTGGGTTTCACGGTTTCATAGAGTTAGAAATGAAACTAGACATACTAGCTTGACATCTTTTCGCTTGAAGCTCACAAAATGTAAATCTAAGGCACTTCTCTTCACGAAAAACTCAAATTTATGAGCTTACGAAAGCAGTTTTGGGTGAAAGCGTGCCCATATACATACTTCTTTCAACCCTAACGGCTGAAGGAAGAAGGACGATCAAGGAGAGACCATCAAGGATCAAAGAGGTCAACAAGGAAATCGAGGCCTTCGGCGCCAAAGTCATCTCCCAATACGCTGTGCTGGGGCCCTACGACTTCGTTAACGTAGTCGAGGCGCCTGACAACGAAACGATCACGCGTGTTTCCGTGGAGCTGGGTTCTCGCGGAACCGTGGAAATCATGAGCATGCCAGCCATACCCATAGACAAATTCATCGCGATGGTGAAGAAGAAGTAGGCTGCGTCCTACCTCCTCTCGCTATTTTTTCATGTAGTCCTCAAGCGCGGCTACCATCGCCTCAACAGTGTACTCACTAGGAACCACGTGGACTTTAACTCCAAACTCCTCAAGAGTCTTCTTCGTAACCGGGCCAATCGCGACGACAACGACCTTCTCTCTCAAGCAAGCTCCGAGTTTGCTGGACAGGTTGTGCTCCTCTGCAACCATGAACAGGTTTCTGGCAGTTGCCGGGCTGGTGAAGGTTATGACATCGATCTCCCCGTTAAGCAGATCATCTATGAGTCGCAGCACACCCGACTTGTCTGACGGCATGGCGGACTCATACACGGGAACCTCTAGGACCTGGACGAAGGACTCTTCAAGCTCTCGTCTCAGGTATCCACTCGGGTTCTCCGCTCGGAGTATGACAGCGTTTTTTCTCCGAAGACCCGATCGCCTCAAAAGCCGAACAAGCCCTTCCGAGCTGTAGTCCCGTGGAGTGAGACTCACCTCCACACCGTGATCTTCGAGCTCCTTCCTCGTGCTCGCGCCAATCGCCACCATCTTTGTTCGGCTCAAAGCCCTAACAGTCTCATCCCTACGCCCCAACCTGCTCAGTGCCTCGAAGAAACCCAAGACCGCGTTTCTGCTCATGAAGATCAGATAGTCAACCGACCCCGAGACCATCAGCTCTACAAGCTTCTTGATCGGCTCAAGGCTCCTCGCAGGCTTGATCTCCAGCGTTGGGGCTAGGTATGGTATGCCTCCCCGCCTGGAGATGAGCTCAGCCGATTCCTGAGCATGTCCCCTCGGTCGGGTGATCGCAACAACCTTTCCTCTCAGCGACGTTGCTGCTCCCCCTCGAACCAGTGCAGTCTCTCGCAAAGCCCAACAACCTCGCCGATCACAACGACCGCCGGAGAGCTAACCTTATGAGCGGCAGCCTTTTCGACTATGTCGCCGAGAGTGCCCATGATCGTCCTTTGACGCCCGGTCGTGCCCCACTCGATTATCGCGACGCCTGTTTTTCGCCCTCTGCCGCCCTCAATCAGCTCCTCAACGATCCTTCTCAGCCTCCTGACCCCCATGAGGACGACTATCGTGTCAACAGCAGTCGCGAGCCTCCTCCAGTCAACCGACTCGCGCCCTTTAACCGGGTCTTCATGTCCTGTGACGATCGCCACCGACGAGGAATGCCCCCGATGCGTGACCGGTATGCCGGCGTAGGCTGGAGCCGCCAGGGCTGAGGTCACGCCGGGAACAACCTCGAACTTTACGCCAGACCTCCACAGCTCCTCAGCCTCCTCGCCTCCCCGTCCGAAGAGGAAGGGGTCACCGCCCTTCAACCTGACAACAACCTTGCCGCCGCGAGCCCTCTCAACCATGACCTTGTTAATCTCACTCTGGGGGAGCGTGTGCCAACCCGCGCGCTTCCCGACGAAGATTCTCTCCGCTCGCTCGGGGGCCAGTTTCATCAGAGCCTTTGCAACGAGGCGGTCGTGGATGACCACATCCGCCTCTCGGAGTACCTCCAGTCCCTTGATTGTTATGAGGCCGGGGTCGCCGGGACCCGCGCCTACAAGGTACACCTTCCCTTCGCCCACACAGACCCCCTCCCACGTCGGACGAGCCTGTCTAAGCCGCCTCGATCGAGCTCGGTGAAGTTCAAACACCCCTACCGGAGCGATGCATCTCCTTGGAACATTGTTTCGAAGCCGTCGCCTGCGGGTCTTCTAGTCCGGGCTCATCGCCCCGCCAGCCACCTCGAAGCCTCTTTCGCGTAGTATGTAATGATAATGTCGGCGCCAGCCCGCTTGATAGCAGTCAAAGCCTCGAGGACAGCCGATTTCTCGTCTACCCAGCCCTTCTCCGCCGCCGCCTTGATCATGGAGTACTCCCCGCTGACGCTGTAGGCAGCCGTTGGCAGCCCGAACCGCGTTTTCACGCGATAGATCAGATCCAGGTAGGCCAAGGCAGGCTTCACCATCACGATATCAGCACCCTCTTTGATGTCCAGCTCCGTCTCCCGAAGGGCTTCGTCGAGGTTGGCGTAGTCCATCTGATAGCTTCTCCTATCACCAAACCTAGGCGTCGAGTGTGCCGCGTCCCTGAAGGGACCGTAGAAGCAGGATGCGTGCTTCGCCGCGTAAGCCAAGATAGCCACATCTTCGTAACCCGCGCTGTCCAGCGCTCTTCTGATCGCTCCAACCTGCCCGTCAGTCATGCCCGAAGGCGCAACCATGTCAGCGCCCGCCTCAGCGTGGCTGACCGCTACCTTCTCAAGCACCTCGAGGGTGGGATCGTTGAGGATCCTGTCCCCGCTCACTATACCGCAGTGTCCGTGGCTCGTGTACTGGCACAGGCAGATATCCGTGATCACCACGAGTTCGTCCCCGAGACCCTCCTTCAAAGACCTGACCGCCCGCTGAACCACGCCGTTCTTGTGGTAGGCTGACGAGCCTTTCTCATCCTTTTTCAGAGGGATACCGAACAGGATCACCGCAGGTATCCCAAGCGAGGATACCTCCCTTCCCTCTCCGAGAACACCCTGCAGGGGTATCCTCGACCGACCCGGCATAGCCTGTATGGGTTCAGGGCGAGCTAACCCCTCCCTAACGAAGATCGGATACACGAGGTTCTTCGGCGTCAGAATCGTCTGCCTCACAAGCTCCCTGATCCTGGGAGTTCGCCGAAGCCTCCTCATTCGAACCTGCGGAAACAACGCCGCACCTCCCAACCCCTCTACGAGTCGCTCGGGTCTATGGTTTCCTCTCCGCCCTGTTTAGCCGTTTGCATTTGATGTCGCAGATAGAGCCCCCGCGACTCTTTTCAGGATTGTGCCACCGAAACGAGCGCCGAAGTGAGGCAACTGATAATTTCGAGATCCGCTCTACTCTTCCAGAAGGGGACGCAGAATGGGCTCGGAGATCGACGTCAGGGAACTGACGCGGAAGCTGAAGGAGAGGCAAGAGGTAGCCAAGCTCGGAGGCGGGAAGGAGAGGATAGACCAGCAGCACGCCGCGGGCAAGCTTACAGCCCGGGAGAGGGTCGAGAGGCTCTGTGACCCGGGGACCTTCGTTGAGCTCGGGCTGCTGGTGAGGCACCGGTGCACGGATTTTGGAATGGACCAAAGGGAGCTTCCGGCAGACGGTGTCGTGACCGGCTACGGTCTGGTCGACGGGCGACTCGTCTTCCTCTTCTCTCAGGACTTCACAGTCATGGGCGGGTCTGTGGGCAGGGTTCACGCCGAGAAGATCTGCAAGATCATGGAAATGGCCCTGGAGGTCGGGGCTCCAATCGTAGGGCTTAACGACTCAGCCGGGGCGAGGATCCAGGAGGGAGTCGACTCTCTAAGCGGGTACGGCAACATCTTCTTCCGGAACGTCAAGGCTTCCGGAGTCGTTCCCCAGATAAGCGCCGTCATGGGACCGTGTGCGGGCGGCGCCGTCTACTCCCCAGCCCTAACAGACTTCGTCTTCATAGTGAAGGGCACAAGCCAGATGTTCGTCACCGGACCCGACGTAACACGCGCCGTGACCGGAGAGACTGTCACGATGGAGGAGCTGGGCGGAGCCACCATTCACGGCGACGTCTCCGGCGTAGCGGACATCGTCGCCGAGAACGACGACGAGTGCCTACAGAAGATCAAGGCGTTGCTTCAGTACCTTCCAACGAACAGCTCGGAGCTCCCACCAGCTTCCTCCCAGAAGGACGATCCAAACCGGGCAGACGAAGCTCTGGTGGATATAATTCCAACGAATCCAAGGAAGGCCTACGATATGCGCAGCGTGATAGCCCGCGTCGTGGACTACGGCGAGTTCTTCGAGGTCAAGTCAGGGTTTGCAAGGAACATCCTGACCGGCTTCGCCAGACTCGACGGAAACGCTGTGGGCATAGTAGCCAGCCAGCCAAGATTCCTCTCAGGCGTCCTCGACATCAACGCCTCGGACAAAGCTGCCAAGTTCATCAGGTTCTGCGACTCGTTCAACATCCCCCTAATCTCACTCGTGGACGTGCCGGGATTCATGCCAGGCACCCAGCAGGAGCACGGAGGCATAATCCGCCACGGAGCCAAGATGCTCTTCGCCTTCTCAGAGGCCACCGTGCCCAAGATAACAGTGATCGTACGCAAGGCATACGGCGGCGCGTATATCGCCATGTGCAGCAAGGATCTGGGCGCTGACTTCGTGTTCGCCCTGCCGACGGCTGAGATCGCCGTCATGGGACCAGAGGGCGCCGTGGGCATCGTCTTCAGACGCGAGATAGGAGCGTCCAGCGACCCCGAGGGCGCTAGACGCCAGAAGATAGAGGAGTACCGCGAGAAGTTCGCCAACCCATTCCACGCCGCCGCCCGGGGCTACGTCGACTCAGTGATATCCCCCCAAGAGATCCGCCCCAAGCTGATCAGCACTCTGAGAATGCTATCCAAGAAGAGAACCCCGCCCGGACCCCAGAGGAAGCACGGAAACACGCCCCTGTGACTTCCCCCTCGCTTCCCGTCGATACTCGACCACCCCGCTCAGAACCCTTAAAACGAGTAGATCTAAACAGACTCTAGTGGGGATACGTGATGGTCGAGATCATCTGGCATGGACACGCGTGCTTCGAGGTGCGCGGGAAGGAAGCCACGGTTGTGACGGACCCATTCAAGGGCGTTGGACTCCCGGAGCCCAAGGCGCAGGCTGACATAGTCCTCTGCTCCCACAGCCACGGAGACCACAACAACGCCGGACCAGTCAAGAAGAGCACAGGCGTGGTCCTCGAAGGGTTCGTGGGCTCGAGGAAGGTCGGACCCGTCGAGGTGACAGGCATCGGTCTCTACCACGACGACGCCAAGGGCGGCAAGAGAGGGAAGAACAGCACCTACGTCTTCACCGTCGACGGCGTGAAGTTCTGCCACGTCGGGGATCTGGGACACGACCTCTCAGCGAGCGAGGTCGGAGCCATAGGCAAGATCGACGCCCTCTTCGTGCCCGTCGGCGGCTACTACACGATCGGCCCCGCTGAAGCGTGGAGCGTCTGCCAGAAGCTCAAGCCAAGCCTCATCTTCCCGATGCACTACAGGATGGCTGGGATGTCGGCGACCTTCGACAACCTCAGCACGATCGACGACTTTCTGAGAGGAAAGCCCAACGTCAAGAGAGTCGGGGCTAGAACATGCAGCGTTTCAAAAGAAGGTCTGCCCAAGCAGACTGAGATAGTGGTCCTCTCCCTAAAGTAGTGGGAGACCACTCCCTTTCTCTCAAACGCCCGGTACCGAAACGCGCCCCAAAGGGCATCTGCACTCTGACCTCCACAATCTCGCCCTGATTCAAAAGACAGAAATAGCCTAGACCACCCCCTTGCCCTTGAGGGAGAGAGAATGCCAGCCTGCATCCTCATCTGCTGCGAGTCAGGAAAGTACAAGGACGCCTTAGCAGCGCTAAAGAAGGTCAAGGGTGTGAAGCGCGCCTTCCCCACGACCGGAAGGTGGGACCTAGTCGCAGAGGTCGAGGTCGCCGACATCAAGGCGCTCGGAGAGACCTCGATGAAGATCCACGCCCTACCCGGAGTGAGGGCGACCGAAACCCTCGTGGGGTTCTAGGGAGGGACATGAATGGTTCAAGCGTGCATCCTAGCAAGGGTTAAGGGCGGGAAAGGCCCCGCGGTTCTGAGCGGGCTCAAGAAGCTCCCCGAGATCAAGAGCGCCTTCTTCGTGCTCGGACGCTACGACGTGGTCGCTTTCGCCGAGGCAGCTGACACAGCTGCGCTGAAGTCTCTGATCGGGAAGGCAAACTCGATCGACGGGATCAAAAGTACCGAGACACTTCTCGAGGTCTGACCCACCAATCCTCCCTTTTTTCATTATCTGAACTGGTCGCGTCGCCACGCTTAACTCCGAGCCACTCGAACTGGATAAGGAATGGCCGGGGTCAGCCTTGGAGCTCTCTTTGGATTCAACCACGACTCCCTTCAACCTCGACCACACCCTAAACTGCGGTCAGGTCTTCCGCTGGAACAAGGCGGGCGACTGGTGGCAGGGAGTCATGGGCGAAAGCCAAGTGCGCGCCAAGCAGCTCGGTAGCAAGCTTATCTTCGAAGCTCGCCCGGAACTCCCGAGCACCAACACCATATGGTCCTACTTCAGGCTAGACGACGACCTCCCGGGGATACTCACCAAGCTGGACAAAGACCCCAACATACACAGGGCGATCGAGAGGTACCGCGGTCTGAGACTCGTCAGACAGGATCCTTGGGAGTGCCTCATCTCATACGTCTGCTCGCGCCGCACCAGGATCGAGATGATCAAGAGGATTATCCAGAATCTGTCGAGGATTTTCGGAAGGAGGATAGACGGCGTCGACGAGTACACCTTTCCAACAGCTCAAGCTCTCGCCAAAGCGAGCGTAGACGACATCGAGAGATGCCAACTCCCCTACGGGAGAAGGGAAGCCGAAGAGATCTCGACGATAGCCCGACGAACAGTCGACCTCGGAATCGACCTGAACGAGCTGAAGCAGATGAGCTACGAGCGCGCGAAGGAGAGGCTCCTCTCGCTCTACTCGGGGCACGGCGTCGGTGAGAAGGTGGCTGACTGCGTCTGCCTCTTCGCCCTCGAGAAACTCGAGGCTATACCGATCGACATCTGGATCAAGAGGGCGTTGTTGGAGTTCTACCCCCACCTCTTCGACCCCCTATTCCTGAGGAGAGTCTCGTCAACGGGGTCGCTGACCTCAGCTGAGTACAGGCGCCTTAGCCTCGCCGGAAGGAAATACTTCGGAGAATACGCAGGATACGCCCAAGAATATCTCTATTACTACAGGAGGGTTCAATCGACCTGAGAGTGGTCGGTTAGACCGCTTTTCGGTCTAGAATCAGCTTAAGTTGCTAAGTTGCAGAGTTTGTATTAGTGTCGTGGATGTCCGAAATCTCCAAGATATTCGACGAGGCGAAGAGAGCAAGGTTCGTCGTCAGGGATGTTGCTCACCACACTCCTATGGACCACTCGACCACGTTCAGCAGGATGACCGGCTCCGAGACCTACCTCAAGCTCGAGAGCCTGCAACGCACGGGCTCCTTCAAGATCCGCGGCGCATACTACACCATATCCGAGATGAAACGAGAAAACCCGAGCCTAAAGGGCTGCGTAGCCGCCTCTGCCGGAAACCACGCGCAGGGAGTCGCATTTGCAGCGCGAGCCGCGGGAGTCAAAGCCATAATAGTGGTGCCCGAGCTGGCCTCGGTCTCCAAGGTGCTGGCGACTAGGGGGTACGGGGCGGACGTGATCCTGCGAGGGAAGACACTCGAGGAGTCCTATAGGGAAGCTCGCAGCATGGCTGAAGAACAGGGCATTCCCTTGATACACCCGTTCGACGACGCGAGAGTCATCTCAGGTCAAGGGACGCTCGGGTTCGAGATGCTGGAGGACGAGCCCGATCTCGATGTGATCGTCGTTCCCATCGGGGGAGGGGGGCTGATCTCAGGCGTAGCCGTGACCGCTAAGACGGTGAGACAGAACATAAAGATCGTCGGAGTCCAAGCCAAGGGCTGCCCCTCGATGACGACCTCCCTTGGGGAGGGTAGGATAGTCGAGCTACCCGCGGCAGACACGATAGCTGACGGAATTGCGGTGAGAAAGCCCGGCGAGATCGCCTTCCGGGTTGTGAGGGAGCTCGTTGGAGACGTGCTGCTCGTCGATGACGACGAGATAGCCTACGCCATGTTCATGCTCCTAGAGAGGTGTAAGCAGGTCGTCGAGCCCGCGGGGGCTGTTGGTCTAGCCGCTCTGCTCAGCGGAAAGCTGGATGCGGAGGGAAAGAAGGTCGGAGTCCTGATAAGCGGCGGGAACGTCGACATGTCCCTCCTAGCGAAGATCACGGAGAAGACGCTGTTCAGGGAGGAGAGGCTCATCAGGATCGAGGGGATTCTGCCCGACGTGCCTGGTGCGCTCAGAGGCGTCCTTGTGGCCATCGCAGGCGCACGGGCGAACGTGGTCACGATCGAGCACGACCGCCTAGATCCAAACGTTCAACCCGGGAAGGCGAGGGTGATACTGACCCTCGAGATCCCGCAGAGAGAGTTCCTAGCCGAGCTACTGAAGATGCTACATGAGGCGGGATACGCCTTCGATCGGTGCGCCGACATCTGCCGGAGCCCCGCTGGGGAAAAGTGAGCAATACAACACACTCTGAGCTCAAATAGACCCGAGTGAGAGCGCTGACCCAGCCTCGAACAGGGACAAGGTATTTCGATCACAAAGTTCTTTTTGGCAGACGAGAAAGATTCTCGAGGGCGAGTTAGAGATGGGAGAGTGGAGGGAGAGATGGTTTCCGGCTGTCCTGGGAACGCTGGGTTTACTACTGTTCTTGAGCGGGTTTCTTTCACAAAACACCATAACCATGGTTGTTGGAGCACTTCAGGCGTTTGCTGCCCTCTCAGTCTTTCTCACATCTAATGTCAGAAGCCAGTACAGAGTCAAGAGGTCTTTGGAGATCGTCTCTGCTCTCATAGCACTGGCGATCGCCATCTACGGCTATGTCATTACTGGAAGCCCAGTTCTTGGAGCTATTATACTGTTCATCGTCGCCACACTCTTTGTCGCTTTCACGCTCTCATACGTTCTACCCAGAATCCGTGTAAACCAAAGAAAGACGAATGACGCAAGAAATACTGGTCGAGTTTTGGAGAGGCGAGGGCAAAAGTTCCATCCTTCTCTTGGAAGTTGAGTTTGAGGATGACCGACCAGTTCAAAAAGTGGAGGGTAAGTAAAAGAGAGATCTCACCACCACTTCTTCTGGAGGGGCATAGCCAGGACTTCGCGGATCTCCAGCTTCCTCTCCCTGTTGTCGCCCAACGCCTCTTTCGTTGTGGACGCTCGGGTCACGATAGCGGTGTCCGAGCCCCTGCCCGTGCCCCCAACCCCAATCACATCGACGTAAGGCTTTACGACGCCCTTGTCCGCCGCTATGAGGACCACCTCGACCGCCACTTTGAAGCCCTGCCCGAGCGAGTAGAAGCTCTTCCTTATGTTGTCCATACCCTCGCCGTGTAGTGGCAGGTGCGTCCTGTCGTACGCCTTCCCTCCGAGCTTCTCGATCTCAGCCTTGTTCTTGGAGCTGATCACCTCGTGAGAGATCACGACCAGCTCAGCTTTGCCCTTTAACGCTCTTGCAAACCTCACGCCTGTTTCGCCCGAGGTGCTCGCCAAAACAACAGTCTTCACGTCTCCCTCCTTCAACCTCCGCTCTACAGCGTACAGGATGTCCTCTGTGTGCTCAGATCCGGGTTTGTCGAAGTAGACCGTCGCCTTCTCAACCTTCGCCAAAAGGATTCCTCCGAAACCGATTCTCAGTTGACAGGGCTTAAGAAGTTTCCTTGGAAGCAAACCCAGTTGCTTACCAGCTTAGGGCGAGTATGTCTTCAAGGAGCAGACACAAAACCCGGAAAGCAAACCATAAAAGCCGCGTCGACGTTTGACATCCAAATCTCGGATTGGAGAGGAGAAGCGCGTGTCATGCCCGCTGTGCAAGCCCTACACGCTCATACTGGTCTTCGCCGGGCTGGCTCTGACCCTGTTCGGCTCGCCCTACGACATCATAGGCCTAGCGGTCATCGCCTTCGCCATCATCCTGTCGATAGCGAATGCAACGCGAAGAGGCAAAGCCTGCGAGATCAAGACGCCTACCCAGGGGGCAAACTGAATGGATGAGCTAGATGAGATTCGAAGGAAGAAGATGCAGGAACTCATGAAGAAAATCGGGGAAGAAGGTCAGAAGACCGGTGCAGGAGCCCCCGTCACGGTCACCGACGGAAACTTCGACCAAGTTGTCAGCCAAAACCCCGCCGTCGTCATCGACTGCTGGGCCCCTTGGTGCGGACCGTGCAGGATGATCGCCCCCACGATCGAGGCGCTGGCGTCCCAGTACTCGGGGAAGGTCGTCTTCGGAAAGCTGAATGTCGACGAGAACCCGTCGGTAGCGATGCGATACGAGATCATGAGCATACCCACGCTGCTATTCTTCAAGAACGGCAGCCTCGTAGACTCGATCATCGGTGCCGTCCCCAGGAGCTACATAGAGCAGAGGCTTTGCAAGCTCACCTAGCCCTACAAACGCTGGGAACCACCTTTTTCCACCCAGCCCTCGACTGCCTCTCCGGAGAAGGCGTCTGCGAAAACAATTTGAATAGGGAAGCTAACTCTCTCTTCGCCCATCAACCCAGAGAAGACTTCGGTTGATGTGAAGCAGTGGCCGCCGTAACGTAGAGAGGACCAGCAGATCCTCGCGGAGCCTGGTTAGCGTACAGGCCTGAAGGGGAGAGCCTTCCTCTCTCCTGACCAATGGAGCCTGGAGGTCGGGTTCAATACGCTGGGGATGAACCCAGCGGGAAAGTCCCGACGGCGGCCCCACAACCACCGATCAGAGGCTCTCAGAACCCTTAAATTCCAACGTTCTTCCTTGAGAGAGGGGGCCGGTAGTTCAGTCTGGTATGAATGGCTCGGCGCCAGTACAGACGCCGGCTTTGCAAGCCGGAAGCCGCGGGTCCGAATCCCGCCCGGTCCACCAGATTCTGACTGTCAGGCCAATTGGATACATTGGCGATTAACACTGCCATGGGCGACCATCCAACCACACGCTTATGGAGATGGAGACAGTAAGGGAAAAAGAGGGTTCTTATAGGACTCCCCATCCTTCTTTCAGAGCCACAGTGACCGAGGATTCGTGGGCTAGAAGGAAGAAGCAGTCATGATGTGGGGACTCTGGGCTCTGATCTGGGCTGTCGGAGGATGTCCGATAATCGAGGTGGTGAGGTACAGGCTCAAAAGGAGAGAGTGGACTAAGACATTAGATTCTCGTGACCGAGTTGACGATCGCGACGACGCATGGGAAATAGAAAGACGGCAAGAACGACTCCGCGGCTTCTACTTCGCCAAGTCCATCATAAGAGTCCTCCTCTTCGCCCTTGTCGGGTTCGCGCAGATCATGGCCTTCACACCGGACTACCCGATGATGTGGACCTTCGTAGCGATGTTCCTTCTCTTCGGAGTAGCAGAGCTCGCAGCTCAAAGACCTAGGTTCAGACCAAGGTACGTTCTCGGTTTCTTCTTGATTGTTTTGGTGCTCGCCCCGGTGTTCAGCTTCGCTCCGGTTCTCTTGGAGAATGCCAACGCGGTCTACTTTGACAAGTTCATCACGAGAGCCGAGGGCTTTCCAGTTCAAAGCGAGACTCCGGACAACCTCTTGAGGCTGACTACCAAGGAGCTCGCAACGACAATAGCGCAACAGCACATGGGTGAGCTCGGTGGTTCTCTTGAGGTTGTGGACGCTCAGGTGACGCTCTACGAGGGAAGGCTGACTTGGGCTGTGCTTGTTTCAAGGCTTGAGCAGTGGAGGGAGAAGTACCGAGTTGTCGGCGTTGTGTTTATCGACGCCAACTCTCCAGACAAGCCACCGAAGATAGTTCAGCAGGAGTTTGCGATCTCTGAGGGCCTTGGGTTCAACCCACTTCCTTGGGTGAAC